>Ga0315280_10002254_pt1 | contig 31474 bp, 30 predicted proteins | sample YL17G06_40_MG_FD_203697 | JGI IMG/M metagenome (GOLD analysis project Ga0315280, IMG submission 203697) | Sediment microbial communities from Yellowstone Lake, YNP, Wyoming, USA - YL17G06_40 | ecosystem: Environmental > Aquatic > Freshwater > Lake > Sediment | place: USA: Wyoming | collected... | reverse complement strand
TACGGATCGTTGCCAGAAAGTTTTTAGGCCCGCTCTTCGCTAGACTACTTGAGAATCTTATCGGTGGGCATGGCCATCAAAAGAGGCATTATTTTTGATATCAAGAAATTCGCCATTGATGACGGACCTGGGATACGCACAACCATATTCTTCAAGGGTTGTCTTCTGCGCTGCTGGTGGTGCCACAACCCCGAGGGTCAGCTGTCGACACCGGAATTGATGTACAGAAGAACTAGGTGTGACAGCTGTGCCGAGTGTGTGAGGGTTTGTCTGGAAGAGGCAATTTCATGCCCTCTCAAAAGAATATCCATAAATAGGGATCACTGCAATCTGTGCGGAAAGTGTTGCCAGGTATGTCCAACAGGGGCCCTTGCGATTACTGGAAAGCAAGTGAGCTTAGAAGAGGTCTTGAGAGAGATTGACAAGGACTCGATTTTCTACGATGAGTCAGAGGGCGGTGTGACTGCTTCTGGAGGAGAACCCCTCTTGCAGCTCGATTTTCTAAACGCTCTCCTCAAGGAGTGTAAAGATAGGAACATTCGCACCGCTGTCGATACTTGTGGCTATGCCTCGCATGACGCCATCGACAAAATCAGCGATAGGGTAGACCTTTTCCTGTATGACATCAAGACTATGGATGAGAAAAAGCATGTAAAATACACTGGCGTGTCAAACAGGCCAATTCTCGAAAATCTCAAGAGATTAGCAGAAAATGGAAGTAACATTCAGGTTCGTTTTCCAATTATCCCGGGAATCAACGATGACAAGGAAAATGTCACCGAGACAGCTGAATTTGTGGCTTCGTGCAGAATAAAGAACATAAGTCTTCTTCCTTACCACCGAGCGGGAATCGAGAAGTACAAGGGCCTAAGCAGGGCATACAAGTTGAAAAAGATCCAAACTCCATCGGACCAAGACCTGAATCTAATCGAAGAAGAACTTGAGGCTTTTGGGTTGAAAGTGAGAATAGGGGGAGGATAGCATGAATGAAAGGGTTAGGAAACTGAGGGAACAGAGCATTAATACGAAGCCGTATATCACAGCTGAAAGAGCGGTTCTTGTAACAAGGTTTTATGAGAGCGACGTGGCGAGCCAGCTGTCCGAGCCTGTGCGAAGGGCACTTGCGTTCAAGCATGTGCTTGAAAATAAGAAAATCTATGTCGGTGAAGAGGAGCTGATTGTCGGTGAGAGAGGGCCCGCTCCTAAGGCGGTTCCCACATACCCCGAAATATGTTGCCATAGCCTTGAAGATCTCGAAATCCTGAGCACGAGAAAAAAGACGCCCTATGCAGTTAATGGGGAAACAAAGAGAACATACAAGGAAAAGATCATTCCGTTCTGGAAAGGTAGGTCAATAAGAGAGACAATATTCAGTGAGATGTCTCAAGAATGGAAAGCCGCTTATCAAGCAGGGGTGTTCACTGAATTTCTGGAGCAGAGAGCTCCGGGGCACACGGCTCTAGACAACAAGATTTACGGAAAAGGATTGGTCGATTTCAAGAAAGACATCGCAAAGAGAATGCAAAGCCTCGATTTCTTGAATGATCCGAGAGCACACGAAAAGATGGAAGAACTCAGAGCGATGGACATCGTCGCGGACGCTCTTATCTGCTACGGAGCGAGATACGCTGAAAAGGCGAGAGAACTGCAAAAAAAGGAAAAGGACCACGCGAGAAGAAAGGAACTGAAGAAGATAGCTGATGTGTGCACTCGTGTGCCAGCTCACGCGCCACGAGACTTCTGGGAAGCCTTGCAGCACTACTGGTTCATTCACCTCGGAGTAATAACAGAACTCAACCCTTGGGATGCGTTCAACCCTGGCAGGCTCGACCAACATCTCTACTCTTTCTACGAGAAGGGTCTTGACGACGGAACCTTGACGAAGGAAAGTGCAAAAGAACTCCTGCAGCTGCTTTGGATAAAGTTCAACAACCAGCCAGCTCCGCCGAAGGTGGGAGTCACGGCAGAAGAAAGCAACACGTACAATGATTTCGCACTGATAAACACGGGCGGAGTCAGAGCCGATGGCTCAGACGCGGTGAATGAACTCTCATATCTGATACTTGACGTCATAGAGGAGATGAGGATTCCTCAACCTAGTTCGATGGTCCAGATTAGCAAAAAGACTCCTGACAGTTTCTTGAAAAGAGCATTGAGAATCATAAGGACAGGCTTTGGGCAACCATCAGTTTTCAACACTGATGTCATAATTCAAGAGCTTCTGAGGCAGGGAAAAAGAATCGAAGATGCGAGAAACGGAGGCGCAAGCGGGTGCGTGGAGACAGGAGCCTTTGGCAAAGAGTGCTACATTCTCACGGGGTATTTCAACTTGGTCAAAGTGCTCGAGACCGCTTTGAACAACGGTCTGGACCCCAGAACAGGTCAAAAGATTGGGCTCAAAACAGGCGACCCTACTAAGTTCGGCTCCTTTGACGAACTTTTCGATGCGTTCAAGAGGCAACTCAACTACTTTGTCGATCTCAAAATTAAGGGAAACAACATAATAGAAAGATTGTATGCCGAACACTTACCTGTACCTTTCTTGTCCCTCCTCATAGACGATTGCATAGCGAAAGGCAAGGACTACAACGATGGGGGAGCTCGATACAATACAAGCTACATTCAAGGCGTGGGACTCGGTACTATAACTGACTCATTGACAGCAATCAGCTATCAAGTTTTCGACAAGAAACAGATCACCATGAGAGAGTTGCTCAAAGCCCTAAAAGCTGACTTCAACGGGTACGAAACCCTCTGTCAGATACTCCTGAACAAAACGCCAAAATATGGAAACGATGACGATTATGCGGACAATGTGATGAAAGCCGTTTTTGAAGCCTACTACGAGGCAATAGAAGGAAGACCCAGCACGAAAGGCGGCAGCTACAGAATAAACCTGTTGCCAACGACGGTACACATCTATTTCGGAAGGGTCACAGGGGCTACGGCCGACGGGAGAAAAGCGTTGGAACCCCTGTCTGAAGGAGTGTCGCCAGTCCAAGGAGCGGATAGAAAAGGCCCCACAGCGGTGATAAAATCCGTCTCCAAAATAGACCATGCAAGAACAGGCGGAACCCTGCTTAACCAGAAATTCGCCCCTGAACTCTTGGCCGATGAAGAAGGACTGGACAAGTTGGCCCATCTCATTCGAACGTATTTCAAGCTCGATGGGCACCATATTCAATTCAACGTTGTAGATGCTGAGACTTTGCGTGATGCACAGAAAAATCCCGAAAAATACGGAGATCTCTTGGTAAGGGTCGCAGGATACAGTGATTACTTTGTTAATCTCAGTGTAGAACTGCAGAACGAAATAATCAAGAGGACTGAACACAAATCCTTCTGAAAGAATCCCGTTATATCCCCATCGAACGATAATCTCAAACCTTATATTTGTCTCCCGCAAGAAATCAATCGAATCCATATGCTGAAAATCCTGTACATAAGTCCTGTGGGGAGTGACGTCTTCGACAAGAGTGTGCTGGAAACGATCAAGAAGGTTAAGAGGCCTGACGTGAAGGCTAAAGTTGTTCACCTGTCCAAAGGCCCTGTCCACATGGAGTACCATTACTACGAACACTTGAACCTTGGCGAAACCTTGGAATGGGTTAAGTGGGCAGAAAAGGAAGGGTACGACGCAGTCGTCATAGGCTGCTTCTACGACCCAGGGTTCCGGGAAGCCAGAGAGCTCGTTTCGATTCCGGTCGTTTCAGTGGCCATGGCTACCATGCACGTGGCCGCAACCCTCGGGCACAAGTTTTCCGTCATCGTGGGGAGACGAAAATGGATTCCCAAGATGGAGAGTAACGTTTACGTGTATGGGCTTGAGAAGAAGCTTGCTTCCTTCAGAGTGATAAATTTCACTGTTCCGAGGATGGCAAGAGAGCCAGGGAAGCTGAAGGAGGCAATTCTTGCCGAGGCGAAGAAGGCGGTCGAAGAGGATGGGGCAGAAGTGATAGTTCTGGGCTGCACGGGTGAGTCTGGCTTCATGAAGGAGATGATAAACAAACTTCATGTTCCCGTTCTGGACCCCGTCGTGACCTCGTGGAAGTATGCTGAGATGATGGCTGACCTGTACAGAAAGGTGGGTTTGACCCACTCAAGGCTCTACGGGTTCGAACCCCCGCCAGACGCACGAAAATTATATATAACGAAACGAAGCGATAGGTAAGCAGCTATTATGAAATGGAGGAAAAAGATTTGAGAATACTTCCCAATCGTTCAGCTATTACAAAGATACAAGCCGCTATCATAGCAATCGTAATCATCGTGGCCGCCGTCTCTCTCGTAGCCTACTACGTGACGCTTCCGAGTCCTACAACGTTCGTAGAGAGAGACTTGAGAATAGGCTTTTCGTGGCCAAACCACATCGACCCAGCAGTTGGCAATGATGAGTGCAGCACGACTAGCTTGTGCAATGTCTACGACCCGCTGGTGTATCCGAATGCAACTGGAGGCGTAATCCCATGGGTTGCCTCAAGCTGGGTTGCTTCATCTAACGGTCTGCGATACGACTTCACGATAAGATCGGGTATAAAGTTCCACAGTGGCAATGAACTAACGGCCGAGGACGTTGCGTTCAGTATGAGAAGGCTCCTGACGATAGGTCAAGGCGTTGCTTACTTATTCTCACCCTACGTGACTAGCTCAGTCGCAATCGGGAACATAGCAGAGCTTACACTGAATAGTACTTTCGGTCCCTTCCTAACCTCCCTTGTGAGGCTGTACATAGTCGAAAAAGCGCAAGTTATGGCTCACCTCGTAACGCCCGGAGCGTACGGCGACTTTGGAGACTATGCAACGGGTTGGTTGACCACGCATGATGCTGGCTCTGGAGCCTACACAGTCGTGGATGCCGATGTGGCAAACTGGTTCAAATATGACCTCGTCAGCAACTACTGGAATACTGTTGACCCTCTCGCACCCACCAACGTGACACAGAGTTGGACGGCGGGCAGCCCAACCACAGAGGTAAACGAGATGTTGGCCGGAGAGCTGGAAGTAACGGATTCATGGCTTTCAAGCGACAATCTTGATACTCTGGACGCATCACCAAACATCACTAAGGTTAGCTGGCCGCAGACTTCTGAATACTACTTTATGCTTAACACGAAGGACCCGCCGCTTGACGACGTACACGTCAGAAAGGCCCTAGCATACGCAACACCCTATAATGACATAATGACCGACATATACTCAAGGTACATGTTGGCGACGTCGTGTGTGCCCGCCGGAGTAGGTGGATACGTAGATTCACAGATATACACTACCAACAAGACTGCTGCCCTGGCAGAGCTCAAGCTATCCAAATACTACCCAGACATAGTCAACAACCCGAGCAAGTATCCAATATATTTCCACTGGATCGCAGATGTGGCCGAGAGAGAGAAGGATGCGCTGCTCTTTGCCTCGGCTGTCCACAACGCGACCGGGCTGGACATCGTGCTGGTCAAAACCTTCTGGACACTGGTAGTGTCAGAGATGGCCAGCCAGAGCACTACCGCTCACATCTACAACATACTAGTGGATTCTGACTATCCGGAAGCTGGGGCTTTGCTAACGGCAAGGTATATGTCAGCTGGTGCTGGTTCGTGGAAGCAGGGTGAGTGGCTCATGAACAGCACGATAGACGCGATGATTCAGGATGCCTTGTCCACGGTGGACACGACCCAGAGGTTCCAAAAGTACGCGGACATTCAAAAGGCGATAATGGACATTTGCCCGAGCCTCTTCATCTATGACATCAGAATGACGCTTGCTATTCAGAACTACGTAAAGATTCCGAATGTTGAAGACCCCTCTCACGCACAGACAATAATGGGCTACGATAGGGTTTACAGACTTTTCCAAATTCAACCGCACTAGAATCAGCGACGCGATCTGGACCTCAGAAATCTCTCTTTTTCTTTATTCAGATGCTGGAACTGAACCCTTTTTGGAACCTAATGCGTGTACACATAATTTGCGAGACCAGCGCTTTCTCATCTCTCTCTTCCCTTTGCTGTTGATCCGTCCTGAGATTGAAAGCCTTTTAAGTATCTTCCACTTTTTTTATAATTTCACTGTGGCCTGAGCATAATGAGACTTCGGACCTACGTGTTGAGAAGAGCGTTCTTGGTGATATTCTCCCTGATTGGCCTATCCGTTTTGGTCTTCGTCTTGTCTAGAGTGCTGCCGGGAGATCCAGCACTGATGATGGCTGGTCCTGACGCGCCAAAGTGGGTCGTTGAACAGTTAAGGGTTCAACTGAGATTAAACAAGCCACTATACGAACAGTACTTCTACTGGTTGATTGACGTTTTCCACGGAGACTTGGGCTATTCTACGCTTACGAGGCGCAGTGTTACAGCTGACGTCCTGGCATTTCTTCCCGCATCCCTTGAACTAATAGCTATGGCTGCTGTGTTTTCAGTGACCGGAGCTTTTGCGCTTGGCGTAGTCGCGGGAAGATACTCCTACAAGTGGCCCGATAACATCGTTAGGCTAGTCTCCTACGTGGGAATATCGATCCCAGCCTTCGTGCTAGCCATAATATTCCAACTCGTGTTCGGTTGGTGGTTGAAGTGGTTTCCAATTCAAGGACCTGGCCATAATTTCCCAGATCAATTATGGCACATGGTGTTGCCTGCGTTAGCACTTTGCATGGGAGGAATGTTGCAGGACGCGAGGATAATACGAGCTGGAATGGTTGAAAACAAGAATAAGGACTACATTTCGATGGCCACAGCTCAAGGCTTACCTGAAAGGACTGTAACATTCAAATATCTGCTTAAGCCATCTGTGATTCCTGCAGTAACGGTAATGGGTTTGGACATAGCCGCGTTGCTAGCCAACGCGTTTCTTGTTGAGACGGTTTTTAATTGGCCAGGCTTTTCTCAACTCGGCATTAGATACATGTTGAACAAAGACCTCAACGGAATAGTTGCGTTGGTCCTCGTCATAGGTCTCATCTATGCTATCGCAAACATAGTGGTAGACATTGTAGTTGCATACTTGGATCCCAGGATCACGCTGATGGAAAGGGGAGAATAAATGCGGATAAGACTGCGTGAAAATGTTGCGGGCTTCTCGGCCAGGTTTGATCTAAGAAGGAAGTGGTACCGATTTTCAAGAAGCTCCTTGTCCATGGTGGGGTTGGTGATATCTGTTGCTGCAGTAGTAGCGGCCCTAGCAGCTCCTTTTGTGACGCCTTACCCTCAACATGCGGGTTTGTTCACAGACTTTCCACACGAACGCCTGCCCCCGAGTATCATTTACTTGTTTCGCACGTCTCCCATAATGAGACATGACCCCGTGGCAATCGCGACGTACGTACCTCCAAGTTTTGCTTACCTGCTTGGCACGGATGAAATGGGCAGGGACGTGTTGACTAGGACTATCTTTGGGTTCCAATACTCTCTCATGATGGCCGTGGTGGTTTTGGCACTTGTTGTTGCGCCTGGAGTAATCCTAGGGTTGGTAGCGGGGTACTACAGAGGAACTTGGATTGATTCCGTAATAATGAGAATAGCAGACATGTTCATCGCGGTGCCCCCACTGGTGTTGGCACTATCTATAGCCGCGGTATTGACACCAGGCGTGTTCAACGCAATGATGGCTGTATCCCTGATGTGGTGGCCATGGTACACCAGGTTGACGTATAACACGACATCCGCGTTGAGAAATGAGTACTTCGTTCAAGCATCTGAGGTGATGGGCGCCAGCTCCTTCCACACGATATTCAGCGAAATCCTTCCAAACTGCCTAGGACCAATCCTGACAAAGATAACGCTGGACGTCGGCTGGGTCATACTCCTCGGGTCCGCGCTGAGTTACGTAGGGTTAGGCGCTCAAGCTCCCACACCTGATCTTGGCACCATGGTTGCTGAAGGCTCACAATTCATACCGAATTCTTGGTGGATAAGCATATTCCCGGCTGTTGCAATCTCCCTCATAATACTGGGATTCAATCTTTTGGGAGACGGGATTCGAGACATATTCGTTGAGGAGGCAAAATGACGCGCTGCCACTCTTAGAAGTGAAAGATCTTCGCATAGGCTACAAGACCTACATGGGCAAGTTAAAGGTCTTGAATGGAGTAAACCTAACGGTGCACCAAGGAGAAAAAGTCGGCGTCATCGGGGAGTCTGGCTGTGGCAAGACCACCTGTATGAAGGCAATTCTCAGAATCTTGGCTAACAACGCAACTGTGGATGGAGGGACCATACACTTCAGAGGCGACGACGTCCTCAACATGGACAAGAAGAAATTAAGCGAAATGAGAAGGAAAAGCATAACCATGATATTTCAAGACCCGACAGCTGCCCTCAACCCCGTGTTTAAGGTCGGAGACCTTCTCGCAGATGTCATCAGGTACTCAGGTCGTTTCGACGGTGAGAAAGCTTCCAAGAAGATGCTTCGTGAAAAGTCTATTGAGGCCCTCAAAGAGGTTGCTCTCCCCGACCCTGAAAGAGTCTTAGACAGCTACGCTTTCCAGCTAAGTGGAGGTATGAGACAGAGAATTTGTATCGCAATGTCACTATCCACTGCGAAGGACCTTTTAATTGCCGATGAGCCTACTACTAACCTTGACGTGACAATACAGGACCAAGTTTTACGTCTTATGAAGAGTCTTGTAGAAAAGAAGGGGATATCAGTAATTCTGATCTCTCACGCGCTCGGGACGATAAGCGGCACCGTCGATACGGTTTACGTAATGTACGCTGGAAATGTTATCGAAATTGCACAAACCAGAGTTCTATTCGCAAATCCTCTGCACCCGTACACCAAGGGACTATTAGCATCTGTTCCCAAGCTAACCGGAGCAGGATTCTCGGAAGGCATCAGGGGAAGAATCGCTGACTACATAAATCCTCCGACAGGTTGCAGATTCAACCCCCGCTGCAGTTACGCATTGGATATATGCTCAAAGGAGAATCCTGAACTCTTCAACGTTGACAGCAACAACCATAGGGTTGCTTGCTGGCTCTACAATGAGAGATGAAACATCGTGGACAAGAATGAGGACTTACTAATAGTAGACAACCTTACAAAACACTTCAAGACTTCCTTTGGGACAGTCAGAGCAGTTGACGAAATAAACTTCAAGGTCAAGGCCGGCGAAACCTTTGGCCTCGTAGGCGAATCCGGTTCAGGCAAAAGCACAACGGGCTACGTAATAATCGGGATCTACACACCAACGTCGGGTAAGATAATATTCAAAGGCAAAGATGTGTCTGTTCACGCGAAAAAGCGCCCAAAACACTTGAAAAGGGACATGGCGATAGTCTTCCAAGACCCAGCCTCCTCACTCAACCCTACTAAGACTGTCAAGGACATAGTTGAAACCCCCCTGAGAATACATGGACTTGTGAAGAATCGCCAAGAACGGCAGAAGAGAGTTGTCGAACTGCTTCAAGCCGTGGAGCTGCCTCCTAAAGACTTCATGCAAAGAAGACCAATGGATTTAGGAGGAGGTGAGAGGCAAGCAGTCGCCATTGCCAGAGCGATCGCAACAAACCCGTCTTTCATAGTGCTTGACGAACCCACGTCAGCTTTAGACGTCTCAATTCAAGCAAAAATAATGAAGGTGCTCATGAGGCTTCAACGAGAACTCAACCTTTCATACTTGTTCATAACACACGACCTAAGCCTCATGAGAAACGTGGCCTCCAGAGTCGCAATAATGTATCTAGCTAAAATCGTTGAGTATGCACCAACGCCTGTTTTCTTCCAAAACCCGCTACATCCTTACACCAAGATGCTGCTCTCCTCCGTGCCAGTGTTAACGGACGAAGAGGAGATGCTGAAGCCTAAAGGAGTGACGTCGAGGGGCGAAGTTCCAAGCGCTATCAACCCCCCCTCTGGCTGTCGCTTCCACACTCGGTGTCCATTCGCGAATAAGACTTGCGAGGAAAAAGAACCAACCTTTGTGATGGTGGAACCGGACCATTACGTAGCCTGTCACCTTGTAGAAAAGTAGGTCCGTCATTCTAGTAGCGTAGCGCGCATGCTTGTTCCTAAATTCCGTTCAGGAGGCAGGCATGGCGTTTTCAGATGACTACTGTCACGGTTCAGCTGGGTGTTTGCGTGCTCACACCCTCCCCCCCGGGTTCACTGTATGACCCAAATATGGTTGAAGAGCAAAATGAGCAGCACAGGCTGCTTCCCAGAATGATTCAGGAACACGCTAGCACGCGGAAACAGGACAGATGGTTCTAAAACCTTCCGTGCGGACGCTGATGTTATTCACACGTGCGCGCTACGAACCAGTCTCTTTCAGCATTAGACCGCAGACAGCATCGATAGCTGTCATAATTGTGCACATGATTACTGCTGGAACAAAAGACCCTGTCACCGTTGAAAGATAACCCGCCAACCATGGTGCAACTATGGCTCCTAGGTATCCACCGACGAGTATGAAACCCCCAGCGGTCGCTGAGTACAACGCTCCGACTAGTTCCACAGGCATTGCCAGCACTATTGGGGCCATGCTTCCGATGAGGAAACCGTAAAGGATGACTGAAACCCATAGCGATGTTCCCGTCGTTGTTCCAGCGAAGTAGAGAGCCGCTGCAGCGACAATCGATGTCACCCAGATGAAAGGTTTCCTTAGGCCCACGCGATCTGAAATCAGGGGTATGACAAGGCTGCTTGGGATCATAGACCACGATATCATCGAGGTTATCAGTCCTGCCGTAGTCGGTTCGAATCCTTTCGATGTCAGCATAGTTGAAAGAAATCCAAGCAACCCGATTTGAGGTGCAAGCAGGAAGAAGGTCGTTAACATCAAGACCCACATGTGCTTGTTTCGAAGCACGGTGGAAAGAGATCTTCCGAATGGAACACCTGTGTTTCTATTGTGAGAACCTGTCTGAGAATAGCCAGTCGCACGATTCGGCTTTTCCTTAGCAAACACTGTCCATATGAAAGTCATCACTAGACTGAGAATCCCAACTGTGAAGAAAACACGTTGCCATGAGCCAGTCCAGGGTAATAGAATGGAGGGAGTCAGAATCAATGATGACCCTATGCCAGCTTCCATGCCTGTGAACATTAAGCCACTTGCTAACGCATATTTTTCAGGGGAAAACCACACGCCTGTTACCTTGGGCAGGTTGGGGTAGGCTATGGAATAGCCAACCCCGCACAGAAACGTGGTTGCAGCCAGCGTTGTGAAATCTGTGGCGAATCCTCTCATCAGGCCAAAGACGCCCATTAGTATTCCTCCGGCCATTACTGTTGTTCGAACGCCGAGGCGGTCAGCAAACAGGCCTCCTGGGATGCAGACTGTAACCAAGGACAGAGGGACCATCGCAACGAGAATGCCGAGTTGCTCGAAAGACAAAGCGAGATCTCTGCCCAGAATCGTCATCATAGGCGTGAAACAGAACCAGCTCGCACCCAAGGCAAACATCATCAGCCATGTCAGGGCTACCATCGCCCATCGATAAGACGAAACTTCAGTCATCTTTTGCCTTCCAATTCGGTGAGCTAGCTTTCACGTTGTTTTGAGTCCAAGTATCTTGCTTTGAGTTCTCTTACAAACTCCTCAACTATTTCGTCGATAGCTTTCTTAAACCCTTCCACATTATACATCACGAGAAACTTCTTCTCATCCACTATGGCCTTTATCCCCTTCAAAAACGGGTCAGGAGCCAATCCTGTCACGTAATTCGGAAACTCAGCGAGCTTGCTCAAGGCGTCAAGAAGCCTGAAAGGTCCGTAGAGCGGCGGCTCGTTCAGACAGCCCTGCGCACTCGTTGCCAGAAAGACGGCTATTTCTAGTAGATAGTCATTTCCAGTAGGTTTCTTCCCGGACATTTCTCATCAGTCCAGACTAGTTGGAAACTTGCGACCATACTTGTTCAGAAAAGCTATCTCTATCAACGGAATCCGTGCGGGCGGCTTTGGAGCCTGTGCTGGATAGCCAACTACCACCAAAAGCTCAGGCTCTACACCGTCAGGAATTTCAAGCATTTCTTTCACGGCGACTCGGGAAAAAGATTTCACTACGCACGTCCCCAAGCCAAGCGCGTGGGCTGCCAAAAGCATGTTTTCAACAGCCATCGAACAGTCTGCCACTGACATGTAATCCCGTCCTAGGGTTCCACCGTCTCTGTACTCTTTCTCCCTGTCTGAACAGACGAGTATTGCTAGCGGGGTTTCTCCAAGGTAGCCGGGCGACATTTTTCGAATTACCTCAAGAAGATTCCTATCGCTTACCACGATGAATTTCCAAGGTTGGATGTTGCTTCCCGAAGGAGCCCAACGTGCTGCATCCAGTATTTTCTCTATGAATTTTTCAGGCACCGGATTCGGCTTATACCGGCGAACGCTTCTTCGACCAAGAATAGCTTCAAAGACATCCATTTTCATCCATCCGCTTCTAGTATGTGAGTTCTTCAGAAAGTCTTATATTAATTTTCCAAAGAATACTCGTAATCCGAAAGGTGAAAGAAAATGCCACAGTTTTACGAATACGAGTTGACCAGAGCAGCACACAAGCTGGTCGCTGAAATGTACAGATTGAAGAAGGATGAAACCTTTGTGATAACTGCGGACACCGAATCAGACCCGCGGGTGGTTGAGGCAACCGCTGGCGCAGCATTCGCCGTCGGAGCCAAACCCATGGTCGTTTGGACGGCGTCACCCTTGGGCGTAGGCAAAGCGGCCGACCCGATGCTCCCGGTAGAAGCGTTGACAGCCCTGTTGAACAAGGCTGACGCGTGGGTTGAATACAACAACGAGTGGCTCCTCTACTCAACACCGTACGAAAGAGCAATGAAGGAAAACAAGAAGCTCAGGCACATGTGCTTAGTCGGCATGAACGTCGACATGATGGTCAGAGTCATTGCGAGAGTCGACCTGCCCACGTTAGGCAAGTTCCAAGACAAGCTGATCGCTCTAACAAAGGCGGCTAAACACGTCAAAATGACGACACCAGCAGGAGAAAACATTGAATTTAACAATGACCCCAAGAGACCGATGATATGCGAAGTCGGATACGCTGACACGCCAGGATCCCACATGCTCGGTGGCCAAATAGGCTGGTCGCCGATCTTCAAATCTATCAACGGGGTCATAGCCTTTGACGGCTCTGTCGTGCCCCCAATCGGCCTGGCAAAGGCTCCGATAAAACTTCACGTCAAAGAAGGAAACATTGTCAAAATAGAAGGCGGAAAAGACGCACAGACCTTCGAAGCGTGGCTAAAGAGCTTCAAGAGTCCACTAATGCTACGAATGGCTCACGTCTGCTACGGAGTCAACCCAGGTGCCAAGCTGACTGGAAACATAGTTGAAGACGAGAGAGTCTGGGGAGGCACCGAATGGGGAATAGGCTACGTTGGTCAAATGCTCACAGGCGGCGAACCGATTCCCGCACCCTCTCACACGGACGGCATATGCTTGAACACCTCAGTCTGGCTCGACGGCAAACAGATCTTTGACAAGGGTATGGTAGTTCACCCAGAACTCGCCAAACTTGCGAAGAAACTCGGGAAATCCTAGTTCCTTCCCTTTTCATGGTCTACAAACGGTGAGATGTATGATTGACAAGAAAAAATTGGCTGATGGCGTTGTAAATATGCTCAAAGTGAACATGGGACTCAAAAGAGGCGAAAAACTCCTAGTCGTCACAGACATCCCAACAGTTGCGGAGTGGAAATCAAAAGACAGCGCCAAGTTGACAGAGGCATTGGAAAGATCGCTTCTAGCCAAAAACGTGAGCGAAATCGCCACTGAAAAGTTTCCAGACTGCAAGGTTGAGTTCTACGTTTATCCATCCGTAGGTAAACACGGCACGTACCCGGGAAGAGAAGTTGAAGAAAAAATGAAGGCCGCTGATGTGGACGTTGCAATAACCACTTACTCGCTGACCCACACGGACGCGCGGGTAAACTCCTGCAAAGCAGGCGCCCGCGTTGCAAGCATGCCCATGTTTGTTGCGGAAATGTTCTATCCCGGCGGACCGATGGCATCCGATTATCGTGAAATAGACAAAGAGACGAAGAAAATCGCGAACCTGATCACAGGAACTAACGAAGCGAAAGTAACGTCTCCAGGAGGCACAGACATCACTTTCAGCTTGAAAGGCAGAAAAGGAATGGTCGACGCTGGAATCTTCACTGAGAAGGGGGCATGGGGCAACCTTCCGTCAGGAGAAGCCTACTGCGCACCGGTAGAAGGAACTGCCAACGGCAAGCTCGTCGTAGAGCCAAACTGGTACCCAGACCTCAAAGAAAAGATGACGCTGAAATTCCAGAAGGGTTACGTCACCGAGATAGTTGGCGGAGGAAAAATCGGCGACGAATACAGAGGCCTACTCGACTTCAGTAAAAAAACGGAACCCTACACTTCCAGGAGGAACCTCGCAGAGCTTGGGATAGGAACAAACCCAAATGCGAAACGGCCTGACAACATTTTAGAGTCCGAAAAGATCAAGGGAACCGTTCACTTGGCCATCGGCGATAACTCTCACATGGGAGGCAAAGTGTCCGCAGACCTGCATCAGGACTTCATCATTCCAAAGCCCACGTGGATGCTCGACGGAAAAGCCATGATGAAAGATGGAAAACTCGTAGTATAAAGCGAATTTCATTCTCCACTTTTTTTCAATTCTGAATTCCGTTCCTCATCAGCTTTTTCCAAGTCCTTATGAAAAAACGTCGCTATGTCCCAACTGAAAATCATTTTTTATCTCAACCTCTATGTTTCTCTGTAACAAGAAATCATCCGAATCCGCGCGCGTCGTGATGAAATTGTCTAGCCTGTTTTTCTCAATGGAAAGGGATTAATTCATGTGCGTGATTTCCTAGGAAAGTCTGGGGTGTTATGTTATGAAGACGTACTTGACGATATGGTTTAGCAGTGAGGGCTCTAGCCCTGTTGAGATTGTTGAAAGGCTTCGTTCTTTAGGTTTTGAACCCTTGAGAGGCTATCACGACCACGTTTACGATTGGAAGAGGAATGTTGATCTCGGGGATATACTTCAGCTCACGGATAAGATTCATCACACGTTGAAAGGCCTAAGAGTCCTATACAAGATTGAGACAGAGTAGCCCGTGCGTGTGCTTTGCGTTGAAGTCTTGATCTTGTGATCTGCGGCGTTGTGTTTCGCTTTTCGGTGAAAATCTTATATATGCCTTTATTGCACAAGTGAAACTGGCTTCCTTGAGAATGAGGGGTTTGACATTGCGGAAGTTTGAGAGGATTTATCGTGAGCTGCTCCTGTGTAGCCTACGTGAGGTTTCGTTGGCGCGTCAGGAAGACGTTGCCTCAGAGTGTGCGGTTTCGCTTGGTTTGGTTAATAAGACGGTGCGGAAGCTTGAGGTGGCTATGGCGGTGGAGGCCACGCGAAGCGGTGTTAGAGTGTTGTCGCCTGCTAGGCTTTTGAATTTGTGGGCTGCTGAACGTGACTTAGGCAAGGATGTTTGGCAGTCGTTTAGGCTTGATCCAGTTGCAGAAGTGGAGAGGGATCTTCCTTGGGATTTCCTGGTCACTGGTTTTTCTGGGTGGTTTAGTGTTTCTGGGAGGAGGCCTGCTGAGTATGACCGCTTGTATTTTTATGTGACGGATATGGAGAGTTTCGAGTCATGGTTTGGTTTCAGGAAGAGTAGAGTTCGGAAGGTGAGCCCTAACGTGTTTGTCTTGTGCGTTGATGATGAGCATCTTGTTCGGTCTTCTGATAAGGGCGTTGTTTGTGTTCCGCAAGTCTATGTGGACATATATTCTGCGGATGGTCCTGAGGCTTCTTCTTTCCTGCGTGATATTGCTTTGGCGTATCCGAGTTTGAGTCTTTGGTGAGTGTGACTGGAATGTGGCGGGATGAAGTCGTTGAGAGATCTTGGCGCGTTTTGCGTGAGCTTAACGGTTTTGCGGATTTTGTGTTGATTGGCGGTTGGGGAGTATATCTATGGACTAGGAAGCTGAAGAGTCGTGTCATAGATGTTTACGTTGATCAAAATAACTTTTACAAGCTTCAGTCTGAGTTGACGCTGAAGGGTTATGCGTTGAAGCGTAATGTTGGTCTGAAGAAGTTTGAGACTTTGATAAGTGATGTGGAAGTTGATATTTACACGCCTTTTGCGAGTAGGTTAGTGATTCCCTGTTTGGATGTGTTTGACCGGAAATTGTATTCGGTGATTGAGCGTTTCAAGGTGGCGGTCCCTGAGGTTTTGCTCTTGCTGAAGGCTCAGGCTGCTCTGGACAGGTGGCATGCAGAAAAGGGGGTGAAAGACAGAGTGGACATTATCTCTCTCTTGAAGTTTGCTGACGTGAAGCGGGACGTGCTTGAGCAAATGCTGAGGGAGTATGACACACGGCATACGCTACGAGATGCTATCAGGCGAACGATATCTGAAAGCAGGATCGAATACAAGTTCTTGGGACTTGCGTATGAGAAGGATGGCGTTCAACTGAAAAGGTCTTATGAGAGCCTTTGAGTCAGGTTTGGATCTTCGCGCTGCCCATGAGCAAAGGAGGCACTAGATATGTGGGCGTGTGTGATTTAGGCCAGTCTTTCAATTCTCGAGAAGGAAGCCCAAAACAGGTTCCAAAATGGATCTTACAGGACAATGAATATTTCTTTCATTTCCCGGCTGGTTACTTTGGCTCAGAAGAACCATAAACATTACAAAACATGCGATTTATGTCGAATTCCGGCTGTGGCTGCACAGCGAGGATCTTGAGATGCTTAGGGTGCGAAGATAATCTATTAGCCCGCTTTAACATCCAATTCTTCGCATAGCGCAAAAGAAAGGTGAAAGGAGACATCGTAGAGATTACTGGCAGCTGGACATCGATAGACAGAGGATCATGAAAACGACACCCTCAGAAATTCAAACCAACCTAAACGTACGGATAATTTGCCAACGAATTAAGGTTATATACTATTTCGTTTTTGTTATTCTCGGTCGGGCACCGGGCGGTAGCTCAGCCTGGCAGAGCTTCCGAGTCAGCGCAGAACTGACAGAGCCTAGCTGACGGAGATGCTGTAGACGCCCACCCACGGTGGGTATCACCCAGCCTACCAGGCTAACACGCAGAAACCGGATTGTCGCAGGTTCAAATCCTGCCCGCCCGACCATCAACTTTCGGCAAGATAGTTGGAGTTTGAGTCTATTCGCAACGGTTGCTTGGCAATCCTCTTCTATTGTTCTGAGGAATCGCAAGTGGTTCGAGCTGCAAATCGCTGTCTAGGGATGTGACTGTTACCATGTGGTTGAACTTCAAGGTTCATTCAAGCAGCAGTGGATTGCATTTTCTTCGAATAGATTAATTACCTTGTGAAGCATTGTTTTAGCTGGTGAGTTGATTGACCGAAGCTGTCTCCGTTCCTCGTCCTTTGCTGAAGGAACTGTATGTGCATTTTGCCAAGATAGAGGAGATTTTGGCTACTTTGGAGGAACAATCGGACAAGGAAGGATTGGAAAGAATAGAGAAAAGCCTTGAAGAATACAAGAAAAAGAAGTATTCCGTTGTTAACAGTCCTGAAGAAATCAGAGAAGCTCTGATGAAGGACTAGGCTTTGCCATACAAGTCGATTCTTACAAAAAGCTTCACAAAGGAATTTGGCAAGCTGCCAAGAAGCGTTAAGGAAAAGATTCTGGATGCCGTGAAAAAAGCTGCAGAGGGACCTTACGCAGGAACGAAGTTGCGTGGAAAACTTGAGGGATTATGGAGATGGCGAATTGGCAAATACCGCGTAATCTACATGATAGACGAAAAAGAGAAAGCAGTGGTCTTTTTGGACGTGGGATTGAGGAAATCGATATACGAATGACATTCGCAAGACGAAGCACTTCTGCACCATTTGTTAGTATGCTAGTTACCCAAATGTGGATAGTAGACTTGTGTCCTTCGCATAGTCAACGGCTTTGGCTGACGGAGATGCTGTAGACGCCCACCCACGGTGGGTATCACCCAGCCTACCAGGCTAACACGCAGAAACCGGATTGTCGCAGGTTCAAATCCTGCCCGCCCGACCAAATTTATTTTGCTGAAATGGTTGAGAATCAGGCTTTTTTCAGCAAAAGCTCCATTATAACCTCTTCTGATTTGCAGTTTCTCAATTGGAAAGGCTAGATTTCACTTCAAGATTTGAACCTTCTCACTTTTCCATTTGATAATAACAGTCAAACGTCCACTTAATCCGAGTCATGTTTCCACATTTCGGGATTTCTAGAAAGTTTTAACTTCGTCATCCTTCTTAGTATGTCACTAAGGCCACGGGTCTTCGTTAAAATCCCACTTGTGGGAGTTGAGTGTAGGTTGCCAGTTGAGATCGGTTTGGAGATGTATGCTGAGAAGCCTGTTGTTCTGCCGTTTTTTACGGGTCATGTTGCTAGGGGTTTATTGTTGCATTTTGTGAGACAGGTTGACCCTGCTGCGTCTGGCTTGCTACATGAGTTGAATGTTTCTAAACCGTACAGCGTTACGCCTTTAAGGTTCAAGAGCAAAGGCCGTACTGAAGATGGTTATGTTTTGGATCCGTTGCTTCCTTGTCGTGTCGGCTTCAGGTTTTTGAAGGACGAGTATTCGACGTTCTTGCTTAGTTTCTTTCAGAAACAGAATAGTGTGTTGGTTTTTGACACGGTTTTTCGTATTGCTTCTTTGAGTGTGAACTGTAAGAGTTATGAGGAGTTGGAGAAGGAAGCTGAGGCGGCGGATGGGTTTAGGCTTTCGTTCAGGTCGCCTACGTATTTTGCCAGTCTGGGCAGTGGTTATCATTGGATGTTTCCTGATGCTGTAAAAGTCTTTTCGAGCCTGATGCGTTGTTGGAACTTGTTCAGTGATGGGAGACGGTTCGGTAAAGAGGAGTATGTTGCGTATAGGGAGTGGTTGGGCAAGAATGTAGGTGTGAGTGAGTATGAGTTGTGGACGAGGTTGGCAGTTATGAGGGCTAAGAAGGCAACAGGGTTCGTGGGATGGGTCACGTACGAGATGAAGGATAAAGAAAGCGAATGGAACAAAATAACATGCATGCTAGCCAAATATGCAGAATACGCAAACATAGGAGGAAACAAAACAGGAGGATTCGGAGTAGTAAGATTCCTTTCAAAGTTCTAGACATATCGTCTAATGACTCTTGAAAAGTTTTTTATATTTCCTTCCTACTTCTATAATTGATTTACTTGTTCAATGCTGATTTGTACAGTAGATGCATCGACCTAGCCTTGAGAGAGAAGTGGCACCTGCTCCTTGCAAAGAGGGAAGTAACAGGTTCAGACAGTCTTCTAACTCACACACTTAACGTTATGTCGGCTGCTGAAACTATCATGAAGATTATTGGCGGCTTTAGTGAGACTGAAACAATGGAGATTCTAGCAGGATGCTTCATACACGATTCAGGGAAAGAGGACGAGAAAGCGCAAGGAGTATTAAGTGGTAGAATTCAGGGTCCTCTTATGCATAAAGGGGATAGAGATAGGAAAATCCATCTCCTAAAAGAGATAGGCGTAGACGAAGCTCTTCATGATATTATCATTGCTATAGCTATGATCATGGAGCGACCAGAAAGTAGCGATCAAAGAATTGACATAGCATCAACTCAAGCGCCAGACGAGAGGATTTGGAGAATCGTTCAGCTTGCTGATCAAATAGTCAGCCGAAAAAGTCTAGCTAACCTAGAGGTCAAAGAAAGAACACTTCTAGCTGAGACCCTTAAGAGACTCGGTCTCAATCTGTCATATCACAAAGTTTCTGTAATAAGGGGAATTGTTACTCAGTTACTCCACAAGGGTATTACAAAAGCTTACCAAAAACATGGTTGGGCTCCTGTACTTTACTATCCAGATGGGACCGCATATATTTCTGGAGGAGCAAACACAGTTTTTCCTGATAAAAACGAAATTTTGCAAAACATAAAAGAAGAAGTAGATAGTTACATTAACAATATTTCTCCAAGTGAGCTTGGGGCATCTGCGTTCAGCGGAGATATCAGAATATCCGTTCTTAGTAGCCCTGAGTTTCTCTTCAGAGACGATAAGTGCATCGAAGCTTTCTGGGGACGTGTCGAAAGCCAACGTGCAATACGAGAAGCTTCTTTTCCAAAGGAAAAGGGAAAGGCAGAAGAATGGGAAAGGCTCTTAGCAAATAAACCAATCGAAGACCGAGTTGTTTTAGAGCTGAAATACAAGAAGATCCGGGCTACTACACGGTTAGCCTTCGTGATGAAGGAGATAGTTTCGTATTGCGAGGAAAAGGAACCAAAGTCGTGGAGCTTCTTCATACAGGAATTGCAGAAAAAGTTTCAAACAACCAATGATATTGAAAAGATTTTGAGGAGATTAGCCAACACTACTCCAGCTAAACAACTCGTTCAAACCTATGAAAGTCTAACCACGCCTACTAATATGGACGAAATGAATATAGAGCACCTAATAGAGAATTTGACAAAGCATTTCAAAGAAATCACCAAGAAACTTGGACAATTTGTCAATGGAAAAATCGGAATTGATTCACTTAAGGTAGCTGAGCAACTATTGGGCGATCTCGAGATACCTCTCCTTAGGGATCTGCGTCTGGAATCTTTGGAGGCAGTTCAAAGATATCGCAGTGGTAAATTGAGAGGTTCGGTAAGTTGTGTTCTATGTGGGGGTAAACCCGTCACTCAAGGAACAGAACCACTAATAGGAGAAGGAGTTGAGTCTTTCATCAACCTTATGAAGGGTGGAACTCGCATTGGAGGGATCCATAAGGCCTGGATATGCCCCCTATGCAGTCTTGAAGCGAAAATAAGATTAGTTTTTGTGCCACGTCATAAAGAAACACTACTCATCCTACCACAACTTAATATAAGCGAGGCCCTCAGGAAAAAATGGGATAGAGGCCTTAAGTACCTTATTGATGGAATGGAAGAACTTGGCTTGAAGCCTCTAAAAGATCGATACTGGATAGATATTGTCATAGGTGAAAGGCTGAACGAAGATGAAAAGCAAATCCTCAAGGATTTTGTTCACAAGAATACCTTCAAAGATGCCAGAACTAGGGTAGTTTCCAAATGGCTTGAAGATCGTTACTCAAACATAGATGAAATGAAAGCAATTCTTCTAAGTACAACAACGAACGTGAAAGATTTCGAAGACGTCGCAATGCAGATAGTTGAAGGAAAAATACAGCTACCTCCTGAAGTAGCACGTGAGATGGAAGAATATTTTAGAAGAACATCAGGCATGCATTCTAGCTATGTCTCTCCCAACTACATTCTGGTGACTTCATCAGTCCCCATAGCTCAATTAGAAGAATCTGAAACCTCAGCCATCTTGAGGAAAGTCTTCATTGGGCTTCTCTTATCAAGACTTTTTCTAGCTTCCGTCGTATATCCTGATACAGTTCTTGGAATATACTATCATATAGAACCAACAAAAGGATACTTTAAACTCCCTAAAAAGCTAGGTCTTGCAGGTATTTACAAGAAACTTGGTATAAGTGAATGGGTTAGAATTAACCAGGTTGATGAGGTCCTAGTAAAGCTGGCATTATATCTAAAATTAGATGACATGCTTCTAGCAACGCGTTCAGACTTTGGAAAAGATAACTTGCTAAACATATTAAAGAAACACCCGGGAGAAGTTTTAAATAGACATTTGCAGGTAAGCAAAGAAGTCAGCCCTGCTCTTCACGCGTATCTATTACAAGCATCACGAGTATTTGAGGTGAAACAAATTGAGTAGACCTTTCGTATATATGAAAGAGGAAGAAATCACAACAAGCCCCGAAGAGATTAAAAAACTCGAGCAGGAAGCAATCGCCGAACTATCGGAATACCTTAAGACATTCGAACCGGAGATTTACGCACCTAGCAAAAGTAGCATGATGGGTCCTGTTGGAAAACTCATCTCCGCCGTGGCAAGCGGGAGATTTGAAAACAAAGATGCAATAGTTGGCTTCATAGTTAGCATACACAACAACTTGTCTAAATCGAGAGCTTCGCCTTCAGCTGTAGCGAGACTAAAAGACGCCGTTAACACTCTTGAAAAACTCCATACGATAACTCCTCGAAGGTATTGGTTACGAGTTCTTAGAGAAATAGACTATGGAGTTTTTATCAATAGATATGGCCAGGTGGCGCAGAGGCTTCCAACAAGCCAGATTGGAGGTGTACCATAATGTCAAATCCAGTCGCACTAGATCAACTTGTTCCAAAAAACTTAACCAAGTTCTTTGTAGAATCGCCACGACTGTTCAGAACCTCAAAAAATATTCAAATTCTAGTCTTAAGACAGACACAAGACTTTACGATTTTTAGAACAGAGGAAACTAGGGAGCTTAATCTAGTAACACTTCCAAAGAGTGCATTAGATAAAACTCCGACAGCTAAGGTTGTGATGCTCGCATCTAAGCAGAAAGCCCCTGAAAACAGACTTTATCACAACCTGCTTAGAACTGCCGCGGAAGAAGTAGGTTACAAACTTGACGATGACCTAAGACAATGCGAGCTTAAGGATAACCTATGTCAGAAATGCCCTCGCTGTATTCTTTTTGGCTCTGTCTCTGTTGAGAAAGGGGGTCAAGAAAGGTGGAATATCAAACATAGGATAGAGTACAGTTCCGCTTACTCCGTAGAACCATACGAAGAAATATACGAAATTCTCACATTTAACGCTGTAGATTCTGTAACTCAGTCAACTGGGCAAGCGCTAGGATACACTGAGAATATTCAGCCTCTAACAACTTTACCTTCTATAGTAACTCTTAACTCCGTAACACTGGAGGAGTTCATAGCATATTTGAAAACTCTCATGGCTTGCAAGTCTTATGGAGCTGAAACGAGAGTTAAGGGAGACATGGTGAATCATATAGTTGGTATCGTGGGAAGCTATGATGAGATAATTACTCCGCTAGAATATAATCTTGAACTTTCCGCTGTAAAACTCGGTGAGGTCGACCCTCTAGAGAAAACCGCTGAGATACTTGAAAAGTATAAGAAATTTTCCGCCTTTAGCAACGATGTTGTCCTATTAAGCAGGAAAGAACTCGGTAGTTTCATTGAAAGAGTCGCTGAATTTCAGTATTCAAAACCCTTCATAGAAAAAATATATCAGGACGCAGTTAGCTTGGGCAAGAATCTGAGTGAGTACGGCCCAAAGCCAAAGGCCAAGCGAAAACAGTGATTGAGAGTGAAAATTTTCAAAGCTACAGCGACGATCCATGATTTCTTCACAACAGTTGCTCGAGAGCTTAAGATAGGCGTTCCAACGCGGGTAATAGGAAACACGACTCTTCTGTATGCTGTGAATTTGTCTCTGGATGGCATTCACAGAGTGGTTAGCGGATCAACTCCACACTACGAGGAAGATTGGGGAAAGTTCAGAGTGTATGCGACTGCGGGCATTTTCGAGGAGCAAGGATTTGCCATTATTAGCAATAGTAAACATGACTTTGGCAATGAACTCCAACATAAGTTCGGCACTAGTCCGGTTAAAATCACGTACAACAGTGTTGACTCAACTGAACTGATATCTATGGAGAGGTCCATATTCCACCGAAAAGAGGATAAACTCAACTTCCCAAAATTAGGTGCCTACTTATGCTACCCACCACTGGCAACTTTTAGCTTTTTTACTTTAGGTGGCAAGGGGAACTCTATAATAAGGGTGGGAAAAAAATCTCCTCCGACAAGGGTTGTCTATGAGGAACTTCAGGAAGTTCAATTGACTTCTGGAAAATTTGAACCCAGTCACGCAGTTCAATTAGCAGATCTTTCACCTGAAACTAAAGTTCTTGAAGGAAACATAATTGTCCTCCCAAATGGATTAGTTCTTTCAAATGGGAAACTTGAAGGTCCCTATTTTGATGGGCGAATAGGGCGGAGGAAGTATAAGGTAGCTAAACCTAACGAGCATCTTTTTCCTAGAATCCTCAACTCATAGCGAGCCTAGTATGAAGACTTTACATGTAAAATCATTGTACATAGAATATTCGAATGCATCTCCTAGCTTCCAATCTGACACCAAACTTATGGTTCATCAAGCGGAAGTGAGGGACGCAACTGAAAAACTAGTGATAGTCACATCGCCTCCATCTAGTGGCAAAACTCTTGCAAATCTTTTAAGAATAGACAAGAAAAAGGCAGACGCAGTCATAATCTATCCAACAAACGAGTTGATTGAAGATCAAGCATCTTCTCTTGAAGGGTTGATACGAGATCATCTGAAAAAGAAAGTGACTACCCTAAGCGCTGACTCGCTACAACATTACTATGGCACTACAGATTACGTTCTGATCCGTGCGAACAGTGAAGCCTTAGAGCGAGATGGAATGGCGAAGGGAACAGTACTTCGAAGTATGTTGAGCATTTCGCCAGGCAGACGAATTGTTCTAACAAACCTTGAGCTAATAAACTTGCTCGCAAAGTCATTCTATCACAAAAGCGAAGATATCTTTCGATTTCTCCAAAACTTTAACATCTTTATAATAGACGAATTCCATATGTATACTGGAATTTCTCTTGCAAATTTAATCTTCACACTTTATCCTCTTAAAAACATAAGCCAAATCATACTTTCCTCGGCAACGCCTTCTAAGGTCGCTAATGTCTTTGAATGCTTATTCAAACCTTCACGAACAATCAAAGCAAAGGTCTATAGTTCCCCAACGGGGCACCAGATTAGGTATCCAACAAAGTTGCTACTTAAACCACTTGATCAGATACTGGGAGGCAAAGAATGCGCGCAAGAAGCGACCTCATTCATAAAAGAACTGTATGAACGCCACAAATCCGATACACCTTCCACTAAACCTTTCATTAAAGTACTCGCTATCGTTAACTCCGTAGCTTTTTGCGCTCAACTGTGGGAGTCGCTAAGAAACGAGTTCGGAGAAGACAAAGTCGGTATGATAAGTGGGCTTGTTCCAAAAAAAGCTCGCGAAAGAAAAGAAATCACTGTGGCCACCAGCACTGTTGAAGTGGGAGTTGACTTTGATGTAGCAAGCTTGTTTTTCGAAGCGAGAGACCCTATAACCTTCATTCAGCGACTTTGCAGAGGCGCCAGACACAGACCATGCGACGTTGTGGCTTATGTTCCTCCTGAGCTTTTGGAGAAGTCAGAGGAAATTCCCGATGAAATCGGGTATTCACAGCTCGAGGAAATAGTTCAAAAGAAGCTTTGCGTTCCTGAGGAATACGGTGAGTTCTTGACCAGCAATGAGGCAGGCGAGTTGTTATGCGGTTTCCTTTTAGGATTTCTGAGATTGCATCCTAACGAAGACTTTGGTAAGTATTTGCATGAGTTGAGACGTCTGCTAGAGGAGCCAAACAGATTGACTAAATTGGTTCCGCCTCTTCAAAACGCCTCTGCGCTTTTGTCGATCTTCCAAAATATGGATCCTAGAGTCTTAAAGGCAATTGCGAGTTCTGGACCAAGAGGAGGAGCAGGGAGTATTCCGGTAGTTTACGATAAGATATACGGTGAAAAACCAGTGCTTGGTTATGTAAGTGTGAGAGAAACGGGACTGCTTTGTGTATCAGAGTCAGTGACTAGAGGAGAGCTTCTAAAGAGGTTTGATCTAAAAGTTCCTTCATGGGTTCAAGGCAATATCTTGGTTGTCAACGGTTTCCTCGAAAAGCCAGTCATGGTGAAATGTACTTGTCAGTATGAAAACCTGATGAGACCCGCATTGCTTAACCGCCAAAACTTCTGTATCCACACGGAAATTGACTCATTAAATGACGTGATCAACGGAGTCATCTGTAATTCTGTAATAGGATACTTTACTAGAGCCCCTAGAGTGGATTGGAGATTTCAGTGGCTGTCAGCTCAGAATGCTAGGGGTAGGGTAGTAATGGGTGGAGACGCATTTGTTCAATACTTCCTCGACAAGAAGTTCGGGTTAAACGCGTAGCTTTCCTGAGTTTGTCATTTTAAGCTAGTAACAATCTTATCTGATGTAGAGGAATCAAAAAAACCATGTAAACATTTCTCTATTAAACAGCATCCACGGCATGTTTGTTTGTGTCCGCATCCACTCATGCATTTGCATTTTGCCACTCGTATCGGCGTAACTACCCTTCCATAATAATTCTTTTGGTGTGTTCTTTGGTTTCATTTGTTTTGTTCTTTGAAACGCTTCAGCACCTCTTTCGGAACTGGATTAACATATTCTAACCCAGTATGCTTGCAGAGTTGTTCAAAATCCGTGTCCGTAGTAACAATCGCCCTGGCATCCTCCTGCAACGCAAATGCAAGATAGATACAATCAAACACATCATGTCTCAACTTTTTTGCCAACCTGAAACCTTCAAGAATAGACTCTTTGCGGAGACACGTATAACGAGGGCGATCATAAGCCTTAACAAAATGCTCAATTGCTTCAGCACTATCTTTTTCTGGGCATCCCCACTTTCTCGTCATAATCCAAAACGCCCTAATCGGAATAATATCCATGATAATTGGCGTAAAAACGCCTCTCAACCCATCCTCAACAATAGAGGTCACATACTCGTTCCCAGGATGGTCCTTGACTAGAAATACTGCCAAGACATTAACATCTAACACTTCTTTCTCTACACTAACATCACTCGCCAAAAGTAGCTTCCCCCGAATCCAAGAACGCCTCTTTCCCCCACTTTCCCTTTCTAGACTTTACTCTTACGGGTTCCGAAACAATGGGCTTCAAAAGCAAGACACCTCTCTCCTCAACCAACTCAAACTCAGCTCCAGACTTTAAACCTAATCTCTCCCTTTCCTCGGAAGGAATCAAGACTCTCCCTCTCTCATCCATTCTGGTCTTTCCCATCACAATTCACCCACAAAACTCTAACCAATTCCGCCCACATAAACCTTTCTAGAAAATGGGCTAAAAACCAGTCGACTCATCATTGTCGGCATACTTGCTTATGCCCACATCCGCCTGTGCATTTCTGTCTAGTTGTGTTAGAGAGGAGAACGTATCTTTTTTCGTCGTCTAGTTCGGAGTTTCAGCAGGGCCTGGGGTTTGTAAGCTTAAATAGTTGAAACACGAGTATCCTACTTATGCTTCAACTATTCGCGGACAGACAGCAGGAGCTCCAGTTCCTCCAGCAACACTATGGAACAGAGAAAGCTGAACTAATAGTCATATACGGAAGAAGAAGAGTCGGAAAAACCGAACTCTCACTCCGATTCTCAAAGAACAAGCCACACGTCTACTTTCTGGCCGACCGCCGACCCGAAGCCGAATTGATCATGGAGCTGAAACAGAGAATGAGCCTCTTCCTCAACGACGAAAGCTTCGCGAAACTAGCCGTCAAAGACTGGATTGAACTCTTCGAAGAATTCACAAAATGGAACAAAAGCCCAAACACGATTATCATTCTAGACGAGTTCCCCTTGCTCATCGAGACCAACCATGCTGTTCCTTCGATCTTCCAAAAAATCTGGGACAACAACCTCAAAGACACAGAGACCATGCTGATGCTATTAGGTTCATCTATAACAATGATGGAAACCGAAGTCCTCAATTATAAGAGTCCACTCTACGGCAGAAGAACGGCCCAATGGAAACTGGACCCACTCAAAGTACACCATTTGAAACCCTTCTTTCCCGACTACACCACCGAAGCTCTGGTACAGGTTTACGCGTGCTTAGGCGGGATCCCAGCGTATCTGTTGAAATTCGACCCGCAGCTGGACTTATGGCAGAACATAGAAAAGAAAATCCTGGCGAAAGGCGAATTCCTGTATGAAGAGGCCGAATTTCTCCTCAGAGAGGAACTCAGAGAACCAAGAAACTACAGCCTAATTCTGAAGGCAATCGCGCAGGGAGCCAACACTTACGGTGAAATCCTTACGCAGACAAACCTCGACAAGAGCATCCTCTCAAAATACGCGAGCGTGCTAGAGGACCTCGGATTCATAAGAAGAGAATACCCAATCTCAGTCAAGCCTAAACCCAGAAAAGGAACATATGCCATAGCAGACAACTACCTGAACTTCTGGTTCAAATACATATTCCCAAACAGGACCGAACTGGAAACAGGAAACACCCGAAGCATTTTGAACAAAATCAGACAAGACTACAACACCTACACAGGTCATGCCTTTGAACAAGCGGCAACCGAACTGTTAACGGAAATGAAAAATAGACACAAACTACCTTTTGCCTTCACGACAATGGGAAAATGGTGGTACAAAGACAGCGAAATCGACTTGGTAGCGATCGACGACGAAAGCTCAACCACAACATTCCTTGAAACAAAATGGAGCACTATTAACAAGCAAGACAGCCAGAGAACCCTGCAAAACCTAAGAACCAAAGCGCAACACTTCAAAGACAAACACATGAAAGAAAACTACGGACTCATCGCCAAAAAAATCACAGACAAAGGACACCTGAGAGAACAAAACCACATCGCACTCGACCTCTCAGACTTCGAACCACTTTTCAGAGACAGCACCGGTTAGGCCATGCATGTTTGCTTGTACCCGCATCCGCCTGTGCACTTCTGCTTGGCCACTCGTATGGACGGCAATTCCTCGTCTTTGATGATCCGTTTGATATGTCCCAGAACTCTCTTCACATAGCTCTTCATAGTTGGTGTGATTTCAACCTGCAAGATCAGGGTTTCAGGAATGTAATTCACAAAGCCGCGCTTGACAACAGTTTTGAAATTCTCTTCAATAAGCAACGCATACCCGACTAGTTGATACTTGTGGTCCATGCAAACTTTGCCCTTGTCGGAATTCATATTCTTGTATTCTACCGGAATGTACTCCTCTTTAGCCGTTTTGATAACACAGTCCACATTTCCCTGCAGTCCAAGCACACCAGAGCTGAACGAGGTAAACAATAATTTCCCAGCACCGACAAACTCGGACGAATAGTAGATGGCGTCTTTCCTTCTCAGTTCCTTCTTAACGTAGTCCTCATGTAAATCTTTGCTATCCAGTTGTTGCGAGCCAAAGATAGGAGTTGCATGCAAAACCTTGTCAAAATAAATCAGCCTCGGGCAGTAAATGTAATGCTTAATGTCAGTAACAGAAACGGAAGGTTCAGCAATGTCAGAAATAGGCAGCTTCTGCTTGCTTCTTAGCCACTTGTCTTCTTTTGACTCTTTAGTCTTCTTCATGTTGTTCCTCTAAGTAGAGGCGGACTAGAAATACGCGATCTTGTCTTTCTCTTCTTTCAGCTCATACCTTTTCGGCTTGCCGACCTCTTTCCTTCCCTTGAAGCAACTGTCACAAACTGGATACAACTGCACATTCTCAATCAAATCCTTAATTAAATTCCTCAAATCCACAAGCAGGCTATTCAACTCATCCCGCCGCAGGCTCCCAAAAAACGCGCTGTACTGGATACGTTGCAACCCATAATCTTTCAAGGTTTCAGCAACCAAAGCCCGCAAATTATCATCCGTAATATCATAAATCACAACGTACCGCACAACAGCCTACCATCCTAAACAGAAAGGTACATACTCCGCCTCTTTCAGCAGAAAACGAACCACACAACGAGCCTGCAAATAAATAAAGCTCTTCAACGATCCTTTCTGACCGTTAAACATCACCTCACTGTCCAAACGCTCCTGAAAACTCGCCAACAAGACCTTAATCACATCCTTACTCAAGACTCGGCCTTCCTCAACAGCTTCAGTAGCCAAAATTTCGTTAGGTTTTATGACGCCCTTTGTGATCAGACCCACTAAAGTTCTGTCTACAAGCTGTTGACGAAACTCCTCCATCATGTCCAAAACAAGAGAAGGCTTCCCCGATCTGTCAGCGTGCAAGTATCCAGCATAGAAATCCAGTCCAGCATAGCTCACAGCTTTCCAAACCTCAGGAAAAAGAATCGTTTGATAACCAAAATTCAGCATCGCATTAAAAGAGTCACGCGCCCCACGAGTCTCTCTTCCCGTAAACCCCAATTCTGGAGGCAAGATCTGCCGAATTGAATCCCAATAATATCGAGCACCTTCAGCTTCCAAATTCATTACTTGCTGACGCTTCTCATCAATATTAGAACCTTGTTCTCCACTGATTCTCTCATTCACCTCATCAATCAACTTGCCCGACTCATATAGCCTCTCAGCCAAACTCGGATCAGTCTGCCGCCTATTCTTTGCCATTAGTTTCAGAAAATTGGCTTGATTCACGAGCTTTCCCGCTATAAACTTCTTAGCCAGAATCAAGCTTCGTTGATCATTGTAAGCTATGAACTGTTCCCTACGAGCCCGAACCGAACCCGTCATAGAAGCAGGCATCAAAACAGCATACGGCCAACCTCTGTAACGAGCAAAGATCACCTGAATATTATTCTCAACAGCCAAGTCCAAGGCGCCTGCCGAGAACGCAACGCCAGAAGAGCAGCAGATTATCGAATCAACATCATCTGCAACAATCTCTCTAACTTCACCACCAGTCTTTTTCACGATGAATCGGTTTCTCTTTCGTCCAAGGAAAATGCCGAAATCGTCAAGAAAAATCTTCATAGGAATACCGTCTCAAAGGGCGATTATCCATAACAAGCATTGTAGTACTGGCAATACTCTTTGCACTGTGAACGTTCAGGCTTGCCGGGATCTTTCCTCTCTGCCACAATTTCCAGCTTCTTGTCTCTCTCTTCGATCCACCACTGCCTCAACTCATCATTCGCAAAAAACAGATCCTTCTGAACACCTATCTTGCCGTTATCAACCTGCAAATACACCGTGCAACAGATGTCAACTGGCACTTCATGGACACTTTCAAACACAAGAGCGTAACCCAGAGCGTAAAGCCTGTACCATTCCTCTTTAGCGCTAGCAACCTTCAAATCAAACATGATGGCCCTGAGGTAATCATAGCAATCGACGCTCAGCACGTCGCTCAGGCCAAGCAGCTCCCCAGATATCCTGTGCTCAATCAAAAAGGGAACTGCCGAAGCCATCAAATCCAGTTCAGAAGCATGAGTCTGCCTGCTCGAACCTTCGGCCAGCCTTGCCTCGCACATTTTTCGCATGAATTCCCAAACCTTTCTGCAAGGTTCCATCACATTTTCAGGTTTCTCGGGAATCTCCTGCCACCTTATCTTCTGCCACCAAGACTCAAAACTTACATCTTGACGCTGAAGAAAAGCCTGCAAACTGTCACTCACCACACCATGAAAAAGCTTACCCAGAGCCATTCTCGCAGTAGGAGCTGGATACATCTTCTCGATGTGTCGCAGATACACGTCTCGATTCGTCGGACAGTACTTTGAACTGACCTCATACATCGGCAACTTAACATTGTCAAAATAAGGCTTCAACGGCGGCTGATGCCAATTCCATCCTCTAAGTTCCTTGCTAACTCCTACCTCCCTGGCAGTTGGCAACAGTTGGTAAAGTAGATGTTTGTGTTCGATGTCCGACAGAAAATACAATCTAGCCAACCATCAAAGAGAGTCTCGTCCGATTATCTTTATAAACTGAATTACGTTCCAATAATAATCGAGAATACATACCCCAAATCATGATTGAAAGAACCCCTAATCAGCGAACAGAGCAAAGAATGGGGTCGGATTCATGGAGAAATCCCAAGTAATGGGAATTGAAAGT
>Ga0315280_10002253_pt1 | contig 31480 bp, 30 predicted proteins | sample YL17G06_40_MG_FD_203697 | JGI IMG/M metagenome (GOLD analysis project Ga0315280, IMG submission 203697) | Sediment microbial communities from Yellowstone Lake, YNP, Wyoming, USA - YL17G06_40 | ecosystem: Environmental > Aquatic > Freshwater > Lake > Sediment | place: USA: Wyoming | collected... | reverse complement strand
CAGGCTTTTGGAGAAGTACTTGGGGAAAACGGTTCAGACTGGTTTCTTACGGTTGAACGATGAGGGCTATGAAGTTACGGAGAAGGGTCAGGCTTTTCTAGAAAAATACGAGGATTTTTCTAGTAGACATTCCAAGTTGGAGAATGAACTCCAGAGCGCCATTCTTGAAAGGGAAATCTTGAAGAGAATGTGTCAGCCTTTGGAGAACCGTAAGCTCAAGACGGTGGCTGGGCGGAAACGCCAGGTGAAAAGGATGTGTTGAAACGGGTTTTGAGGGCCTCTGTTTCTTTCTTGTTGGTTCTTGCTTTGGCGGGTCTGTTTTCGCATGGTGTTTTCGTTGTTCGTGGAGCTGATGAGGCTTCATCGAGTGTTGGGGAGGCTGATGTTGCGGTTCGCCAGGCTTTCAACGCTACTTTGGATGCTGAGAGGGCTGGGGCGAACGTTTCTGGTTTGATTTTGAGGCTGAATGAGGCTGAAGAGCTTTTGGCTGAGGCTGAAATGGCTTATAGAATTGGGAATTTTAGCGAAGCTGCTAGTAAGGCTGACAAGTGTTCTGTGCTGGTGGATGGCGTTATAGGTGAGGCTTCAAGTCTGAAGAGTTCCGCTTTAGCTGATGCACAAGCTAGATTTTCAAGCACACTTATATTTTCTCTCGCAGGTGCCGTCGTGTTTGTCACAGCGTTGATTTTGATTTGGGTCTTGTTTAAGCCTTTTTATGCCAAGAAGTTGTTGAGGATGAAGCCTGAGGTTGCGTCTGATGAAGCTTGAAGATTATAAAGTTGTTTTCGCCGCGGCGGGCCTGATTGGCGTTTTGTTGTTTGTTCCTCCAACGCTAAGTTTGGTTTTGCGTCTGCCTGGCGGGGAAAGGTTTTCTGAGCTTTGGGTTTTGGGTCCTGGGCATATGGCTGAAGACTATCCGTTTAATGTTGGGGAGAATGAGAGCTACTTGGTTTATGTTGGGGTTGGCAATCATTTGGGTTCTTCAAGTTATTATTTGGTTTATGTGAAGTTTAGGAATCAGACTGAGCCTCTGCCGAATGCTACTGCTGGGACGCCAAGTCCGCTTTCACCCTTATATGAATACCGCATTGTTGTTCAGGATGGAAAGACTTGGGAGGCTCCCTTAACTTTTTCTTTTCCACGTGTTTCACGATTTGAGAATAAATGTTTGGTTGAAGCTTTAACTATAAACGATGTGACGTTTGCCGTTGATAAGCCAGCGATGTGGGATATTAACGGCACAGGCTACTATTATCAGCTTTTCCTAGAACTTTGGATATATAGCTTGGAATCTGAAAGTTTTCAGTTTCACAATCGTTTCGTTTGGATTTGGCTGAACATGACGATTTCTTAGGCTAAGCTATCATGAACTTTTGCGATCTATGAAAGAGAGCAATATAGCTACAGGAATTTAGAGGTTCACAATCACAGGTTAGGCTCGTCTCTATTTTGCCCATGTGGTTTGGTTCTAGAATTGTTGGGAGGTTTGGGAATGAAGAAGGTTAGCAATTCGGATGTTACGGTGGTCGTTGCTGCCCTTAATGAGGAGAAGGGTATTGGTTCTACTTTGCGGGAGCTTAGGGAGGCGCTGGAGGATCCCTGCTTTCTAGTTATAGATGGGAGAAGTGTTGATGGGACTGTTGAGATTGCGAGGAGTTTGGGCGCTGACGTTTACGTGCAGAGTGGAAGAGGGAAGGGTCAGGCTGTTTCTGAAGCGTTAATACATGTAGGATGAAGGAAGTATGAGGGAATTTTCAAGAGTTCTTGTGACTGGTGGGGCAGGGTTTATTGGTTCTCATTTAGTGGATTGTTTGATGGGTAGAGGATGTTTTGTTAGGGTTGTTACGCGCGCTGAAACCAAAAAGGGTTAAGTTAATAAGACATCAAAGCAGAACACTAAATGAGGAAATCTATGAAGGTGGTGCAAGTTAAAGTTCCCGAGTCCGTGTCTGAGAGGGACGTTAAAGTAGCTGCAGCAGTAGAGGCTTTCTCAAGGGGTTCAGTTAGTATTGGAAAGGCTGCGGAGATAGCTGAGATACCCATCCAAGAATTCCTCCTCGAACTGAGGAAGAGAGGCATCTCCGCTTACCCGTACACTGACGAGGAAGCTCTTAGGGAGCTTAAGTTTGAGTAAGGCTGTTTTAGATTCATCCGTTATAATAGCTTTAAGCACATTAGGATACCTCCACAAATTGAAAAACGTTTTCACGGAGATTTTAATCCCTAGAGCCGTATATGATGAGATTTGTGTTAGAGGGCTGGGTTTGATAGGTGAGCACGATTTGCTGGAGGCTGTGGAAGAGGGCATAATAACGATGAAGGATGTTAAGAATCGTCTGCTCGTTAACGCCTTGCTGGATCCCCTTGCGTTAGGCGAAGCGGAAACAATAACTTTAACTGTTGAAGAGAAAGCCGACTATGTAGTGATAGATGACAGGCTGGCCCGCGCAAGGGCAAAGTCCATGGGATTGAACGTTATTGGAACATTAAGGGTGTTAAGATTGATGTATGACGCCAAACTCATAGATAAGAGCCAGCTTCTGAAATGTTTAGAAAAGTTGAAGGAAGCAGGCTTCAGGATAAGCGACCAAGTTATCAATAAAGCAATGAGAAAAATCTAACAGAGCCTTTAGCGCGCGTTGAGGGGGCTCAGCTTTAGCAAGTGGGCACGCGCGGATGATCCCCTAAGCGGTTTGAGGGTTGTCCGATGGAGCCTGTTGAAGGCTTGGAAGCCTAAGTCTAAGAGTTTGACATTGAGGTTGAACTCAATCATCAGGTCGAAAGGAAAGGCTTCACCATTGTGGAAATGCCCATAGAGTATTGGCCTAGACTTGGAGAGAAAAAGCTTAGACTTAGACATGATTTGACTATTCTAAAAAGAATTGTGACCGAATCTCTAAGTTGATTTCGCATCCGAATGAAGCGTTCAGAATGTTTTAGAGTCGGGCAGCTTATCTGTTGGATTGAAGACCTTAACGCAATGTGCATTGCTAGAACTCACGTAATTAGATCAACCAGGAATTGTCGGAGAGAATTAAAGATGAGAGTGGTCTTAGCAATAGGTGCTCATCCTGATGATATTGAGTTGGGGTGTGCGGGGACCTTGGCTTTGCACAAATTGAACGGGGACAACGTGTACCTTCTAGTCTTAACTAAGGGAGAGGCTTCAGGGAAAGCGGAGGTTAGGGAGACGGAGTGTAGAAGGGCTGCGGAAATTTTGGGTGTTGACGGCTTGTTCTTCGGTGGACTGGAAGATACGAAGGTGTATGATGGAAGAGAAACCATAGATGCTATTGAGAAGGTTATTGATGAGGTTAAACCTGACATCATTTATGCGCCCACTCACAAGGACACGCATCAAGACCATAGGAACACAGGATATGCGACTCTGTCTGCTGGCAGACGTTGCAAGATGATACTGTTGTATGAAGGGGCCAGTACGCAGAGAGATTTCACACCTCAAGTTTTTGTAAACATAAAGAAGATTTTTGAATTGAAGAAGAAGGCGACGCGTGTTTTTGGTTCTCAGCTGAATAATCATCGTGGAGGGTACGGGTTGGCTGTGAAGGGTATTGAGGGATTAGCGAAGTATCGGGGCTACCAGGCTGGTGTGGACGTGGCTGAAGCCTTCGAGGTTGGAAAGTTTATTTTTGAGGTTTGAGGAGATTTTATGGCTGCGAGATCTCACATTTTTGTCGACGATTTCAAAGAGCTGGTAGATTCGTGTGTTTCTTTCTACGGGGAAAACGAGGATAAGATGGGTCTAGAAAGCGTTCGTGAAGGGCGAGACAAACTTTCTGGTTTTGTCGAGGTTTTCCATAAAGATTGTGGAACGTTGACGCCTTCTGTTCAGAAGAGAATCGAAGATCTTAGAGATGGAGTTGGGCTTGTTTTGATGACGGCTCATCAGCCCAATTTTTTTGCTTACAGTGGTGTTCTTCGTAAGGCTACGTTAATCTTTGTGTTGGCGAAAAGGCTTGAGGAACTGCTGAAGGTTCCAGTTGTTAACTTTTTTGGGATTGCAGATCAAGATTTTACGGAAGACCGATGGGTTAGGTCATGTCAGCTTCCTGCGGTCCAGAGGAGCGGGGGTATCCTATCCATAGATGTGAAGCTTCCTGAAAAGTTGATGCTGAACAGGGTGGCTAAGCCTTCCTCTGATGCCCTAAATGGCTGGAGGAGTGAGATTGAGAAGTGGCTTAACGACGCTGTTAGGTCTGTGGAGGGACTTTGCAAGGCGTTGGGTTTTCCAGAAATGTACTCTACTTCCTCTGTGTCGCCCTTGCGTGAAAATTTTGTGTCTTTTTGGAGTGTTATTGAGGGTTGTTATAGGTGTTCGGAGAATTATTCGGATTTTAATGCTTTTGTAATGTCGAAGATCGTGAATGATGTATGGGGGTACGACACAGTGTTCTCACGTTTCTCAGAATGCCAGCAAGCTTTTGCTGACGAGTTTGGCTTCTTGCTGTCTCGTTTTGGGGATTACTCACGGTTGTTGAGGGAGGCAAGTGAGATGCCACATGATGAACGTGTTGGTGGTGGAGTTTCAGATCAAGAGCCTTTGTTGGCTCCTTTTTGGTATCACTGTGATTGTGGAAGTAAGGTTAAGCTGTTTTTGAGAGAAAAAGATGGGTCTTTGTTTGGGGAGGGAAATTGTGTGGGTTGTGGAGAGCTTTACGAGTTAGAATTTGGAGCCAAAAAAGAGCCAGACGTATCGAATATATCCTCTCGGATATCGGCTAGAGCCCTTTCCATGCCTTTAGTGTTTTTTAACGGTTTGATGCCGTCCTGTTACGTTGGAGGGGTTGGAGGCATTAGATATCTGATGGAAGCTGAACATGTTGCAGAGGGAATGGGGATTGCTTTTCCTTCTATTGTTGTTTGGCGGCCGCGTGACAAGTATCTGGGAGTTGGGCAGATAGAGGCTTTGTTGGAACTTAAGCGGATCTGCAGTGATTTGGGTGTTCGGAATGTTTCCGCAGCTAAGGATTTGCTGGAGTCTCGCATATGTGAAATACGTGAGCGTCTTGACAAGCTTGAGGTGTCAAAGGAAAGAATTGTGGAAAAATTGAGGAAAAATCCGCATGATGAGGAGTTGAAAGAAGAGATAAAAAAAGTTTCAATAAGTCAAACTGAGTTCAGAAAATCCTCAAATCTTTCGGTTATTAGTCATGAGTTGAAGATTCTTGAGAACGTTTCAACTGTTTTGGATTTGATACCGAGCATATTAGATTATGCGGTGAACGTAGGACTGAAGGAGACAAGTGAGCAATGGATAAGGCATTTAGGTGAGGATGGAAGTTTGTCTTCAGATGTTCATCTTGAATCTGTTTTGAACCATGTTGTAAAGTTGAACTAAGTTTTCTGTAAAGATATTTCCTCACTGTATGGTGGATTGTTATGGAATTTTCTTCCTCAACTGTTTAAATAAAACGGAAAAAGCAGTTAACATGTTTGAGAATTGGCCGAATGCTACTAGTTAGCGTTATGATGTTTTCCAGTCGCTTGGTCTTGACGGAACGTGCTGGGAGTCTTGAAAGGGGGTACAAAATATGCGTAAAGCAAGGATTCCGTTAGCGAAGCCTGTTTTCAGTAAGGAGATGGAGAAGGCTGCTGTTAACGCTCTTTGGAATGAACGTTTTGTTTTGGGGGAAAGTGTCTTCAAGTTTGAGGAAGAGTTTGCTAGGCATTGTGACGTGGATTATGCTGTTTCTACGAATTCTGGAACAGATGCCCTACAGATCGCCCTAATAGCTCTAGGAATTGCTGGAAGGATGAGCGTAATAACCTCAACAGCCTCGTTCATTGCGACATCTAATGCTATTATTCACGCTGGTGCAACACCTGTTCTCGCAGACATATGCTTGGAAACTTATACTATTAATCCGCAAATGATGGCAAGAGCTTGGGAACCGAAAACGAGAGCAGTCATTCCCGTTCATCTTTTTGGGTATCCGGCAGAAATGGATGCAATTAACGAGTGGGCCCGCAAGCATAGAGTAGATGTTGTTGAAGATGCCTGTCAGGCTCATGGAGCCCTTTATAGGGGAAGGAAAGTCGGCAGTCTTGGCGAGGTTGCGTGTTTTAGTTTCTACCCGTCTAAGAACATGACGGTCTGTGGCGACGGCGGGATTTTGGTCACTAATAATGAAAAGGCGGCTGTCAAGGCTGCCAAGCTAAGGGATTGCGGAAGAAAAAGTCAGTACGTTCATGATTTGATTGGCTATACCGCTCGTTTGAATACTGTCAACGCCGCAATCGGCAGAGTGCAGCTTAGGCATCTTGACGAGTGGAATGAAAAGCGAAGAAGAAACGCGGAAGCATATGATAGTCTACTGTCTGACATTGACGGAGTGGCTCTGCCTCCGAAGGGCGATGGTGAAACGAGGCCCGTTTATCATCTTTACGTGATAAGGACGAGACGACGTGACAACCTTAAAGCGTGGCTAGAGACGCGAGGAATACAATGCGGGATACATTACACGCTGCCGATTCACTTGCAGCCGGTTTACAAGAGAATGTACGGATTTAGGGAAGGAATGTATCCGAAAAGTGAAGAACTTTGCAGAACATGTCTAAGCATACCCATGTATCCTGGCCTGTCCAACAAGGAGATCACTTTCATCAGCGACGCAATCCATGGATTCTTCGGGGCAACATGAAGAGGAGTGAAGAGAATTGAGAGACTCAGTTAATGTGGCCGTCATAGGCGCTGGGTATTGGGGCAGTAAAGTGATAACAGAGTACCTTCGACTGAGCAACATTAACCCTGAAGTTAATCTATCGATGGTCTGTGACTTGAAAGATGAAAATCTGAAATCATGTAGTGAGACTTTTCATTTGTCGAACCAAAAGTTGATCAATGATTATGCAGCGGCGCTAAGTTCTGATGCTATTGACGCTGTTCACATATGCACTCCCAACGAGACGCACTACCAGATATGCAAAGAAGCGCTGAACGCGGGCAAAAACGTGCTGCTAGAAAAACCTATGGCATTGCATGCGAAAAATGCGTGGGAGCTAGTTGGAATGGCCGAACACAAGGATTTAATTCTGCAAGTTGGGCACATCTTTAGGTTTAACAATGCCTTGAAAATGATAAGGGACCTCATGGTCCAGAACTATCTGGGTGAGTTATATTACCTAAAGCTTCAATGGACAACACTTTGTCCGTCTCCGTTGGGTAGGGACATTATTTTTGATCTGGCCCCGCATCCGGTTGACATATTGAACTTCTTGCTGAGCAAATGGCCTGAAACAGTGACTTGCAAGGCGAAGGCATACAGAAGGAAAGCGCTCGAAGAACTTGCTTATGCGACGATGGAATTCGACGAAAAAGTGATCGCCCACATGGAACTAAGCTGGCTGGAACCCGGAAAGACAAGACAAATAACACTTATAGGATCGGAAAGGGCCGCGATTATCGATTGCCTAAACCAGACAATCCAAGTTTACGAGAATGGTGACGGTGACAGTTTTAACCTCAACGTGGTTAAGAACAATACAATCTTCGACGAGGTGAGCCACTTTGCCGAAAGCATCTTGTCAGGCAAAAACTCTAGAAACCCTGGCGCGGTAGGCGCTGGAAATGTGGCCATTCTCGAAAGTATGAAGAGGTCGCTTGAAACTAGTAGGACAATAAAGTGTGGTCTAGAAGCGTGGAGAGAGAAGCATGCCTAAGTATCGTCTCTTAAAGGATGTGGACATAGGTCAAGGTACAATCGTGCATGATCAGGTAAACTTGTACAAGTGCAAGATTGGTAGGAACTGTAAGATTGACGCTTTCGTCTATGTCGAAGAGGGCGTCGTTATTGGTGATAATTGCAAGATTAGACCGTTTGTTTTTATTCCGACTGGAGTGACTATTGAGGATGATGTTTTTGTTGGACCTAACGTGTCGTTTACAAATGATAAGTATCCTAGGGTTAAGGGAGAGTGGAAGCTTCTAGGAACAAGGGTTAAGAAGGGAGCTTCGATAGGGGCGAACAGCGTTATTTTGCCTGGAGTAACGATTGGGGAAGAGGCTCTGGTTGGAGCTGGTTCTGTAGTAACAAAGGATGTGCCAAGTAGGGCAATAGTGGCTGGAAATCCAGCGCGCATTGTAGGTTATAGGGATAAAAATGAACGATGCTGATTCTTTTAAGAAGATTGCAATAATTCCTGTTTACAATGATACAGGTAACATAGTGAAGGTTCTGGTTAAGTTCAGGGATAAAATTGTTGATGAAATATGCATAGTGACGGACTGTCCGACTAAAGATGATTTAGACGAAATTGGAAAGGCAGCAGCGAAGATCGGAACTCCAGTTCACGTTATCAGGAATAGAGAAAGAAGGGGTGTAGGATATGCCATCAGAGAGGGTATTGAATACGCACTTGGCAACGGATATGATGTTGTTGTGGTGATGGCTGGCAACAACAAGGATGATCCTAGAGAGATTCCGAGGCTTTTGACGCCTATTTTGAAGGAAGGATACGATTATGTGCAGGGGTCGAGGTTTCTACCTGGCGGCAGACGTGTGAAAAATCCTTTTTTGCGTGGTGTGTTCAGTCGCCTTTATCCATTTTTCTGGACTTTGTTGACGAATGTTCGATGTACTGATGTGACTAATGGGTTTAGAGCTTACAAGTTGAAGATTTTTTTGGATAAGCGGATTGATATATGGCAGGGTTGGCTTGATAGTTATGAGTTGGAGTACTACATTCACCATAAGGTTCTCACGTTAGGCTATAAAATGAAGGAGGTTCCAGTTTCTAAGGTATATCCATATAGGCATAAGGGTGGGTATTCAACCATCTCTCCGTTTCGAGATTGGTGGAAAATAGTTGGGCCTCTTGTATATTTGACGCTGGGTGTCAAAGATTAGAGTCAAGGATGTATGGTTCAGAGTTTCATGAAGGGGTGATTTCTTGAAAATGGCTGTTCAGGGGCAAGCTGCGGATGTTGAGGTTATACGTGAACTTTTGTCACCTTGGAATGTTTCGTTCACAAGTTTGGATGAAGCTGAAGTTGTGATAGCCTATAAGGAAAAACCGTTGGAACCGAAGAAGACAATAGTTATCCCCTCGGATTCTGCCGATTTTATGAAATGGGTTAAAGATGTGAAGTCGAGGGTTGTGAGAAAACTTGGGGAACCAGTTTTTGTAGCTGCAAGTTCACAAACGGTTCTAACCATTAAGCCTAAGATGCTATATTGTTATGATGGGGCAGTTAAACCAGCTCCGAAAGACACTCCTACAGCAGCTGAATTAAACGAAGATTTGATTTTCTTAACGTTGGACGTTGTAAAGGAATATGACAGAATTTTAGATGAGACATTGAACGCTAAACCGTCAACCCTATATCGTCTGCTCACTGGTTTGCCAGTTCCTTACACCCTAGCGCCTAAAAGACTTAAAGACTTCTTTATGAGAAAGCGTGGAGGAGAGGAGAGCTTAACTTTTTGTGATAAACTGCCGTTAGATGCTTTGAGGTTTATTCTTTCAAGCGCAATAGAAAAATTGTCGGAGAAAAAGATTGAGAGAAAAACGTGGAATGGAAAACGGTATGCGTGCCTCGTGACGCATGATGTTGATACATTAAAGGGGCTCCAAAGAGCTAAGCATCTCAAGAAATTAGAGGAGAAATATGATGTGCCATCTGCATGGTATATACCTTCAAAGCATTACAAGCTGAATCTTGAAACAATTAGGGAACTAGCAAATTATGGAGAAGTAGGGGCTCATGGCACAAGGCATGATGGAAAACTCGACCAACTTCCTAAACAAAAACTAGTTGAGAGGCTGCGTGAGGCGAAAGAGACTCTTGAGAAGATCATAAATCGTTCTATAGAGGGATTTAGGGCACCACTACTCCAACATAATGTTGAGATCATTCGGACTTTAGAGGAAACGGGTTACACTTACGACACATCGATTCCGACATGGGAACCAAAACATCCATGCACTATGAAGCCCCATGGGATTGCAACGGCTTATCCTTTAACTATTAATGGTTTGATTGAAATTCCAGTAACGCTTCCCCAGGATCACCAATTCCTCTACGTTTTAGGTTTGGCTCCTAAGGAAGTTGTCGAGAAGTGGTTAGATGCAACTAGCATAATAAAGAGCTTAGGCGGTCTATGCACGTTTCTGATACATCCTGACTACGAACTAGCTAATGCTAGCATGGACGTTTATGAAGAGTTGGTGAACACTATCGTTTCGGACACTGAAGCATTCATAACCGTGCCTTCAGAAATAGCACGTTCACAGAGTGCTAATCCTTACTGAATAAATTGAATCTGGCGAGATGCAGAAAAATGACGAATATTCTCTTGGTTCCAGTAAACGACCTATTGTCTCATCCGACAGAAACTAGGTTTATATCAATTGCCAGGAAAATGGTGGAAAAGTTTGACGTAAATCTTTTTGCACTTCGCTACAAGAACATACCTACGGCTTCAAAAGCGAAAAGAAAACTGAATTTTGAGTTTTTGGATTTTCATGATATTAGAACAGAAACCATTGGATCCTATTACATTGCAAATGCTTTCCCTATCTTCTTTACCCTTTTGAGGAAATTGAAACAAGAGAAAATCGACATCATAATTCATGCTAACATTTTGCCCAGTTCAATCGCAGTTGGGCTAGGAAAAATGCTACACGTACCCGTCATATTCGATTATCAAGACCACTTTCCTGAATCTGCGGCCACTTATTACAAGGGTAATACACTTAGATCATTAGTCTACTCTCTTACTTTCCAACTGAATAAGTTCAATATCAAACACAGCGATGCAATTGTAACGGTTACGGATTCTCATAAGCAAATGATCAAAGAATACGATCAGCGGAAACCAGTCACAGTGATTCCCAATGGCGTCGATACGGATTTGTTTAGGCCCATTCCAAAATCTGTTGCTTTAAGAGAGCTGAATATGGAGCATTTGCGTGAAAAGAAGTTGTTGCTCTACTTCGGGTCAATTGATTCGTGGTTGGATTTTTCCACAATCTTCAAGGTTATCAGGCGTCTTGAAAACAAAGGCGTCGACGTTCTATTGCTTATTGTTGGTTTCTCGCACAGCAAGTATTTTTTGGAGGAATTAAAGAAAACTGCCGAGAACTTTGGCATTCGAAACCAAGTACTCTTTCTGAATCCAGTTCCACAAAAGCGACTAGTTTATTACATAAATGCGTCTGACGTTACTCTGGCCCCTTTTAGACCTTTGCTTATGAACCAAGCTGTTCCATTGAAAATACTGGAATCGCTTGCATGTGGTAGGCCTGTTTGCTCGACTAAATTGTCAGAGATTGTCAATCGATTTAAAGAAGTCGTCAGTATGTATTCTTCTGAAGAAGAGCTTGAATCTGCGCTATTGGAATATCTTAGAGGAGAAACGCCGATGTCTCCTGATAGGATGCTTGAAATAGTGAAAGACTATTCATGGGACAATTTTGCAGCGACGTATTATGAATTAGTTTTGAAGACGATTATGAAGTAAACCCAAAACATGACTTGCCTTAAGTCATGCTCACGCAACAATGTCGAAAATCACCTTTCTTAGTGTTCTCGAAAAGTAAATATTAACCATTAAAGGAGGACTACTATGAAAATAATGTTGATTTGCGTTACTGATGAGCTGAGAGTAGAGATAGTTCGTCTGGCGCCATATTTGGCACAATTACCATATAACTTTACACTATCAGCATTTGTCAGGTCAAGAGACAAGGAGGCCTACAATACAGCCATATCTCAACTAAATCACGCAAACAAGAACGTATCTATCGATCCTATATACTTGAAAAGTTCTAATATGGGCTTTATAAACCTTCTGAACCCAAGCGTATTGTTTAATGATTTTCGTTCGATATTCAATATCATAAGACGCGTGAAACCTGATGTGGTTGTTTGTTATTACGTACTGCATGCATACCCCTTAGTGGTACTTAAGAAAATCTTCAAGTTTTCACTTTGTGTAGTGGCGATGGGGAGCGATATAGGATTGGATAATAGCCCCCTTCAAAGGTTAACTAAAAAATTGATTCTTCGCAACTCCGATTTGATTTTTGTCTGTTCGTGGACTTTGAAAGATGAAATTGAGAAGGAACATAATCGTGGCTCTACAGTTATTCCCTCTTCTGCCGATCCTTCTTTTTTCCGACCGCTTAGTTCGAAAACACAATTACGTCTGAAGTGGGGTATCCAACCGGAAAAACGAGTAATCCTCAATGTTTGCTTTTTTAACAAGTTAAAGGCCGTTGATTTAATAATAAGATCGCTTCAAAAACTAGATTCTAAAAATGTTGATCTACTGCTTGTTGGAGACGGTGGGGTAAGGAAATCGCTTGAACAGCTTTCGATTTCACTCGGACTTCAAAAAAGGGTGACCTTTCTTGGGTTCAGGAACAAAGAAGAGTTGCTAGAATTGTATAATATTGCCGATGTGTTCGCAATGGTAAGTTACTATGAGGGGCTACCAAGAGCTTTAATTGAAGCTATGGCATGTGGGTGTATTCCAATAGTCACTAAAGTTGGAGGTATGCCAGTAGTCGTTTCGGACGGCTTCAACGGTTTCGTAATCAATCCTGGCGATCTTGAAAAATTCGTTGCAAAAGTTGATGAAGTATTTTCATTCTCAGAGGAGAAGAGGAAGCTCATGCAAACCAGAGCTAGAGAAGCGGTGGAAGCTGACTTCGATAGCAGGAAACTGATAAAGAGGATGGTTGACAAAATAAGCGATCTATATTCGTCTCGAGATTAGCTTATTGTGAATACTAATTAGTCATAGGCCACAACAGTTGAACGGTCACTAATGAAGAAATGAGAAGTGTTTGCCAATGAAAACCAAAATCAGTAGCGTGCCAAACGGTCCGCATTTACGGAAAGAGAAAATAGTCTGGCTGAATTCCCTAATTTTTGATCGAGATACCACGACATCTCAAGCAGAAATGGTAAGGTACCTTTCAGAGCGGTTTGGATACGTTTGCCTTTTTGCAACGTCGCTGAGAAGGAGGCATCAAAAAGAGTCAAATGGACACTATATCTTCTTTCCTATGAAGTTTGTTCCGCTGATCACACATTTTTTATATACTTTGGCATTGGTCATCTATGTGCCTTTTTATGTAGCAATAAAGAGGCCTGACTTTATTATCACTGATAAAGGTACCGCAATTGTAGGTATTGCAGCAAAGATTTTCCTACGTCGACCGAGATTTAAAGTAGTGCTAGATATCAGAACTACCCCTCTAGAAGGAGAAGGCAAATTCTACGATAAATGGGATCCGTTCTTGTTTGGAGTCTCCATTGTTCTTGCCAAGAAGAAATTTGATGGAATAACCATTTTGACTGATCTTATGAAGGAAGAAATCTGTGCTCGGTTTAACGTAAATCCCAGGTTTGTTGGTGTTTGGACCAGCGGAGTGTCAATTAAGGTCTTCGACCCTGAAAAATTCGATGAAAGAGAAATTAGAGAGAAGTTTTGTTTGAACGATAAATTTGTGATCTTCTATCATGGATCGCTAGGGGTAAATAGAGGAATTATAGAAGTCATCAAGAGCATCGCGAAATTAAAAGATGAGTTTAATGATTTGGCGCTATTTATACTTGGTGACTTGTCAGGTGAACACACTTTAGAAAAGTTGGCGAGGGAAATGCTTGTTCAAGACAAGGTGATATTCCATGGAAAAGTGCCCTATGAAAAGGTTCCAAACTACATTTCAATGTGCGACTTGGGAATTGTTCCGCTGCCCGACTCACGTAATTGGCGGTATCAATGTCCATTGAAACTTCTCGAGTATCTCGCAATGAAAAAGGTTGTTGTCGCAACAAATATTCCAGCAAATAAAGAAATAATAGGGCAAAGCAAATGTGGAATCTATGTGTCATCTATTAACCCGAAGGAAATTGCGGGAGCTATAGCCTTTGCACATGCAAACAGAGAGAAATTAAGGGAATGGGGCTCATTTGGAAGAGCGATAATTGAAGAGAAATATACTTGGGAAAAAATTGCTGAAAACTTTGGAAACTATCTCTTAGATCTTTGGCACACACGACGTGTCCTTCATGGCAACTGTGATAATCGAAGGTTCGGAGTGACGTAGTTCTTGCCTGGTTTACATTTGATAAAAACGATAGACAAAGATGTGCCTATTGATTCTCATGAAAGATTGCTATTTGAAAATACGCTGAGCCGAATGAGACATTTTCAATGGTATGTCGTCAATGCTGAGTATGTCGACACGCATCTGATGCTGGGAAGATCCTACTACGAGGGTTATCCTTTTACGGTTTTTCAAAGCGAAAAAGAGGCGACAGTAATCGATGGTGCTATCTATAACAAATCTCAAAGCAGAGTCAGAAGGGAGTTGGATGAGGTTTCATTTGCTGAATTATCTTTTGATCGGTTGTCCGATAAGATAAAAGAATTCGTGTGCAGCACGCATGGCGAATTCGTTATAGTCAAATATGACAAACTAGGAGGTAATTGCGTAATTTTTAATGACGCTTTAGGTAGGCTTCCCCTTTATTATTGTTCATCTCCTTATCGATACCCCACTCTGACCGTAATATCGAGAGAACCAAAGTTCATAATGCCGTTCTTAGGGAAACTTAACTTTGACCTCATCGCAGTGGCTGAATACTTGTTGTTTGGGTATTCTCTCAGTACCAGGACACTTTGGAAAGATATCAAAAGATTACCTCCTGCCACCATGCTGATGATAAACACTGAAGGCAAAGGCGTTCTTTCAAAACAAGTTTTTTTGTGGAATTTGGATCCAGAAAACACAAATGGCAGTAAAGAAAAGTATTTGGGCGGAAATGCTAAAAATCTAGTCAATTTGTTTAGGGGTTCTGTGAAAGATATTGCGAAGAGGTTTTCGAAGGATTACGCTCATGTAGTTGCTTTGAGTGGTGGTCTTGATTCTAGGGCAACACTGGCAGGCTTATGTGACGCTGGGGTAAAGCCTATTGCTATTTCGTTTCCAACAGGAGAATATAGAATAGCTAGGAAGATTGCACAATCACTGAAGGTCAATCATTATATGATATCACCATCGTTTAAGATGTTGAACAAAGACTATGTAAAGATGACTGATGGTTTGGCGAATTTGGGGGCTCTTCATATTTTGTCATATATGTATGAAATTAGGGAAAAAACAGGGAACAAAGCGGTTTTATATACTGGGGATGGAGGCGATAAGACTTTAAGCCCTCTAGGTTTCAAATTCGATATTTCCAATGTGCAAGAACTGGTTTCATACCTAATAGAAACAGATCATGTTTTCGATCTGGGCGAAATCAGTCTTATGTTAAATATACGGAAGGAGACCTTAAGAGAACATCTTGAAAACTATCTTATGTCGTATCCTGAAAAGACTATGGAAGGAAAATTTGCTCATTTTAGAGTTTTTGAGAGAGGGTTTAAGTGGTTATTTATTGGAGAGGATAGAAACAGACTCTTTATGTGGAGTACAACGCCGTTCTATTCCATCAATTTTTTCAAAGCATCAATGAAAGAATCTCAAAAAGTTAAAAACCACTTCATGCTGTATAAGAGCTTCCTGTCAAATTTGAATCCTATTTTGCCTCGAATACAGTACTATGATCGACTAATACCTTTATCTCTTCCTAATTGGTTATTAAAATCGTATTTAACTATTTTTGAGTGGTTGAAAAAACACTTTTATGTAAGTGGTTCGTCGAATCTGATTAGTCTTTTTGTCGGCCAACCCAAACGGGAGATGTCAGATGAGACGAAGAAGTTTATGTTACAACTATTGACAGAAAAAGACATCTTCGATTTCCTTGACTCGTCGAAAGTTGGCGAGAAAATAATTAGCGAGAAAAATCAGATAAAGTTAAACGTTCTGGCCACATTAATACTTCATGCGAGTGTAGTAAAATCTACAGATTCTTCATAAAGTGGTTTTCGTGTTTTGTTGCGAAGCTTCATGCACTGTTTTCGCATGGCGCTCGTTTTCGCATTATAGAACCGAATTAAGTCCGCCCGACCTTCCTCGTATCGTCATTATGGTAGACCGTATATTTCCAAGTCATCAACCCATATTTTGTAAGGCATTCCTGATTGTACAAGTGAACCATAAATTTTCGCTGGGGTAGTGAACCAGTCATCGCCTCCACTGGTGACAACGTTTGACAATTCGCAAACAACTTTTCCATCGATCCATATTTTGACTGCTCCATCCGCAACCCCTGACCCAGAGCTATGTTTAACGTAGTACTGAAGGTTGAACCATCTTCCAAGAGGAAGCGGATACGCAGGTGGGTCTCGCACGACTGAACCTGGTGGTGTCTGAGCCATGGTAACCAATTGCCCGTCCAAGCCTCTCGTGGCAGTATAGATGTTATACGATGGCGGATTTACAATGAATATTACCCAGTACGGCAAATAGGTTGAGCTTTGTTCAAACATCGGATTTGCGATTGAATACCAGTTCCAATTTGGATCGAATAGCCCCCAGTTTGCTGGAAGGTAAAGCCAGACGCTGACGAAGAGTTCCTGCCCAACGAGGCTGTTTAAACCCACAATGTTAAATTCATTCCTTGGTCCACCGCTTAGGTCAAGCGCAGTTAGTTCCATTCCAACGCACCGGGAACCGCTGTGTGGAGTTATGCCACTATTTCTGTCTAAGCCTTCCATCCAAACATTTCCGTAACCATCCGCGAAGGTAAACCTGTGAAGTATCGGCAAACTGAGGTAGTGTGGGTCTACTTTGACAATGTTTTCAAAGTCGGTTTCGTATTTCAATGTAATTGTGCTTGGACCATAATCTATGCTCCCTTGGCTTCCTATTATTTTCGATGATGTGACCAATGCCGATGCTGATGGTACAATTGTTGGCTGAAGTGCGCTAATTAGAGAGAAACATAATACAGCAAGTAGGAAGACAATTAACAGGTTAGGTTTTTGTAATGGTTTATTTAATCCCATTATTTTTCTGCCTCTGCCAGTCTTAAGATTAAACACCAACTCTTTAATCTGATTTCGGGTCACAAACAAGACTACGGATGTCTTACGATTTAATAAATATTCTTGTACAACTGTTCAACACATATACATTTGGCATTTAGACAACAACAAATGAGAAAAATGTGCGGGGCGCTCGTCTATGATGCGTGAGAGTAAAAAACAGGCGTTCAGTATTGAGGCCATAGACTTGAAAAAAAGAAGACTAATAGGATTGGTGCAATCGAAATCAGTGCCAGTGATATTGCCTGTTACGCGCGCCGTTTGATAGTAGAATTGGTTGGGTTCAAAGCTTGGAAAAGAATAAACTACTATTTTTGCCGTTTTTCGCGGGCTTAATACTTATGGTCTGCTCCTGGTGGTTAAGTTATCCTCTATCAACTGATTCTGTATATGACTTTGTTTTTAACCATGTGTCACTCTTATACTGGGTCAGTCTGCCGTTGTTGCTAGCGTCAATGTACGTGATAAATATTACTTTTAAAAGCAACTCCCTGAAATGGATAACTATAATTGGCATTGTATTGACCATTTATTCATTATCCTACTTCTACTACCTGCTACCTGGCTCCGATTCGCAATTCTTCAGAGGCTTGATAGAATATTCTATCAAAACAAAAGATTTGGATCCTTTAAAACCAGCGCATTACTATTTTCAGTGGCCCTCTTTCTTCTTGTTAAACGACATAGTAACTTCCGTAAGCGGAATGGAGTTAGCGAATTTTGAATTCGTACTGTATGCAATCATAGGTTTTCTATTGGCTACAGCCATGTATGTATACGCTTCTAGAGCCTACAAGAATGAAGGCTTCTTAGCGGTAGTGACATTTTTTGTTGCAATGTTTTATATCTTTAACTATCAAGCTGTTCCTTTTTCACTTGCTTTTGGGCTTCTCTTTCTTCTGTTCATGCTGGAAACCCGGCAAAAGAACTTTAATGTAATACTGACAATGCTAGTCTTGTTTACTGGTATCTCATTTACCCACGCATTTGTTCCTCTGTTTTTTGTTTTATATTTATTAATACGGTGTGTGCTCAACAGAAGCAAACAATATGGTCGCCTCTTCTTAATGACTCTAATCATTTACCTTGCAATACAAATCACCCAAGCGCCGCTTTCGTTCGCCGAAAACATAAGAAGCATGATGACTGTACCCACTGAATACTCTGGGTGGGTCACAGCGGTACTAACACCCGTTTCCGTTCCAATTGACGAAATAGCCCAAATGTTTTCCAGAGGCGTCACAATTGCAACTGTCATGATATGCTTTGCCGGTTTTACTGTATTGCTAATTAAAAGAAAAATGCGGGATCTTGACAAAGCAATTTTCCTTGTAGGGGTGGTCTACTCCGCTAGCGGTCTCATATTTTATACTCTCGGCGGTCGTGCAGTTCCAATAGTTTTCATTCCGATTTCTCTAGGTGCGTCGTATCTCTTAAAAAGCAGATTTAGACCATATGCGAAATCCCTTTTTTTGGTTTTATTAATTCTATTTGCTTTTATTCCGCTTCACGGTTCATTTAATGCCTCTCAGATAATGTTCCAGACAAAAGAAGCCTATCAAACTGAAAACTTCTTCATAGACCATTATAACTGGACAAATCCCAGTCTCATACTTGCGCACTTTAGAGTGATAACTTATTTGGAAACCAAACAACCTAGCCTCGTCTATTTTGAGGCCGACGTGTATTCTCCACTTTTCCCAAGGATTAAAGAATATGATTGTATAGTTTATACGGTAGGTTTGGGCATAAACCTCTTAAGGTATAATTATACTACAGATAGAATACTTCGTGAAGAAAAACTTAACGTAGTATACAGCTCTGGTTTTTCCTATATAGCAATAAAAAGTTCAAACTTCACATACGCGCCCACAGGACAATAAAATCTTATCTTGCGACATCACTTATGTTTCTTTCGTAGCGCACATACTTGTTCCGAAATTAGTTTGCGAAGTATCTTATGCTTCTGGCTTTGCTTGGTCTGTGCGTGTTGAGGTCGGCTTAGGCTGTGACCAAATTGAACTTCAAGAATACGCAACACCATGAGCACAAAACAAAAGGAGGCTTCTTGTCACGCCAGACCCAAAACCTCTATTCTACCGATGAGTACATGCAAAAAAACCCAACTCTCCACGAAGAAGACTCAAATTGGAAAATCGCCAAGATCCTTCCATACGTTGACCTCATCTTCGCAGACGGCTTCAAACCTGCCTCTTGCTTAACCCTTCTCGACATAGGAGGAGGAGCAGGCATAATTATGAACGCAGTAGCTTCATACATAAACAGCGAATTCAGAGTGAGGGTGCGAAAAATAGCTTTAGATCTCAGTCCAGGAGCGCTCAAACTTCAAATTAAGAATAACCCTGACATTAGTAAAGCTTTAAACGAGGACGTATGTCACACTTCACTGGCAGGTAAAGAAGCCGACGTAGCCCTAATGATAGATGTTCTGGAACATGTTCCAGAGCCAGTCAAGGCGTTGAAAGAACTCAAGCGCATTTCCAAATACGCAATCTTTAAAGTCCCATTAGAAAGCAACCTTAGAGCCAATATTGAGAATAAGCTAAATCACGGAAGGACAAAGCTGAACTCAAAAGAAAAATGGGGACACATTAACTTCTACACCGCCTTCACAATTCTCCAACAAGTAAAAGAGAACATTGGAGAGGTGCTCGCCTATTCCTTCACCAACTCCTCCGAATATGGACTATATGCAAACAAACCAAACCTAAAAACTAAGTTATCTTATCCCATTGGTATGTTGCTCCATAGAATGTCACCAAAACTATGCAGTTTGGTTCTGGGTGATTTTATTATGGTCTTGTGCAAATGTTAAAAGCATAAATACTTGCCATTCAAGCATCCAAACGACAACTGAGGAAACAGCGCGAGCACACGTGGATATACTGTACAAATGTTCTGAATGTGAGACGTGAAACATTACAAACTACCTGAAGATTTACGGGTATCAAACACAGGATTTCTCTAGTTTGATGAAAAGATCGAACTCTATTAATCAGTAGTTCCAGAGAAGGTGAGACCTTGAAAGTTATGATCTTTAAATCTAGTCCATGGACTGCTGAAACTTTCTACACGTCTGAGCATCCAGAATATGTTGCAATTCGTAATATCGTGTTACAGAATCCCAAGCATGATTTCATACTCATCGGCCACGGCTTAAAATATGAACATTTCAGATGCGGCAAAACACTGTTTTACAATCTCGGCTCTGGCAATAAATTCAAATTTTTGCTTTCCTTTTTATTGAATTTTTGGATACCCCTCTTCTTGGGGCCTTCTGTAATTGTTTGCATGACACAGACCGACGTGATACCTTTAACCATGGCTGGATTGCTGATCCGAGCCAAAATCATTCCAGCAATCGTTGGCGATTTGTGGTACTCTCTTTCGATTATACCTAAAAACCTGCAATCATTGTTTAGAGCACTTTTGAAGGCATCCTATAAGAGATCTTATGCAATCTTGTCCTTAAGCGAAAGCATTAGGAGAGAACTTGAAGAGAACTATGGTGTAGGAGCCGAAAAAGTATTTGTCTATAAGTATAGAATATCTGACATTTTCAATCCCTGTGTTTCAAACGATCTTAAGAAAAAACTGAATCCCGGCGGTCCTGTGGTATTGACTGTTTGTAGAATTAACCCACAGAAAGGGTTACATTATCTTGTCATGGCATCTCCAGCAATAATAGAGAAAATACCAACGGTTAAGTTTGTAATTCGATCGTATGCATCTGAAAAAAAATACGAAAATTACTTGAACGAACTCATGAGCAAGTACAATGTGAGGAAATACTTCAAAATTGTCTTAAAATTCTCTTCATATGAAGAAATACCAAAGTACATGGCAGCCGCGGATGTTTTCGTTCTTCCATCCGTATCTGAAGGAATGGCCGTCGTGCTTTTAGAGGCTATGGCTTGCGGCGTACCAGTCGTAGCTTCCAATGTTGGAGGGGCACCAGACATAGTAACGGATGGGTATAATGGCCTGCTAGTCGAGACGGGCGATGTTAAGGGTTTAGCAGAATCCGTGACCAAAGTACTTTCTGATGAAACGCTAGCCAAAAAGCTTTCAGAGGGCGCCTTGAATACAATTCGCCAAGTAATGGAAAACGAATTCGAAATTTTGCTCTCGAAAATAATATTCAGAAAAGCCTAATTTCTACGAGGGCATTTTTTCAAATCACTTCTGCCTATATTGCTAGTCATAATTCAATTGTGACGTAAAAATCAAAATGCCCAGTATTATTCCCACACCACTAACGAATTATGCATGCATGCATGCATGCATACATTATCAAAATGCTGATTATTTATTAAGGTGCTATTGATTATATAAGGTGACAAATGTGGCAAATACGCATTCTAAAGTTCTGGTAACTGGTGGAGCAGGGTTTATCGGTAGCCACCTTGTAGATAGACTTCTCAGCGAAGGTCTCGAAGTCACAGTCATTGACAACCTAGACACTGGACGACTAGAGAATATAGCTCACCATCAAGACAGAGAAGAATTTCACTTCGTAAAAGGTGACATCCGAGACTTCAATCTAGTTAAAGAAATAATGAAAGACAAAGATGCTATTTTCCACGAAGCCGCATTGGCAAGCGTGATTCTTTCCGTAGAAAATCCCATACTCACAAATGACATAAACGTCTCAGGAACTTTGAACCTCCTAAAAGCCTCCGTAGACCACCACGTAAAACGTTTCATATTCGCCTCTTCAGCCGCAATCTACGGCGAAACACCATCACCACAAAAAAGAGAAGACATGACCCCAAACCCAACCTCGCCATACGGAGCTTCCAAACTTGCCGCAGAAAACTACGTCAAACTCTTCCACAAAGTTTACGGTCTCGAAACCGTCTCTCTACGCTACTTCAACGTGTACGGTCCAAGACAACGCTTCGACATCCAATGCGCCTACGGCGGCGCCATAACAATCTTCACAAACAGACTCCTAAAAAACATGCCTCCCATAATCTACGGAGACGGAGAACAAACAAGAGACTTCATCTACATCCAAGACGTAGTCGAAGCAAACATACTCGCACTAAACAGCAAAAAAGCCGCCGGAGAATCCTTCAACATAGGCACAGGCAAAAACATAAGCGTAAATCAAGTAGCAGAGATTCTCAAAGAAATAATGAACAGAAAAGACCTGAAAAATGTACATGCTAATCCTCGACCCACTGACATCAGACACGGCTACGCCGACGTAAGCAAAGCCAAAAGAATGTTGGGATTCCATCCCAAAGTCCCCCTCAAAGAAGGCCTAATAAAGCTTGTTAACTGGTACACCAAACAAAACAAAGATCCCTCGGCCACACAGAAATGAATGCACAATAGGTGAAAAGGCTACGACTAAGAACATAGCATCCGTTGAAAAGGTTCTTAACTCAAGGTGCTCAAGCGATTTTGACGGTAACTCCAAGCTGAAAACATCAGAGGGGTTCTAATGGCTGTTAAAGAACTTATTAATAGGCTACATGTTTATGAAAGAAGAGAAATTTCCTTTTTTTCTCAACTATATCATTTTCTGGCTTACTCAATTAAAAAGCCGAAGATGCGGCTTGAAAACGGTATGTTTATGATTTCTATTGATGTTGATGTTGGTAGCAGAGAATTGGGAGTGATAAATAGAGGGAAAAATGATGCGAATGTTAATAACCGTTTTAGCGAATATTTGATGGGAGAGATAGAAGAACGGGCTCTTCCTTTGTTTGTTAATTTATTTAATCATTTTGAGATACCTGTAACTTTTGCTATCCGCGGACAACTAACCGAGGTGGATGTCTCGATCCTGAAGCATCTTCTCAAGTCCTCTATCAAACATGATATCGGGGCACACGGATATTATCACAGACCATTCAAAAACCTATCTCACAGTGAGGCTGAAAATGAACTAAACATGATTTCAGTCGGCATGAAAAAGTTTGACGTTACCCCAAGAAGTTTTGTTTTCCCTAAAAACAGCGTATCACACTTAGACTTGCTTGAGAAATATGGATACAAATGCTATAGGAGTTGTGGCGACTTTATGCGTGATTGCATGTACATAGAGAAACAAGGTCAATTATACAATATCCACCCAAGTTTATACCTTGATCAGAGTATAAGTTCTATATTTCTAAAAAAGATCCTTGATATTGCCATAGCAAAAAAGCTATCATTCCACATCTGGTTCCATTTATGGAATTTTGGAGAAACAAAAGAATCGATACAGAGAAGCATCAACAACGTATTTTTTCCACTGTTTAAGTATGCAAAGAAGAAAGAGAAAAGTAGCTTGCTGACTTTCGAGACAATGCTATCAGCGACGGAAAAGGTTGAAAAATTGTTTTAAACCGCTATGCGACAGACGTTTTCGCAACAAGAAATCTTACCTTTAAACATTGTGCTACACTTTCCATAAAATGTTTTCATATGAGCACTCCTTAGATTTGGTTCCAGAGGTATGTTGCCAGACACTTGCTGTGACAACCCTGAAACCTTAGATGTAACATTTGAAAACAACACGGTAGACATTGTCGTAGTCTAGCGCACTTCGTTGGAGATAAAAACTCACCGCACGTTCGACTATACTTCAACAACCTGTGACCCGCGTCTCCGTTTACTGCGAGTACAGGTCTCAAAGGTTGAAAACCAAGACAAATAAGTGGCGTTTCTGGGAAATTGAAACGTGTTGAATATCATATAAAATCAAGCGGTTTGGTAGGAGGGCTAAGCCAACATGGAAAAAGTGGACTTAAACAAGAATCCTGGGGCAGTAATCGTTTCAAACAGTGCCTACGACTTGAACGCGCTCGGCGCTGTCAGGGGTCTAGGTATAAAAGGAGTAAGAGTCACATGGATGACGCCGGATCGATCAAGATGGTTCTACTCGAAATACTGTCAACCAATCATCTGTCCAGATTTCAAGCGGCAGGAAAACCGCTTCATAGAGTTTCTCGTTGAGCTAGGCAAAAAGAGAAAGTCAGTGAGAGATGTCTTAATACCGACAAGCGACGCTTCCTTGATAATCATCTCCAAGAACAGGACTCTCCTTGAAAAGTACTTTAGGCCCATGGTTTGCGATTGGGAGACTACTGAGAAGTTTATCGACAAGAGCAAAACTTATCGAATAGCGAAGTCGGTGGGCGTTCCCATCCCTAAGACCTTCTACCCCCAAGACGAAAACGAAGCAAGGCGGACCGCCTACGAGATAAAGTATCCATGCCTCGTCAAACCCGCTCTGTCTCATATATTCACGCCACGGTTTAAAAGAAAGCTCTTTAGAGTAAACACGCCTTCCCAACTTGTAAAGACATATCAGTCCCTCGCGTCAAAAGGCTTTAACATGATGATCCAAGAAGACATCCCGGGTGAAGACGAGAACCTAATCACACTGAACACCGTCTTAAACGAACATTCAGAGCCACTGACAGTTTTCATGCATCGAAGGACAAGGCAGAATCCACCTAGATATGGGGTAGTATCACTTGGCGAGAGCGTCTGGGAACCCAGGATCATTCAACCTTGTATGAAATTGTTGAAAGCAATAGGCTTTCAAGGAATAGCGCATGTAGAATTCAAGCGAGATCCCCGCACAGGAGATTTCAAGTTCTTAGAGGTCAACGGCCGATCGTATCTCTCGATCAGCTTGCCAACCGCCTGCGGGGTAAACCTCATCCACATCGCGTACAGAAACGCCATAGGAGAAAGGATCGCTCCGTTGACGAACTACTCATGCACATATGAGTGCGGCGTAAAATGGCTTGACTTTCCTTCGTACATCGAATCGATGGTTAAACTCAGGTGGATTAAGAATGTGTCCTTAGGGGAGTGGATTAGACCCCTTTTGAGTAAGAAAATAACATTAGGTGCATTTTCACGCAATGATCCAGCCCCATTCCTTATGGAATTAAACTTTCTCATCAAGAACCTGAGAGGGATCGTTCATAGCATAAGCGACAAATCACTACTTCATCAAGGAGTACTTTGATAGGTGTTCCATCGGGCGCTATGATGCTTATCCCCTACCTTGACACGATCGGGAGAGACATAGAACGCTCTGAAGAACTATTAGGCGAGTATTAAATGGATATTTCTTGAGGATGATCTTATGTCCTCGATGAGACTGCTCATGAATAGTACACACGCAGGATTTATACATGAGAGTTGTCAATATGGTTCGATACTATTCAAGATTACTTGTAACTGGTGGGGCCGGGTTTATCGGTAGCCATCTCGTAGACCGACTTCTCAACGAAGGTTTCGAAGTCACAGTCATTGATAACCTACACCTCGGACGCCTAAAGAATACAGCTCATCATTGAGGCAAAGAAGAATTTCACTTTATAAAAGGTGACATCCGAGACTTCGACCTAGTTAAAAAAATAATTAAAGACGTGGATGCTGTTGGCGAGAAGGTTAAACGCGCTGAGAAATATACAGTAGGAATCAAATGCATATATTTACTGCTCGATCTACCAGCCTCGGCGAAAGCAATGTTCAACGGAGGTCTGACTTTACGAAACTGGATCTCCTCACTCCATGGTGTTACCGAATTCGCTGTCTTCCAAGTGGACGATATGTCCCCATTCATGATCCACTGCTCAACTCTAAGTTTCACGTTTCTAAAACAAGAGCTGCGACATATTGTTTTCAGACGTGAGCAGAGCGAATTGGCTCAGATAGAGAACCCTAATCGAAACCGCCCAGAAGACTTATGAACATGTCTCAGCGCAGATCAGAAGACTGAAGGAGAAAAGGCATAGTGAAGATCAGTGGCGGAGGAACTGTAGTAAAATCGTTGGTTTGGCACAAAGTCGAAACAGTATACGGTCTTCCAGGCTCTCACATATTAGAAATCTATGATTGGCTTCGAGCCGAGAAGCGCATCAATAACGTACTTACAATGCATGAGATCAACGCTGCATTCATGGCCGACGCCCATGGTAGACTAACAGGCCAACCTGGAGTCTGCATCGTGACGGCCGGTCCAGGCGCAACAAACGCGGTCACAGGAATCGCTCAAGCCTACGCTGAAGCATCACCAGTCGTGCTCATAACCGGCGGTCCTAATGGTCGTGAGAAAATACGGCATGACCACACCGTTGACGATCTGGATTTTCTCCTCAAGATATACCGCCCCCTGACAAAGTGGAGCGTGCGAATCGAAAGGTTGAAAGACATACCATCGATTCTCGACAAGGCTTTCAATGTAGCCACGTCAGGAAGACCAGGACCCGTGCACTTGGAGATACCAACTTCCGTCCTTTTGAGTTCCGGATATATGAGTGAGTTCGGTGTTGACACAAAGACCGTAGCTCCCGACATCACATCGTCAGTAAAAAGAGTAACCGAGATTCTCCAATCTGCTGCAGACCCAATAATTGCAGTAGGAAAAGGAGTACAGAGAGAGTTTTGTTCAGAGGAAGTTACCAGGCTCTCTGAGGTTCTATGTGCCCCAATCCTGACGCTTCCAAGCTCGATAAGTGCAGTTCCATATGATTTTCCTCTATACTTAGGATATGATTTGGCAGGGGATGGTTCGCGCTGGATGGTACATCCGTCAATCAATTCACTCATCAAGGAAGCTGACGTCATTTTGAGTTTGGGATTCGATGTTGAAGAGAGGCTTTTCTATTTCAGGGAAAACAAGGGTACGCTCATTCAAGTTCACCGTGATCCTTCAACTACAGGCGATGATGAAGCAGCCTGCTCTAGGGAGTCTGTCGTTGATGTTGAGGCTAGCGTAAAGGAATTCGTCAAGTTGCTGGAGACAGAGGTCAAGGAAAGGCACATACGTCCAAAGGTCGTAGAAAAACGAATTTCGGATATCAAAAAGAAGATCCGTGAAGACATAGCGGCATCCATAGAGTGGGGGGCCAAACCTATCCATCCTGGTGAGATAAGCACAGAGTTAAGACGTATCCTCGATGATGATGCGATCGTAACTCTGGATGTAGGCGACACTTCCGAGTGGGCGAAAGTCTGTTGTAGAGCTAGGACGTCAAACACTATCTTGGCGTCTGGAAGATATTGTTCCATGGGTTTTGCACTGCCAGCCGCGATTGCGGCTAAAATAAATTTTCCTGACAAACAAGTTGTGGCTGTAACTGGTGATGGCGGCTTTTTAATGTCATACATGGATTTTCCAACATTGGTAAAATACAAACTTGGAATCATCGTTATTGTGGGAAACAACCAACGTTATGGCATGATCTGGAATATGCAAAGGGCAAAATACAGAGGCAGAACGTTTGCCACCGAGATTCAAGTTCCAGATCTTGCAGAATATGCAAGAACCTTCGGAGCATCCGGCTTCAAGGTAAAAGATCCCAAGGATTTGAAGAATACTCTAGAGGAAGCCATCAATACAAAGGGGCCAGTGTTGGTTGACGTCGACACGGCTTATAATGTTCTTTCTTACATGCCAACGAAAGTCGCCAGATACCTAAGAAATGTGAAGTATCTAAGGACCTTGTTCGGCAATTGAGTAACGAAAAAGTGCATATCCAAACATGATACGTTCAACATGAAGCACTGTACCTGAAATGTAAGCTTGGGTTACGCATTTCAAAGTGGTTGATATGACTCGAGGATATTCAAAAATCCTCGTTAGCGGTGGAGCTGGATTTATAGGTAGCCACATCGTAGATCGACTTCTCTCCGAAGGTTTCGAAGTTACAGTCATTGATAACCTCGAGACTGGGCATCTGAAGAACATTATGCATAAACAAAGCAGAAAAGAGTTACACTTCATGAGAGGCGATGTTCGCGACTTCAATTTAGTCAGGGACGCAGTCAAAGATGTCGATGCTGTTTTTCACGAAGCTGCATTCGTAGACGTTGTTCGCTCAATAGAAAAGCCTATACTGACAAACGAAGTAAACGTTACTGGAACGTTGAACATTCTGGAAGCTGCTTCAGACCTCGGCGTGAAGCGTTTCGTATATGCCTCTTCCGCTGCGGTATATGGAGCCACGTTGAGCCCACAAAAAAGGGAAGATGGAACTCTGAATCCGACGTCACCATATGGAGTCTCTAAATTTGCGGCAGAAAACTACGCAAAACTCTTTCACAATTTGTATGGCGTCGAAACAGTCTCTCTACGCTATTTTAATGTTTATGGCCCTAGGCAATCGTTCAATATTCAGTCTGCCTATGGGGGCATAATAGCCCTTTGTGTAAATAGGCTTCTAAGGAACATTCCTCCGATAATCTATGGAGATGGAGAACAGACAAGAGATTTTGTTTATGTTCAAGATGTCGTTGAAGCAAACATGCTGGCCCTGAATTGCAAAGACGCTGTGGGGGAGGCCTTTAATGTGGGCAGCGGAACCAGCACAAGCATAAACCAAGTCGCAGAGTTTCTTAAAGAAATAACCAACAAGGAAAATTTACACAACATATATTCTGCCCCACGCCCGGGAGATATCCGACATGGATATGCTGACATAAGTAAGGCGAAGGAGCTTTTGGGTTACAACCCCAAATTCTCCATTAAAGAAGGCCTCACAGAACTTGTCAATTGGTATGCCAAGAACAAGCATTTGTCGATAAAAAACTAGGAGCTTGCGCCTTGAGAAATAGCCCGCAAAATCAATGGAAAGAGGCTTGCCAGTATTATTATCCTGACCTGGTCTGCAATACGTTACCCGACGATCGGACAGCCTTGCCTTTGCGCAGGTACTGGTGGAGCTTAAAGAGACATGTTTGGTACATCAGCGTTATCGGTCCCCGCAGGTTTGTTTCAAGGATGATTCATTCCACAAGGTTCGGTAGATTCATTCTTAAGAGAAAACTGCAACCACAACACGTAAGCAAGGGCAGTAGCGTTTTACAGCTAAAGCCTGGGGACTGGGTTGAAGTAGGCTCAGCCAAAGAGATTTTCGCCACATTAGATTCCCAAGGGAAATCTAGGGGACTGCGTTTCACCCCTGAAATGTTGAAGTTCTGCGGAAAAAGGTTTAGGGTTTACAAGACACTTGACAAGATACTTCTAGAAGCAACTGGAGAACTTCGGAAAATAAAGACTCCTACTGTTCTCTTAGAAGGGGTCATTTGCGACGGCAAAGCCCATGGAGGATGTGACAGATCTTGCTTTTGCTTCTGGAGGGAAGCATGGCTCAAAAGAGTGTCCCCGGGATAAGCCTCAAGAAGCATTAAGTGAAGCTTGGAACCACCATGATTGTGCCACATTCAAGACCGTCAATCGACCAAGAAGATATTGAAGCGGTCGCCAAGGTTTTGGTCTCAGGCAACATAGCACAAGGCAAGAAGGTCCGAGAATTCGAGAATGAACTTGCGCGATACGTGGGAACCAAGCATGCAATTGCATGTTCTTCAGGAACTGCAGCTCTTCACCTAGCTCTCATCGGTCTAGGCGTGAAAAATGATGATGAAATCATCATCCCTAGCTACGTCTGTGCATCGCCCTATTTCGCAACTCTGCATGCTGGTGCAAAACCCCGAATCGTTGATGTTGACCAAGCAGATTTGAACATTTGTGCTCAAACTGTTAAGGCGCGACTCACGCAGAAAGTAAGAGCGATAATTGTTCCTCATATGTTCGGAAACCCCGCAGAACTTGATGCGTTGCTAGAACTCGGAGTTCCACTGATCGAGGACTGTGCCCAAGCCTTGGGAGCAGAGTACAACAACCGAAAAGTCGGCAGATTCGGAAGTATTTCGGTCTTTTCCTTTTACGCTACGAAGATGATAACAACTGGCGAAGGAGGCATGATCCTTACTAACAATAAAGATTTCTACGCCAAAATCATCGATATCAGGGACTACGACAAAAAGCCGCTGACGCCTGTGAAGTACAATTATAAAATGACCGATTTTCAAGCAGCACTCGGCGTGAGCCAACTCAAGAAGCTTGAACAATTCATCATACGAAGAAGACAGGTTGCCAGTTTCTATGATGAGCAATTCTCAGGATTCAGTATCATACCGCCTCACAACATTCTACATAAAAAACCAGTCTTCTACAGATACATCGTGACCGTCAACAGGCTGAACCACATCCGAAAAGCTGCAAAGGAAAAGGGCGTAATCTGTGAAAAGCCAGTCTGGAAACCCCTTCACAAATTTCTTCCCCACGTCAGATGCCCGAACTCAGATCATGCTTTAAAGCACGCTCTGTCAGTGCCCCTATATCCAAGTCTCAAAGAGGAAGAAGCCGAATATGTTGCAAAAACGCTGAGTACCATTTTTGAAGAGATGGGTCCATCCATCCGCTCACTTGACTCTTAGAAGAATGCTTAATGCAAATAATGAGACAAAAGAGGCACATTATCGTCAGTCAGCGCAACCAGATTGGCAGAGTTTCTTTTTTTTGTCATCGTAACGTAAGCTTCATCAGTCAACGATATTTGCCTCGCCGACAATTCTCAAAATCAAGTCTAGAAAAATGCGCATCGAAACTTTTCGCATTTTGACTCCCCACTTCTCTTTTTTCCTGCGGGAATAACTCTTAAGAGCGCCTTCTCCTCCAAAAAAAGCGCAGTCAATCACAACAGACAATGTTCCTAAATTCAACGAATAGAAATACCCCGAAGGCGCAGGCGTTAAGCACAACATCCAAGCTTTCGCAATCAGAGAGATTATTTGATGCAAAACAGGACTCCAAATAGAAGAAAAAGACCTGCTACAGAAGCTTTCAGAAACAGAAAAAACAGGCATAATAGAAAGCGCAATAGCCAACATCCAAGACGAACCAACCCGCACTTGGAAAACCAAAATGACCACCAAGAAAAGCCACGAATACAAGCGTCTAAGCGTGTGGAAGCAGATAATAACCCGTAGCTCAAAATAGAAAAGTTGAATCCAAAGTGCACATGAAAATCAGCCTAGTAAGCTCAGCAATCGTGACGATGCTTCTACTAGGCACGATCTCCCTGATAGCCTCAATCGGCTACAACTCGTCCATACTAGCATTCATAGGCCTCGGCCTAGTCTTCTGGGGAGCAGTCCTCCCATATATCAGGCCCGAAGAATACACAAAAAAAGTCCTCCTGGAAGCAGTATTGTCACCTTCGCTCACAACGCTAAACCAGATGATACGAGAACTCGGCTACAAAGGAGACGCGACGTACCTGCCGCCAAAATACTTTGCAAACCCAGAAACCATCAAGGTATACATATCAAAACATAAGGACACAAGCCTGCCTACACCTGAACAAACCCAACTATACGAAAACCAACCCATAGCAAGAACCACACAAGGCATGCTAATCACACCGCCAGGCATTCAACTGTCAAAACTGCTCGAAAAATCACTCGGAACAACCTTTATCAGAACAGACCTGAAAAACCTACAGCAGAACCTCCCAAGACTCTTTATTGAAAATCTGGAAATCGCCGAAAACCTGGAGATACGAGCAGAAGACGACATGACAAAAAGCACCACAATCCACGCAAAAATAACCAAGCCGTTCTACGCAGACACATTCAAAGAAGCAGAAGAACCTTCACAACTAACTGGCTCAATAGGCGGT
>Ga0315280_10002252_pt1 | contig 31487 bp, 26 predicted proteins | sample YL17G06_40_MG_FD_203697 | JGI IMG/M metagenome (GOLD analysis project Ga0315280, IMG submission 203697) | Sediment microbial communities from Yellowstone Lake, YNP, Wyoming, USA - YL17G06_40 | ecosystem: Environmental > Aquatic > Freshwater > Lake > Sediment | place: USA: Wyoming | collected... | reverse complement strand
TGCCCCGTCATATGCCCGGCGCTGCGGGCCTGGACGAGGCGCACGCGCGCATCGGCTCCCTTGCGAATGACGATGTGGTCCTCGACGACGACTGGGGCGTCCACACTCGCCGCGAACTCTTCTCCCGGCCGGTTCCGGGATGAGTCGATGCCGTCAATCATGCGCACCGTGATGGTGGTCCCCGCAGGGACTGTCCTATGAACGGGCTGCGGAGGCACAGGTTGCGGCGGGGCCTCCGTGGCCGCCATCTCTGTCGGCGGCGCGGGCGCGGTTGAAGCAGGAGCCGCCGGAGCCTCGGCTTGGCGGACCGGCTCGTTTTCATTGCGGGATGAAGACGCTCGCTCACTTCGCCGCGACGTCTTGGGTTGCGCGGCGCGTGGCGGTTCGGGAGCGGCAGCCTGCTCGGGCTGCGCAGTTGTCGTCGGCTCCGCCGGCGCGGCTGCTGCCGGGCCGACCGTCAACTGGTTCTGGACCTGCTTTACGCCCTTCGCCTGGGCCGCCATGCGTTCCGCGGCCGCCTTCTCAAGGTCGGTCGAGACCGTGCCGTTCAGGGTGACTACGCCACCCTGGGAAGTCACGCGGATATCACGCGTCTTCAGCACGGAGTCCGCAAAGAGTTTGCCTTGGATCTCGGAGGTAATGGCCTGATCGTCCGGCTTCTGCAGCAATTGAAGATAGCTGCACCCGCCGAACAGTAGCATGCCGCTCAGTAGGGTAACGGCGAGCGATATTCTGAGTCCTTGCATTCTGGCCTCCCGAAGGAGTTCTAAAGACACAACGCTCCCCCATTTCGATTCGCGTCCGATGGTGAAAGGATGCACATCGGCTTCCAGGAGTTTAAACCGAAACAGGGCGGGCTGGAAGTCCTCGATTCAATTGTACTTGCCTTGGCCGGCGAATTTCCGGTGCGGCATTCCAGGCGTGTTAAAATGACATCGGTTGGCAGTTTCTCCAAGGTCGCCGGATCGCTTGGAGCGATTCGAGATGCCCCGCTCCTGGATGCTGCGCGCATAGGTCGCCGTGCTCCACATTTCTTTGAGCGTCGTCATCCCGGTCTACAATGAGGCGGAGAACATCGATCCGCTGGTGGAACGCCTGCAGGCTGCCCTGGCGGCGTGGCGGGAGGATTGGGAAGTCGTCTTCGTCGACGACGGCAGCACGGACTCCACGCTCGAATTGCTCAAGCGGGCCCAGCAGCGCGACCCCCGCATCCGTATCGCGCACTTCCGCCGCAACCTCGGACAGACCGCGGCGATGGCGGTAGGGTTTCGCCTGGCGCGGGGCAGCGCGATCGTCACCCTCGACGGCGACCTGCAGAACGATCCGGCGGATATCCTGCGGGTCGTCGAAATGCTCAAAGATTGGGACTGCGTGTGCGGGGTTCGAGTGCGTCGCCAGGATGGCTGGTGGAAGCGGATCTCCTCGCGCATCGGCAACGGCTTTCGCAACTGGGTCACGGGCGACAACATCGTGGATACCGGCTGCACGCTGAAGGCTTTTCGCCGCTCGTCGCTTGAGCGCCTCGAACTCTATCAGGGGATGCACCGCTTCCTGCCCACGCTGCTCAAGATGCGCGGCTGCCGCGTCACGCAGGTTCCCGTCAGTCACCATCCCCGCCGGCGCGGCAAGACCAAGTACGGCACGTGGGGCCGGATGGTGAAGGGCCTGGCCGACGTCTGGGCGGTGCGCTGGATGAAGAGAAACGTCATCAACTTTCAGGCCGACCTCGAAGTATTCGAACATGCGGACGCCGCGCCCTCCCATGAGACGATCAAGGAGCGCGCGGCGGTCTAAGCTCTGAACGCTTCTGTCTGGTTGCTTTTGGACATCAACCCACAACCGAACCCGCCTCCGGCAATCCACCGGGCCATCCCCGCACGTCCTCTGCTCCTTCTGTTTCTCGTGGCGGCCCTGGCATTCTTCGCCGGTCTCGGACGGTTGCCTTTGATCGAGCCCGACGAAGGCCGCAACGCCGAGGTGGCGCGGGAAATGCTCGTTTCCGGCGACCTGATTACCCCGCACTTCAATTCCCTGGTCTATCTGGATAAGCCCGCTGTCTATTTCTGGCTCGTCGCTGCTTCGTTCCGGCTGCTGGGCGTGAACGAATGGGCGGCGCGCATGCCCTCCGCGCTCCTTGCGCTCGGTACCATGCTGCTCACCTGGTTTTTGGCCCGCCGGATGTTCGGGGGATCGGCAGGTCTGCGCGCAGGAATCATTCTCGCCACGACGCCGCTCGCCATCGCTTACTCGCGCCTTGTGATCTTCGACATGACGCTGGCCTTTCTGATTACAGCGGCCCTGGTGTGTTTCTGGGTGGCCAGGGAAAACGCTTTTGAGTTTGGCTGGCCGCAGTTGGCGATGTTCGCGGCCATGGGCGTGGCGACGATCACCAAGGGGCCGGTGGGATTCGTTCTTCCCTTACTCACCATCCTGGCGTTTGCGGCCGTGCGCGGCGAATTGGGGGAGCTGAAACGCCTTCGCTGGGGACTGGGCGTCGCCGTTTTCCTGGCAACGGTGCTGCCCTGGTTCACTGCCGTTTCGGTGCGCAATCCGGATTTCCCGCGGTACGCGCTCTGGGAGGAGAGCCTGCAAAGGTTTGCGACGACCAGCACGCGCCGCGGTGGCGCTTTCTTTTACTACATTCCGATTTTCTTCCTGGGCTTCTTTCCGTGGAGCTTCTTCCTCGTCGCCGCGGGCTGGGCAAGCCGAAGATTGTGGCGAGCCCTGCGCGAAGAGAAATCGGCGCCCGTCACTTTTGTCCTGATGTGGGCCGTTGTGATCTTCATTTTCTTTTCGATTTCGCAGTCGAAACTCCCGGGGTATTTCCTGCCCGCCATCGTGCCGCTCAGCATCCTCACCGCGAAGGCCTGGGAGGCGATTGCGGTCGAAGATCTCCACACGCGGACCCGCTGGCTGCGGGCGGGATTTGGCGCCCTGATCGTTTTGGGTGTGGTGGTGGGAGCGCTTCCGCAAGTTTTCCGAGCTGAATCCGTCGAGATCGCGTTAACGGAGAAAATGCCTCCCACGGTCGTAGAGCTGATGAAGCCGTCACTGTTCTACTCAGGGCTGATCCTCATGGCTTTGGGCCTGGTTGGCCGGCGTGTGGCCGCGCGCAGCGTCGGAAGAACACTGGCGCTCGTGTCCTTTGCCCTCCTGGCGCTGACCGTGCCGCTGTTGTTGATTCGCTGGGCGTCTCCCCTGCGCCGATACTGTGCGAGCGCCTCGAGCCGGCAGTTGGCTGGGACCGTGGCGCAGAGCCCCGAAAGGGATCTGCCTATCTACAGTTTCTATTGCTTCCGCACGAGCCTGGGTTTCTATTTGCGCCGGCCGGTCGTGCTGGTGACCTCGGACGCCAGTGAAATGACCAGCAATTACGTCTCCCGGCACCTGCCGGACATCTGGCGTCGTGCGACTCCGGCGGCTTCCGGGCCGGAGCAGCCAGGCTCCGTCATCATCAGCGCGACGGATTTGCAGTCGCGGTCTCTCTATGCCTCCCGACCCATGCTGGTGATCGTTCGGAATCGTGATGTCACGAAGCTCGTACGCACCGTGCCCCGGATGGAACCCCTCTGGAACGACTGGGAATTCTCCGTCTGGAAGATCCCGGCGGCAGAACAGCAGAGAATAGGAGAACTCCCCTGAGGCGGGGCCCTGTCCCCTGTAACCTGTAACCTGTCCCCTTTCGTCATGTGTGGAATCTGCGGCTTGATGAATCTGGCGCTGGAACCGGTCGCGCATCGCGAGCGCATTGATGCCATGTCGGCGCGCCTCGTGCATCGCGGGCCCGACAGCGACGGCAAGTTTGAGCTTCCGCATTTGGCGTTCGCCATCCGCCGGTTGAGCATCATCGACCTCGAGACCGGCGACCAGCCGCTCTTCAACGAGACGGGCGAAATTGCGCTGGTCTTCAACGGCGAGATCTACAACTACCAGGAAATCCGTGAAAAACTGTTGAAGCGCGGGCACTGCTTCCGAACCCGTTCCGACGGCGAGGTCATCGCGCACCTTTACGAAGAGCAAGGTCCGGACTTTGTCCGCGAGTTGAACGGCATGTTCGCCATCGCGCTCTGGGACGGCCGCGCCCAGCGCCTGGTCCTGGCCCGCGACCGCGCGGGCGAGAAGCCACTCTATTACTGGCGCGGGAACCAAACGCTCGTGTTCGGTTCAGAAATCAAGGCCCTCTTCGAGTATCCCGGTCTCAGCCGCGAGATGGATCCCGAGGCACTCTCGCAATTCTTCTTCTACGGCTATATTCCCGCGTCGCGCAGCATCTACGCAGAAATCAAGAAGCTTCCCGCTGCGCACCGCATGGTCGTGGAGCATGGCGAATTGCGCATCGAGCCCTACTGGCGCCTGCAGGAACATCTCCGCGGGCCGGGGCGGCCGCGCGTCACTGTTCAACAGGAAGCGGAGATCGTCGAAGAGTTGCGGACCAAGCTTCGCGAGGCGGCGGTCTCGCGCCTGGTCAGCGACGTTCCGCTGGGTGTCTTTCTGAGCGGCGGCGTGGACTCATCCACGCTTGTGGCCACGATGAGCGAGTTGACGCCGGGCAACGTTAACACCTTCTCGGTGGCGTTTCCCGAAAGAACTTTCAACGAAGAGCCGTATGCCAATCTGGTCGCGCGGCACTTCCGGACGCGGCACCACGTGCTGAGGGCGGACGAAGCGACCCTGCACGAGGCGCTGGAAATCCTCGCCGGTCACCTCGACGAACCCGTCGCCGATCCCGCGGTGATCCCGACTTACCTGCTCTCCCGCTTTGCGCGCACCGAAATCAAGGTAGCGCTGAGCGGTGAGGGTAGCGACGAACTCTTCGGCGGCTATCCCACTTACATCGGCGCTCGCCTCGCCGAGATTTACCTGCGGCTGCCGCGCTTCCTGCGGCGGCAGTTCTTCGACCGTTTGAAGTGGTTCCTGCCCGTCTCCTCGACCGCCGTGCCGAAGGGACTGTTCCTCCGGCGCTTTCTAACCCACGCGGAGCGCGATCCGGCGGAGCGGCACCACATCTGGTTCGGCATGTTTTCTCCGGCCGAACTCGACGAGCTTTTCGCGCCGGAGTGGAAAGGTCCGCGCCCGCCCTCGAGCGTGATTTTCGATCCGCTCCCGCGCGCGCTCGAAGGCGCGCGGTTCGACGACACGGTCGCCGAGATGCTCTATCTCGATTTCCGAATGTACCTCGAGGACAACCTGCTCGTGAAGATCGACCGCGCCAGCATGGCTTGCTCGCTGGAGCTGCGGACGCCCTTCCTGGATCATCGCCTCATCGAGTTCGCGGCGGGCCTGCCTTCGGAGTTGCGCGTGCGCCGGTTTAATTTGAAGTACATCCTCAAGAAAGCGGTCGAGAAGTGGCTGCCGCGCGAGATCGTCTACCGGCAGAAGCGCGGATTCTCGGTGCCCATCGCGAGCTGGATGAGACGCGGCGTGAAGCCGTTACTCGACGAGACGCTCGGGAAGGAGAAACTGAGGCGGGACGGCCTGTTCGATGCCGCCTTCGTGCGTCGCTTGCTCGAGGAACACTGGAATGGCCGCGCCGACCACCGGAAATCGCTCTGGACACTGTTCTGCTTCCAGCTTTGGTACGACCGCTGGGGGAAGGGTAGGAATTAGGATTGAGGATCTGGGATTCAGGATCCTGGATCAAGGGCTGAGGTCTTGAGAGAGAGGTAAAACGGGCACCTGTCAGGATGTGAGGTTCCTTCGGTGTGCCTTCCCTGTGTACAGCATCTGAGATTTCAAATCCAGATTCCAGATGAGAGTGAAACCGCCAAAACGAGAGACACGCAAAAATTTCCCACCGCCTCCCGGGCGGGAGGCGTTCACGCCCAAAGAGTGGGCGGTCATTCAGAAACATCGCACGCCGCGCCAAGTGCAACAGTTCCTCCGCGCTCTTCCCTACAATTGGGAGAGAAAGGGTGAGACCCTGCGGACGTTTCGCGGCGTCGTGCGGCGCTGGCAGGCGCATTGTCTGGAAGGCGCTCTAGTTGCGGCGACGATTCTCGAACAGCACGGCTATCTGCCGCTGCTGCTCGACCTCGAGTCCCGGGACCTGCTCGACCATGTGCTGTTCCTCTTCCGGCACCGCGGGCGCTACGGCACCGTGGCCCGGTCGCGCGACGCCGGCCTGCACGGGCGCAAGCCCGTCTTTCGTACCCTGCGGCAACTGGTGATGAGTTACGTGGATCCCTATGTGGACGGCTCAGGCCGCATCACCGGTTACGGCGTCTTCGACCTGCGGTCGCTCCGCCGCTGCGACTGGCGCCTTTCGCGGCGGAACGTCTGGGCCGTCGTGCGCGCCCTCATCAAGCTGCCCCACAAGAAGCTCAAAACGTCCGACCGTCGGTATCGAGCCGTGCTGCGACAATTCCAGACTTTCAAGAAGAGGTATCCCGGCCGGCCGGTCACGTTCTATGCCAACAAGCACCAATGGCTGTGAAGTACAGGATCAAGGACTCAGGATTAAGGATCAAGGTAAGAGCGCCCAGCAAGGAGATTCCAATGATGAAGGGGCATGAGGATCTGAAGGTCTGGCAAAACGCAATAGATTTGGTGACCGCGGTTTATCCCCTGACAGAGTCATTCCCGAAGAGCGAACAGTATAGGCTGGCAAGTCAGATGCACCGTGCTGCGGTATCAGTCCCGTCGAACATTGCGGAGGGACACGGGCTAAAACAGACACAGGCGTACGGCCGTCACTTGGCTATAGCCGGCGGCTCGCTCGCTGAACTGCAAACTCGACTCCAGATCGCGGACCGGCTCGGATACTTAACACCCGAGTCTAAACCGATCATTGAGGAAGCGCGCGAAGTGTGTCGGATGCTGGCAGGCCTGCGCAGGAGCCTGCAGCCCTAAATTCCGGCCTCCGTCCTTGATCCTTGATCCTGAATCCTTGATCCTCGCCCCTCAGTACTCCGTGACATTCCCCTCCCGTCCATCCAGATCGATCCGCATGATCCACTCGCAGTTGATGTGGTGCGCCTCAAAGAATTTCTCAAGCGTTGATTGGTCGGGGGCTTCGACTTCGGTGAGCATGCGGCCACCAAGTTGACTGGCCACTAGACGCTTTACTTTCACATCGCTCGCAGCCATGAGCTGCTTCATCAGTTCTCGCAGCGCCTGCTTGGTCAGGCAGGCGGTCGTGTGAGCGCAGAAATACAAGGGCATGCTTGAACTCCACTTTGAGGCCGCGCGTTGACGGCCCTTGGGATTAGGCGCCCCGCGGGCGCCGCGTGATGAGGGTGATATAATACCAATGGAGGCGCGGCATGCGCTTCGAAGAGTTCTCGTTCGGCTCGATCCGGATTGACGGCGTCACCTACGAGTCCGATATGGTGATTGACCGTGGCGAAATCCGCAAGCGCAAGAAGAAACCCTCCAAGCAGTACCGCGACGCCTTTGGGCACACCCCACTCTCCAACGAAGAGAACATCCCTTGGAAGTGCCAGCGGCTGGTCATCGGGACGGGCGCCCACGGTGCCTTGCCGGTGATGGATGACGTGAAGGATGAGGCCAAGAAAAGAAAGGTCGAACTGCTCATTCTGCCGACGGCGCAAGCGATCGAGATTCTCCGGGAAAACCCTGCCGGAACCAACGCCATCCTGCACATCACCTGTTGAGCTGTTGATCGAGTGCGGAAACCAGGAGCGAAGCCTTCTGGGCGAGGTTGAGGGCGCGCTGCAGGTCGCCGTCGGCCAGCGCGCGCTCGGACTGGGCAAGAAACGTGCGCGCGTCTTCGAACGTCTTGCGGTTGTCAGCGGAAAGGTTCCGCCGTTCGAGTTGGATCGTCCGCCGGTGGAGGTCTTGCTGGAGCCCGACGATCTGCTGCCGGAGTGCGACCTGTTGCGCGGGTGCTTCGCGGGCCTCGAGGGCTGGGACTTCCGTCGAAGCGGGCTCTTCGGGTTCGGAAGTCGTCTCTGCGGAGGAAGGCACAGCATCTGTTCGCGCCGGGTGCGGCCTGCGCCGGGCCGGTTTGGGTTCAGGAGCCTCGGTGGCCGGGGCCGGCTCAGCGGTTTCTTCGGGCGGCTGAGGTTCCTCGATCACCAGCGTTCCGCTGTCTCCGCTCGGTGCGGGAGTCGCGGCGGGCGGAGGCGCAGGCACATAGACGACGCGTGAGGTCGTCGGCCGCTTCTGGCACCCCCAGATCAGCAACGCGAATACGCAGACCGAATACAATCGCGCCCGGAACATGATGACGATGATTGTAGCATCCCCGCGGTCAAATCAGCGTGCGTGAAACGCCGCCGGGCGTCGTGCTCGGCGCGACGAATCGGCGGAGCAGGACTGGGGTGTGCGGGAAGAGGAATCGTCCCTCTGCGGCTGCGGAGGGGACACCAGAGCGTCCGACTGGGGGAGTCCTACTTTCTGTGCCCGAATTGCAGGACGATTCCGGCCGAGAGCCGGAAATTGTCCTGTCGCAGACCGAGGTAGGGAGTGGCGACGTACTCGGCCTGGATGACGCGGATGGCAATCTTATCGTGGACCTTCACGTCCAGCCCACCGCCGAACGCGGCGGCAAAGTCCGTGGAGGGTTGCGAAATCCCCAGGTAGCCCTGGCTGGCGCGCATGCCGCCGAGCAGCACTTGCGCGAACGGCGTGAAGGACTGGCTCTTGCGATAGGAGAAGCGCGGGCCGAACATGAAGGTATGGTCGTTGACGTTGAGGCCCGCTTCGTGGCCATAATGGCCGCTGAAGTCCGCCACGCCGCCCAGCCAGTCGTTCACGTTTTCCGTGACCGAAAAATTCCAGCCCTTCTGATTAAGGTCGGCGCCTCCCACGTCCGCCCGCAGATAGGAGAAACCACCGAACATCTCCACCTGCGGCGTTTGCGCCATCGCCGGCAAAGCCAGGAACAGCATCAGCGCTGAGATCCACGTCAACTTCCGCATTGAGTTTGCCTCCTCGTGCGCCTTCCCGCAATCGAGTATCACTCACGGTCCCTGGTTGCGAGTCAAAACCCACTTGGGACTTGGTCCAACAGTCTTTCCCCTCACTTAAGCCTTTCGAACTTCCGGAGCATCAGACCCACGATTCCTTCGCGGCCAGGCTCCCATTCCCAGCTCCCGCCTGCCTAATTCACCGTCAAGGTCACTCTTGTCGAGTGGGTGGCGCTGCCGGACGCGCCGGTAATCGTCAGATTGTACGTTCCGGCAGGTGTGCCCCGCGGGACTCCCGCCGGACTTCCGCCTGCGCACGCCGACCAGAGGACTACAAACAGCGTCACAACTCCCAGCACCACAAAGGCTCGGCGGCGGCCGGTGACGACCAGGGAGGTCATCAGGAGCAAGGCCAGCATCCACGGGAGCCAGCGCAATGCGGCGCCGGGGAGAGGCATTGACGGGCCCGAGGCGGGTGGCGCCAGCGTGCGCACAACGGTGCTCACACTTATCGTCGCCGTTGACGGGTTCGCCCCATTCAGCGTCACCGACGTCGGCGTCACCGAGCAGGTCGCGTTGCTAGGAGCGCCCGTGCAGGTCAGGTTGACCTTGGCGTTGAAGCCGGCGGCCGGGGTGACAGTCAGGAGATAGCTCGCTGTGCTCCCGGCAACCACCGCATTGGTGGTCGGATCGACGGAAATTGAGAAGTCCCCCGCCACGCCCGAAATGCCGCCAGACAAGGGCACAGTGTGCGGACTGCCCAGAGCATTGTCGGTGATGGTGACGGTTCCGCTCTTGGGGCCCGGGGTGGTGGGGGAGAACGTGACGTCGATGGTGCAAGTCGCGCCAACGGCCAGCGTACCGCCTGAGCAGTTGTCAGTCTTCGCAAATTCCCCGTTGATGGCAACGCCCGAAATGGTCAAAGGCGAATCGCCATTGCTGGTGACGGTGATGGTCTGCGCGGTGCTGGTGGTGCCCACCGTCTGCACCGTAAAGCTGAGCGTCGCTGGGGAAATTGCAATATCCGGGCCCACCAACACCTTGGCGACAAATGCGTCGCAGTTGCCGGCGGAAGACTCCTGTAATGGACGCTTCGTGGGGAAGTCCGTCGAGCAAGTCTGCCCAGCAACATAGGCGTTGCCATTCACGTCCACTGCGATAGCTTTGCCTTCTTCGCTGTTGCTGCCGCCCAAATAGCTCGAATAAACCAGCGAGGTCGCTGTGGAATCGAGCTTGAACACAAAGGCATCGCTGTTGCCGCCGCCGTAGTTCGCCTGGAAAGGCACACCGGTGGTCGGGAAATCGTTTGAGTTGGTATAGCCGGTAACGTAGGCGTTACCGGCGGTGTCGAGGGCGATACCCGCACCGTAATCCGCGCCGCTGCCACCCACGCAGGTGGAGTAAATGCGTGCCCCGCTGGCAGCAAACTTCGACACGAACACGTCGCCCTCTGGGGTACAGAGCTTCCCGCCCGCGGTGGGGAAACCCGTCGAGTTCGTGACCCCGGTAATGTACGCATTGCCGGTCGCATCAACGGCAATGCCGTTCGCCTGGTCTCGCCCCGTGCCGCCTAGGAGCCCGGAGTACACAATGGAGGTTGCCACCGCCTTCTTGGTGTCGATCCTCATCAAGAACGCGTCCGCATCCCCTGCGGACGGGTTCCCCAGAAATGGGTTCGAGTAAGTGACGCCCGTCACGTAGGCAACGCCTGCATTGTCGGCGGCCACGCCAAGGGCTTGGTCCTCCAAAGCGCCGCCGAAATCGGCGAGTAGGTCCCCCGGCTCCTCCGGGAGACCGAAGAGGAAGGTGGATCCCGTCGCGCTGATTTTGGCAAGGAAGCAGTCGTTACCCGCGCCACCGAAGAATGGTCCGGCGTCATTGGCGTAGTCGGTGGTGCCTGCGACATAAGCGATCCCATTCAAATCCACCGCGATGGCGAAGCCCTGGTCGTTGGCACCGAGGTATTGAAGCCGGCCATCACCGGTCAGGATTGGGTTCCCCGCCGCGTCTCTCAACAAGGCCCCCCGGTGGCTGATGAAGGTGGAGTAGACGACTGCCGAACCCTGGGGATTGAGTTTGGTGGCGAAGGCATCGGATTTCACCAAACCGTTGTTAAGGTCCGCGTCGCAGTGGCCGTCGTTGCCGCAATTGGGATCGGCACTGCCGATGGTCGCAGGGTAATTCGCGGAAAGCGTCGTGCCGGTCACGTAGGCCGATCCGAAGGTGTCGACGGCGATGCCGTTGCCGCGATCCTCTCTACTTCCCCCAAGGTACGTCGAGTAGAGTAGCGTCGCTCCATCAGCGCTGATCTTGGCTACGAAAGCGTCGTCGGGAAAGTCAAACGGTCCCCCCACGTTGGGCTGCAGGGCGTGGGCGGTGGGAAAGTCAGTCGAATCCGTTTCTCCGACGATGAACGCTGTGCCGTCGCTGCCCACCGCGATGCCGTTGGCGACGTCGATATCGCTGCCGCCCAGATAAGTGGAGTACGAGAGCACGGGGTCAATGATGAGCGGCAAGGCCTTGTTGTAAGGCCCGACGGCGAAGGCGACTTCTCGTTCACCCTTGAGCACGAAGCGGCCGTCGATGAATTGTCGATTGTCGATTGACGATTGATGATTGACTGCGCTCTTGACTGCCGACTGGACTTGGTAGACCACCGGCTTGTGGAAGCGGACCTCGCCGCCGTCAAGCTGGACCACCAAATCCCCGTCGGCGTCGATGCGAAGATCACTGGGATTCGGCGTTCGGGACTCGGGGTTCGGCGATTGCGAGTTTCCAGTTTCCACGGCGAGGCGGATCGTGCCGGGGTCGGCGCCTGGCGCGACGACAAAGTCGTATTCCAGTTGCCGCTGCTCGCCGTAATAGACCAGGTCAATGCCCGGGTAGACGTCGTGCGCCGAGACCTTCCGGTAGTTGGGTATGTTCGCGTGCCACCGGGTCGGGTCATTGCCGAGGAGGTAATTGCTTTTGCCCGGCAGGTCCTCGAGGCCCGCCATGTTTGTGCTGCCATTCGCGCCCTGCAATTTCATGCGCAGAACAGCCGGGCCGCGCGCCGGCTCAGGCGAGTGAGCAGGTTGCGATGTCGCGTGGAATCTCAGGACAGCTTCCGTCGGAGTCAAGAACAGTTTGTAGCCGCGGCCGTGGGAAAGGAATTGGACTGTCGGGTCGGTCTGCCCTTGGTTGGGCTCGAAGCTGAGCGGCAAGCGGCCGAAGGCCTCGGCCACCCTGGCGCGATGGGCTGCGTCGGGCTGCGTTGCGGGAGCCGTTTTCCGCATTCCCTCCGACCGAGCGGCTTGGGAAGGCGAGGGCGCCACTGGGACGCTCGCCGGAGCCGCTTCGGGGCCCGGCGCCGCCCACACCCGGGATGGGAAACGACCACTGAGAAAGTTACTGACGAGGAGACCGACGAAGCCCGCCAGAACTCCGAGCCTAATCCTCCCCCACGTCCGGGGGCGCGACGGCAACGAGAACTCCCGCTGCATTCTCATAGGTTATTTTCCAGTTTCCCTTCTCAACTTGCCGACCTATCGGCGGATTATAGCATGACCGGAGCGATTTCAACGTTAAAATCCGCGGGAGTAAGCCAACTAGTAATACCCTCGATGGGAAACTCCGGTGTCCTGTGCCCCTTCCGACCGCTGCGCTGGGTTCACCGCAGGACTTCCTCTTTCGTTTCGCGGGCCCAGGTGAGGGCGATGAGGCCGAGGAGATAGATGACGGCGATGGAACTCGCCGCGCGGGCGAAGGTTCCGAGGTAGGCAACCAGGATGCCGGTCAGGAACGGCCCGGCGGCGGCGAGCACCCGGCCGGCGTTGAAGCAAAAGCCCGCGCCCGTGGCGCGGATGCGGGTGGGGAAGAGCTCGGGCAGGTAAATGGGAAAGCCGCTGAAAATGCCGTTCGTAAAGAACCCGAGGGCGGGGAGCAGCAGCACCGCTATCGAGTAGGACGAGGGCAATAGAAACGTTGCGGGCAGGGCCAGCGCGGAACCCAGCAGCATCACCCGAAAGGCGCCGCGCCGCCCCAGCCATTCCGCCAGAGGCGCGAAGGCCAGGTAGCCGACAATCGCTCCGGCGTTCAGGCTCATCGTGGCAAGGCTCACCAGCCGGACCTTGGCAGCCTCGTCGAGGCCGCGCGGGGTGAGCAGTTCGCGGATGAGCGTGGGCGCCCAGTTCGTGGCTCCCCAGAGCCCGAAGACGGCAACGAACGCCAGCGCCGTCCCCACCAGTGTGTCGCGGCGCATCGGCGAGGTGAAAAGTTCGGCTACGCCCGGGCGGCGCAAGCCGGCACTCGCGCGCGCCTCGACCCACCGCTCAGGTTCCCGCACTTTCAGGCGCACGAGCAGGGCGACCAGCGCCGGCACAATTCCCACGAAGAACATCACCCGCCAGCTCTGCGAAGAAAGGGAGAGGTAGACCGCCGCGGCAAGAAAATAGCCCGCCCCCCAGGCCGATTGCAGCAGCCCGGCACCCTTGACGCGCAGTGATTCCGGCCACACTTCCGCGACGAGCGTCGCTCCCGCCGCCCACTCGCCGCCGATTCCCAGCGCCGTCAGGAAGCGGTAGAGCGCCAGTTCCCACCACGTATGTGAAAACCCGGCCAGGGCGGTAAAGATCGCGTAGATGAGAATGGTGATCACCAGAGTGCGGGCGCGCCCCAGCCGGTCTGCCACGACGCCGAAGGTGATTCCGCCCAGCGCCCAGCCCATCACGAAGATGGAGAAGATCACGCCGCCGTACCAGCCGATGTTCTCCGGCGTGGCGCGGCGGCCCAGCAGCTCGCGCAGGGCGGGAGTCATCACCAGCGAGTAGATCAATGCATCCATTGAGTCGAACACCCAACCCAGCCAGGCCACAAACAAGACGAGCCATTGGTAGCCGGAAAGCTGGCGCCACGGTGACTTCTCGTGCGAAGCAGAGGTGGGAGAAGGTGGAGTCATTCGGGCGGACTCTGCGGGCTCTGGTCTTGCCACAGACGGGCCAACGCGGGAACGCGCGGGGCCATGAAACGCAGGCCAAACGTCTGGAGGAAAACCTGCCCGGGCATCCCGGCCACGCCCATGAGGATGAGGAGCAGGGCCATCAAAAGAAGCAAGGCCGCTCCCGCCAGGATGGTGGTCACGGGAGTCCAGACCCAGATCAGGCCGACGAGTTGGAGTGCCCTGGCGACCACGAGAGTGACAATGATGGCTCCGGAGAAGAGGGCGACCAGGGCGGGGAAGAGAAAGAACAGCACGGCGATTCCCACTCCCACCGAGACCACCAAGCGCAGCAGGATGTAAAGCGTGAAGGCGCCCGCCTCCGCGCAGACCTTACCTAGCAGCTTCCGCCAGGCCGCAAGCATCGGCAGTCGCTCGGCGTAGATGATGGGCACAACCAGATCGTCCGTCAAGGTAATGGCCAGTCCGGCGAGGAGTCCGACGAGTGCCTCACCGAGCAGGAGCGCGGCCAGAAGGATCGAAGGAGTGACGGACTGGTGGCCGGCGGCGCGCAGAGAGGGCAATGCCAACAACGCTCCGGCCGCCAAGGCGACGCCCATCAAGAGCAAGGCACCCAGCAGCCAGCGGAAATACGAGCCGGCCACCGGTCGGAGTTCTTTCATCGCACCGCGGAGAGGCCTTTCTCTGCGCAGAATGCTCGCCACCAGCACGAAGCGAAACAGCGCGCGCAGATACACCAGCGTGACCCCGAGGGTGACCGCCAGCGCCGCGGCGACAAGCAGAAGTGTCGGATGCCGGGCCAGGAACACGCGCAGGTGTGCGACGGCGCTGGGGGCTCCCACCTCGCCCGGCAGGGCGCTCAGAGCCCAATGAAATGCCGCCGAGGTTGCTCCGCCACCGAGGAAAAGGCAAAGGATGCTGAGTCTCATCCACAGACGCGTGTCAATGGGATCGAGGAGCAGGTGACAGGTATCCGTGAAGGCCGCCACCAAGGCTCCGACGGGTGAATCGGCGGTCGGCAATCGCCTCGGCGGCCGGGGTGAGATGTGGACGGGTTGGGTGACGCTGCTCAACGGGTCCTTGGGGGCGAAGGGGGAACTCCCAGCGTCCAAGTGTCTCGATGCCCGCCCCACCTCAATGCGGGCTCTCAAATACACTTCATCCCGGGTCGGCCTCGCCCAGGGTGCGCGCCTCCCCTTCCCAGACGCGAGCCGGCAGCCGGAGTTGGCTTCGAGCCGGAGATTCCGGGTTCGCTACTGCCCAGCCGCGTGCGTTCCCGAAGTCTTGACCTGCTCGTGGAAGACGTGTCGCCATTCCTCCCGTTTGGCCAGCACGTGTTTCTTGGCCTCCTCGAAGGAAGCATACGTCCGTTTGCCTTTGAGGAGGTTGCAGGGCTGGCACGCCGTCACCAGGTTCTCCATGCTGCGGGCGCCGCCGCGGGCATGGGGATGGACGTGGTCAACCGTGAGGACCAGCCAGTTCTCAAAGCGGTGCAGCCCGTCCAGTCCGCAGTACTGGCACTTGAAATGGTCTCGCTTGAAGACCTTCATTGCATCCTCGCGCGTCAGGCGCGGGGCAGGCCCGGAAAAGAACTTCTTGATTTGTTTGATGGGCATCTTCCCTCCTTGCGAGGCTCGGGCGAGACATGGCAGGAACGCTTCAGGTCGAACTCTCTGCGAGGACGCCTTCGGGCATCCCCCCTGACCCTCTGTGCGGGATTATCTTAGCGCGCCGGAAAGCGATTTGGAAGTTGCCACACCACGGGGAGTCGAAACTGCAGGGCACCCTTGAGGGATGGAGTAGCTGACCCGTTAACAGGGCAAGGAGATTCCGAAGGTCGTGCCGCGGTTCAGTTCGCTCGAGAAATCGATCGAGCCGTTGTGGAGCTGCACGATGCGGTAAGCCATCGCCAGGCCCACGCCCGTTCCGCCGGGCTTGGTGGTAAAGCAGAGGGAGAAAACCTTGGGGCGCACCTCGGGAGGAATCCCCACGCCCTGGTCGGCGATGGCGAGCTCCAGGCGATGGGGCAAGGCGCGGGGCGTGACCTTGAGTTCTCCGCCCGCGGGCATCGCCTGGCAACCGTTGAGGACCAGGTTGAGCAGGGCCTGCTTCATCAGGTCGCGGTCAATCACCAGGCGCGGCAGCGTGCCGTTGGCTTCGAAGACCAGCCGGACGTTGTTCTGTTTTGCCTGGGGCTCGGCCAGCGTGAAGACTTCGCGGACCAGTCCTTCGATGTCGGTCTCAGCGGGGCGCAACTCGATCGGCCGCGTGAAATCCAGGAAGGTCTTCACGACCCGGTCCAGACGGCGAATCTCCTCGCTCAGAACGTCGAGGTGAGGCCGGACGTGCTCGCCCTGCTCCTGCAATTTCGATTTGAGGAGTTCGAGTTGCAGCACCATGGCGTTGAGCGGATTCTTCACCTCGTGGGCGACGCCGGAGGTGAGGCGGCCGAGCGCCGCGAGCTTGGCGGTGACGTCGAGCTGGTCTTCCAGCCGGGCGCGCGTGGTCGCATCCCGCAAGGTCACCAGACTGCCCACGCTCTCGCCTTCGGATTCCACGAACTGCACGCTCGCGGCGATGCGGGAAATGCTGGCATCGCCCGCCATTTCGACGACCTGCCAGGGAGCGGACTGGCGCGTGCGAAAGGCCTCGCCAAGGAATTGCTCGAGCGGGTCATTGCCGGAGAAGAGTTCTGCCGCCGGAGGGTGCGCCGCGGGATTGGCGGCGCGCCGGAGAAAGCGCCAGGCCGCCGGCGTTGCGAGCACCAGACGGTCCTGCTGGTCAAAAAGCAACAGGCCATCCGTGAGTTTGGCGAAGAGCTGGTCGAGGTTGTCCTTGAGGGCGACAAACGCTTCCTTCTCGCCGCGCATCTGTTCGCCCAGCAGGTTGAGCTTTGAAGAGAGGATGCCCCATTCGTCCGCGCGATTGAGCGGCAGCGCCGGCGCGTATTCGCCGCGCGCCAGGCGGTCCACGTTGCGGGAGATGGTTTCCAGCGGGCGCAAGATGCGGTAGGAAAGCAGTCCCGCCGAAACCGTCGCCAGCAGGATGGCGAGCGCCGAGAGCGCCAGCGCGCGGTTCAGCTCCGGCGTAATCTGGTTGCGCAAAAAGAGTGTGGAGACGCCCACGCGAATGTCCCCCAGCGGACTGCCTCCCAGGTCGAGCGGCAGGCGCAGTTCGTAGATGCGGGGTGGCCCGTAGATGACGCGAAGTTGCCGCGCGAGGCCGGCTTGCATGAGGTTCTCGTAAGGGGGCGCAGGCTCGAAGGTCTGCCCGATTTCCTGCCGATCATTGTGAATCATCACCCGGCGCTCGGTGTCCGTGATGGTGACGTAGTAGATGGTGGGGGAATAACCGACGGCAGATTCAATCAGCGAGGTCACCCCCGGGTCGCTGGAAAGCCACTCTTGAACGAAGCCGCGCAGCGCCTGCGTATTGGCGGGGTCGGTGCCGGCGGGAATGCGGCTTTGCGCGAGCACCCTGCGGGCCTGATGGTAAATCTCGCTCGCCACGTACTGGCCCTTGGTTTCCACTTCCGCCAGGGCCTGCCGGGTCAGGCTGGCGAGGTAGAGCGCGGAAGTGGCCAGCACCACCAGAAGAACCAGCAGGGAGATCAGCGCCGTAAGCTTAGCTTTGAGGCTGAGTCTCATACTCCTTCAGCTTATTGTGAAGAGTTTTGAGGCTAATTCCCAGCATTTCCGCCGCACGAGTCTTGTTGTTCTGAGTGGCCGCCAGGGTCTCATAAATGAGCCGCCGCTCGGCCTCCGCCACGGTGATCCCCGCGCGCAGGCGGAGTTGATCATCCGCGCCGCTGGGCGCGGGCCGGCCGAAATCCGGCGCGAGGTCGCGCTTGCGCAGGACCTCCTCGGTGCAGATGACCACGGCGCGCTCCAGCACGTTGCGCAATTCGCGGACATTGCCGGGCCAGGAATACCGCCGGAGGGCTTCGCGAACCTCGTCGTCCACGGCCTTCACCGCGCGGTTGTGCTTGCGGTTCAGATCGTCGAGGAGCACCGCCGTCAGATCCTCAACATCCTCCAGGTGATCGCGCAGCGGCGGCACGTTGATGCGGACCACGTTGAGGCGAAAATAAAGGTCTCCGCGCAGTTGCCCTTTGGCGACGGCGTCCTCGGGGACCTTGTTCGTGGAGGCGAGCACGCGGACGTCCACGGCGATCTCGCCCTTGCTGCCCAGGCGGCGCACGTGCGAGTCTTCGAGCACGCGGAGGAGCTTGGCCTGCGTCGCGAAAGGCATTTCGCCGATCTCATCCAGCAGCAGCGTTCCGCCGTCCGCCAGCTCGAAGCAGCCCACGCGGCGCTCGACGGCGCCGGTGAAAGCACCCTTTTCGTGGCCGAAGATCTCGCTCTCCATCAGGCTCTCGGGAATCGCCGCGCAGTTGACCGCCACAAAAGGTTTGGCGGTCCGGGGGCTGAGTTCGTGAATCGTCCGTGCTACCAGCTCTTTTCCCGTCCCGCTTTCGCCGGTGATCAACACCGAGGCCCGCGAGGGTGCAACCTGAGAGATGAGGGACATCACCTCCTGCATCTTCTTCGACCGGCCGACGAGCTTGCCCAGCACTCCCAGTTCGCGCAGCCGGCGGTGGGCGATCTCGAGCTGCCGGTCCTTCTCGGAGCGCTCCAGGCAGTTCCGCAGCTCCACTTGCAGCCGCTTCGGGTCGAGCGGCTTTTCCAGGAAGTTGAAGGCCCCAAGCTTGGTCGCTTCCACAGCCCCTTCAACCGTTCCCTGACCCGTCAGGATGATGAATCCGATGTCCGGCTGGCTGTCATGGAGCTGCTTCAACAAGTCCATACCGTCCATCCGAGGCATGCGAAGGTCGGAGAGGATAACGGCGGGGCAGAAGTTCGGGAGCTTTTCCAAAGCTTCCGTGCCATCGGCAGCCGTCTCCGCCTCGTAACCCCACGCCCTGAGCAATTCGGCTAGCCCAAGCCGCTCATTGGTGTCGTCTTCCACGACCAGGATTCTGGAGCCCTTGGCCACCGTTCCTCTCTTTCACCGTGAGGGGGAATTATACCCGTCTTTTGCCATCTGACGCGAAAGGCGCTGTGCCGTGCAAGTTTTACACGGTTTCCTCAGACGGCTGCAGAGATAAGTCTTCGCAACTCGATGTTTTCCAAGACTGAGCGACTACGAGCTCATCTTTTGCAGGCATGCGCGTTGCCGGAAGATGACCGGGCCGGATGGCGGGAGTTAGTTTCTAAGCAGCTTGCTTCCTTAGTAGACCGGTATTAAGCTGACCGAAGGTTGGGCCCCAGCCCTATGCGAACCGCGGTCCTTGTCGTTGACGACGAGCAGGAGGCCCGCGACTTCTGCTCGGAAGCCCTCAATGAGCTCGGCTACGAGGCGGAGTCCGCAGAATCGGCCGATCAGGCCCTGTCTTTGCTGGCCACCGGGAGATTTGACATTGTGCTGGCTGACGTTCGGATGCCCGGCATGAACGGTCTCGAACTGCTCAAGATTGTGAAGCAGGATTATCCCGCGGTCGACGTCGTGATGATGACCGGGTTCGGGACGGTTTCCTCGGCGGTGCAGGCGATCAAAGCGGGGGCCTACGACTACCTCACCAAGCCGTTGAAGCTCGACGACCTGAAGAGAGTCTTCCGTCGGCTGGTCGAAAAGCAGGAACTCACCACGGAGAACCGTTTGCTCCGCGAACAGCTCAAGGCACACCAGGGATTTGCGAACCTTGTCGGGACCTCGCCCAAAATGCAGAAGGTCTACCGGTTGATTCTCAAGGTGGCTCCCAAGCGGCATCCGGTCCTCATCATCGGCGAGAGCGGGACCGGGAAGGAGTTGGTGGCGCGGGCCATTCACGCCTATAGTCCTTGGAACAAGAAGCCCTTTATGCCGGTCGACTGCGGCGGGTTGACACCGGCCCTGATCGAGAGCGAGCTCTTTGGCCATGTGCGCGGTGCCTTCACCGGCGCTGTGCAGACCCGCCAGGGACTGCTGGCTGCGGCGGAGGGCGGCACGGTGTTCCTGGACGAAATTGCTGAGTTGCCCATGGAAGTCCAGGTGAAGCTCCTGCGCTCGCTTCAGGAGCGCGAAATCAAGCCCGTCGGAAGCAACGCGCGCACGCGCCTGGAAGCGCGCGTGATCGCCGCGACGAATGAGGATCTGCAGACGGCGATCCGGCGGGGCGGTTTTCGGAAGGAGCTCTACTTCCGGCTGGACGTCGTTTCCATCAAGCTGCCCCCGCTGCGCGAGCGCAAGAGCGACATGCCGCTCCTGGTTCACTACTTCATCGAGCGCTATGGCGGCACCGATGGCCGTATCGCCGACATTTCCTACGAAGCCATGTCTCGCCTGATGAGCTACGACTGGCCCGGCAACGTGCGCGAACTCGAAAACTGCGTCCAGAGGGCCCTGGCGCTTGGCTCGGGATCACTAATCCAGGTGAGGGATCTCCCCTCCAATCTCCTTCATCATCCCGGTAGCCCGTCCGAGGGTGCCGGAGTTTCCACCCTCCGGGAACAGGAGCGGCGCGCCATCCTCCAGGCGCTCGAAACCACACAAGGCGACCGCGTACGGGCTGCCAAACTCCTTGGCATCGGGAAAACCACCATCTACAGGAAGCTGAAGGAATACGGCATTGAGGCCGGTCGCGAGGGCTCATCAACCGCCTGATCGTTAGCGGCTCCGACGCAAATCTACCCGGGTTCGAGTGGCGGCGCCAGGAGTGCAAAGGCCTGAACAGTCGACCGAAGATCGATTTGTTCAGGTGACGACGCCGAGAAGCTGGTTGGAGGTTTGCGGCCGTCGACCTCTCCTTCTCCGCAGTGGAAAAAACCCATCGACAATTGGCAGTCTTCAATTGACAATCCCCCCGATGGCTGCCATCGCCCTGGACGCTACTTATACCGTTGACCCGCAGCCCTCGGGCGTCGCCGTTTACTCTCGCAAGCTGATCGAAGCGTTGGCCGCGCTCGAAACGACCCACCACTTTCTCCTGTGCTATCGCCTGTCGCGCTTCAATCAGCGCCACACCTTCCTGCGGCCGGTGGCGCGTCGGGGAAGCGGGGGCCCGAGGTTTGATGTCCGCTGGTATCAGGACTGGCTTACGTTCTGGCTGCCCTGGCAAGCGCCCTTGTTCCACAGCTTGGCGCAGCGTCCCCCCGCATTCCGTTTCGAAAAGGAAATCGTCACCATTCACGATGTCTTTCCACTTACCGGCCGCGACTACTCCACGCCGGAGTTCCAGCGCAAGTTCTCGGCTTTGCTCTTGGAGGCCGTAGCGCGCGCGACGCGCATCATTACACCTTCTGAGTACACGGCCCGGCAATTGACGCAGCACGCGAGTGTTCCGAGGGAGAAGATTCGCGTCATCCCGGAAGGCGTCGATCAGCCCCTCCACCTCCTGAGCGCCGAAGAGCGCCGCGCAGAGCGCGAGCGTCGCGTGGGACGCGGGAGCGAGATGGTCTTGAGCGTCGGCGTGCTGCAGACCCGCAAGAACACCCTCAATGCCATCCGCGCCGTCGCCAGTCTTCCGGCCCGGTATCAGTTGGTTCTGGTAGGCGGCGAGGGTTACGGCAGCGAAGCGATTCGCGATTTCATCCGCAGAGAGCGGCTCGAACCGCACGCGACGCTGCTGGGACATGTCGGAGCGGATCAACTCACGGTCCTCTACCAGGCAGCGAGCGTGCTGCTTTTCCCGTCGTTCGAAGAAGGGTTCGGCCTGCCTCTCCTCGAAGCCATGGCTCACGGGTTGCCCGTCGTGGCCTCGAACACGTCCGCATTGCCGGAAGTGGGCGGAGATGCGCCGCTTTACGTTGACCCCCACGACCCGCGGGACATCGCCGAAAAAATCCGGCAGGCGGTGGAAGACCAGCAGCTCCACGTGGCGATGATTGAGCGCGGCCTGGCGCGGGCGCGCGAGTTCACCTGGCGGCGTACCGCCCAGGAGACCTGCGCGCTCTACGACGAGGTTCTCGCAAGTCCCGGTTGATGGCTGGCACCAGCCGCGGTGGGCGAGGCATGCCACGAGGTACAGATTGCATCCCGGCAGGGCAGACAGGAAGTCCGCTGCGATCGGCCGGCAGTTGTTCTTGCCCAACGTGCGTGCTAGACTGTTGGTAGGATCAGACGACGAGGGGGATCGTTATGAGGAAACGAATCCTGATCCTTTCCGCGTTGCTCCTGATGTTTGCGGCGCCGAGTCTCGCGGGCGAGCCCTGGAAAAAGAAACCCGTCAGCGCATGGAGCCGCGAGGAGACGCTAGAGCTCTTCCGAAACTCGCCTTGGGTTCGCAGGGTCTTGGTGGAACCGGGCCCAGTGAGATCTGGCTCCTCGGCATCTTCGGGTTCGGTGTTCGACGGACCGGCGACGCCCGGAGATCTGTGTTCGTGTGCCACCCGCCAGTCGACCGGGGACAGGCCCAGCGCGGCAGGCAGTCGGATTGGAGCTAGCTCAGGCACGGGTGGGGTTTATTTCATTCAGTGGACCTCAGCCAAAATCGTCCGCCAGGCAATTTCTCACTTGCGCGCGCTGGATGGGCTCGAGAAAGAGGGCGGAGACTTCAACATTCTCCCCGCTTATGCCTTGATGGTTGGCGGGACAGATTTGAGCGCCTTCGACGGAATCACCGAGACAGAACTGAAGGCATCGACCTATCTTCGGGCCAAAAGCGCCGACACCGAGGTCAAGCCCTTGCGGGTGACGACTCAGAAGCGGCCGGATGGCCGCGTGACGTCCGTGCACTTCGAGTTCCCTCGACAGATTGCCGGCGAGCCGGCCATTGCTGACCGGGAAAAATCCGTGGAATTCTGCTGCAAGCTCAAAGATTTCAAGGTCCGAACCACCTTCAACCCTCCCAAGATGAGCACCGGGGACGGATTGGATCTCTGACTTCGTCGCTCTCGGTCTGCTCCGTCAGAGTCGTGAGCGTAGACGGCACCGTCTCCGGAATTTACGGGGGGGAACGACCAGGATCACAGCTTTACGCTCCGCGAGTTTGCACAACCAGCCTCACGCCACCTGTGATCGGTCGGCTGTTGTTGTCGCCCAAGGTGCGTGCTAGACTTACGCTGAGATCGGACGGCGAGGGGGATGGTTATGAGGAAAAGAATCCTGATCCTTTCCGCGTTGCTCCTGATGTTTGCGGCGCCGAGTCTCGCGGGCGAGCCCTGGAAAAAGAAACCCGTCAGCGCATGGAGCCGCGAAGAGACGCTGGAGCTCTTCCGAAACTCGCCTTGGGTTCGCAGGGTCTCGGTTGAATCTGGGCTGGCGAGACCTGACTCGTCGGCATTTTCGGGTTCGGTGTTCGGAGCACCGACGTTGTCCGGCAATATGTGTTCGTCTTGTACCGGCCTCGAGCCGGCGAGGGAGAGGCCCGGCGCAGCAGGCGTCTGGATTGAATCTAGCTCAGGCACGGGTGGACGCGCGGGGGGAGTTTATTTCATTCTGTGGACCTCGGCCAAAATCGTCCGCCAGGCAATTTCTCACTTACCCGCGCTGGATGGGCTCAAGGAAGAGGTTGGAGACCTCTCCGCCCTTCCCACTTACCTCTTGACGGTTGGCGGGGTTGATTTGAGCGCCTTCGACGGAATCACCGAGACAGAACTGAAGGCGGCGACGTATCTCCGGGCCAAACGCGCCGAGACCCAGGTCGAGCCCCTGCGGGTCACGACTCAGAAGCGGCCCGATGGCCGCGTCACATCCGTGCACTTCGAGTTTCCTCGACAGAGCGGGGGCCAGCCGGCTATTGCCGACCGGGAGAAATCCGTGGAGTTCTGCTGCAAGCTCAAAGCCTTCACTCTCCGGACCACCTTCGACCTCTCCAAGATGACCGCCGGGCACGAAAGGGATCTCTGAGTCCAGCCCCCCACCCGGCTTGCCTGGGGCAGCAGTCCTGCCGTAAAGCGCTCGATGCTTTCACGAGCCGGTGCTGCTGTAGTTCCGCACGCCGCGCTCCCAGACAATCACTGCCAGGATGAAAAAGCTGGCCGCCACCAGCGGCACCAGGTGAACGAAGGGCGCGAAAGTCTCGCGCCGGAGGAAGTGCGTGGTGGGATAAAACGACGCGAAGGCGAAGGGAATGATCCAGCTCAGCAGGAATTGGATGAAGACGTTGTAGATGGTCAGCGGGTAGCGCCCGAAGGTGAGCATGTTGAACACCGGCGGCACAATTCCCACGCGATCTTCGAACCAGAACGACACGGAAGTCAGAATCAGGAATACCGAAATGTAGATGACGGCGCCGCAAGCCACCATCAGCACAAACCACAGGTAATCGGCGCCGTGCCACGGGAGCCCCAGGCGCTCGACGCAGACCGCGACCACTACCCCTCCGGTCAGTACTTCCTGCAGCGACTCGATCCGGAATTTCTCGAAAAGGATTTGAAACAGCGTGTGCACGGGGCGCAGCAGAATGCGGTCAAAGCGGCCCTGGATGATGTAAATGTCGCCGAATTCGTAGAGGTTCCAACTGACGACGTTGAAGAATCCGAGCGGAATGAGCGAGAAGCCGTACAGGAACATCACCTCGTAGAACGACCAGTCTTGCAGCCTGGGGATTTTGGAAAACAGCACGAGCACAAACCCGAAGCCCAGCACCGTCGCCGTCATCGAAGAGATGATGGCGATGAAGAAATCCGCCTTGTACGCGAGGCGCACTTTGGCGTACTGTGCGAAATAGAGCAAAAACAGTCTCACGTGACGGCGCATCGATGCTTGTCGGAGCCTTGGCAGAAAACCGCGGATGAGGTCGGCGGTTTCAATCGACAATGGTCAATCATCAATCGACAATTCCGTTCACCCTCCCTGGATGGTGATCTTCCGGCTCGACCACCGCCACAGCGCGTTGCCGACAGCGAGCAGCACGAAAATCCAGAACGCCTGAAGGGCTAGCGCCTTCAGGATTCCCAGCCCGCTGATCTTCCCGAGGTAGATCAGCACCGGAATGTAGCTGATATATTGAAACGGCAGCACGCTGAAGATGTCTTGAAACACGTGCGGAAAAAACGAAATCGGAATCAGCAGGCCGGAAAACAGCTCCAGCAGGAAATACTTGGCACGCAGCAGCCCCAGAATCGATTTGAGCCGGATGGCAAACGTTCCCACGGCGAAGTTGATGGCCGCCACGATGAAAAAGCTCAGCAGGACGCTGGCGAAAAAACCCGCGAAGTGCAGCGGGCTCGCCGGCCGGCGAATCGGATAGACCAGCAGGAGCACCACGGCCGTAGGCACGGTGAGCATCGCCAGGCGGAAGAGCGATTCGCCCAGCGCCTGCGCGATGTACATGAACTGCGGATTGACGGGCTTGATGAGGTCCATGGCCAGCTTGCCCTCCATCACCGCGTTGGCCATCTCCTGGTCGATATTGTTGAAGTAGAACGAGCGGATGATCCAGCCTACGGCGATATAGGTGAGCATGTGGCCGAAGTCGAAGCCCTCGATGGCTGAGCTGTTCGCGTAAATTGCCTTCCAGATGAAGTAGTAGACCGAGACGTAGATGAAGTAGGTGACGATTCCGGTGTAGTAGCGCAGCCGGTAGGCGAGCGTGTTGACGAACCCGACCCGGACGAATTCGGCATAGACGCGCGCCAGGCGCGTGAGTGATGCGGCCCCCATAGGTGGCCGCGGTTGCAGCGATAACGCTTCAGCGCCCATAATGGTTTCTGAGTGCTGACTGCCTACTGCCGACTGCTTACTGCTTTCAAGCCACCTGTCCGCTCAAGTAGATCCGCTTCACGATGTCCTCGATCGGTTCTTCTTCCACGAGGATGTCGCGGACCTCGAGCGTATTCACGAGCGTGCGGATGACCTCGGCGCTCGAGTGTTGCTCGCGTTCGAAGCGCATCAGGTAGGTCAGCTCGTCCACGCGCTCGCAGTGAATTCCGTCGGTCATGATTTGAGCCAGCTTCGGCAGCTGCGCACGATCCTTGAGGAAGAACTTCACCTGGTTGAATTTCGCCAGGCGTTTCTTCATTTCCTGCAGGTCGCCGTCGAAGAGGATCTTGCCCTTATCGATGATGAGGATGCGCCGGCAGAGCTCCTCGATGTCGGAAAGATCGTGCGTTGTGAGCATCACTGTCGTGCGCTCGGTGCGGTTGACTTCTTTCAGGAACTCGCGGATGTGGTCTTTGGCCACCACGTCGAGGCCAATCGTCGGCTCGTCCAGGAAAAGCAGCGGCGGGTTGTGCAGGAGCGACGCCGCCAGGTCGCAGCGCATGCGCTCGCCCAGACTCAGCTTGCGAACCGGCGTGTGCAGGTAGTCCTTCAAGCCGAGGATTTCGGAAAAGAAACCCAGCCGCCGTTGATAATCGGCCGCGGGGATTTCGTAAATTTCCTTGAGCAGCTTGAACGACTCGATCACCGCGATATCCCACCAGAGCTGGGTCCGTTGGCCGAACACCACGCCGATGTGCCGGGTATAGTGCCGCCGGTCGCGGTAGGGAACGAATCCGCTCGCCACCACCTTGCCGCTCGTGGGCACCAGGATGCCGGTGAGGATCTTGATGGTCGTGGATTTGCCGGCGCCATTCGCGCCGATGTACCCCACCATCTCCCCCGGCTCGATGGACAGGCTCACCCCATCCACCGCGTGGATGGTGATGTACTCGCGCACGAAGAGGTTCTGCAGCGCGCCCCAGACGCCTTCCCGGCGCCGGAAGGTGCGGAATTCCTTGGTCAGGTTTTCGACTTCAACGATGGCAGCCATAAAGCGACCAGACCCTCCGGCCCACCTCGACCCCGGTGGCCCCTCGGACCATTCTAACCTAAATGTACTGCAGCCCTTGCCCCGCGTGCGGCGGGGCAGGAGAAGAGGGGCGGGAACCCGGCATTCCGTAGGAACTTTTTTGCTTGAGTTTGCGTCTAACTTAAGTCAGGCTTCCGAGTTCCGTGAGAATCAAGACAAAGCTCCATGAGGGAATACGTCCAATGAGACAGAAACGATTGCGCCGATTCGTCCTGGTAGCGCTGCTCGGGCTCGCACCGGCATTGCTGGCGGCCGAGCCGGGGATACCCCGGCTGGATTTTACGGACACGCGCCTGGAAAACGGCCTGCGGGTGATCATCGCCCCGGAACACAGCGCGCCGGTGGTGGCTGTCGCCGTCGCCTATAACGTGGGCTCCCGGAATGAACGCCCCGGCCGCACGGGCTTTGCGCATCTGTTCGAGCACATGATGTTTCAAGGCTCGGAAAACGTCGGCAAGGGAGAGCACTTCCTGCTGGTCCTTAACAACGGCGGGGGCATGAACGGCACAACCAACGAGGACCGGACCAACTACTACCAGGTTCTTCCCAGAAACCAGCTCGACCTGGTGCTCTTCCTGGAAAGCGACCGGATGCACTCGCTGGCCGTAAACCAAGCGAACCTGGATAACCAGCGCAACGCCGTGCAGGAGGAGCGACGCCTCGGCATCGACAACCAGCCGTACGGAAAGGCCTACCTCGAGATCGACAACCTCGCTTACGACAACTTTGCGTACAAGCATTCCACCATCGGCTATATGACCGACTTGGATGCGGCGAATCTGCAGGACGTCAAGGATTTCTTCCGGATCTACTACGCCCCCAACAACGCCATCCTGACCGTCGTGGGGGACGTCGAGCCGCAGGAGGCATTGGCGAAGGTCAAGAAATATTTCGGCGGCATTCCTTCGCAGACGATCCCCAAGGCTCCCGACTTGAGTGAGCCCGAGCACTATGGTGAGCGGCGCGAGGTGATCGACGACCCGCTGGCGCGGTTGCCGATGGTGCTCATGGCTTACCACATTCCGCCCGGGAACACTCCGGAGAACAATGCCGCGGTCGTACTGGCCAACATCTTGGGTTCCGGCCGCAGCTCGCGCCTCTATCAACACCTGGTCAAGGACAAGCAGGTGGCCACGCAGGTTCAGGTGCAGGCCGACTGGCGGATCGGACCAAGCTTGCTCTACGTCCTGGCGATGCCGCGGCCGGGAGTAAAGGTGGAAGACCTCGAGAAGGCCATCTACGAAGAGATTGACGCGGTCAAGAAGGACGGTATCACGGTTCGCGAGCTGGAGAAGGCCCGGACGCAGTTCCGTCGCAGCATGATCCAGAGCCGGGAGTCCGCGCTGACCACCGCCATCCGCATCAGCGAGTACGCGGTCAAGTTCAACGATCCGAATCTCATCAACACGGCCTACGACAAGCTGAGCGCGGTGACGGCGGAGCAAGTGAAAGAGTTCGCCCAAAAGTTCTTGATCGAGGAAACCCGCGCGGTGGTTTTCGACCTGCCGGTCAAGCCGGCCGAGAAGTCGGGGGCGGGACGCTAGGGGAGGGCGGGGATGAAGCGCAGAGCACTCATCATGTGGCTGGCTATGGGCATCGCCGCGAGCGCCTGGCTGCCTGGCGTTCGCGCCCAGGAACCCGGGGGCGACAAGGGCACATCGGTCACCGCGGTCGAGCGGAAGAATCGCGCCCCGGTGAGCAAGGAAATTCTCCGGGTGCAGCTTCCCGAGCCCAAGGCGATCAAGCTCGCGAACGGACTGACCGTGCTGGTTCTGGAGCGGCACGAGTTGCCGACGGTCACCCTGGCGCTCTGGGTGGAAACTGGCGCGCTGGCTGACCCCAAGGATCTTCCCGGCCTGGCGACCTTCACCGCCGAGATGCTGCGTGAGGGCACGGCGCGCCGCGCGAGCGCGCAACTGGCCGCGGAGGTCGACGACATCGGTGCCACGCTCAACTCCTCGGCGGAATTTGGGTCGAGTGTTTCCACCATCAGCGCCTCGGGGCTGGTGGACAACCTCGACAAGATTCTAGACCTGATGAGCGACGTCGTCTTGAATCCGACGTTCCCCACCGAAGAGCTTGAGAAATACAAAACCCGGCAACTTGCGGAGCTCGAGCAGAACCGATCGGACCCCGACTTCCTCAGCCGGGAGAAATTCTTCCAGGTTCTGTATCGGGATTTCCCCGCCGCGGTGATTTCGCCGACTCCGGACTCGGTGAAGCGGGTGACCGTCGAGCAGTTCAAGCGCTTCCATGAGCAATACTACGCGCCCAACAACGCCATCCTCGGCGTGGCGGGCGATGTCACGCTGGAGCGGTTGAGGCCGCTCCTCGAGAAGTATTTCGGCGCGTGGACGAATCGCCCGGTGACCCAGCCCAGCCTCCGCGTGCTTTCCCCGCCGGCGGCGAAGAAGATTTATCTTGTCGACCGGCCGAAATCCGTGCAGACCAACATCGTGGCGGGGGACTACGCGGTGCGCCGCTCCGATCCCGACTTCATTCCGCTCTCCGTGATGAACCGCATCCTGGGCGGTGGCCCGACGGGGCGATTGTTCCTGAATTTGCGCGAGGAGAAGGGCTACACCTACGGTGCCTACAGTTACTTCACTGCGGATGTCTACCGGGGACCCTGGATCGCTTCCACGGAAGTCCGGAACAATGTCACCGACGGATCCATGCACGAGCTGATGGCCGAGTTCAAGCGCATCCGGGACGAGAAGGTCCCGGAAGGCGAGCTGGATGACGCTCGCCGCTCCATCGTGGCCAGCTTTGCGCTCTCGCTCGAGCAGCCTGCCACGCTGCTGCGCTACGCGATGACTGTGAAGTATTACGACTTGCCGGAGGATTACTACAACCGCTATCCGGAAGAGGTCGCGAAGGTTACGCCGGAGATTGTCCAGCGTATGGCGCAGAAGTACGTGGACCTCGACCACCTGCAGGTTGTCTGCGTCGGCGACGGCAGCCAGATCAAGAGCGTGCTCGAGAAGTACGGCCCCGTCGAAGTGTACGACACGGAGGGGAAGCCGGTCGCAGAGAAGGCCGCCGCGGCAGGGAAGTCGGGCCGCTAAACAGCATCACATTGCAATCTGAAGGCGCGTGTCGGGGCGATTCGTGAATCGCCCCGGTAGATTTACGCGTGCTTCCATTTCCCACTTCCGCTTCCTGGAATTCCCCGTCTACTCCCCGAGAACTTTGACTAGCACGCGCTTGCGCCGCTGGCCGTCGAACTCGGCGTAGTAGACCTGCTGCCACGGGCCCAGGTCGAGTTTACCGTTCGTGACGGGCACCAGCACCTGGTGGCCGACGAGCAGGTTTTTCAGGTGCGCGTCGCCGTTGGTTTCGCCTGTACGGTGATGGCGGTAGTCGGCGCGGAACGGCGCCAGCTTCTCCAGCCACTCCTCGATATCGGCGATCAGGCCGTCCTCCGCGTCGTTGATGTAGACACCCGCCGTGATGTGCATCGCCGAGGCGAGCACCAAGCCTTCCTTGATCTGCGCCTTCGCCAGAGCCTTTTCCAGCTCGTGAGTGATATTGATAAACTCCCGCTGCTTTTTGGTGTTGAACCAGAGATATTCGGTGTGTGACCTCATTGCGAACCTCCGTAACTCCTCCCGCCCCTTTCCAGCTTGTCAAATGGCGAACACAAGAATCTAATACAGACTCTAGGCATTGTGCGGCGAAGTTTGTACAATCCCCGCGCATGGCAACGACGCCTCCAGTAGCCCTGGTCACGGGCGCCTCGCGCGGCATCGGCCGTGGGATCGCTTTGGAGCTGGCGCGCGTGGGCTTCAGCGTGGCCATCAATTACGCCTCAAACCAGGCGGCCGCCGAGGAATGCAAGCGGCTCTGCGAGCAGGCAAAGACCGGTTCGGCGGCGTTCGAAATCTTTCGCGCCGACATCGCCCGCTCCGAAGGTCGCACCCGGCTCCTCGACGAAGTGCGTGCGCGGTTCGGCTGGATCGACCTGCTGGTCAACAACGCGGGCGTCGCCCCACGCGTCCGCAAGGACATTCTCGAAGCGGGCGAGGAAAGCTTCGACCGCCTCATGGCCATCAACGTCAAGGGACCATACTTTCTGACGCAGGCGGTGGCCAACTTCTGGCTCTCTGACCCCGAACGGCTGCGCTCGCTGGCGCGCAAGCCCAAGATCGTGACGATCTCCTCGGTTTCCGCCTTTGCGCCGGGCACTAACCGCGGTGATTATTGCATCAGCAAGGCCGCGCTTTCGATGCTCACGCCGCTCTTCGCCGTGAGATTGGCGGAACACGGCATCAATGTTTATGAGATTCGCCCGGGCGTAGTCTCGACGGACATGACCGCGGTGGTGAAGGAAAAATACGAGCGCATGATTCAGGAAGGCGCTTGGCCGATCCGCCGCTGGGGGACGCCGGAGGACGTGGGCCGCGCCGTCGCTGCCATCGCCGAAGAACGTTTTCCTTTCTCCACCGGCGAAGTCATCAATGTCGACGGAGGATTTCATCTGCACCGCCTCTAATCGGGTCCTGAAAGAATCCTGTAGCGCCGCCCTTCAGGGCGGCATGCCGGGCTGAAGCCCGGCGCTACTCCCATGCGCATCGATTCCCACCTGACGCCCGAATCGCTCCAGCCGAAAATCGAGAAGGTTTTCGAGCTTTCCACCGCGAAGATCCGTGCGCTTGACAAGGCGTGGACACCCGCACAGGGCACACCGGTCTTCACCGTTGAGGGCCGCTACACGGCGCGCGGCTGGACGGAGTGGACGATGGGCTTCATGTTCGGCTCGGCGCTACTGCAGTTCGATGCCACGGGGGAACCCTGGTTCTTGGAGTACGGTCGTTGCGGCACACGCGAGCGCATGGCGATCTACGTCACGCACACGGGCGTGCACGACCACGGTTTCAACATCGTCAGCACTTATGGGAATCTGCTTCGATTGCTCAAGGAGGGGAGATTCGCCGGCAACGAGTTCGAAAGGGAGTTCTACGAACTC
>Ga0315280_10002251_pt1 | contig 31490 bp, 23 predicted proteins | sample YL17G06_40_MG_FD_203697 | JGI IMG/M metagenome (GOLD analysis project Ga0315280, IMG submission 203697) | Sediment microbial communities from Yellowstone Lake, YNP, Wyoming, USA - YL17G06_40 | ecosystem: Environmental > Aquatic > Freshwater > Lake > Sediment | place: USA: Wyoming | collected... | reverse complement strand
ATTGCATCCTCTCTATCGTGAGCTTGTACAAGAGATGAGAAGAAGAGGATTGGACGTACTTGAAATAACTCATCTTGATGAAATCTTGAAGTAGTGCAGCTAAGGCTTTCTAGAGTGAGATGAAGTTACTTGGAGCTTCTTTTCCATAGTCAATGGCTATGAGTGTGAAAGCTTCGTTGATTTTGAGGGGGGCTTTCGACTTCCCTCTGTAGAAAAAGAGCAGAATGTTTATATGTAATTCTATGCAGTTATATGTAGATGGGTTCCACATGAAGACGAATGTAATGATCAGGATAGACGAAGAAACTGTCCAAAAAGCGAAGGCTCTTGACCTTAACATTTCAAAAATATGCGAGGAAGCTTTAGACAACGCAGTCAAAGAGGAAATACAGCCTTATGGACTGATCGAATCCCAGCAGATCATATTCGACGCCGAACTCTGTTACTATGAATCAACCAGATTTCTCGTTGTTTTCAATGTTACGAACGCAAGCGAGGAGAACGTGATCTTGGACCGTATAGACTACTCGATAGATCTTGTGGATTCAGCCAACGCTCCTATACGCACTTTGACGGGTGCGGTGTTAAGAAGAAGAACAATCCACAAAGGAACGAAGGAGAAATTCATCGATGACCCAGCGGAAGGTCAGGATTTGGTTGATGATCTGAAGAAAAAGTCAGTCGATATTGAAAAAAATGTGAAGTGGAGAATTACCCCGAGTCTGTATGTAGAGAGCAAGCGAGGTATCTTGCAAGGACAATTCCAAGGAGATATCTCGTATCTTCGCCTGAAGGCCAGCCGCTTTGGAGAGCTTTAGGAGGCAGTTCACGTTCCTGCAGGAAGAACCGATGTCAAAGAGAGGTGATTGAATTGGGAAAGATGACCAAAGCCGCGGCGCGTAGAATACAAAGCAACGCTGACAAAACTCGCAAGAACGCGGGTTTTAAGAAAAGGGCGCAAAGTGCCGCCGCAAAGAATCAGAAGTAGAATGAAAACAATTTTGAGGGGCGATCGAGGGAGGTGAAGAATAGATAATGTCAAGCGAAGATGGCTACATAGACACAGACGACGATCCTAATGAGCCCATAGTAGATGAGGATTGGCATGAATCAGATGACAACGAGGACTGAGTGCACCTAGCGCTCGCCAGCGCCGAGACTGTTGCTATCGGTTTTCATGCTAGGAAAACCTTGCGCCTCTCCTTGAATCCTAAACTTGGTAACTGTCACTCTTTACTCGGTTGTGATGCTTGCAGAGAACTTGTCCATTGTCGATAGTAGTTTTTCCTTCTCTGCTCCACGGTTTCAAGTGGTCTGCTTCAAACTCGTGCCAGGGTACCAAAGCGTCTTCTTCAGTCTTTCCTTCAACGATACATGTTTGACAAATGCCCTTATTCTTTCGGTAAATGCTTATGCGCTCCAGGTATGTGAAATTTCTTTGCGGATCCAACTTGTTTAGTTCTGGACAATATTTGAAGAACCATTCAGTAATAAGTTGGTCTCTTGTCTCCACAGCCTTTTTGTTTTGTTGCCTCTGGGCCCTGAAGAGAATCATGTCAACATCATTCTCATCGTACGTGCCCCATCGTCGGTAGAAATCTTGCGTAAAGAGGCGGAATTTTCCATAGTGGTTCGGAGTAAAATTCCAATTGCCATGAACCAGTCTCTGTGCCAAGAGATAGATACTGATTATGATGTACTCTCTGTCCAGTTCGGGGACTTTTCCACCGGCCTTAACTGAGGGATCGTCTTTAAAGATTTGATAGAGAACATCTAATGTTTTCATACATCTCTTTGCCTGTGGGGACTTTTCAAAATCCTCGTTTGTTCTGTTGTTCCAAATATCGATCAATTTTATGAAGTATTTCAATCCAAGTTCGGCAGATCCTTCAAATTCCTCAAGAATCAAGAATCTACCCAAAATCGCAATATGGTCTAATCGTTCATTATCGACATTTATTATTTCGAAAAATCTATGCCGATAAGGATTTGAGTCTAACGATTCGTACTTATCGTAATCGAAGCTCATGTTGTCGGAATATTTCGTGACGAAATTTCTTGAAGCACTGTAAAGTTTAGAATGTTCTACTTCCATATACGATAAGGTTTTTCCTTGTTGCAGATTCCAAAATACTTTTGCAACGATTTGTTGATAGTTCTTGTTGTGTGGATTTGTCAGCCCACCTAGTACTGTGGCGCTCAGGGTCTGCTGGTCTATATGGTTTTTCACCTCTGGGCTTAATTTTGAATATGTTTTCCCGGCATCAGAAGTGATATCTGACAATTCCTTAGGCAGTTTGATTAAGTCATCAAAGAAATCTTGGATGGCTATGATTCGTTGCTGCCCATCCACTACTTCATATTTCATTATGTGATTTGGTGTGTGCACTTCTCTGAGAACGATATCTGGTACATAATGTCGTCGGAAAAGACTCTCAATCAGAGATTCTTTTGTTTGGTTTGGCCAGACATTCTTTCTCTGATATGGTGGTCTGGTTATGAACAATTCTTGGTTTTTGTGAAAATCCTGCAATGCAAAAGTTTTCGGTTCCTTGCTGTAAGGTTTGTCAACTATAATCGACATGTTCCATCACTATCTTGGCTCAGCACTAATAGAATTTTCGTAAACACATCACTTTGGCTAGGTTTTTTCAATTCGGTGCCTTCAAGCTTTTCGGTTTCTGCCTTTAATGTCTGCTTCTATGCCTTCAAGTTGTTTTTCTAGCTTTTCGATGTATTTTGTAACCACATATTTCTGGGATCCACCGTAGCGCAAGTGCAATTCTTTAAGTTCAACTTCAATCTGGTCCCTTTTTCTTCTCAATGTTTGAACAGAATATGCCATACTTTCACGTCTTTCCATTGTTAATGCGGCACGCTTGTAAGCGAGGGGCGCTTACCATGTTCCTGCGCGATCGGCCCCATAGATGCCACTGCGCCTCTTCGCCTGCTCGGCCTCTTTCTGAACCTCTCTGAGCCAACATTGCATACAGAATCCGTCGTGCGTTTCGATGTCTTTCCTCGTCAGGTTTTCACCACAGGTAGGACAACGTTGCTTCTTCTCTTCATCATCTGTCATTCTGTCTGTACCGGCTATTGACTGCACCTTTCCTTGCCATGGATTGGTAGGGGGAACCGATGTCTCAACGGCTCGTCTGACGATTTCTGCCCGTGCGAAGTTTCTTTGAATCTTCTGCACTCTTATTGTCACTCTGTCTCCTTCTCTTGCGTTGGGAACGAAGCAAGTAAAACCGTTGATCTTTGCTATGCCGTCACCGAGGCGGCCTGTTTCTTCTATTGTTACATCATACGTTTCGTTGAGGTGAACCGGGCACACTTGATCGGTCTCATGCTTTTGCGGCAGGGATGTTACTTCGGGGTTCGGGCTTCCTTCCATTTCAGGTTGCTGTGGACTTACATTCGCCGGCTCTTGATGTTCGGCACCTGCTTGATACATGATCAATGCCCTGAAGCCGGCAACTCTGTCAATTGGCAGTCGAACATTCTTGGCTATTTCCTTGATGTCTGCATTTGGATGGGCCCTAAAATAGCGATTCACATTGCCATATTCTTCAAAGTCACGGAAGCTTATCAAGCGAGGAAGATCTGTCGGTCCGATCGGTTCCTTCCACGATTTCACGATAGTAACCTCTTGAGGGGTTGGCCCTCGGCCATTCGGACCTGTCGCAGTGTCCTCTTTTTCGTTTTCTTCATCCTTGATGAATCTGTCATCAAAACATTCCTTAACTAGCTTCAGAAAATCGCCGTAGCTATCGATTCCAGGAGAGTCGACTATCCTTCCCTTTTTCCCAAGAAATTCTGATAGAGCACTGAATGGATATTCGGGAAGAGAATGGATGCTTCCGATTATTATTAGCTTCTTTCTGGCTCGTGTCAGAGCCACATTCAATCGCCGCCAATTCTTCAAGGCAATGTGGATTGATCTGCTACCATATCCAGGCGTCCAGGTTATGCTGTAGATCACCACATCGCTTTCTTTTCCTTGAAAAGAGTCCACTGTCGATGCAGAGAGACTGTCGGTCGAGAGCACCTCACTGACGTCATCTCTTCCGTATTTTTTCCTGATTGCTCTACGAATTATCTGGCTCTGCAGACGATAAGGTGTGACGATGCAAATTTGATTCTGATTTACTCCGCATTGCAGAAGTTCGTCCATGATAGTGAGCGCTACTGCAGCTTCGTACTCATTGAAGTAGGAAAGTTGTTGTCCGTGATAGGCGGAGGTTTCGACCCATCCTTTGGGCTGCTCGTCGTATATGTCTTCGGTGTTAACGCAGACAAGTGGTTCGCCCAGTAAGGTTCCTGGAACTGTCTCTTTTTGTGGAGTTTTCCGCAGGGTGAGGATTTTTTGTATGCATTGTGCATGGCTTTGAATCTGGCCATTGTAGAAGTATTCTGATGAGAACTCTGCTATGTCCGGATGACTTCTGTATTGCACATCCAATATTGTGGATCTAGTCGGGTACTTTTCGATTAACAGACGGAACAGGCTTTCGTATTCTTCTTTCAGAAGCTTGCTCGCTTCTGGGGTAGTTATGGGTGGTAGTTGTTTGTGGTCGCCAACCAGAATGAACTGTTTGCCGCTCAATATGCCGACGAGGGTCAAAGGAATTGTCGCCATTGAGCTTTCGTCTACTACTACAACATCGAAGAATGGTTCGTTCCAATTGATCTTGTTGAACATTTTTAGCATCGAAACTTTGGATAGAGTCGCACCGACAACTTGGGCTGTCTTGAGTTTTACGCTTTCGTCCTCTCTTACTGGTACGAGTGCTCTGAGTTGTTTGTTTGTGACCTTGGCGCGGAGACCGAGTCTCACAATCTTTGAGCCTAGTTCAGAGCCTGTGTAGTCCGAGAGTAGTCTCTCCATCGCGTTGTCTACGGCGACGTTTGTATGGGACGTTATCAGAACGTTTTTTCCTTGGTTGCGAAGGTGCCTGACTATTTCGGCGATGACTGTTGTCTTTCCAGTGCCTGGCGGTCCGTGAACTAAGAAAAACGGGTTTTCCGGATCTACTCTCAAGCAGTGGCTAACTGCGTTTCTTTGAGCGTTTGTTAGGTTTCCATCGAAAAAGGAAAGACTCTCTTGTTTAGTTTCCCTCATGTTGGGGTGACCGCAGATGATGTTCCTTAAAAGTGCGCATCGTTCCGTCTGGCTGTTTAGCAGAAACTGGAGCGCGTTTTCCTGCATTAGAACGAGTTGGATCTCATCTGCTTCTCTTACCTTTACGTTACTTGGAGGAACGCGAGTTTCCGTGATCAAGTAGAAGCGTTTTCTCTTCTCGGAAAACCAAATGATTCCATACAGCGCTAATCGGTCGGATCTTATTTCAACCCATGATCCTTCCTCAATGGGCAGGTTGTCTCTGTCGGTGAATGAATACCAGAAGCCGTCATCCTCAAAGGCTTCTGAAATGTACAGTTCGTAGGAACGCTTTCTGGCCTGTTTCCTTTCTACCTCGAACTTTTCCACTTTCAAGAACTCTGCAGCTTCGCTCAACGGTTCACAGAGCATCTTACCAGCTGTCCGATTTCGGTTGACTACTGAAAATGTAACCTGAATGGGTTATATAATGTAAACGTAGGTGCAACCCATATTTCAAATCCATAGGAAAGGTGCGGGTGCAACTGAGGCTTTCTAAAGTGAGATGAAGTTACTTGGAGCTTCTTTTCCATAGCGCGCGCTTTTTGCTGAGATGTATCAGTTCAATGAGCGTGAGATGCTACTTCCTGGATGGCCGGCGCGTCATTTGCTAGTCTGTGTCTCCATCGGCAGATTGGTGCTTGGTCGCATTTCTGGCAACTCGTTCCTGGTTTCGGAGTGAAACTCTCGTCTATGATGTTTTTTACTACTTTCTCCGCTTCTTGCACGGTGTATTCTACGGTGGGTTCACTTACGTCGATGGCTTCGATGTTCACGTTTTCACTTGATAAGTACGCGACGGATCCTTTGTCGATTTGTCTTCCCAGTTTTCTCAAACCCGCGGCATAGATTCTGATCTGCATCGCAACTTCATTTGGTTCAACATAGTCATGAGACGTTTTGTAGTCTCTGACTTCGTTGTTTTCCAGGACGTCGATCCTTCCCATCACCGTTGCATTATGGATAAGAAATTCAATTCTGTATTCGGCTTCGCTGCTTTCGCCGAGGTCTACTGCGTGTTCTCTTGCATATAGCATCACGGCTTCCCTTGCGCCTCTTTTGTAGTTTTCTAGGACCTGACCTCCTGCGTACGGCATATAGAAGTCCTTGTCGATTGCCGTTGCAACGGCTGTGATTGGGTTTTGTCCATCTCTTTTCACGAGTTCTACGGCCCTTCTTAGGCAGAAGTGTACGCCTTTGCCGTACCCGATGGCTTCGTTTAGTTGTGGTTGATAGCCGTAGACTTCCCTGAGCAGGTACATGTAGGGGCATCTTGTGTATGCGGTTATTTCGCTGGCTGAGAAAGTGAGCATTTCATCCGAGATTTGTGCTGGGCCTATTTGCATCGGGGGAAGTGCAACAGGCTGTAGACGAGTGGCAAGTCCGAGATCAATGTCTTCAATGAAAGGGCTCCGTTTGACTTGGCCGTTTTGCTGAGCGAAGTAGCTTATTAATAGAGCGTCTCGAGCTCGCGTGATGGCGACATAGAACAGTCGCCGTTCATCTTCCTCGCTTCCTTCGTACCGTTCAGCGTCAAACATGTCTCGTGGTATGTTGCACCAGATCTGCGTCCTGCCGACACTTCTGGGTGGAAATCGGTTCTTAACAGTTGAAAACAGTACTACAACGGGCCATTCAAGTCCCTTGGCCTGGTGGATGGTCATGATTTGGACAGCGTTTATGCCGCGTATGTTGTCTGAAGGTTGTTCATCGTAGGCTTGGGAAGCATAGCTGTTGATGAACCAGCAGAGGTTTCGGAGGTCTTGTTTCCAGTGCGGAGTTCTGCCTCCAATTCTGTTGGCAGTTTCGTAGTCGGTGAGCAGATTATGGAATCTGCCGAGGTTGGCCATCAAAGCGGCATCGTTCGGGTTATCGTGATCCAGTTCTTTGAACCCGAGCACGGCCAGCACGTCGTGGTAAATTGCTGTGAAGTTGCGGTAAGAAGAAGGTGTGGAATTGAGGTCTCCCTTGATCTTCCGGAGTTTTGTTTCAGCCTCTACTGGAACGATGTGGTGATAAGCAGCTCTCCAGAAATCAAGAGCGGCTTTCAGGAGATTATCGCCAGATATCTTTTCATTCCATTTCCATTGATCCTCAACCCAAAAACCGTCTTCGCAGAACCAGGAAAAAATGCAGCCCACAGCTTTCGCTTCGTCCCTTTTGAACAAGCCCACCTTTCCACCTACAATGTAAGGAATTCTCCGAGCCTTGAACTCGTCAACAAGCGGTCCTGCCGCAAGACTGACGCTTCTGGTAAGTAGGCCGATGTCAGAATACTTCAAGCCTCGGTGTGCCACAAGGTCTTCTACTTGGTCTGCAATCCAGTTGGCTTCATAGACAGGATTACTGTGACAGACAGTGCCTATGAGTCCTTCTTCGGGCTTAGTAGGCTGCATCGGTTCATATCTTCGTTGGAACGTGCCTGCAAACTTGTTCGCGTTTGCGACTATTTTTTTGCTGCTTCTGCGGTTCTCTCTTATTGTGACGTTTCTCGCTTCTCTAAACCTTTCTGAGAACGATTCGAAGAACCTTTCATCCGATCCTCGCCATTGATATATGCTCTGCCGCGGGTCGCCGACCACAAATATCTCACCGTGGCTTCCCACGAGGCTTATTAGCTCTTCTTGGGCTTGGTTTATGTCTTGGTACTCGTCCACGATCAGATGTTTGACGTGGCTCAGTGTGTCGGGCGCTTCTTTCAGCCTCAGGACGGCCAGAAGTATCATTCTGCCGAAGGTCAATAGTTTATGCCTATCAAGGAGATTCTCATAGCGAACCAAGCGTTCGTAGAAACTTGGCACTCTCTCCTCGAGCGTCTTTCTGCTAAGCATTTCGTCCCAGACCATGTTTACAGTTCTTGAGAAGATTCTGCAGCTTTCGGAATAGTTCGGGTGGTAATCTCTCAGGTTAAGGTCCCACCCGTGTCTCATTAAGAACGCCATTTCTTGATTTTCGTCGAGGACGCTGTAGTTTCCGTATCGGAAATGGTCGTCGAGGATTCTTTTTGCGTATGCATGAATTGTGCCTATGTACATTTCGCCTAGCACGTTGAGCTTGCTTGGCTTCAGCTCGGTAACTCTTTGGTAGATGCGGCTCTTCATGCTCCGCGCGGCTCGCTCGGTGAATGTGAAAGCTACGATAGAAGACAGGGGTACCTCATCCGCTAAAGCAAGGTAGGCAATCCTGCGAGTTAGTGTCTCGGTTTTGCCTGCGCCGGCTCCTGCAATTACGCGGTTATACCGCGCTTTGGACAAAACTGCTTCTGTCTGATCGATTGACAGTCTTGTGGGTTGAGACAGTATCCTTTCAGCAGTGTTCATGTCCAACTCTGGAGCGCTCAAGATACTTCAACCCTAAATTGATTCATTGATTGCAGTCGCGGGATTAGTTACTTCTGAATTGGAAATTCACATTGCCGTATCATATCTCGCTCCATACTCCAAATTCACAGGCAAAAGCGCGTGCTACGCTAGGCTTAGTAGTCTTAGTCTTCATAGTCGAGTTCGTCTATTTCTATTTCGTAGCATTCGGGGCACATTCCGTCAAATGTCTCGTACTCTTCCTGGCTGATTTGTCGACCGCACCTTTGACACGTGTGTTCTTCGTCGCTCACATGAAGTCACCGAACATGTCAAGAGATTCTTCTGTCAACTGGTCATCTCAACATTCCCAACACATGCCATCATAAGCCTCACAGTCTTCCTCGCTGATCTCTGCACCGCAAACTGAACAATAGTATTTTTCTTCGTTTTCTCTGGGCTTATCCTTCTTCGCATAGAACACCTTCAAGCATACTTTAACCCCAAGGTTTATCCCCAGTGTATTTCTAGGCTTTATGAATCGAGGATACACATCTCCACAGCGCGCGCATTTATCATCAAATGCGTGTCTGACCGCTCTTGTGGGTACGTTGCTTGGTTCTTTTCAACAAGGCATAAGAAGTGAAGTGGTAAGAACGTTGTGTGGAAGAAGGGAGAGGTTTGGCTGGTTCAAGGTTGAAGGTTGGTCGTATATTACGCAAGACGGCAAGGAGCTTTGGTTTACAAGGACGTATCTGGGTTCTCCGGCGATTTACAGGTCAGTTAAGGCTAATGGTCCATGGTCTGAGCGGGAGTTGATTGTTTCGCAGTTTGCCTGTGAACCTTCTGTGGATGGTGATGGAAACATCTATTTTGTTCATCACTCTTACACGGCCGATTCCAGGATGATCGAAGCAGACATCTACACCGCACAACGGAAATAGAACACTGAAGTTTCCAGAACGTCATCGCGCTCTGCATATCCTTATATCTGAACTTCTCCAAAAGATCATTGAGTTGAGTTGGATGGGAACGCTAGAGATACAGAACTTCAAATCGATCAAGCATGTGAAACTGAGAAGCAGCCGGTTGAACATTCTCATCGGCGAACCGAACACGGGCAAATCCAACATTCTGGAAGCCATTGGTTTGCTTTCTCATATTTGCCACGGACCCATCAGTGGCTTTGTGAGGTTCGAGAGCATGACCGACTTGTTTTATGATCATGTTCTTGATGCACCTATAGAAGTAGAATGTAATGGCCGAGTTTTGAAAGTTGAGTTTAAAGATGGGGTTTTCTCCGGTCGTTTTCATTCTTCGCAAACCCCAAAGACGTCTGAGCAGATTTTTCAATATGGCTACCAAGGGGGGATTGCGCAGGTACCATTCGGATCTGTTCCTTGGACGGCATTTACAGTATTCAAGTTCTATCGCTTCGCGAAGAGATTTAGTTTCCCAAATCAGAGGTCAGAGTTTCTGAATCCATCCGACGGAGACAACCTGCTACAAGTAATCATAGCGCATAAGGAGTTGAGGAAGATCATTTCTGAAATCTTCGGCAAGTTTGGTTACAGGACAGTGTTCAAACCTGAATTCGGAAGGATAGAGGTTCAAAAAGAGTCTGAAGATATTATAGTTTCCTTTCCGTATTCGTTAGCTTCTGAGACGCTTCAGAGGGTTGCTTTCTATCTCTCGGCGATTTACTCGAATCATGATTCGATAATCACGTTTGAGGAACCGGAAGCGCATGCTTTTCCCTACTACACGAAATATCTTGCTGAGAGAATAGCTCTTGATAAGAACAACAATCAGTACTTTATCGCGACTCACAATCCATATTTTCTTTTATCAATCCTTGAGAAAGCACCGAAAAATGAGGTGGCCACGTTTATGACGTACATTAAAGACTACCAGACAAGAATCATCACGCTGAACGAAAAGGAGAAGCAAGAGATTCTCCATATGGGCACAGACGTGTTCTTCAACACTGAGAAGTTCTTAGATAGAAGGAAATGAACTTTGCTTTTCGTTGAATGCAAACCAGACTACTCACTGGCGAGACTACTGTCTTCTAAGAAAGTCGAACACGCTGGAAACAAATCCGGCGTCATCAGAAAACTCGTAAGAGGCTCAGGTGTGCCGAATTTTGAGAATTCGACAGGAATGGTAGATGAAGATCCTTTGAGCACTCAAAATCCAGATTTGACTCAATTCACAGATCTAGAGAGATTGAAAAAAGCAGAAATCAATGTTCTTTATTATAGATGGCTAAACAACATTTTGGTTGTTCTCTGCCCCCGACTTGAAGAGTGGATAATTGCGGCTGCGAAAGAGGCGCAAATACGCATGAGAGACTATGATTTGCCTGATAACCCTGAAGCTCTGCATGAGGTGATAAACTTGAGAACTGATCGCTTTGAAGATCTGGTAATATCTCTCAGAGATAGGAGTGCGAGGGTCAGAGAGTTGCAGAGACTTTTGAGGAAATCTGTGAGGCGGAGAAACGTTGGAGATGATCACTTAGGCGATGCCAGCTGAAAGAGAGTTTTGAGCCCCGATGAATATGATCGATTCTAGATAGACTTCGAGAAAGTGTAATCCTTGAAGGCTTTTCCCTTATCACTACGGGCAGACACTCTGTCAATAATTAGGTTGACTAGCCTCTCCTTGTTTTTCCATTTTTCAGCCAACTTCGAAGGATCAAAACTGTGATGGCGGACAATCCTTCTCAAGGCGTTCAACTCAAGTGAGTTGAGACTGTCCCGAAGTGCTTTTTCACCGCCTTGCGAAAATACCCCGAAGACGTCAACGTCAACAGGCTTTTGCGCTGTTTTCCCTCTTTCAGAGACGATAGCAACCTTTTCCAGCCCTAGGTCCTTGAGCAATTCTGGCTTTCTCTCTATACCTTCCGCCAGCATTCTGAGAATTCTAGCTACATCTTTCGCAGAATCTTTATCAGACATATTTCAAAAACTCCCTTGTCAAATCCTCATAGTCTTCAAAAACCCTGCCATATCCGTACTTCTGTTTCAACGTATTAACTGAAGCATTTACGTCAGCTGCCTCCGCAGTTCTCACCGACATCGGTATGACTGTATCGAAGATTCTAGGATACTCCTTGCGAGAAGCCCTGATTCTCAAGTCTTGTATGACCGAATCGTGAAGTCTGCTTTGGGCACGATACATCGAGATGACTATTCCTAAGGCAGTTATACCAATTTTCGTTTCTCTCGTGAAATTGTTAAGCCTGTCTAAAATCTGGGGAATACCGTACGTCGAAAGTATGTCCGGAATGCAAGGGATAAGGTAGTAGTCCGAGATATAGATTCCATTTAGTGTTATAATACCCAAGTTAGGCGGACAATCTATTAGTACAAAATCGTATTCCTCCAAGACGTCTGAAATAGCCTCTTTCAAAAGAGTCACGGGGCTCGTAACATAGAATCGACCCGCTGGAATGAGCGGAAGGGAATCTTGTATTGATATTAATCCAAGACTCGAAGGTAAGAGATCGAGATCCCGAATCCCTCCCGCAACGTTTGAGACGTTCTTTATGATGACTTTGCGTATGTCAAACTTCGAAGTCCATTCAAGTTTATCCTTGAATAGCTGTAGCAGAGTCTCGCCTTTTTGGTCTTTTACGAGCCATTTATTTTCGTCTATTAGTGAGACAGTTGCGTTGGTCTGCGGGTCTAGGTCGATTAGCAACACCTTCTTACTATGGAGCAAAGCCAGAAACTCTGCCAATGCAACAGTCATCTGTGTCTTGCCGACTCCTCCTTTCAGATTGATTGTGCTTACTACTTTCGTCATCGACGGTCCTTCTGTCATCAAGTGTTTTTGCAGTTATTAATCATTTCTTAGTATATCAATGAGCTCCTGTCTCAGCAGCGGATGAGATTAGCCGTACTTTCAACAGATGATCTTAGCCCGCGCAAATAACGTTGAGGTCTGAGAGGCAGAAGACCGATGAGTTTCCCTATTTGAACGTCCAGCTCCATGTACTTGGCTGAGCGTTCAGCTCCACAGTCCTAAAATGGTGTGCACCGCTTGAACGGATCGAATCTCTCTTTGAGGGTTACGACCAGTATTGCCAACGCCTGCTTTCTCCACTTTCTCCTTGAAGGCGAGCCAAGACATGAGGCGCGGGTGGCTGGGTTCTTCTATGTGAATAAACATCATTGGACTTTTCCTTTCGTCAAAGCTTTGGAAATGGGTGAGTTGCACGACACGAGAAGGGGGGTAGACCTTCTTTTTCTTCTTGTCATTCCATATCTGAACCACCAAATCCCCTTCTTTGATGCATCTTAAAATTCGGGATTTGCCTGTCCAACGAATGGAGCTTATTTCAAATTTGCGAGTGTCTTTGATCTTTTTTGAAGCTCTCTCTTCTCCGTCATGACAAAGCCTTTCTTCTTCTTCGGACAGGTATACAGGACTTATGCTTAGAAGCCAAAGGCGTGAATGCAAAGGTGTTGAAAAATGCTTTCGCTTTTTCTTTGTGCCACGCCACGGTCTTGGTGGTTCATAGAGCTTTCTGCAGAGTTCTATGTACTTTGGAGTTACAGGTTCTGCTTGAAGAGATCTTATCAAACCGCGGGCTTGAGTGAGCACAGTTTTGTCTCTGCACATCAGACCTGCTTCTATCAGGTTGTTCTTTGAATGTTGAGAAACATTGGCTGACCCGATCAGGAGCGTAGCATCAAAAATATAGATTTTGGCATGGAGATTTGAGCACGTATAGACTCTAACTCCTTTTTTGAGATATTTTTCAGCTTCGTAGGGGTTAGTTTGGCCACTTTTGACGGTATCAGTGCCCATATCGATAACGAGAACATCATCTTTGCCAAGTGGCAGAAGCCTGCTTGCTCCGCTTCCTATATAGGCAACAGCGATATGCTTGCGTTTAGATTCCTTGGCAAGTCTCGTTATTGTAGGCCAAAGGTTGTCATAAAGTATCTTGACTGTGGCCGGCATGTAGTTGTCACTTTATCAATCACTTATTTCCTGCTGGACAATTCGCAATTCAATCAAATGCTTTCTTGAGTTTCGCTATTCCGTCATCCAAGTTGATGTGATGTACGACGTAGACCCTGTACCCTAGGGCTCTGAGCTTTTTTCTCTTTTCTTCGTCATCTTTTTTGACGTAGTCTTCGTCGTGGGCTGGACCATCGACAAACAGTGTGATTTTCTCTTTCTTGTAGTAGAAGTCTGGTTTTGCTATTCGCACGTCGCCATCATAGATGATTTGCTGTCCTTTGTCGGGTAGTGGGAGTCCTTTGTCTGCGATTCTTTTTAGAACGGTTCGTTCTAGTTCTGAATCGCATGTTTTCAGCAATTCCTCTAATTTGTCCTGTTGATTACTCGGTGTTTGACTGGTCACTTCTACCGTTTCCAGTTTCCTCAATATGGGTAGGGCAAGGTTTCTGTCTAGTCTTTCGTGTTCTCTCTGGTTGTAGTAGTTGAGCAAGCATTCGTAGCATGCTTTGCCACATCCTGCTTGCGGGTCTTTATCGTGCAGAAGTTCTCTGGCTTTGGTGACGACGGATCCGAGACCGCGTGCATCGGTCAGGGATTTGATTGCTCCTGTGCCTCCTTCAGCGGTTTCGTAGAGGACGATGTCATATTTTGAGGGGTCCGTTTGCTCTTTTGTAATGAAGCCGTCGACTTCGCTTTCCTCAAGGTTCAATGCTAGTTGTAGACCTTGCAGGATGCTTTCCTTGAGTGTAATGTAGTAATCTTCAACTTTCGAGGGTTTGATGTCTTCAGGAGGAGATATTTTGACGGTGGCGACGTCGTGTGTTCCTACTGTGAATAGGATAATCCCGCGAATTATGTCGTCTTCTTTTGCGTTTTTGGGGCAGCGGGAAATAGATTCCTCGGTTGTGTGTTGTTCTATTCTGTCTTCGCCGAATAACCATCGGCTACAGGCTGTGCAGAGTACGAATCCAGCTTCTTGACCGTCTTCTTGGTTTTTCAAGGTTCCCTTGTTTATATGTACAATCCGTCCATTGTGTTCATACTGAATTGTCAGCGAGAGATCGTCAGCGCCTTTGACCGTTGTTTCCTCAATTTTGTCTCCGACTTCATAGTGGGTTGACGTTTGGTAGCCAAGCCTCATCCGTTCTTCCTCATCACTTGTAATCCTAAATCTTCTCACCGCATACATGTCAGGCATTTGCATTGCGTTTGGGTTAGGGTGCTCGCTGGTGAGTGGCACTTTGCATTTTGGGCATGCTGCCGTCGTTCGTGCTGCTTCTCCTCTGAGTACTGTTGAGCAGTTCGGGCAAATCAAGAGATGCTCTCTAACGGGCTTTTGCCCCTTTGTTTTTGGTCTGGCATAGGTGACCACGTACTTGTCGCCTTTGAAGTAAACAGTGTTGCCCGGCGCGAACTCTGAAAGGGCGATTACATTGTCTCTTAGTATTTCGTAGTCTGACTCGCTTAGTGAGAGAACGATGTTGCTGCTTGGAAATCCATAGTTTGGAAGGAAGCCTCTTGCAGCAAGGTATCTGTATATGTAGAAGTCCTTCTCGCCTTTTCTCATGTTTTCTAGTTTTTGAGATATAGCAGCCATTCTGTTCTGGTCTTGTATTGAAAACGTTTCTTTTCTCTGCTTGGCGCTCAGATCCTGATGCTCCTTGTAAAGGTTCGCGTATTCTTTCCTCCAATATTCCAAGGCAATTTCAAAGTCGTCTATGAAGGAATCAATCACACGTCTAACAAAATCTTCAGTGAACCACGCGAGACTCTTCATTTCTTGAGCAAATGAGCGCTTTATGGACTCCAGAATTTCGGGTTTTGCTTCTGCGACTTTTTTTGACAGATCATTCTTGAAGTCTGGAAGCATAGGATAACCTGGCTCGTCGAGATTGAGAAACTTGCCGACGCCGCTTTCCAGCTTCATTTTCATAGTTTCAAGGATAAGTGAGTGTAGGTGGGTTGTCATTAGCTGCTTGTTGTCAAGCATGAACCTGGGGGAAGTGATTTTTCCTGAAACTATCTTGTCCGGGAATCTGTAGAAATATTGGTCATGCGGACCTCTTGACATGCCGCTGCCGCAGAACGTTGTTATGAGTGAAGGCTGGTATTTTCTGCCCGCTCGCCCAGCTCTCTGAGCGTAGTGGCTTGGACTGGGCGGAACATTTCTCATGTAGATGGCTGATAATTCTCCTATGTCTATGCCCAGCTCCATGGTCGGGGTACATACAAGCACATTTAACGGATCGTTTGGAGTTCTGAATCTGGCTTCAACATTTTTCCTTGTGTCGCCGTCGAGCTGTCCGCTATGTTCTTGTGCTTGTATGTTCACGGTGTCTTTGAAAGATTTCGAGTATACCAGTCGGAAGTAGTTCTTTTCAAAATCTCGTTCTATAAGCGAACCGCAATCCGATCCAGTACATAGGTCCAGAACACTTTGATGATGGACAATTCCACATTTCGGACAGACCTTGTGCTTTGTCTTTGCAAGACTCTGCAATTGAATGTACTGTGAATCTACCATGTGGATCTGTCCAATCACCATGCCTTTGTAGCCTTTCACTTCATGTTGCGTCAGGAGTGGGACAAGTTCTCTATCTGAAAGAATTTCGACTACACGATTGACGATTTCTTTGGCTGGGTCGTGGTCAATGCTTAAGGCTTTCTGTGTCCATACCATCAGTCTGCTTCTCGGGCTGGTCAGTCGTAGGACTCTGGCGTTTCTTCCTCCCTTCCTAGCTGTATCTGAGTATCCGGTGACTGTTCCTGCGGCGGCAGCTCCAATGTCGAACTGGCATTCTTCGGTGAGCTTAGTTATTGCGTCTGTTTCGAATTCTCTATGTTTGATTATGTCCTTGTGATAGATTGCGAGTTGTCGTCTGAAAATGTCAAGGAACCCTATGAGATAATCGTGTCGTTCATCTACAGTCAACTTGGCTAGAGGTTTTGTGGCTTTCCAGATTTTTTCATCTTTGGCTAGTTCGCTAAGGCCGTTGTATACTATCTTGACAAGTCCAACTTCCTCGAGGTTGCGTTGGTTCTTTCTCGTTGATGCTGCAAGGTCGAGGATCACGTTATACTCGATGTAACGTTGGTATGCTTCGTCTGCTTGACTTGTCTTAACGTATTTTCCTCTTGCTCTCGAATAGTCCGGTAAGACACCGTTCTTCTCCATTGTGGTGAAAATCTTGAAGCCGCAGTTAGCAACATCAAAGGCCGTGTCTGTGCCTTCTTGATATTTTCCATCTATCAGGGTGTAGTATAGTGCTTGTCTGAAGTGTATTCTTTTTTGTAGGTTGTTCATGTGGGCTGCTTGGAGGGCTGTGTCTTGTCTGCTGTCTGAGAAGGCTATTATCTTGCGTTCGTTTGGACCGAGTTTTGAGACCACTGCTGACACTAGAACGTCTGTTCCTGTGCTTCTTCCAATTGAACCAAAAGTGAAGAGTTTGTTGAATTCTCGTGGTCTTTTGTCGTAGTAGACTCCGCAGGTGGGGCAAAACAGAAACGGAGCTGAAATGATAGTGACCTCGAGCTTGTCCCTGCACGTGCAGAGTGAATCAATCTTGTTGCAGGCAGGACAGTAGTAGGCTTTTCTTGGCGTGGATTCCTTACGGCTTTGCTTGAGTTCCTTTTCGCTTTCGAACCAGTCTATCGGAAATGGAACTGCGTTCTCGTCATAAATTCCCGCAAGGATGTAGGCGTTTTCACCTTCGGTATCGGTCATGTCTATGTCTCTGGGGTAAAGGGTGTTATCTTCTCCTATCGAGACACCATAGAACTCTTGGCCACAGGATCGGCAAAAGTTCAATGGAAATGTGATAGTGGTCTTTGAAGCCTTTGCACACACGGGACAGGTGCTTTCGCCCCTCTCGTTGAGGTGGGGGCCTTCCTTTGTGAGGCAACTTGTGATAGTTTTTCCTTGGGAGAAGAAAGTGTGGATTTTAGGTACAAACCTAGGCTGTTGAGTGCCAAGCAGCTCGACCGTTCCTACAGAGCCTGCCAGAAGAGCCGCCTTGAGCTCTCTCGAACAATCTCCACTGTCTGATTGAGGCCTGTATTTTTGCTTATACTCGTTTAGGATTGTTTGCAGGGAAAGCGAGTCTTCTGCCAGCTTGTCCTCAAGGAATTGGACAGATTGTTGAGAGGATAAGACCGCGCCAAGTCCTTCTCGTGTTCGATCTTTATCTTCTATTCTTTTGCCAGCAATTGCTTCAGCTAGTATCAATGCTTTTTCAAGGCTACCATCAAACGCTTCCAGCATTTTCTCTGTGACCTGAATCGTTGTCGGTAAGGGTGCTGGAGTTGGTCTTGGGATTTTCATGTAGTATTCTCCGATTACATGGAATGGATGAAAAGGTTCGCTGAAGAGGTTAGCAGCGAATTGAGCGATGAGTTCTTCGCCTTTTTCTCCTTTTTCGCTTTGGACTGTTGCGCTTGTTCCGATACATCGGAGTTTTCCTATTGTCCCTGTGCGTTCTTTCAATCGTCTTGTCAAGCAGGCGACATCTGCACCTTTCTTTCCTGAGTAAGTGTGAATCTCGTCGAGGACGAGGAATTTCAGTCGGCCTTTGTGTTCTTTTGGGAAGAGTTTTCTGTCTTCGAAACGTGTTAGTAAGAGTTCGAGCATGACATAGTTGGTCATGAGTATGTCTGGCGGGTTTGCCTGGATTTCGTCTCGGGACAGAAGCTCACTGTCATAGGGTTCGTCTCTGCCTGTTGAACCCTTGAGTGCAGCACGGGCTTCTTCAGGGCTATTCTTTGTATCGCCAGTGTATAGACCTATTTTTAGTCCTGTGCCGTGGAGTCTTTGGGCAAAGTCTTCGTATTGGCTGTTAGCAAGTGCATTCATAGGGTAGATTATGATGGCTTTGATGCCACGTAGCCCTTGGTCCTGCATTTTAAGGCATTCACTGACTATAGGGATGCCAAAACAGAAGCTTTTGCCTGAGCTTGTGCCTGTAGTTACGAGGGTATTGGCATTATCTTTGAGAATTGAGAGAATTGCTTTACTCTGATGCTTGTAAGGAGTGACTGCTGATTCCGTGAGTTTTCCAGCCTCATCTTTCTTCGTAAAGATTCTTAGAATTTCTTTGTGAAGTATGCCTTCTCTGACAAGCTCTTGCAGGCTTTCACCTTGTTCAAAACGACGGTTAAGCTGAATATATGGGTCCTTCCATAGAAGAGTACCTTCCGCGATCTTGTCCCGCAACCATCCTTGAATCAGTGGGTTTCTAATATTCTGGAAAGTGTACACGTACGTTCTGTAGGTTTCTTGCACACTTTCCAGAGTCTCAAACAGATTCATGTCTTAGGTGCTCCTTTGTTCTTTCCTTGGGGTGCAATTCCGACGAATATTCGTCAAAATATAGCAAGGCCAGTTTCTTGCAACGGTATTCACCATATTTCTCAATCTCCTGTCTTTTTGTTGACCAAAATGATTCGAATATATACTCAAAGTCATTTTTCTCAAGTCCATACAATATTCCATAAATTGCCTCAAGCTTCGCTATCAGTCCCACTCTTCTTTCAGTTGACCACGTGAAGGGTTTGCCATTATATCCCAGGCTTTCTGCAAAGGGTAACATATCGTTAGACGTGTATACGAGTTCAAGCATACACTCCTTGACCAGTTCGGATATACGCTGCGGATAACAGTTTGGGAGGATCACAGGTAACTGACTGACAATGAAGAAGTTGAGATTCACTCCACCTACTTTCTGTCTTGCCACGTAGTCGAAGACTCTAGATGACATGTTCGCAATCAACAGTGAACGTGACCAGCTTGAAACAGATTTGTGGAATAGAATCAACGGCATTGAATTGCCTACAGCCGAAAGTGGGAAAGCACCTCCGATAAACGTACGCTCATTGGTAGGGCTTGTAACGTTCTTGAACCCAAATATCCAACCATCTGAGTAGTAGTCTTCAGGAATAGTTTTCAGGACCAGTTCCTCAGAAACCCAATATCTTGGCATAGCAACGAAGTTCACGTCCTTATGTTCGTCTTCGGTGGTCTCTTCTGGCAAGGCCTGTCTCAAGATATTTGCAGGGTTGACGACCACACTAGCAGCCCTATGGTCAAACATCTGAAGCATTTTGCCTTCATACAATGGCAGGTATCTTAGGTCTCCTTTCACAAAAAGATTTCCGCTTAGAACAAAACCTTCTTTCTCCAGATTCTCTCGCGCTTTAAACAGATGGCTATCATTTGTCATGTGGAACATTGCCAAGAACTTTATGTTCCATGGGTTTTCTCCTGTAGATTCGTTCATGAGTATGGATGTCTTGCTGTAGATACTCCTTGTTAGTTCTGCATCTCGCCTAGTGCGGAAAATAGGGCAGGTTTTTGTGTTAGGATTTAGGAGAGAAAAGTCCTCTTTGGTGAGTTCAAACAATCTTTGTTCTTCTCCAAGTTGATCTGGATGGTGTAAGAAGAAGGCGAATGTAGTTCTTGCTGTCCGTCCTTGATTTCCTAGCGTAACCAGTGAAAACTTGTATGACCTATGCACTGAAGGAAAGAGCCCTTCTTTGTTCTCAAAGTCAAAAAGACTCAGAAGACGATTCTCATCGACCAAGGCGGCGAAAAAGGCTTTGTTTGTATCATCAGTTGCTATTCCAGTTGGAACGATTATTCCTGCTAGTCCGTCTGAGCTTATGCAATTCTTGGCATGTTCGGCAAATATCGCATAGGTATTAATGTCTCCTTTAGCTGTCAAAGGAAATCTTCCTGAGAAGCGAATAAACTTGCTTTCCAATGCACTTGATCTCAAAGCGATTTGGAATTCCTTCCAAAGCTTAGGTTGGCGTTCTGGAAGAGCTTTAATCAACTCTCTTCGTGTGGCTGCAGTAGCAGTGCTTGCTATTTCAGGACTCCTAACCTCAAAAAACTCCTTCTCTTGGAGTTTTATCCTCTCCCATGGCGGATTTCCAATAAGACAATCAAAGCCTCTCCCTTCTCTTTGAAACACATCAGGAAACTCCAAAAACCAATGGAAGAAACAGAATTCTTTCGCTAGTCCACTGATCTTCTCAAGTGTCTTTGGCGCAATACCAGTATGCCCATTTTTCTGCATGATTCTCAGCACAGACTGTGTTGGCGGTGAAGCACTGTCTTTGCTGAGCGGCCAAAAGAAAGCAGCTGTCCAACCGTCACCAAACCACTTCTGTAACTTCCAATCCGGTGAGTCAATCAGGGCATAATACTTCCTCTTCTTCTCGCTAACATCATCAGTCGATCTCTCGACGAAATCATCCAACTTGGCATAATCTTTGGCCCGCTCTGCCTGTCCCACAAATCCGAATTCGGCAATTAGTTTCTGGTTCCGCTCTGTTGAATTTCGAAGTTTGAGCCCCCTCGCAAAATCCTTGTCATCACCTTCAACCGCCGAAAATGCTTCATCTCGAATCCCTTTCTCAAGCAGTTCTGGCGTGGCGCCGATGAGCGAATTACCACACTTTATGTGATGGTCAAGGAAGTTAAGGGGCATGTCCTCAACGCATGAGTTAATCCACAACGAGACTTTCGTCAGCTCCACTGCCATCGGGTTCAAATCAACACCATAGATGCAATGTTGGAGAACATCTCTAGTGGCCTTCTTTACCTCCCTGTCAGGAGGTTCTGACTGATTCGTACGCAGTTTGGCCAATTCTCTTGCTAGGTAGTTGTTGGCTGCAATCAGAAAAGCACCACTTCCACAAGCTGGATCACACACTTTAAGGGATAGCAATGCCTTCTCTTTGTCCGGGGCGTTTGCAAGTTTCTTGTCAACAACCGATTTTAGAGCGCTTTTGATGAGTTCGTCAATAAGCCGCGGGTGTGTATAGTAGCTTCCAGTTGTTTTTCGGCCAGCGCCACGAGAATCCAGGAAGAAAATGTTGGGAGGCACTTTTTCTCCTTCAACTTCCTGCTCACTGGCAAAAACCCTTGGCAAGAAGTCCAGAAGGCTCTCGTAGATCGATCCAATCTCCTCAACACCCAAATCCAAATAGTTGATTCGCTTCAGTACTTTCTCCTCTTCCACCAGTGTCAGATGGTGGATCGCGGCAAGTATGTCCTCATTCTTGCAGCCAAGCCCAGATAGAATAGGTATCTCTGAGTCGTCAAAAAGACTGCCATTGTAACCGAAAACTCTGAGGGGCGCACACCCGTTCTTCAACATTCGAAAGGTAACCTTAAGTCCTTCCCACAGATCAGCATGCTCATCTTTTCCTCTTCTACCTTCAGCCATCTCCCGCAATCGAGTGATGCTGTATTCTTCAGCGTACAATGAATCTCGGGTAGGCAGCATAGCTCTTTGTTCAGCAAACAAGAGAAAGAGAAACCGATACACTACTCTGAGTAGCTCGGAATAGTATGCTCTGCAAAACTCTTCATCATCAATCATTCTTTTTGCAGAGTCCGGGGCAAGGAAGCCGTTGCCTAGGACCTCAATCGCTTTTTTCACGTTACGCCTAAGATTCTCGCCAACTGACACCCCGGCGGCCACACTTTCCTTGTAGAACTGCTCAAGATGACATAGGCCTTCTTTATCTAGAAGAAATCTACTTGCATGCGCCATTCTATATAGGGTTCTGAAATCAGTGAAGCTCCTCTCACGAAAGATATTCTCAACATCAAATTCGACATAACCCTTAGTCGTCGTATGAAAGTATTCACGCAGAATACGAAGCAATATCCCATTAGTGACAATGCCCCACTTACAACGCCTGTTGACATTCAGGAAAATCTGCAACTCATCATGAGGGCTTCTATTGCGACCTCTTCGAGAAGTCTCATCTCCTTGTTCATGAGACTCCTCCTCCAAATCTTGTGAAGGCAAGACCATATGCACCATCGGTGCGACGGAACTGTTCCAGCCCTTGTGAGAGAGCTTGAATCTGAGCTTCTGGTCTCCATCAACAATAATGTCCTCTCTGTTGAACATGGGATCAAAGCCCAACTCTCTAAAGAGGGGAATCATCCATTTACTCCTGGAGTCTGACAAATTCATCTTGAGATAGCGACTGGAGATAGCATCCCATCGCTCCCGAAGACGATCCCACGAATCCACGATTTGCTGTTCAAGCTCTCTCTTGTCCTTCGGAGCCGCAACACTAGTCGTGGCAAATGAATCGGGCTGAATTCTTGAGTTGACGACTTTCTCACTTCGGATGTTCTCCAAGAACTCTGAAGTGATTATGCCACCGTGAGCGGACATGTTAGAGAGCGGGTTCTTTCTCAATCTACTCACCTTCAGACATCGGATAGTAGACGGTGACGCACAGAAGATCTACAGAAGCAACAGACAATTTGTCAATGCCCTCAAGCCACTCTTTTTCTCCTCGATCCTCAAGACTTTTCTTGACTTTCTGCCTTTCAACCGCAAGCTCTGCGCAACGTTCCTCAGCCTTCTTCCTCATTTCTTCTTCAAGATGTGGCTTTGATAGGGCAATTGTGAGGTCCTCACACATCTCTTGTCCAGTCCTACTTTGTGAAGTAGGTGCAGCGTGAGACAGGGCATCTACTTCAGGCTGCGCCAACTTTCTGTCTTCATGCACATCAAGCCCAATCTTCAGAAGCTCTTCTACAATCGACACTGGTTTGGTGTAGACTGCGTATCTGGCAAGAAACGTGTAAATCGAAGTGACTTTGGTCGCAGACTTCGTTGCAATGCACGCGGTTCTTCCATACGTCTCTTTCGAAGAGAATGTGAGCTCCTTCACCAATTCAATTAGATTTCTTACTAGTCTGTGTCCCAGATCAATTACGTCAAGTTCTGGGTCGTCTCTTCCCCTTAATGGGTCAAATGTTGCCCTTGGAATGATAGTCTTATCCAGTCCTTGGGCGAGTCTGCTATCCAAGATTTCTATTCTGAACGTGCTATCTGCGTTGTCAGTCATGCGGCAACCAAACTTGTTTAATCCACTCTTGACAAAATTCTGAATCTCATTTCGGCTGCCGATCAGATCCTCAGTCTCAGTTAACCTCTTCTGAACCTCAGACAAGTCAATACTCGACTGCCCATAGAAGTTGTCATTCTTCATCCTTTGAATCGATTCGTCAGAGAATGGGTCGATCACTACTTCCTCAGGCGCTATGTCCTGAAGGAAATCGTCAAGTCCGCGCTGCCCAATTTTCACGTCAAGGCCTCGTTCCCTGATAAGATCAAGTACCGACACGTCATCGCCAAAGAAGGGGGGCGAGAAGCCAAAATCCTTCCGAATACGGAAGGCTTTCTGCACCAAAACCACCAGTATTGCGGCTTCAAGAGAATCATTCACCACCATCGTCCTGATTACAACGGTTTCTTGAGGTTGCCCATATCGGTCAACACGCCCGTTCCGCTGCTCGAGTCTGTTGGGGTTCCAAGGCAGTTCATAATGAATCATCTGAGAAGCAACGTACTGGAGGTTGATCCCTTCAGAAATACAGTCAGTCGCGATCATGATTGCCTCTGGAGCCATTTCAAATTCATGAAATCTCTCAGCTCTCTGAGATTCATTCAGAGAACCGTCAAGCGTTACAATCTTGACACCTTTGAAATGTCGATGTTCGGGTATATTTCGAGCAAGATATTCTAGAGTGTCTCTGTATCTAGTGAAAATGATGACCTTCGGTATTTTTCTGAACATCTGGCGCAGAGTATTCTCCAGCATATAGGTGAGTTTACTGTCCTTTGTCGGGGTCACTTTCTGTGCTTCCTGAAGAGTCTCTTGCAGAAGCTCTTTCTCTGTTTGGAGTGCACCTATGTCTCCAAGCAGAAAACGTTCCATTCTTGTTCCTGTTTCCTCATCATCCACCCGTTCACCTGTATCATTGTCCAGAACCTCAGCCCGTGCTTCCTGCTCATCAATCGAAGCCTCTTCATCCAAACGTGCCTCTTGCTCCTCCAGTTTTCTCCTGATCGTATCCATTCGGTTCTTTAACGAACATACGAGGGCGTAAGGAGAGCTCAAAGCTCGCTTGTGAAGATGCGTCACAGTCCATTTGGCAATTCTCATTTTGAAAGTACGTTCTGCACCGGCAGATGCGAGAATATGCCGCCCAAGTTGCTCGACATCATTCATCACCTTAGCTTCAAGGCCTGAGAGCCTCACGAAAACTTCATCTGCATCTCTTTGTGGGAACGGGCTCTTTTCGCCACTTTTCTTCAATTCCTCCTCAACGTCTTTTCTCCGTCTCTGACAAACATAGGATTTGGCAACCTCACGGTTGATCACAGGATCATGGTCAGGACCAGAAACAGCACCAACATCTAACATCCTGAGAAGGCTTGCAAAAGTGTCCGTATACCCATTGTGTGGCGTGGCCGTCAGCATTAACAGATGTCTAGTCTTCTTAGCTAATTCACGCAATAGCTCCCATCGCTCCATCTCCACACGTTGTCTTGGATCTGCTTGATGGGGCTTGGCCACATTGTGTGCCTCATCAACCAAGACAATGTCCCATATCTGTTCGAGAATCTGAGCCCTCACCTCAGCCGTCTTCGCATAATCCATAGACGTGACGAGGTATGGATAATATTCCCAAGGATTCGTTCCTGGAGGAAGTTCTCGCTCCATTGCTCTCCTATGTCTTGAAGAGATTATTCTCGCGTCCACATGGAAAAAGTAGTCTAAGGCTGTCTTCCATTGTTCCCTCAGCATTGCGGGACAAACAACCAACAATCTTGAAGCTCTTTGTCTCGCAAATAATTCCACAACGATCAAGCCCGCTTCTATTGTTTTGCCCAGTCCAACGTCATCCGCAATAAGCATGCGAACCCTAGGCATCTCAAGCGACATAACAACTGGAACCATCTGAAATGAAACTGGAACCGCCCGGCTTCGCTGCAGGCTCAAGAGAGGAGCCGTGCCGTGTATCATGCTAAGTCGATAAGCTCGAAGAAGCAGATCTTGAGTAGCATAGTTGCCCACAATCTTTCCAGACGGAGGTTCAATCCTGCCAGGCCGAATTTTCTCAAACGGTATGTAGAATCTCCTATGTTCAACCGGCGTACCTTCTATGCTCGTGGCAACAAGCACATCACCTTGTACGTCGTCAACTCGCCATAGTCTCGACCTGAGCTCGACGATCGAACCTAGCGACAGATTGAACTCTCTATTTGAGCTCATTTCTTTAACTGCCTCTTGATCAAGACCCGTTGAAGTTACCCCCGCCAATACACTGAGCACGTTTCAGTGTCTATTTTCGGTCAGCCCGCGCAGGTAACTATCCGGCGCAGACTTTCAAGGAAAGGTATGCGCGCTTCAGAATAAAAATGCTCACTTATCTATCAAAACAAGCTCTCTGGACAAAGGAGTGAATCAGTATCCTATGCAGTAATGAAAGCCTTTTAAACTCCACTAGAAAAAGTAAGTCCGTGGTCGGAACATGGCTTCATGTCCAAAATGCAAGAAGGAAAACTCCAAACCCACTAAGACATGGAAATATGGTCAATTCACTGTTCAAGCTTACTCATGCGGTAACTGCGGCACACAATTCAGAGAATACACCAGAAATGGTAAGCACAGTTTTGCATTGAAATTGCAGAAAGGCAAAGGCTTCGTCAAGGCCTAGTCAACATGCGTGTAGATTATATTAGATTAGTCCGCTTCTGTATGAAGTAGGGAATTGAATGTACTATGTCATGGTGACACATTTTAAGAATCACTGGGATCGCATCACACAATCTTCGTACACTCTGGGAATGCTCAAGAAAGGGATGGATTGCAGCAAGATCGTCGAGAAAACGAAGACAGTTTTCGTAAGACTGAATGACAAAACGCTGAAGCCAGAAAAGGCATGGATTGGCCACACATCTGATTTCGTAGTTGAAGCGGAGAAGATTCGCTTTCAAGTGAAGATTGACAGAGATATCACTTGTCCTCAGAAATACAGGAACTACAAGCAAGGTTGGTACGTTGAGGAATCAGAGATCGAGGAACTCGCTTTTGAAATGCCGGTGTCAGGTGGGTCTAATCTGTACCCGCCATTCTTCTATGAATTGATGAAAACGCTCGACTGGAAAGAGTTTGAGTTTTATACTCATTGGCTAATCAGGCTTCTTGGGATAAACGATCTCTACGTTTTTGAGAACCAAAAAGGCAGCGCCGACGGATTTTTCAAATTCGGTACATTGGCCGTCATCTATGATACGACTCTAGAAAGCAACTTTGAGAAGACCAAGAAAGCTCAAATAGACAATTTCTGCTCCCAATTGAAAAGTGGGAAAATTGAATGCGGAAACACAATCACAAGCGTCGCTCACGATCAGAAACAAGTCTGGATAATCACCAGAGGAAAAGCCAGGGTCATCTCAAAGATCGACGGGGTGACTGTCAGAGAAGTGCCTATTGATGAAATCATCGAATTCTACTGCAAACGACTCAAGAATGATCTTGATGAGGATTCTCTATTAGCGCTGCTCGCCAAGGCGCTTTGAAGGTGGCGGTCCGCGCACGATCGTTGTATGCCTTCTTAGCTGACTGGAAAAGCTATTGGTCTCGCAAGTATTGCGCGCGCTTTTGTTGGTTCGGTTTTGGTTCGTTGTTTTGGGTGTGTTCTCTGTGGGTGTAACCTGTTGTTAAAATATGGATTTTCATTTCATAACTCTATTATTCGCTTGGTTAAGTCTCAAATGCATGAAAACGATTGTTGCAATGGCGATTGGAGCCTTGCTTTTTGGTGGTGGATTGATAGGTGGGTTATTGCTTCAAAACTACTTCTATGCGAGTCAACAATCAGCCCCGCCAGGTTTCGAACAGTTGACCGTTCAAAGCTACATATCGAGACCTTTTACGAAACTTGGAATAGAATTTGCATTGAAGAATACTGGAACCACGGGTTTGCAGATCGTGGCGGTAACGATGAATGGGCATCTGAATCAATCTACTATCGGACTGAGTCAAGGTTGGAATGGGACTACAGTTTTGAGTCCAAGCCAAACAGGTTCAGTTTTCGTTTATTATCCATGTTATGTGCTGGCCTTCAACAACTCAATGCCGGAATTGTCAAGCAATCCCACACAGGCTGAATTGGCAAACATGGAGCAATGGGTGAGCTCTTTTAACTGCACTTTCACATTTCTGACAAATGCCGGCCATAATTACAACTACACCATGAACAGGCTCGGATTTGACCTTTATACTGCACTTGCGTTTTATGAATCAACATTCACATACACCTTCACGGCGACAGAACAACTCAACATAACCAACATGAATTTCCAAGTTGGTACCGCGTCAACTGGCTCGATTCAGATAATTGCAAACAACACTGGAACATCAGCCGTAACCATAAATGAAGCGTGGGTGAACAATGTCAAACAAACAATCTTTGTTACTGTTCCGGCGGGTGGTCTGCCGGCGAGCATAGCAGCCAACCAAGGACTCGTAGTGAACATAACGACTTCTGTTACCCAAGGCTACAGCTACCAAGTGAAAATCATATCCTCAAAAGGCAACACATTCCTGTACACCGCAACAGCACCCAGCTAGAATTCTCACGAATGCCAATAAACAGTTTTATCTTTAGCGCGCGCGATAAACAATGAGAGTGGAGGTAGCCGTACTCCAGCTAGACGCCATGAGATTTTGGGCCTTTGGACCGTACCGAAAACGCCAATACATGCTGGCAACATGCGCTTCTGTCGTGAGACCAGTTTGGGACGCAGTTCATATTTGGATACTAATATTCATGGTACATTGAAACCTAGGAGGGGTACCCGCCGCCACCTCACGTTCCAACATATACAGAGAAGACTCACCTTCATCGCCGACAAATACAGCCTCGACATGCAAAACGTCAGGTTCCAACTCATCCTCGAACTCAAAGCCCTCGCCGAAATAGCACAGCAAAAAGCCATCGACACCCACCATGCGAAAGAAGAAACCAAACAAAACTGGATCCGCCTCACCGCATACATCGGCCAAGTCATAAACGCAATAGGCAAAACCTACGAAGAAATCAAAACCGACGACGACCTGAAAACCCTCGAAAACCTCATCAAAGAACTCAAACCACAACAACCACAAAAACCACAACAATAATCGGCTGGCGTGTTGGCTGCAATTTCATTAGAACTGGAGATGAAGATTAACCAACAGGCTTTTTTGTCACTAGCGTCGCTTCTTTGATGCCTTGGAAATGCGGGTCACCCGTCAGGATTCTTGTTCCAAGCTTTCTAGCCGTGGCCAACACAAACGCGTCGGCCAATCCGAAGTCCTTCCTGCTCTTTCGCATTTCAGCATGGATCATTCCCGTTTGCTTCGATAATTCCTCATCCACATCAATGACATCCGAGTTACTGAGCAAAATGCGATATGCAGTGCACACATCCTGCTCTTCACGCGCAATCTTGCTTATCACCTCTCCAAGCGTCACAGCACTCGTGTAAACCCCGACATTCTCATCTTCAAGCACAACCTTGACCCTTGCGCCGATTTCGCTTCCAATCAAATACTCTACCCAAGCATAAGCGTCAACCACGTATTCTCTAGTCATGCGCCTTCAACTCGTCTTCCACAGTGAACGGCTTCAGCATTCTAAAAGCCCCGAACCCATCTATCCTAACCTTCCTCACGCTTATCTCCACCAATTCTCCCTCCTTGATCTTCTTACTATCAATCAGTTTCTTGGGTATCGTCACGACCAGCGAACCGCCAACTCTTCGAGTTTTCGTCACGCTCATGAAATATCCCTTACCCATCACAAAATAACACACAAGTTACACTTAACCCTTACTGCAAACACACAAGCTCCGTGTTTGTTCCAATGCGCGCGCAGACAGAAAAAAGGAGGGAAAGCTGTCGTTCAGTTTATTTCATGAGTTTCATTGTTTCTTCGAGAGTCATAATAGGCTTCGTTTCAGTCATGTTGTAGCTCATCCAAGCCATGATTTCAGGTTCCATCGAGCATTTAAGCAGGGCTTCCATGCTCGGAGCATCATACACCGATATATTGGTGTGATCTGGCATCGAAGTCCAGCTTCCAACAACTTTGATCCCGTATTTCTTCACGAGTTTGTCCATTTTGTTCGCAGCGTCTATGGATATTTTCCTGACTTTTTCATTATGCATCGGACAGCTTTCAGCCGTATGCTTTGAAATCTGCAGAAAGAGCATATAGAACTGTCCAAACAACGGTGTGCAGTCTGCAAGTATAAATAACTTTTTTCAATTGCGGATATTGCCCCTTAAGCGTGCGCTTGATGTGGTTCGGTTCCGTTGAAGGGTGGTGTACGGGAATTGAAGGCTGGCGTGTTGGCTGTAACCCGCCTTTTGTTCTATGTGGCATTCGGCTAATCGGGCTACCCGCACTTCCGGTAGAGACGTCATCAGCACCTGTTTGCCCTTTCCACTTGCAGGACGGCCGTTTCACCGCTTCACACCCGGCATCCTCAACACTTCAACGTGCATCATCGTCCCTTGCCGGACGGACGTTTCGTTTCTGCTCCGTTGCCAAGGCTCTCACCTTGCGCCCTTGCGGACGCTGCAATTCTACACGTGGGCGGAGTTTCCTCAAGCCTATCATTTCAAGGCTCGAAAGCCACACACCAACTCGCCAGCCAACACACAATGCACAACAGTACGCAATAAGAATATTGGAAAACTTATACTTCCCAAACGCCCAAGTAACATGCAGGCGTGTGACACAATGTCCAAACGCGTCATCCTCGTGACCGGAACCCCATGCGTCGGAAAAACTTCAGTTGCACGCGTGCTCACGTCGAAGCTGGACGCCTTGTACCTCAATTTGACCGACCTGGCAATCCATGAAAACCTAATCATAGGCAAGGATGAAGAGCGAAACTCAGCGATCATTGATGAAAAACGAATGAAAAAGAGAATAGACGAAATCATCAGAAAAACAGACAAGCAAAACATCGTCGTCGACGGTCACTACGCCGTCAACGTTGTTCCCCTAAACCGCATCACAAACGTCTTTGTTCTGCGGCGGGATCCTGTTGAACTGCGCAAGTTAATGGAGCAATCGGGCTTTTCAGGTCGGAAACTGTTCGAAAACTTGGCTTCCGAGATTCTGGACGTCTGTTTGGTTGACGCCTTGAACATGGTTGGCCAAAGAAGAGTCTGCGAAGTGAACGTTACAGGCAGAAGTGTTGAGGAAACAGTTCAAGAGATTCTGCTTCTGGCAGATAATCCTCACGATTGCCAAGTGGGCGTCGTCGATTGGCTCGGCAAACTGGAACGCGAAGGCGTTCTTGACGACTACCTGAAAACATAGTCAGGCTATCTTAAACGCATGGCCATTTGCTGTCTTGTCAACAGCGTGATCTTTCTCCTGTTTGCGTAGGACTTCGCATGATCACTAAACTTTTCACCCACAACAAAGGGGCTCGAAAGTCCAACGTCGGAAGAGGCTTTATCAATATTTATGATGATGTTGACACCTATGGTCCTTCTCCAATCTCTAATCCACACTCCCTGCGCCGTATGCCCCTTCTGAACCATGAGGTCAAACTTCTGAGTAATCCCGCTGAAACCCTCAAACGTCGTGGCATCCTGCTCCACCTTATAACCTTCTTTCTTGAAATACCGCATCACGTCTGGAACCAGTTTAGACTGTGCCTTGGGCTCTTGCGCTTCGCCGCTCATCTGTCCCCCTCTTGCACTAGCGTTATCTAGTCCCACGTGGAAAAGGTTTTCGATAGGTGAAAACCGTGGCGCTAACATTCGTGGTCGTGTGCAGCAGATGTGGCGGTCTCTTGCTGGCAAAGGCCGAACAGAAAACTAGAACGTGCCCATACTGTGGTTCAACAGTCATACTAGAAAGAGCCAAGAAGGTCGGATCTGCCAAGACAAGCCTCGAAGCCACTACGCTGCTGCAGAGACTCAAAACGGAGGCCGCCGCCAAAAGATAAATCGTCAAACGTTACCAGACTTGCAGGACAATCATTCCAACTGTTTTAGCATTTGACACGTCCTACATATTTTGTCAGTCGTAGGTTCACCGCATTCACCGCATTCTCCCAAGCCTTCCTTCTTCGCCATCCCTTCCAAAGCCGGTCGAATTTTCTCAATCGACTTGAAGATCGTGAACTTCATTCCAGGATGCTTCTCCTCAAGCC
>Ga0315280_10002250_pt1 | contig 31498 bp, 38 predicted proteins | sample YL17G06_40_MG_FD_203697 | JGI IMG/M metagenome (GOLD analysis project Ga0315280, IMG submission 203697) | Sediment microbial communities from Yellowstone Lake, YNP, Wyoming, USA - YL17G06_40 | ecosystem: Environmental > Aquatic > Freshwater > Lake > Sediment | place: USA: Wyoming | collected... | reverse complement strand
TGGAGATGCTAATGAGATAGGTTCCAAGGGGGTCGGAAGCATTGATCGGCAGAACAATGTTGGGTGGAATCAGACCTCCCGATATAGGAGTGAAGCTCGTGCCTATGTATTGGGTGCGATTCTCATCAGGGGCTTTGACCCAAACGAAATAACTCTGGCTGCCGTATCCGGAGCCTTCCAAGCCGATCTGCCTGCCTCTTAACGTATACAACGGCTGGTCGGTCTGGAGTGTGGGTGCTCCGTACACCATTGGTGGCAGAGCACTTGCGACGAGACCAATCAAGACGACGACGGCTACTAGTTGGACTAGCCTCATTTCACAATTCTCTCCTTTTCAAGTCTTGGTTGAGTTTGCGAGTTGGCGCCGGGAGAGGGATTCGAACCCCCGAGGCCCATACGGGCCACAGGCTGTCTTTGTAAATTTCGCTCAAGGCCTGCGCCTCTAGATCATGTTGCGATGCTAATCCGCTCGGCCATCCCGGCTGACTAATGCGTGAAGCCGATTCCTATTTAAGTTCCGAGATAATTCGTCACCTAAAACAAATCAAGAGGAATTCCACAGTGCCGACGGCGGACTACGTGTTCCTACCTCACATCACGGATGCCTACGTGCAGGCAAGTGGTACGTCGCTTGAGAATGCGCTTGCGTCTGCCGGCAAAGCCCTTTTTGATACTCTGTGTGACCTTAACTCCATCACGCCCAAACTCACTGAGCGTGTCGTTGTGGAAGGTCACGACGAGATAGCGCTCGTCTACAATTGGTTGGAATCGCTCTTGCTGAAGTTTGAGTTAGAGCAAAAAGTCTACTCAGAATTCAAAGTCGATAAGATTGCACGATCTTCGCAAGGCCTTCGCACTACGGCTGAAATTTCAGGCGAACCATTCGATAGGCAGAAGCACGGACCAAAGGTTGAGGTTAAGGCTGTGACGTACCATAAAATGGAGGTCGTACAAGAACCCGAAACGACCACTCTGAGATTCATTCTTGACCTGTAAGCTGATACCCTAGGACCCGTGCATTACCTTCCGGAACTCCGGTATCAGTCTCATTTCAGACGGATCAACACCTCGCAGCGCAGCTAGGTAGACTGATACGTAATCACCGAACACAACTGCCGTCAGCAGTTGACTCAGTCTATCCTGTCCCAGTCCAGCAAAGTCAATTGCTCTTGGGAATCCGAGTTCCTGAAGAAGACTGCCGAGCCTTTCTTGGGTTCGTTTCTGTCCCACTAGCCAGTTCTCATTCCGCAGGAAGATGGGTTGAACGCTGGCTAGCGTTTTGAGCGCTTTCAACCCTTCGACATCGTCATGAAATGCTTCTGGGAGCGTATAGTAGAAAGCGGGCATCTTGCTGTTCTCGTTGAGTTCGTTCTTGAATCGTCGCAACACGCTGCAATCCTCTTCCCCACCGATAATCAAAGGAAGCTTATCCAACAGCAATTGCGCCATCTGTTTCGCACTGTTCTTCTCAGAAGGAACACTCGGTTTCACCTTGTCAAGTTGATCTGCTACCGACTTTCTAGCATCGGAGAGCAGTCTCGAGGCGTCATCTAGAATTGCCGCGGAACCCAAGACGAAAATTGAAGCAGCCAAGAGTTCAGGTAGAGCGACTCTGGGCAGCATGCCCGATGGAACCTTCAGGTAAGGGAGCCTGTGCTGCTCTGATTGTGCAAGAAGTCTGCCGCCAGAGCTTATGGTCACAATTCTCGCTGCTCTGCTCATCGCCTGATCCAGAACCGAAAGTGTCTCCTGCGTCTCTCCAGAGTAGCTGATCGCAACAAACAATGTTCGCTTACCAACAAAGGCTGGCAGTCTCAAGCTCCTCAAGACTGTGACCGGAATGTCGACAGTATCGCGCACATAGTCGGTAAGGAGATCCCCTACAATTGCCGATCCACCAACCCCCATGAAGACCACGTTTTCGGGCCGCTCAAGTTCTCTGCCGCAGGTAACATCAGCATCAGACGGTGGCGTGAGCCTCCCAGGCGTTTTTTCCATCAAAGAGAGCATGTCGGAGCGGTCAACCCTCTTCAAAGCATCCACGTGGTCAAGGTCCATCGTAATCGCCCTAGAGAATGCAGCCTACCGCAATAAGATTCATCTTTAGCTCACCTTATCCACAAGAATCAAAGGGAAATAACTCTTGGCTCAACTTGGCTCTGGCACTAGGAAGCTCACTGTGGCAGTTCCCGCATCCTTGGTCTCAGATACTCCTCATCTGAGAGAGAAGACGGCTAAACTCGGGATAATAGCTCGTGCTTGCGCTATCTTCGGGGTAGGGGAAATCGTAATCTACGCTGACGACGATTGGCGCAGCCAGCAAGAAGACATCAACCTTTGCACACAGGTTCTGAGTTTCATCGAAACCCCTCAGTACCTCCGCAGGAAAATCTTCAAACTAAGCCCTGAGCTGAAGTTCACAGGCATCTTACCACCCCTGCAAACACCGCATCATAATGTTCCCAATTCAGTTCGTCAATGTAAGGTCGGAGATATTCGGGAAGGAGTAATCTTGAGTCGCCATGCGAATTCTCTGTTAGTGGACGTAGGACTTGAGCGCTCCATCCAATGCCCGGGAGAACTGTCGCCCGGTTCTAGGGTGACAGTGCGTCTGGGATCTTTGGAAGGAAACCTTACTGGCGAAATCGTCGGCGCATCCAAGGAACGATTGTCTCAAGGCTCCAAAGGATCAGGATATTGGGGCTACCATGTGAAAAAGGCGAGGTCGCTCGTCGAACTCCTTCAAGATAGCAGTTTCAATCTCAAAATAGGCACCTCGCGTTACGGCGATTCTATCCTAGATGTTTGGCCACGCTTGAATGCCTCCATAGCAGCCGCGGAAAGTCTCCTCGTCGTTTTTGGCTCTCCAAAGATGGGTCTGGGCGAAATTCTCGCGCAGGAAGATCAAGTCCCACAGGATCGCTTCGACTACTTCATCAACACTGTACCCTTCCAAAATGTGGCGACGGTCCGAACTGAGGAAGCAGTGCCAGTCACACTTGGGTTGTTGAACGTCGAGGCGTTCCTCCCCTAGTCTTGTCGGATAAGAATATATTGTGGGCGTCCGGCTTAGTGAACGAAAGTTCCAAGCCAGTAAGCATATTCAAAAGGGAGAATCGTAGTCTAGACACGTTTCACGTCATAATCGCTAGTCGCAAGCGGATATGGAAAAGGGAAGTAATTTGAGCAAAACTGTGAGCGTTTACGACACCGAAGGCAAGTCAGTAGGAAAAGTTGAGCTTCCGCGCTTCTTCGAGACACCCGTTCGATCAGACCTGGTAAGACGTGCTGTTGTAACAATTCAGAGTCATATGTTTCAGCCTCAAGGACGAGACCCGATGGCTGGTAAGAGGACGACAGCGGAATCGATTGGTGTAGGTCATGCAATGTCTCGAGTTCCGAGGGTGAAAGGTGAAAGGTACCCCAAGAGCAACCAAGCGGCCTTCGCACCATCAACGGTGAAAGGAAGGCTCAATTTTCCACCAGTGCCGACTAAGCGCGTAGCCAAGAAGATGAACCGAAAGGAACTAGAACTCGCTATGCTTTCCGCTGTGGCGGCCACATCACTGAAGGATCTGATCAAGGCCAGAGGCCATAGAATTCCTGACGATCGCGATTACCCTATTGTAGTCTCAGACGATCTTGAACGACTTACGAAGAACTCTGAAGCCGAGAAGGTTTTGCGGAATCTTGGTGTATGGGATGACGTGAAGCGAGCTTCGGTTACCAGAAATCGAGCCGGTAAAGGAAGTAGTCGTGGGCGTCCCCTCAAGCACGGCGTAAGCGCATTAGTAGTTGTCGAAAAGAAGCAGGGTGCAGAGAGGGCCTTCCGCAATTTCTCCGGCGTGAAGGTGGTTGATGTTCGAAGCCTGAACGTTAACGACCTTGCACCTGGAACTCATCCAGGTCGGCTTACGATCTGGACACAGTCGGCACTTAAGGGCCTTGACGGCCGTTTTGGAGGTAGTTCTCCATGACGAAATTGGCTACAAATGAAGTAATCAGGTTCCCGCTACTATCGGAAGACGCAGTAACGCTCCTCGAAGCAGAGAACAAGATCACATTCATCGTTAATCTCAAGTCTGACAAGCATGACATCAAGCGAGCAGTCCAAGAACTCTATGAAGTGAGAGTGGAAAACGTGAACACGCTGATAACCCCGGAAGGCGAAAAGAAGGCGTTCGTGAAGCTCACCCCGGAGTTCAAGGCCGCGGACCTAGCAGTCCGTTTGGGTATCCTGTAAGCGGCATATTAATTAGAGGAGAATCAAACCAAACCTCAATGTGATTACCTTTGCCTCGACAGTTCTCCTATAGGGGACATTCACTTGAAGAATTACAGCAGATGTCCATGGATGAGTTTATTCGAATACTTCCGTCGAGGCAACGAAGATCACTGACTAGAGGACTCACCGTAGATCAGAGAACATTGATGGCGCTAATTCGTACCGCAGGCAGAACGAAAGGCAAGGACAGCAAACCGATCAGGACCCACTGCCGAGACATGGTAATCCTACCCGAGATGGTGGGATTGATGGTTCTTGTTCACAGCGGCAAGGAGTTCACGTCGGTCGAAATAAAGCCGGACATGATCGGACACTATCTGGGCGAGTTCGTTATCACGAACAAGAAGGTACAACACGGAACACCAGGCATTGGCGCATCCAGAAGCTCAATGTACGTTCCGCTCAAGTAATCCCAAGAACTAGCGGCTTCGCCATTTGGTTACGAGGAAGAAGGGCATTCCGAGCACTATGCCCGCTATTAGCGCCACAAACAAGGGCTGAAGGGTCTGCCAACTAACCGTTTGTGTTGCTCCTAACTTGGGCTGAGCTTCTACCGTGTTGAGCTCCATGAGTAGTCGTTCATGTGAAGTTGTGGGTCCCGGGGCAGCAGCCAGTCCCACGCCTAGCACAACTCCTAGTAGAACTGCCAACCAGATTCTTCTCATCATGAAGCCTACTCCTTGAACCATTCTTGTTTGGTTAAGTCTACATTTTCGAACACGGTTGCTCTGTCAGACAACTCGTTCTTTCCACATTCTCGCACACTCGTACCAGCAGATGCCAGCTCCTATCGCACCGAACACTACTCCAACAGGCTCAACTTGGCCGCTTCGGATTATCACTTGTAAAACGTAAGCAACAAGAGCTGTTGTTAGAAAGATGGCGTAGAAGAGGTATCGAGGCAGGATCAAATGGCCGATCTTGAGGAACATCTTGAGGGTTCCAACTCGGACCTCTTCCTTAAGGAAATACTGCCCAAGTTCATCTTTCTCGGCGATGCCTAGTTCGCGCAACTTCTCAAAATGGTATAGTGCAGTACTTGGGCTTGACATTGAGAGTGCCCTTTGAGTCTCGCGAACACCTATTGGCTTTCCTGTCTTCAGCAAATACCAGTATACTCTCAGGGTGGTCCCGTGAATCTCGGCTTCTTTCGAAGTGCCCGCATCAACCGTGCTCATGTCAATCTGCGGAAAAATGATGCGTCTGAGTAGATAGGACTTACCAGAGTAGGCTTTCTTCAACCAATTTCGAGCTAAACAACGTTTTTTAGGGTTACTGCGCACATGCGGGGACGCACGGTGTAGACCGAATGCCAAATTGGGGATACTCAGTCAAGGAATTCGACCCAGACAGGACTGTGAAATGTTCAGGCAGGGAACTGAAGATTTCCCCAAAGGCAGCCACAGAAATCTGTCGAAAATTGCGGGGTATGAGGTTAGACGCGGCCAAGGAGCTATTGGAGGCGGTCCGGAAGAAGAAGCGTGCAATCGCCTTTAGGCGCTACCATAAGGAAGTTCCGCATAGAAGTCTTGACGAGGGATGGTACGCAGGCCGTTACCCGGTTAAAGCCGCTAAGACGTTCTTGTTTCTACTGGAGGAGTTGGAGTCAAATGCTGAATACAAGGGCCTTGACGTTGATCGAATCAGGATTGTGCACGCAGCCTCGCAAAGAGGAATGAAGACTCAGCGAATCATCTCGCGTGCCTATGGGCGAGCTAGTCCATATCATAATACGATGGTTCACATTGAACTCATGGGATATGAGGTAGCAGATTAGTTGCCGATTCAAAACTACTTTGTCAGAGAAAATGTTCGGAAGGCTGAGATAGATGAATATCTATCTCAGGAATTGAAGCGAGCCGGATATAGCAAGGTCGAGATGACCAAGACACCGTTAGGAACACGTGTAGTGGTTTATGCTGCGAAACCCGGACTCGTTATCGGGCGTAGGGGTCAGAGTATTCGTGATCTCACGAAGATCTTGGAAGAACAGTTCGGGGTTGAGAACCCTCAGATCTCAGTCGCCGCTCTGGAAATACCTGAACTAGATGCCAAAGTTGTCGCATCTCAAATTGCAATGGCGCTTCAGCGTGGGATTCACTTTCGACGAGCGGCTTACTGGGCACTTCAGAGAACTATCGAGGCTGGTGCCCTTGGTGTTGAGATAGTGATTCGAGGCAAGCTAACAACTGATCGAGCTCGGTACGAAAAGTATCGCGCTGGATATCTACCGGCTGTTGGCGAAACCATAGGGCGACTGCTTCGAACAGCCGTAGTTGATATTCAGCTGAAGCAGGGGCTGTTCGGGATAAGCGTGAGGCTGATGCCCCCGAACGTCGTATTCCCCGACAAACCCGTCATAAAGGAGATTGGAGAAGTTCCAGCCCTACCGAAACCCGTCGTAGAAGAAGTCACACCAGAACCCGCTGCAGCAGTAGAAGAGGTAGCAGAAGTTGCCGATACAGAGAAAGCGTGAGATCAGACAACAGCTTCCGGAAGAACGCGAGAAAAAGCTCGCAGAATTGAGAACGGAGCTTGTGAAACTTAGGACAAGCGTCAGAGCCGGCGGGAACGTTGATAACGTGGGGCGAGTGAAAGAGCTAAGAAGAGCCATCGCGCGGATTCTCACCATAAGTCACGAGAAGGTACCTCCGGAGGCAGAGGCATGAGCCCAATTACCCCCGAGAACGTTCTGCGACATGAGCTGATCGGCTTGAACGCGACGGTTTCAAGCTCCACCGATCCAAGTTTGAAGGGCGTGCGAGGCACGATCGTTGACGAATCCAAGAACATGCTAGTTATACTCCGAGAGGGAAAGAAGCTTAGAATCCCGAAGAGTATTGCAACTTTCAGGCTGAAGCTCCAAGACGGAACAGTGGTCGATGTTGAAGGAATGCGCTTGGTGGCTAGGCCTGAGAATCGGCTTAAGACTAGAGTGAGGCGATGGTAATGTCTGACATAGGCATCGGAGCAAAATCCCCTAAGAAGACATGTGACGACCGAAACTGCCCGTTCCACGGTCAATTGTCAGTGAGGAGAAAGTTTCTCGACGGCAAAGTCGTAAGCACCAAGATGACGAAGACGGTCACAGTGGAGAGGGACTACTTACAATATGTTCGCAAGTACATGCGTTACGAGAAGAGACGAAGCCGAATCATGGCACACAACCCACCTTGCCTCGAAATTCATGAAGGCGACAGAGTGAGAATTGCTGAATGCAGACCGATCAGTAAGGAAGTCGCGTTTGTCGTAGTCGAAAGACTGTGAGGTCAGTAACCAGCTAACCGCTCTTTCGCCACAACATAACCTTAATTTGCAGCAGATGCGTTCTGCAACGAATTACGTGGGAATAAGATGCCAGTTCCTAAGACTCGTGCAGTCAGTGCGAAGGGAATGGTAGAGTACAGGCCGCACGTGGCACGAGGACTGCCGAACGGTAGTCGTGTGAATTGCGCTGACAATACTGGGGCAAAGGAGCTGAAAGTAATTCAGGTCCTAGCAACTCACACAAGATTGAGGCGGGTTCCATCGGCGTGCGTCGGCGATATGGTTATGGTTTCTGTTTCTAAAGGGACGCCTGATTTGCGGCGTCAAATGTTCCCCGCAGTTGTTGTTCGTCAAGTGAGGTTGTTCAAGCGACCAGATGGGACTAGGCTTTCTTTTCATGATAATGCCGCTGTCATCATGACTCCTGAAGGCGAGATGAAAGGGACAGAGATACGAGGACCGGTGGCGAAGGAAGCGGCTGAGCGCTGGCCTAGGGTCGCTAATCTCGCGAGCATAATCATCTGAGAGTGAAGCTCATTGTCCCTTAAGGTCAAGAAACCCTCAAAACAGCGAAAGAGACTCTACCTAAGTCCGGCTCATAGGGTCAGAAAACTGCTATCCGCCCCACTCTCATCCGACTTACGATCAAGTCAAGGCAGACGATCATACCCAGTCCGGAAGGGCGACACCGTGAAGATTGTTCGCGGAGATTTTGCGGGGATAGAAGGGAAGGTAAACGATGTTGACACGCGAAAGCAACGTCTGTATGTAGAGGGTGTTTCTAGGGAAACGGTGGCTGGAACTTCCACGAACGTTTCCGTGCACAGCTCGAAGGTAGTGATCACAAAACTTAATCTTGATGATAAGTGGCGAGCCGAATCCGTCAAGGTAGCGCGGACCAGGCAGGCGGCTGGTGAGGAGGCTTAGGAGGATGGGACATAAGAGCGGATTCGGACACCTGAAACGACTCGCGGCTCCATGGTTCTGGCCGATTCATCGAAAGGAGTATGCGTGGGCTCCAAAGCCAATCCCCGGCGCGCATGCAACATCCGTATGCTTGCCGTTAGAGCTGATTCTGCGTGACGATCTCGGAGTGGCAACGACGAGAAGAGAAGTAGCAAGCATACTGTCCTCAGGGAAAGTGAAAGTGGACGGTAGGACTAGGCAAGAGGAGAAACTCCCGGTTGGAATAATGGACGTCGTAGAGCTTGCCGACGCCAATGTTGCCTACCGAGTTCTCCCCGTGGAAAGAAAGGGGTTGACGCTCATTCGCATTCCAAAAGACGAGGCCAAATTCAAACTCTGCAAGATCCTCGGCAAGAGTGTGGCAGCAAAGGGCGTAGTCCAATACAGCACACACGACGGACGCAATATAATAGCCACTAAGGGAGAAGGGGAACCAGCTGTGTACGCGACCAACGACACGCTGAGGCTCAGCATACCTACACAACGTGTGCTAAGCCACATCAAATTCGAGAAGGGCAATTATGCACTTGTCGTGGCGGGTCGTAACCTAGGTAAGAGCGGCAAGATCGTGGAATTACAAAATGGCACTGCCACAAGACCTGCCATGGTTACAATAGAAGACCAGACCGGAAACAAGTTCGACACAATAGTCGAGTACACCTTCGTCGTCGGAACCGACAAACCCGCAATAAAGCTGGAGGCCTCATAGAGCAATGCAGACGGCCACCGAAACAATCCGCGAGAATCCGATGCGCACGATAAAACTCGCGAAGGTCACGGTTCATATAAACGTAGGCAAATCCGGCGAAATGCTTGAGAAAGCAAGAAAGGTTCTGGAAGAAATAACAGGCCAGAAGCCCTGCACAAAACAAGCCAAGATGACGATCAAGGAATGGGGGACAAGAGAGGGTGAACCAATCGCTTGCCTAACCACCCTCAGAGGCGATAAGGCAACGGCCTTCCTGAAACGCGGACTCGAAGCCGTATCGAACACGTTGAAGAAATCTTGTTTCGACGATAACGGTAATTTCGCTTTCGGGATCAGGGAACACATCGAAATCCCGGGCACCAAGTACGCGCCCGAGCTTGGTATCTTCGGAATGGATGTTATGGTGACACTTGAACGGCCGGGGTACAGGATTAAGAGAAGACGAATACGGCCCAAGCCGGTCGGAAAGTTCCATCGCATATCACGCGATGACGCCGTCAAATTCATGACGGAGAAGTTCGGAGTTCAGATCCGCGAGGCGTAGGTCAATGGCGAAACTGAAAGCAAAGAAAGTTAGAAAGTATGGGAAGGGCAGCAGACCATGCAAACGTTGCGGTCAGTACGGCCCGGTTATTCGCAAGTATGGTCTAAACCTGTGCAGACAATGTTTCCGTGAGTTAGCGCCGAGCTTGGGTTTCAAGAAGTACATGTAGAGTGTGAGTGATTTGGTTCTCGTGGAGCTAGCTCAAAGGACGCTTGAAATCCCCGACGGCGTACAATTGAACATTGATGGAAGGAAGGTTAAGGTCACAGGGCCCAGGGGAATCCAGGAGGAAGACTTCTCGCACCTCCCCGTCAAATTCGCACTTGAAGAGCGATCACTTCGAGTCTACAGTGATTGGGCTAGAAAACGAGAGGTCGCGCTCGTCGGCACGGCTCTCGCCCATGTACGAAACATGATTCGCGGCGTCACATCTGGCTATACTTACAAGCTGAAGATCGTGTACGCGCACTTTCCGATGACTGTGAAGGTTCAAGAGAAGGAAGGTAAAGTTGCGATAGACAACTTCACCGGGGAGAAGACGCCTCGAATCGCGAGGATCGTTGGCTCAGCCAAGGTTAAGGTTGTCAGCGACGAAATACATGTTCAGGGCACTAGGATTGGAGATGTGAGCCAGACCGCTGCAAACATCCAAGCCGCGACGAGGATAAGAGACAAAGATCAACGAGTCTTCTTAGACGGCATCTACGTGTACGAAAAATCAGAGGGAATGTAACACGCCAAAATCATACCCGAGACCAAAATTCGCTCGTGAAGAGAGCTGGCGCTACAAACGCGTCAAACCATCATGGCGAGCCCCGAAGGGCAAGACGAGTCGCGTCAGACGAAGCAAAGACGGTTGGCCCCCAGTCGTCAAGATCGGATACTCACACGCCAAAGCAAGCAGAGGATTGCATCCTTCAGGTCTCCGAGAGATCATGGTCTGGCGTCCTCAGGACCTTCAAGGCTTGGATCCAAAGACGCAAGTGGCCCGAATTGGCCATACGGTTGGCGAGAACAAGCGCGTGCAGATAGTCGATGAAGCGAAGAAGGCAAACATACGAATCCTGAACCCAGGGCTAAAGAAACCCACGGAACCTGAAGTGGTCCCAGAAGCTGCACCAGCCGAAACAACCGAGGAAGCCAAAGTAGAAGCCACGCCGTCCACAGCCCCAGAAGAACCCACAGAAGAGAAGACGGAAGAGAAGATAGAGCAGACAGAGAAGAAGGCAAGGTCAGAAAAAAGCAAGCCAAAGAAGAAGACGAAAAGGAAGAGTAGCAAATGAGTGTCACAAGTCAAAAGAGATTAGCCGCTGAACTCCTCAAAGTCGGCATAACACGCGTCTGGGTCGACCCAGAAGATACGGACACAGTCTCCTCGGCAATTACGCGAAAGGAGATTCGCAAGCTGATTCACGAGGGCAGCATCCAGAAACTCCCAAAGGTCGGAATCAGCCGAGGAAGGAAACGCGTGAGGCGACAGGAATTACTGGCGGGTCGACACAGGGGACCCGGCAGCATAAAGGGCCATGTGGCATACGGGAAGAAGCGATGGGCTATTCGGATACGATCCATAAGACGCAGACTTCGCTCGCTGCGCGATAAGCGGCTGATCACGACAGGCGTGTATCGTAAGCTTACCCTTAACGCGAAAGGCGGAACCTTCAGAAGCGCCGCCCACCTAGACGAGTACATTGACACGCATAAACTCGCAAGGAGACGCTGAGAATGCAAGCGACAACTCAAACTCAAAAGTCCGATACCGGATGGATCCCAAAGACGAAAGTAGGCAGAATGGTCCAATCCGGGCAGGTCGTTTCGCTTGAAGACATCTTCACGCAGGGTTTGAAGATCAAAGAACCTGAGATAGTCGACGTTCTTCTCCCAGGTCTAAGGCAAGAAGTGCTTGGGATCGGTTTCGTTCAGAAGCAAACTGATGCTGGTGAAAAGTCAAGGTTCAAAGCGATCGTGGCGGTCGGCAACGGCACGGGCTTCTTAGGCGTCGGCGGCGGGAAGGCAAGGCAAGTTAGAAGCGCTATCGACAAGGCAACGCTCAACGCCAAACTCAATGTCGTCCCAATACGTCGTGGATGCGGCAGCTGGGAATGTGGTTGCGGCCAATCGCATTCAATTCCATTCAGAGTGAGAGGGAAAACCGGGAGCGTCGGAATCGACATAATCCCAGGTCCAAGAGGGCTGGGTTTGGTGGGTGGGGAGATATCCAAGACCATACTCACCTTAGCGGGAGTAAAGGACTGTTGGACAAGAAGCTACGGCTCGACGAGCACGCTTGGATCTATGGCCTACGCCATCTATGAAGCACTTCGCAGCACCTATCGTATTGTCACACCGAAAGACTGGGTAGCCTAAGCAGTATCTCTAGACCATCGCGGCGAAAGCCTCGATGCTCTAATTCGCTACGAGAGTGCTGCCACCTCAAAGCCTACGCTACGGCGATTCGTTATGGACTAAAAGGTGAGAGGAGGAAAGAAAATTCTCACTTGATGATGTGAAGTTCCTTTCCGATTTTTCCGAACGCCCGGATCGCGAAGTCTAAGTCTTCCTTGGTGAGTGCGGCATTCATTATTGTTCTTATTCGGGCTTTGTCGCGCGCCACCATTGGAAAGATGATTGGCAAGGCAAAGACGCCTTCCTCGTAAAGGCGCGAGCTCAATTTCTTCGCGACGCCGCTTTCTCCAACGATGACCGGAGTGATCGGAGTCGTGCTGTTTCCTATATTGAACCCTAGATCCTTCATCGCCTTCTTGAAGTACCGAGTGTTCTCCCACAGGGTTTGCACATGCTTTGGCTCAGTCTCTAAGATATCGATAGCCGCCGTGCATGCAGCTGCAACGCCTGGTGGATGTGAGCCGCTCAGGAGCCATGTGCGAGACTTATTGTAAGCAAAGTTAACTAAGTCCTTGGAGCCAGAGACATGTCCTCCAACGACGCCAAAGGCCTTGGAGAATGTTCCCATCTCAACATGCACTTTGTCACGGCCTAGCTTGAAGTGGGAAACGATGCCTCTTCCCCCTTCGCCTAAGACTCCTTCGCCGTGGGCGTCGTCCACGTAGACCATCGCGCCATGCTCTGCGCCTAGTTTCGCTATTTGATCTAATGGCGCCATGTCGCCATCCATGGAGAAGACGCCGTCGGTAATTATCAGAATTCTTCTATATGGCGGATCATGCTTCTCAGCCTCTGCCAGAACGCGCTGCAGGTCCTGCATGTTTGTATGCTTGTAGACTCCTCTCTCTCCGTGCGCTAGTCTGACGCCGTCGATTATGCTGCCGTGGTTTAGTTCATCGCTTATTATGAGATCACCTTTCCCTGCAAGTTGCGGTATAAGGCCAGCATTTGCCGCGAATCCCGTCTGATAAACCAATGAAGCTTCTGCATCCTTGAATCTTGCCAGTCGCTTTTCCAACTCGACATGTAGGTCCATGTTTCCGGCGATGGGACGGACGGAACCAGAACCTGCTCCGTGAGTTTGAATGGCCTTGATTGCTGCTTCTTTCATTTTCGGGTGATTGCTTAATCCCAAGTAGTTGTTTGAGCAGAACATTAGGACTTTCTTGCCGTCGACGTTACACCATGGCGTGCTGGGCCCTTGTAGTACGCGCAGTTTCCAGTCAAGTTCGCTTTTCACTAATTCGTCGTATTCTTCTCGTAAGAACGATGTTGGATTTCGCATTCCAAGAACCTCTTCTTCGATCATCCTGTCTGTTCGCTTAACTCTTACTATGTTAGTGTTCCGGCTTGGTATCTTTGAGTGAGTTTATCCAGCATATCTTTCGTCATATTACGCAGGTCATATGACGGAGTCCAATCCCAGTCTTTTCGTGCGACGCTGTCATCTATCGACATGGGCCACGAATCTGCGATGTTTTGTCTGAAGTCAGGCTCGTACTCACACTTCAAGTCCGGAATGTGCTTTTTGATTTCCGCAGCCAACTCGCCTGCCGTGAAGCTGATAGCGGTTAGGTTGTAGCTGGTTCTGCAGTTGATCTTTGTTGGATCAGCTTCCATTAGATCTATTGTCGCTTTCATGCAGTCGGGCATGTACATCATTGGAAGCATCGTGTCTTCCCTAAGAAAGCAAGTGTACCGCTTGTTCTTGATTGCTTCATAGAATATTGCGACCGCATAATCCGTTGTCCCGCCGCCTGGAGGTGTCTCGCTACTAATGATGCCTGGGTAACGGAGACTTCGTACGTCTACGCCGAATCGTTTGAAATAGTAATTGCACAGGAGTTCGCCAGCGACTTTGGTTACCCCGTACATCGTACCTGGAATCAGGATCGTGTTCTGAGGGGTGTCTACGCGAGGTGCGCCCGCGCCGAATACGGCAATTGAGCTGGGCCAGAAGACGCTAGTCAACTTGCTTTCTCTTGCGATTTCTAGCACATTGTAAAGCCCATCCATGTTCACGTGCCAGGCAACCTGTGGATTCTGCTCGCCAACCGCTGAGAGGACTGAGGCCAGATGATAGATGATCTGGATGTCATGTTTCCGCACGACGTTCACGAGATTCTCCTTGTCAGTCGCGTCGACGACCTCGTAGGGCCCTGACTTCAACAGTGCCTCACTCGGCGCCCTCTTATGCCCGCCCGCAACAATATTTTCGTGACCATATTTCTCTCGAAGTTCCAATGTCAACTCGGATCCTATCTGTCCTGTTGCGCCCGTGACGAGGATCCTGTTAGCATTTTTTCCCGGCATGTGATGATCACCATTTCGCGAAACGCGCATGCCTCGGTTTGGGGATATAAGATGTGCCCGTCGATACCGTCGGTAGCACTAACCTACAGATCCGCAGCGGAACCGAGATATGTTTGCTGATGAGTTGCAGTGATCTGGTTAGGGGTCAGGAGTTACGGAAACCACCAAAACCAATTCGGCACCTCGAAGGGGCCATCGTCGGAAACATTTAATTCGAGCACTCCTGAACCTCGCACGGTTCATCAACTAAGATTAGTGAAGGACAAGTAGATTGGCGACCAGGTTAAGGAAAGTTCGGCATCAGCGCGGCTCAAGAACCCACGGCTGGGGTACCAGTGGTCAGCATCGTGAAAGCGGAATGCGTGGAGGCTTCGGCCAGGCGGGGCGGTATAGACATAAGAAGTCGCAGCTCATTCGGAACAAGGAATTTGTTCACATGCATTATGTTGGCAAGAAAGGATTCACCTCAGTCCCGCAGAAGACAAAACGTGAAGGTCGCGCACTCAACTTAGGCCAGCTTTCGAGCGTAATTGACCGGCTCGTTAATGAGAAGAAAGCGGAAATGGACGGAAAGAAAGTTGTCTTGAACCTCAACCAAATAGGCTTCCAAAGGCTCCTTGGCGGAGGCTCCATCTCCAGACCTATCCGGGTTACGGTTGATCATTGCTCTAAGAGTGCGCTCGAGAAGATCAAGGAATCCGGTGGAGAAGCAATTCTTCCAACACCTGCTCCAGCACCAACTCCAACCACGACGAAAGCCAAGTGAAATTGAATGGTCCGCTTCATTGAACTCTTCAAACCATTAGCCAGATTCTTCCCAGATGTCAAATCACCAGATCGAAAGGTTGCATTCAACGAGAAGATATTTTGGACTGCTATGGCTCTCATTATCTACTTTGTAATGTCCCAAGTACCACTCTATGGCGTAGCGGTCGGAGGCCTAAGCGATCCACTTGGTTCGCTTCGAGTGATCTTCGCATCGAATCGTGGAACACTGATGGAGTTGGGGATTGGCCCAATCGTCACCGCAGGCCTGATTCTACAGGTCCTCGCTGGCTCGAAGATGATAAACCTCGATATGAGTAACCCAGAGGACCGGTCGCTCTTCACTAGCGCCAGCAAGATACTGTCCGTCGTCATGACGATCTTCGAAGCTTCCGCATACATCTTCGGAGGAAGCTACGGTACACTCAAGGTAACAACTGAGATAGTGATTATGCTTCAGTTGGTCGCAGCGGGACTCATAGTGCTGCTACTCGATGAGCTACTCCAGAAGGGTTGGGGTCTCGGAAGCGGAATCAGCCTATTCATTGCGGCTGGTGTGGCTTCAACAATTTGGTGGGATTCTATAGCCCCAATGGGCCCCATGGCCGACGGCAGATACCTAGGCGCAGTGGTAGCCTTTGGCCAAGCCCTCTTCAGCAGGGCAGACATCAAAAGCGTCCTATCCAGGGCACAGGGTCTACCTGACATGGTAGCATTCCTAACCACGATCGGAGTATTCCTGATAATCATCTACTTCAACGGCATGCGCGTTGAGATCCCAGTCTCGTATGCACGGTACCGAGGCTTCAGAGGAAAATTCCCGCTCAAACTCTTCTACGTTTCAAACATCCCAGTGATCTTCGCTGCCGCACTATTCGGCAACATATACTTCATCTCCCAAATACTCTGGCAGAGGTACAATAGCACCAACACGAACTTCTGGTTCAACTTACTGGGCACGTTTACTACGCAAGGCAATCAGTATCAACCGTCTGGTGGCTTGGTGTATTATGTTGTTCCGCCGAGGAGTCTAGCGCTAGCCGCGTCGGAGCCGCTCAGAGCCATCATTTACACAGTGCTCCTGATCTTAGGGTGCATCTTCTTCGCCGTGACTTGGGTCGAGGTCGGCGGGATGGATTCAAGGACCGTAGCAAAGCAGTTACTTGACTCAGGTATGCAGATTGAAGGCTTCAGGCGGTCCGAGGAACCTATCAGACAGCTTCTCCAACGCTACATTCCAGTCGTCACAATTATCGGAGCATTCCTGATCGGGCTGATAGCGGCGACAGCGGATTTCCTGGGCGCTTTCGGTTCAGGTACTGGAATACTGCTCACTGTGGGTATCATAGAACAGTACTACCAGATCTTCATGCAGGAACGAGTCGCCGAACTCTATCCTGCGGCCCGAGCATTCATGGGTGAGTAGACGCTGTCGAGAACAGTGGTCGTTACTGGCATCCCAGGCGTTGGGAAGACCACTGTACTCAATGAACTCGTAGATACGGCGAAGCAAAACAAGTTCAACCTAACCGTCCTCAACTTCGGCACAATCATGAATGAGATAATGCGAGAGCTAGGAAAGAACCTGCACCGTGACGAGATGAGGAAACAGGGCATTGAAGCACAGAGAAAGGCTCAGGAACTCGCGGCCAGCGAGATAAGGAATCGAGCAGGGCAGGGGGTTGCTGTGATCGATACCCACATGTTCATTAGAACGGCATCCGGCATGTGGGCCGGTCTTCCTCAGAACGTCCTTGAGAAATTGAACCCGGACCTGTTGGTTCTGGTTGAGACCAGTCCGGAAGAGATAGCTACAAGGAGGAAGAAGGACTCCAATAGGAAACGAGACCAAATGCTAGCAGAAGAGATAGCGTTCGACTTAGACTGGAGTAGAGCTACCGCGGCCGCGTCTGCGGTTGTGACGGGAGCCCCTGTTAAGATTATTAGGAATGATGTGGGCAGGCAGAAGGAAGCGGCAAAGGAACTCTTTGAAGCTATTAGATCCGTGACGGAGGGTAGAACTTGAGTTTCATCGACGACATCGTAGCTTGGTTCGTAACGGTTCTAACGCCCTATACTCCTGTCCCTCAGTCAACCCTATTCACCGTCGGCATCGCGATCGCTCTTGGCCTCATGTCCTCGTCTGCAGCGAAACTGCTCGTAGACTATGATATGGTGAAAAATTCGATGCGAGAATTCACAGCTTGGAGAAAGGAGATGGATAAGGCCCGAAAGGCGAATGATAATAAAACTGTGGAGAAACTCATGAAGAAACAGCAAGCAATGACCAAGCTCCAAGCCAGAGCCAGCATGGAGCAATTCAAAGTCACGGCAGTAACCTTCGTCCCATTCCTGCTTCTATGGTACCTTCTGAGCGCCGTATTCGGTGGGCACATTGTAGCATTCTCGCCGTTCCCCCTTCCACTAGTGGGCACACAGCTCAACTTCGTCTCATGGTACTTCCTTAGCTCGTTTGCAGTGAACTTTCCCATGATGAAACTATTCGGAATAGGCGCCGCAACAACGGGTGACAACTAAATGCCTAAACCCTCTCAGCGAAGCCACAGCATGATGAGGAAAACGCTCCGACTCCCGGGAGGAAGGAGGACAATCCACTACCGAAGGCGAGCATACGCCGCCGGCGGACATTGCTCCGCCTGTGGACTTCCACTTCGCTTGCCACGAAACTCAATAAGGAATGTTCCAAAATCAGCGAAGAGACCAGCACGACCCTTTGGCAACACTCTATGCCACACATGCCTGAAGGAAATGGTTCGCCAAAGAGTCCGAGTCGAGTAAACCTTGGCGGGGCCCGTCATCACCATAAGCGGCCCCCATGGAACAGGCAAATCAACCTACGCGAAAGCACTAGCTGACGCATTGAAACTGCGCTATGTCTGCGCAGGAGAACTCTTCCGAGAACTAGCCAAAGAGAAGAAGATGAGTCTCGAGGACTTCAGCTACCTAGCGGAGCATGACCCCTCTGTTGATGAGATGATCGATGAACGAACTAAAATGAAGGCGAGGGAAGGCGGCGTTGTTATCGACGCACAACTGGCTGCTTGGATGGTCAAAGAGCTCGCAGACGTCAAAGTCCTCCTAGTCGCACCGGATGAAATAAGATTCGAGAGAATTGCGCAGCGGGAACGCGTCTCGATTTCAGAAGCCAGAAAGGAGACGCTTGCCCGAGAGGAGATTCAGAAACGAAGGTACAAGAAATACTACGGAATCGACATAAGCGACCTGAGCATCTACGATCTAAGGATTGACACCGGCCTCCATCCGATCGAAAAGACAAAGTCGATCATAATTGAAAGGGTCCGCGACTTTCTCACGAAGAACGCGCCCAAACCAGTAAAACCCTGAAAGCAGAACGCGATGAAATGACGGTAAACCCGTACTCGCCAGTAGGCAGTATTGGCGAAGAGCCGATGAAGCGCCGCTCTCGGTGATTGCGGGGACCTCACTGCGTGCGTCCTACTATGTTTTTTGTGTAAGCCACCCTAATGATGTTAGATGGGCGTTCTAGGGGGTGTGTGGAGACCCTAGAAATTACCACGCACAACCCCGAGACGCGAATAGGATGCGTAGGCGTCGGTGGGTGTCTAACACATATTTCCAATTGTCTAACACCTCCGAGCGTTAGGGCGGAGTTCACCCCGTGCGAGATAGGGCAGGAATTGGACGCCGAGGTGCTCTAGAGCGGTACCACCCCTATCTGAAATCGGACAGGAGTCGTGGGTGTGGGACACCCTCCGCCTGCCACGCACAACCCGAGATTCGATTAGGATGCATGGTTGTACTAGAATGGAGTCCACCCTGTTCTGGGTGTAGTCCACCCAACGGACTTTACTTGGTGCTGGGCCGCTGACAATCCTGACGCTATCATTCGCTGGTCTATGCGTGACGGGAGCTTTTGTTTTCGTCGGATTGGCTATTCATGGTCCCGGGAGTATTGGTGCCGGCATACCCTAAGTATTTGTGTCAGGCACCCAGGATCCAAGCTTCTCTATGACTGTCGGGCGTCAATGCCGGTAAGAAGTAGGAAACCGGCGGCTTCTAATCTGAACTGGGATTCTCAACCCATAATTCACGTTCTGATTCGCCACAGACTGAAATCGGTTACACTTATCTATTCCTCAGGGTTCTACTGCGGGAAACCATTCAGGCTGACGAAACATGGCCAGCATAGAAGTTGGAAGAATTTGCGTCAAATTAACAGGCCGAGAGACAGGTAGGAAATGTATTGTCGTAGACGTGGTTGACAAGAACTTCGCATTAATCACAGGCCCGAAGACCGTGACTGGTATTAGGCGTCGACGGACCAATGTTGATCACCTAGAACCCACCGCAGAAAAGGTAGAGTTGAAGAAAGGTGCGACGGACGATGAGGTTGAGAAGGCTTTGACGAAGGCGAAGAAGACGAAGTTCATGAAGGAAGATGCCTTGCCCTCTCAGGGACCAGTCGCAGGCTAAGCCTCTACGATAACTCCCAGATCTGCGATAGTAAGTCTAATTCTTCGACTATTCTCGTTCTCAGGAATGCTTCTGCCTTAATAGGACTGAAGCTCTAAGAACTCTTAGAGAGGTGAAACGTTTGCAGTCCGCAATGCCATCGGCAGTTCAAAGGGAGCTTGTCGCAAAGGTCGACGATACAACTGACTCAAAGTATGGCTGTCGTCCTGAAGAAAGATCCATGTCGCTTCACATCAAGTACGGCATGATGCCAATCGATAAGCCCGCTGGACCCTCCAGCCACGAGGTTGTGGCTTGGATAAAGCGCATGATGAAGCTGGAACATGCCGGTCACGGAGGAACCCTAGAGATTTCCTAATCGGGGCTATCCCAAAGTCACCGGCGTACTTCCAGTAGCACTAGAGGATGCTACGAAAGTTGTTCAGGTCTTCCTGTACTCGGGGAAGGAATACGTTTGCCTAATGCAGGTTCACGCCGACGTCCCTGAACCCAAACTACGGGAAGTGCTGAATGAGTTCACTGGGGAGATCTATCAGAAGCCACCGCTAAGGTCTTCGGTTAAGAGAGAGCCCAGAAAAAGAACCATCTACAGGCTCGACGTGAACGAGATCAATGGCCGTCAGGTTCTATTCACCTGCGCATGCCAAGCCGGAACGTACATGCGAAAAATCTGCTCGGACATTGGGGAAGTCCTCGTTTGCGGAGCACACATGCGTGAATTAAGAAGAACCCGCGCTGGACCATTCAAGGAGGAGAACGGACTCGTAACGTTGCACCAACTGAGCGCGGCTCAGTCAGATTTTGAATCGGGTAATGAGGCACCACTCCGCTCGCTCATACAGCCGATGGAGGTTGCGGTGAGCACGATTCCTCAGATCATAATTCGGGACTCGGCTGTGGACGCTATCTGTCATGGAGCAGAGTTGGCTCTGCCGGGTATTGTGAAATTGGATTCTGCGATTGAACGCAAGATGCCGATTGCTCTGTTCTCGTTGAAGGGTGAGGCAGTGGCGTTAGGTCGTGCCTTGATGACTACTCGCGAGATGTTGGATCAGGAGAAAGGTGTGGCTGTGAAGACCGAGAGAGTTTTGATGGAGCGAGGCACGTACCCGTCGCTCTGGAAACATTAGGCAGACAACGCGCGAACAGACTTAAATTTGCCCTGCAATTCTGAGGCTTCGGTGCCGGGGTTCCCTAGTCTGGTAAGGGGCAGAATCAACAAAGCCTAAGCCTGGAATTAGGTAACCGCAAGCCTGTGGCCTTTAGGGGCCACGAGGGTTCAAATCCCTCTCCCGGCGCCAAACCTAGGCTGAGAGCCCGGTGAATTCGTCCAGCTGGATCAGGATCTGCATTACGGAATTTGCGATTCCTTTCCTCGCACGAACTATGTCTGAAACCGAATGAGCGCGGCTATTTCTGTATGCCTCGTTTTTTCTCAATAGAATATGCAGGTTAGCCGAGAAATATTGTTGCCCGAAAATCAAATAAGTGCAGTACATAGATGATACTCTCGGCGTCATTACGTCCTGAAACGACAGGCCTAGACCGCGAGTCTTGTTCGATACCTTTGGACCGCTAGCGCCGGCGGGATGATGCAACGTTGCTAGAAAGAAGAGTATGAAACTAAAAGTCTTGGAGAATATGATCGCGGACGTATTGGGCCGAGGAAACCTTGGCCTTAGAGCAGTTCTGCTACTTCCATTGATCACTGCCACGTTGTGGTTTCAGTAGGGAAGTGTGAAGTGAACTTACAGTCGAATCGAGTCCTCCGCGCATTGCTGATGTCGCTCTTCGTGCTCGGATCAGTTGGCGTGGTCATCATTCCAGACTACGCGTGGAATCCAACCGTGAGCCCGGCTTTTACTGTTCCCACTGTCACAGTTCATCCGCCAACATCTACCACTGACACAGGCCATCCCACTGTGACAGCCTCTCGCCATACCACTTATCCGCCAGGGAGTACCTGGCAACTCTCTGTAACGCCCACTTCTAGGACGGTACCTCCCGGGGGGTCAACAACGTTCACCGTTGCTGTTAGCGGTACGGTTACTGGAAACCCCACACTCTATCTTGAGACGGCGTTTGGGGGCGGAGTGGAACCGAGCAGTTACAGTGTTCTTTTCTCACCTAGCACCGGCGTCGCGCCGTTCGTCTCAACGCTCAGCCTCACAATTACCTCCTGGGCATCTCCAGGGGAGAGAATCATACTCGTCGGTGCGCGCACCTTAGAAGGTGGCGCGGAGGGAGAGCGAATCGTAACCATAAGAGTGATCGTGCCGGCAGCGGGTTGGGATCTCAGTGTCACCCCCTCCTCCAAAGATGTCGTGGCTGGAGATCCGGTTGGTAATACATACACTGTCAGCATCACCGGGTCAATCCCCGGAAACCCAAACATCCATCTGTATGCACAGGCGCCAATCGCTGCGACCTTCGAGTTCTCCGCGAACGATCAACTAGCCCCATTCATGTCCACAATGAGGGTCAGAGTTGATCCCGCGGCACCACTCGGCAGCCGAACAATACTTGTGTATGCTCAGCCAGCAAGCGAACCACTCAAATCCAAAGAGGCCACCTTGGTCGTTGTAGCGCTGACTGCTTGGGATGTGTCGGTTGACCCTGTTTCGAGATATGTTGCATCTGGTGGATCGACCACATTCACCGTTAGAGTCACTGGCTCTATGACTGGGAATCCGAACATTCATCTCTACATCGGAAGCCCTGTTATTGTCGGTATGACGTTCAGCTTCTCGGAGAACGATCGGCCAGCCCCATTCGACTCGGTAATGACTGTGAACGCTGATCCAAGAGTAGGTTCATCCGATTACTCTAGAACGGTAATAGCGCACCCCGCTAGCGGCGCGACGGACAAGACGGTGAACTTCCGTGTAGTTGTTGGCGCTCCGACGACGAGTTGGGATATCGCGATCAATCCCAGTTCGGGCACAGTTGCGCCTGGTGGATTCACATCATTCACAGTGAGCATCACTGGCGTATCTGGAGGCGCGAACATTCAGCTCCTCTATTCGCCCGAGGTCCCAGGAATCTCGGCTACTTTCTCGATCAACAATCAACCAGCCCCCTATGATTCGATTATGACCGTTACGGCGGAAGCTAGCAAGCCGGCGGGGAGCTATGGGATACTAATCTGGGGTCACCCGGCTGGGAGCCCATATCCAGGCCCTGACAATAAGGCAAAGACAGTTACGATAATAGTTGGAATTCCCACTCCGACTGCTTCGGCCGTAACGAACACAGACTGGGCGGTGTTGTCGGTTGCATTGAACCCCGCTGCACCTGGGCCGAGCGATCCAGTGACGTTCAGCATGTCAATGATGTTGCTCTCGACTACTGGCACTCTACCGCAATCAGTCAACGTACTGTGTGTGATCGACGGGGCTTCGTGTGGTTCTGGAATGGTGTCGCATCCAGGCCCAGTTGGAGTCTCAATGAATGTTCATACTGAAACGCCATGGATTGCAGTGGAAGGCACCCATACACTAACGTGGTCCATCTCCTCCACAAACGACCCCAACCTAGGCAACAATGCTATTACCACAACCTTCACCGTACCTCCTGAAAGCACATCTGCGGCAACAACATTCCGCCCTTACACTGAGACTTCAACTATAACTCCCACAACCAGTGTAGCTCAGACTTCTGCCAAGACCGAAACCGTTACTAAGATTCTGGGCGGCGAAATCCTAGAAATAATCCAGCAAAACAGTCTACCAATAATCGCCCTCCTAATCATGCTTATAGTTCTCTTTACAGCCGTGGCATTTCGAAGACGCAAGACTGAACCTCCGCGGCAGTAGGGGCATGCGTAATTTTCGTGGGGGTCTAGGGTCTGATGGTGGGCACCAGCATACCACACACACAAAGGCACTGACTAGGTTTGCAGTTTCGGCATTGTCAAGAGCAACTTCTACTGATAGCGAATTTCCCGCGGTAATTGCAAAGTCCTAAAAGCCGTGTCTTGGTCATCAAGAGTGAAATCAACATGGTTAGCCCACATGTCAAGTCAGCTCATGTCTCTCTGCTCACCGCATTGATTGTCGTAGGATTGACAAACTATCTCTTCTGGCAGCCCCAACTAGAACTTATGAGGCAAGAAGCCAGAAGCGATCAGCTTCGCATATATGTAATCCGAGTAAGCGATGGATGGAATGTAACAGATACAACACCCTGTGCCATCGTTCACCTACGCAGTGAGTTCGATTTTGAAGTTACGAACACAAACCATGCCCCTGTACAGACTCTCCAAGCCAAGTTCCAAGCAACGAATTGGAACGGCTATGTGACCGAGAATGTATCCCGCGTACTAGGACCAGGCGAGTCATTTCCCCTGACATACTACTGGGGCACGCCTGACGATATTAGTGCAGGTAGCCAAGCTCAGTTTACCGTCAGCGTAATTTCAGTACAGCTCCCTGTTCAAACAACTACGTTTTGTGTAGCGTATCAATGAACAACTTTTCGATCAACGCGGAGGTACTCTTGGCGTAGGCCAGGCCGTTTCGTGTGTGCGCACCACTAGAGGCACACACACGAAACCCACAAAGAGAATATTCCGAACTATGAAGGAGAAGACAAATGAACTGGGAAGGTACCTTACCGGTCGATATCAGAGGCTTGATTTCTCCGAACCGGCACCTATCCTTGAGAGGACAGATAATCGAGCAATTAGGGAAGCAATTCTGACCTTGACAGAGTCCGAAGCTCGAAAGCGTGGAATCGGAAAGAGTACGCTCCACTACCTGTGCAAGAATGCAAGAGATGGACAGGCTTTCAACGTGTCCGGCAAGGTTCTAGAGAGGCTCGGCGCGTTGCAATGACGGGTCCTGCCCCTTACAGCAACAGAGATGAGGAAGAGACCCTAGCCATAGATACTTTCAAAATTCTTGTTGATCACAAACAAGTCAAGCTTGCCATTAGGGAGCGAGACAAGTATCCAAACATAGATGGGTATATTGAGATAGTCGATGAGGAAAGACGGGTAATAGGAAAGCTCGAAGCTCAAGTGAAGAAACTACCCGATGACTGCGGAACTTCTCCAAAACTGCCCTGTCCGATTTCACTATTCGACTACGCGAAAATCACAACCAGTCCCGTCCTGCTGATTGGCGTAGATGTCAATCAAAAGAAAGCCTACTGGGCTCCAATAACTGAGGATCTGATTCGCGACAAGGAAAGACGAAAAGAACAGCAGACAATTACGATCTCTTTTCATCTGGGCCGCGCTGTCAACGGCAGAGATACGAGATACGTGATTGAGTGGTTACGAATCGCGCAAGACTATCAAACGAAATTGAGAGAATACGACAAACTTCGAGAGACTTTGGCTAGACTGTCAAAGAACGCGACCTTCACAATAGCTAGCGTAACAAGTCCTGGTTTTCGAGAGATACATGAATTCTTGGACGAAATGAACGCTTTGCTAGATGGGCCATTCTCTCTCGTTAAAAGCAGATTCTATCCAGGCGCTTGGAAGGTAGGTCTTGCATACCGTGATTTCACCCATAACTCTGTCACTTATACCCTATATCCGATCCGGCCCGAGGAAAACGAGGCGCAAATCAAGATAATTGATACAAGCCAACACCTGCTTTCCATAAAGGGCATTAGAGCGTATTTCACCGAAAATCCGATAGCGATGCGGCCGAAACGACATGCCATAGAACTGATAGGAGAATCCATGACTCAGATATTCAATCATAGACTGTTAAGTCATAACGGGAGCGAGGCCTTAGCCCGAGAGTTCATCTTTGCACTTGCCGATCGGTTCAAAGAACAAATGGGATTAGTGCCGAAAGATGATTACGAGCTAGCTGAGATTGAAACCGCCTTCTATTATCATTTGCCGATCTGGGTTGAGGAAGCTGTAAGACTGATGATACATGAGGAGAGAAACGGCGTCAAAAGTCCTGTCGATTGTTTGTACGGCAAACCCTATTTCAACCCAGGAATGTTGAGGGCGCAGATCATGCCTGAAGAATTGAGAACACTGGAGATGTCGGTGACCGACAGGATGAAGCGTGGCGATCCAGTTCCTAAGATCACTATTGGTGACGAAAAGCTCCCACTCGGGATTTTCGAAGATTACCATTCATTTCTTATTTCTAACGGTGTGAAGAAGGTTCATCGTATCTATGAACCCCCAGATTATTCTAGGATCCCGCACGGTGGATGGATGTGGGACGCCTATTCCCCAGAAAGTGTTCAGAGTAATCTGGAAACACTCTTCGCTAACTTACCTTCGGCATATTCTGGAATTGTCGAGCAGAACTTTCCAGAGCTGAGGGGAAGCTTACTACCATTTGACGGTGCAACGAGAGTGATTGTGATTTTCGATATCAAAGACCGAGAGGCATCAATTCCATCAATTAATTCCTCCTACTTGAAATGCAAAGAAGAGAGTGGCTTACGCATTGAATTGTTCAAGGCGGGTCAATACAAGGACCTCGAAACAAGGCTAAATGGTGCATTCTCGGAGAGAGGTATTGAGCTTGACGGAAAAAGCTACGAATTCATTGGAGAAAGTTCGGGAGTCATGGATTTCAGATTTGACGAATTGCCGATGCTTGGCCTTGTCTATGAGCAACTTGAAGGTTCTTTTCACAGATACCTAACTGAATTGAAGGAATCCAAAGCGTAAGATAAGTTGGCTACCGGTGTGTGGGTCTAATGGTGCGGGCAACCAGATTGAACGACAGACCGTAATGAAGCCGGGGAGCTCGGGCCCCCCGAAAATGGCTTCAAAACAGATCTTAGCCAATTATTCAACAAAACCAAGCGGTAATCTCATTTCATGCTTAGAACCCTGAGGTGCCCTTTTCCCTTCCCACGCTCGATCTTCTTCTGTCGCTTGTACAAGTAATCCATTATTTGGCGAGATATCGAGACCACAGGATTCAGTTCAAAGTCAATGCCCAATCGGGCACGTGTGCGCTTACGTATGATTCCCTTGGAACGATTGATGGTTTCGTCTCTACCAATATCTAGTTTGACTTTGACCGAATCGCCGGGTTCTACTCTCAAAGCACTAACTAACCCCTGATTGTTGGTAAGCCGGCTAATTTTCCCGAGAAACAGAGAAGCGTTGTAAGAATCGACAGAAATAGTAACCGAGGTCGCTTCGTCATTCATAGAGAGAGTGACCAACTTGCTGCTATTTATTATGACCCGTTAGATGAGCATTAGGAGGGATCATCTGTCTAAACATGATATTTTGGAGACAGAGTTGGCTGCTGCGAGATTGATGACCCCCCGCAGGCTTGTCTTGAACGTTGGGCTTTGAATCGTCGTCGATTTCTGAAGTACGCTGGGACAACGGGAGCGGTTGTAGGAGCCTCCGCCCTTTGTCTCGACTAGCTAAAGCCACAGATTGGGCAATGAATCAGACTTCGGGAAATCAAGTATTTGGAGCAAACTTGCGACTCAAAAATCGAAGGCGAAACATCGCGCCCAAAGGAGCTTAATGGAACACAGAACTGAACTTTCGGCTGAGCGTTGCTCCCCTAGGGCCATGTTTTCCACTGATTTCCCAAAGGCTAAAATTCAGCGTCGTCACCCAAGTACTTGGGTGGTAGAGTTACGGCGCAGATCAAAATCGTCGCATCCAATGATACAATTGAACGATTCAAGAGAATCGTGTTGGCGAAACACGGCAAACTTGAATTGAGCGCCGAAGGTGAAGAAGCTCTGAGGCTGTATATCAAGAAGTATGAAAGCTTGCTGGGCGGGCTGTGCCCACCAGAGAAGGATCCTCTCGCAAGAATCTGCGGTATCGGGAGGTCTTCCGGTCGTCATAACGTGTTGAGGGATCTCGAGAAATTGGAGACCGGGCAACTCTGAATTTCGTTGATACAACCGTGTGGGTTGGAGACGCGGATAGAAATGACGAATTTCACGGCGAGGCCCACGAAATTATCGAATCGATAAGGCTCGGAACATCCCCGCTTGGCCTGACGACGGATTTCATAATCGACGAAACGGTCACGCTACTTGGTAAACGAAAGGGATTTGGCGCGAGAGCCGCGGCTGATGTTGGCAAGTTCATAATTGCTTCTCCACGGGTTATCACAGTGTTTGCAGACGAGAGTATGCTAAGTGAATCGATCGGGGCTTACGCAAAGTACGCTGGCAGGTTGAGTTTGACTGATGTGCTTTCAACAGTCGTTATGAAGCGTTACTCGGTCAAAACCATATTCTCCCATGACTCAGACTTCGATGTCGTCACCGGAATTCGCCGCCTTACTTCACCATAACTCCAGATATCTGAATGCTTGTAACAGCGTTGAACTTTCAATTGGGTGTTCTCTCCCGGCGCCAAAGCTTCAGTTCAGAGCCTTGGCCCTATACTCGTTCCGAATTAGCCGATCTGGAAGCATCTCATTGAGATGGATCGATTTTGGTATCCTTCGTACGTGAATCTTGTTGGTTCGTTTTTTGTTTGCAGTGCGACCAAGTAGATCATTGGTAAGTAGTGGTCGAGGGTGGGCACTGCATATGGTGCTGATGAGCCGAGGCTTTCGCAGTCAAGCAACGCCTCATGATTCCCATGAGTGAGATGGTTTTTCACTTTCTCGTCAAACTCGACAGCCCAATCTTATGGTTTCGCGTCAATGTTTTCAAAATCAATCACCCGGAGGTTATGCACAATGTTGCCGCTGCCGATGATCAGAACTCCATTCGACCTAAGCTGAGCCAGTTTGGAAGCTAGGTCGTAGTGGTACCGCAGTGGTTTGGGTTGCCATTCATTGAACGAGTAATCTAGGCTCATTTCGAAGACGGGGATGTCCGCCTTCGGGTAAATGTGTCCGAGTACGGACCAAGAGGCATGATCCAGTCCCCAGTCGTTATCACATCGGATTTGTTCGTTCGTTAGCTGGGCCGCCATCTTTGCGTATTCTGGCGCGCCGGGGCTCGGATAGTTGATTGCGTACAATTCGTCTGGGAACCCGTAGAAATCGTGAATCGTACGCGGTTTTTCCATGCACGTAACGTAAGTTCCCTGCGTCAACCAATGTGCCGAAACCACCATTATCGCCCTCGGTGTTGGAAGGCTCCTTCCTAAATTCGCCAGACTCTCCGTGAACTCGTTGCTCAAGACCGTATTCATGGGCGAACCATGCCCTATGAACAACGCCGGCATCGTTTCCATTTTATCAGCTCGTCTCAAAGAAAAACCGTCACATTTCGTTTGTAGCCACAGGTACTTGAATCATAGCGGAACTTGCTGTGCAATCGAAACCCCCTCTAGGGGGGGGTACCCCTGTGGAGGAGATCGTTACACGATTCACGGATTGGGTATACGAAAGATGCGAGCGATCTTAACCAACTTGAATGGAAACGGGCTGTCAAGGGTGTTGTCACCCCAGTTTTCCATTCGCGCACGCCTGTCGAACCTGCCATTTTGATGCAAATGCGATCTCGAAGGCGGGTAAGTGATAAGAATCTTGGACAACGAGACATCAGCCAAGAGACGTGAGTGAATGAAACCCAACGAGAGTTCTGACTTCAGCCCAAGACACCGGGACATGGCTCCTGATCTCTTCAAAGAGTCTGCTTATCGTGCCGTTGATTGGATCACGGAATATCTGGAACATGTGGACACCTACCCTGTCTTGGCTCACGCGAAACCCGGTGACGTCACATCCAGATTACCAAAATCCGCACCAGAAAAACCCGAACCCTTTGAGCATGTAATGACCGATTTTGAGAAGATCATTCTGCCGGGGATTACGCATTGGAATCATCCTCGATTCTTCGCCTACTTCGCGATATCCGGCTCATATGCCGGCGTGATCGGAGAGATGTTGTCCAGCGCCATGAATGTGAACGCTATGCTTTGGAGAACCTCTCCCTCCGCCACCGAACTAGAGGAGACTGTACTTGGTTGGCTACGACAAATGCTTGGCCTACCAGAGCAATTCGAAGGTGTAATCAACGACACGGCCTCAGTTGCTAGCCTCAACGCTATCGCGGCAGCACGAGAGGCCGCCAACCTCCAGATTCGTGAAAAGGGGACTGCTGGCAGAAGCGATCTGCCAAGATTGCGAATCTACACCTCTGAAGAAGCGCACTCCTCGATCGAGAAAGCGGCCATCGTGCTCGGTTTCGGTCAAGAAGGAGTACAAAAGATTCCGACTGACAACGCTTTTCGAATGAAAGTCAATGCCTTGGAAGAGGCAATTCGGAGCGATCTTGACTCCGGCGTCAAGCCGATCTGCGTTATCCCAACGATCGGCACAACCTCGACAACCAGTGTCGATCCGATCAAAGAAGTTTCAGAGATCTGTATGAAGTATGGGATTTGGATGCATGTTGATGCAGCCTATGCTGGCTCCGCAGCTATTCTGCCTGAAATGCGTCCGCTCTTTGACGGGTGGGAGAATGCGGACTCGATCGTGATGAATCCTCACAAATGGTTGTTCACCCAACTCGACTGTAGCGCTCTATACTGTCGCCGTCCCGAAGTTCTCAAACGAGCTTTCAGCCTAGTCCCAGAATACCTTCGCACATCTGAAGAAGGTGAGGTCAAGAATTTCATGGATTATGGCATCTCATTGGGCCGTAGATTCCGCGCACTGAAGTTATGGATGACAATTCGCTCTCTGGGGCGCGAAGGAATCGCCAACGCCATCAGCGACCACATCTGTTATGCACGGAAACTGGCAGATATGATCCAAACCGACGGCAACTTTCAGCTCTTGGCTCCAGTTCCATTCAGCACAATGGTCTTCCGATATTGCCCTAAGACATTAGCTAAGGGCGATGGCACTTGGCCTGATCCGGAAATCAATAGCCTCAATGAAAGACTATTGAACGCGGTGAACCAAACCGGAAAAGCGTTCCTATCTCACACGAAGCTTAGAGGAAAGTTCGGAATTCGAATGGCCATCGGCAATCTCAAGACCAACTGGGAAGACGTATCGGAGACTTGGGAAACTATTCAGCAACAATCCCACGAACTGATGAAGTCTTAAGACAGGTTACTGGCCATCAGTGGTAACTTCACGTTCACACATTCCTCACTTTCTTGCAAGTCTATAAGGGCCCGAACATCTCAGAACTTTGGCTAGTTGGTATCGCCAATGGCAAAGACGGATCTCGTGACGATGGCACACGGCGCCGGCGGTTCAGTAATGCAATCCCTAATCGAGAAGTACATTCTGAAGCATCTTGGCGGCGCAAACGTGGATGTTCCTCTTGACGCGCTTGACGACGCAGCCGTCGTTCAGGGAATAGTTCTGAAATCCGACTCCTATACAGTGAAACCGCTCTTCTTCCCTGGAGGCGACATTGGAAGACTTGCCATCAGCGGAACGGTCAACGACATTTGCATGATTGGAGGCGACCCGTTAGCTCTGGCGGAGGGTTTCATACTTGAAGAAGGATTCAACCTCAGCGACCTCGACAAGATCCTAGAAAGCATGAGAAAGACCAGCGATGAAGCGGGCGTTCCCGTGATTACGGGAGACACGAAAGTAATGGAGAGAGGTGCGCTCGACAAGTTTGTGATAAATTCGTCAGGAATCGGGAAGCGCAACCCACTGCTCGACCAGAATCTCCTTGAAGTCAAAAAGCGCCGTGCCTTGAACGCTCAATGGTTACTCGACAGCAACCTTCGGGCTGGTAATAAGATCATTCTATCCGGGACAATTGGCGATCACGGTATCGCAGTTCTTTCAGCACGAGAGGGTTATGGGTTTGAAACCCGAATCGAGTCGGATGTGGCGCCACTCAAGGGCACAGTGAATCGCAT
>Ga0315280_10002249_pt1 | contig 31503 bp, 24 predicted proteins | sample YL17G06_40_MG_FD_203697 | JGI IMG/M metagenome (GOLD analysis project Ga0315280, IMG submission 203697) | Sediment microbial communities from Yellowstone Lake, YNP, Wyoming, USA - YL17G06_40 | ecosystem: Environmental > Aquatic > Freshwater > Lake > Sediment | place: USA: Wyoming | collected... | reverse complement strand
ATCAACCTGGGGGCCGTGGGAGCCGAACGAGCCTTTGGACAGGCAAAGATCTCCGCGTACTCAGCCGCCAAGGCCGGCATCGTGGCCTTCACGCGGTCCGTGGCGCTAGAAGAGGCGCGCCACGGGATCACGGTCAACGTCGTGAACCCGCCGGTGATCGACGACAAGGACCTTTCTCTTGAGGAGGCGCAGCGTGTGGCCGATGCCCGCTTCCCGGTAGGGCGCCCTGCCACAGGCCGGGATGTGGCTGAGGCTGTGAAGTTCTTTGCCTCGGAAGAAGCCGCCTTTATTACCGGCCAGGTCCTCAACGTCAGCGGGGGCTGGATGCTGTGAAGAAACTTCCTGAGGTTCGAGATATGCGACCGGACGCGTCGCCCGGCCGGATTCTTAGGATTTAAGCCTAGTGACTCCTTTGAAACCCATCAGACGCGCCACTATTGTCTTCAGTTTTGTGCTCACCCTGTTTGCGGTGGGCACGGTGGGCTTTCACGTCATCGAAAGGTGGCCCTGGTTTCAGTCGTTTTACGGCACGCTGATGACGGTTTCCACCATCGGCGCGGAGCCGGTGAACCAACTTTCGCATGCTGGCCGAGTATTCAACGTTATTCTGGTTTTTCTGGGTCTGGGTGTGGTGGGTTTCGCAATTGGTACACTGACGCACGCGGTGATACAATCCGAACTGGGTGTGTTTTTTGGGCGCCGTCGTATGGAAAAGGAAATTTCGAAGCTGCGGGACCATTTCATTATCTGTGGCGCGGGCCGAGTGGGCAGGAGAGTGGCCATGGAAATTGCCGCGCGCAACCTGCCCTTGGTGATCGTGGAACAAGACCCTTCCAAGGCGAAGTGGGCGCAAGAACACAATTTCCCGGTCATGGTCGGCGACGCCACCAGCGAAGCGGTCTTGCGCCAAGCGCGAATCGAGCTCGCTCGAGGTCTGGCCAGCGCGGTCACCTCCGATGCGCAGAACGTGTACATCGTGCTGACGGCGCGCGGAATGGTTCCTAATCTGCCCATCGTGGCCCGGGCCAGCGAGGAGGCCGCGGAGTCCAAGCTGCTGAAGGCCGGGGCTACTACCGTCATCTCGCCTTACACCTTTGCTGGCCAGCGAATAGCCCGGATGCTGACGCGCCCCAACGTCCAGCGATTCATCGACCATGCCCTCTCCTCACTTAGCGACGGGGACCTCGACCTCCAGATTGAGGAGGTGCGCGTGGCCGACCATTCCAAGTTAGCCGGCTCACGCTTGAGCGAGGCAGACGTGCAGCGCCAGCTTGGGGTCATTGTCCTGGCCATCCGGCGCAAGGATGGACGCCTGGATTTCAATCCCGGGTCCGAACAAACCATAGCCGCCGGCGATTTCCTTATTGCCATGGGTGATGCGCGAAAGTTGAAGGAACTCGAGTCCCTGGCCGGGATCTAGCCGATGAAGATCCTCACCGCCGCCCAAATGCAGCGTATCGACCGGCTCACCACTGAGCGCTACGGTGTCCCCAGCCTTACGCTGATGGAGAATGCCGGGCGTGGGGTAGTGGAGTTTCTGCTTGAGCGCTTCGCGCCACTCGCGCAGCACCACATCGCCATTCTGTGCGGGCCGGGGAATAACGGCGGAGACGGTATGGTGGTGGCCCGGCTGCTCCGCGAGAAGGGGCTGAAGCCACGCGTTCTGCTGTTGGCGGCCCCCCAGTCTCTGCGCGGCGACGCCGCCGTGAACTATGAGCGGCTGGCCACCTCCGGCCCCCCCGAAGTGATCGAAGATGCCGAAGCCTGGCGGCGCGTCAAGCCAAGCATGGCGGGTGCGTCGCTGCTGTTGGACGGCCTCTTCGGGACAGGGTTGTCGAAGCCTCTGGAAGGATTCTTCGCGGAAGTCGTGCGCGATATCAACAGCAGCTTTCCTACGGCGTGCGTGGTGGCAATTGATTTGCCTTCAGGGATTTCCGCTGACCTGGGGGAGTTCATTGGTGAGCACGTCCGTGCCGACTTTTCGGTAACCTTCACCGCACCGAAGGTGGCGCATGTTTTCCCGCCTGCGTGTGGGCGGGTAGGAGAATGGGTTATCAAACCCATCGGGACGCCGCCCGAGGCGCTGGAGAACGACCCGGAACTGTTCTTGTGCCTGACCAGCCGCGAAAACATCGTCTGGATCACGCAGCCTCGCGAGCTTGCCGCCCACAAGGGGAACTACGGCCACGTCCTGGTCCTGGCGGGGTCGGTGGGCAAAACGGGAGCAGCCGCGATGACTGCCAAGGCAGTGCTGCGCGCGGGTGCAGGCCTGGTGACCGTGGCGACGGCGGCGAGCGCCTTGCCCATCGTTGCGTCCCTCGGCATGGAGTTCATGACAGAACCACTCCCCGAAACAGAGGTGGGCACGGTCTCGCTTCGCGCCCTGGACGGTGGACGGCTGGATAAGCTGCTGGAAGGCAAGTCTGTTCTCGCCATTGGTCCCGGGATCGGCACCGTCCCGGAGACCGCCGAATTGGTTCGAACCGTGGTGAACAAGTGTACTTTGCCGGCGGTCCTGGACGCCGATGGCCTGAACGCCTTCGCGGGATACATGAATTCCTGTCGCACGGACGACCGCGTGCGAGTTCTGACGCCACACCCCGGGGAAATGGCGCGCCTGACGGGGAAAACCACCGCCGAAGTCCTGGCACGCCGCGTGGAGATTAGTCGCTACTTCTCCATGAAGTGCCATGTGCACATGGTGCTGAAAGGCTTTCGGACTCTCATCGCCGCGCCGGACGGGCAGGTTTGGGTGAACCCGACCGGGAACCCGGGGATGGCGACCGGGGGGACGGGTGATGTTCTGACGGGGCTGATTGCCGGGCTCCTAGCACAGTATCCGGACCGGCCCGTGACTGAAGTGGTGAAGGCCGCGGTATACTTGCACGGATTAGCGGGCGACTTGGCGGCGCAGGAGTTGGGACAACCTGCTTTGATCGCCGGAGACTTGCTCGAAACAGTGCCCGGGGCGTACAAGCTGTTGGCGGAACCCAACGCGCGATGAGCCATAAGGCTGCGGATTCGCACCCCGGGCGACCGAGGCCGGAAATCACCGGGGCGACGAGGACTCTTGTTCAAGTGGTAACTCACTCGGCTGAGGAAACGATATCTCTCGGGCGCGAGCTCGCTGGCGAGTTGCGGCCGCCCTGCCTCGTCTTACTGGAAGGCGAACTGGGTAGTGGCAAGACGACGCTGGTCAAGGGCATCGTGGCGGGTTTGGGCGCCGCGTGGGAAGAGGAAGTGACAAGCCCTTCGTTCACGCTGGTCCACGAATACGGCACCGCGGGCAAGGTCTACCACATTGACTTGTACCGAATCGAGGACGGCCGCGAACTGGCTACGCTGGGATGGGAAGAGTTGGCGGCGCAGGAGGCCACGGTACTTGTCGAATGGGGGGAGAAGCTTGGGGGGCGTGTTCCGAAGCCGTGCGTCAGAATCCGGATGGAACATCAGGGAAGTGATGACCGCCGCATCATTGTCGAGCGTCTGGAAGCGTAGGGCCGGGCGAGGGCTGAGGGCTGCCTTCGGGCTGCTGGCGGCGCTCGCGTGCACGTTTTGTGGCAGCATTCCCAGAACGTACTACTACACGCTTCAGACTCCGCCTCCTCCTGCGCCGAGCGATCCGAGGACGAATCTTGTGCTCGGCGTCGAGCACTTTCGGGCTGCGGAAATGCTGCGTGACGATCGGATCATCTACTACGAGTCGCCAACCCAGATGAACTTCTACCAATATCATCGCTGGGGATCGGACCCGGCGACCATGCTCACCGAACTGGCAGCGCAGTGGCTCGAGGACATGGAAATTTTTGTGCAGGTTCGGATGCTCCCCGTCCGTGAACCCGTGGATTACATCCTCAGGGGCCGGGTTTTCAGTTTCGAGGAAGTGGATTACGAGGGAGGGGGCAAGGCCCGTGTGAACCGGGAGCTGTTGCTGGTCCGCTGCCCCGACCACAAGGTGGTCTGGACGGCCCGACACCAGGCGGAGACTCCCATCCCGGAGAAGGGCATGGCAGGAGTGGTGAGTGCGCTGAATGCCTCAACCCACCAACTGCTGCGCGAAGTGTTGCCGGGCCTGGTCGCACAGGTCGAGCAGGATCTTAAAGCTGGTCAAGGGCAATCCCAATAATGGGAGACAAAACCGGACCCCGGTGAACGCTTGACTACGCCTGAGGGCGCGGCCTCAGCTATGGTAGCCTTGGTGAGCCACATGACCAACGGGTCACGGGCAACGTGATCCGCGTGGACGGTGGGGAAGATATCGTGACTTAGGATGGTCCACGGTTGACAGTTTACCGCCGACCATCAACTACTCAGAAGACGCCAGCTCAAAATCCGGGGCCGTCAGCGCGACTTTCTTGCTCCTCACTTTGAACTGTCAACTGTTGACTCTCAGCTCTTTGTTACCACGCCCACAGCCGCACGCCAATCATATGATGGTAGGCAAGATGAGCGGCGATTCCACAGCACGCAATCGCGACCAGCAAGGAATGGATCCGGACGCCTCTGTGGACATGGAGCGCGAAAGACCGCAGCGCTAGGAGCAATCCCGCGACAGAAAGCAGGGCGAAGGCCCACGTTGAGACGCAGAAAGTAATCGTCCGGAGGTTGCGGGCTCCGGGGTCACCCATTTGTATCAGCTGAAAGAATGTGAAGACGGCGACGGCGAATGACAGGACGGCGAGTAGCGGGACGGCTCTGACGGAAAAATGCCTCACGTCCATCATGTGGCCAAAAACCTTGCGCGGAATCCAGATCAAAGCAAACAGCGGCGAAGTCAACATCAGTGCAAGGCCAGTGATTATCAGGGCCAAACGGATTGCTGGGCACCACGGGTTTACTCGCTCGTAATAAGAGGCGCCTCCAGCCAACACCGGTGTGTCGTCTTCTCCCCTGCAAAAGATCCTGCTGGCCTCGGGTTCACGTTCCAGGCGGAATTCATTCGCAGAGACAGGGATAAGCGCCTCTTTCTTTGCGATCCAACCTTTCTGGTAGAGAACCCCCCTCTCAACAAAGACCCGCTGACCACCCAGCAACTGATCCAGAAAAGCGGCCCAGGACGACCTCGAAGCGGCATTCTGGTAGTAACCGGTAAATCCCTCAAGCTGACTTTCCGCCAGTGGAATGGGTGGCTGCTTAGGAGTGGCAAGCCTGGAGGTCAGGTAGTTGAAGACCACATCCAATACAGCTTGGGCAGCTCTTCCCGGAGTCGAGCTGTTGAGTAGGACGACGTAGCCCAGTCCTTGGTCCGGCATGTAGCGGTAGGTTGAAACGAATCCGCCGATGCCCCCGTCGTGCCCATACTCTTTGATGGGGTGGTTCAGGCTGGCGTAATTCCCGAGTCCGTATCCGTTCTTGAGCCCAGCGCGCGCGGCCAATGTAGTTTGCGGTTCTTCCATGCGGCTGATGGACTCCGGCCGCACCAACTGAAGGTTTCCCAGCCGGCCCCGGTTCAGCATCATTTGGACGAATCGGGCCATTTCCGCGGGAGAAGACTTCAGATCGCCAGCAGGACGAAGATAGATGTTCCGGTAGGGCACAAGGCGCGGCGGCCGCCCCTCATATCCTTGCGCCAGTAGCGACCCGTTCGGTGCGGCGAAGTGGAAGCCTGAATGCGCCATCCCGAGAGGCGTGAGGACGGCCTCCTGGACATAATCCTCAAACGGTCGGCCAGCCACTTTCTCGATGACGTACCCGGCGAGGCCGTAACCTGGATTGGAATACGCCATGCGCGTGCTAGGGGGCCAGCGAACAAATTGCGGCTTCGGGAAGCGCGCAAAGACCTCCCTGAGAGGGATGTCAGCGGGGTCCCGGGTGTTGTAGAGCTCGTTCGGGTGCATGTCATCGAAGCCGGCGGTATGCTCCAGGAGGTTGACAACACGCACCGGGTTTGTCTGCCCCCAGGGATTATGGACTTCAATCTCTGGTGCAACATCGCTCAGGCGTGCGTTGAGGTCAATCTTGCCCTCTTCCTGAAGTTTGAGTAGAGCCAAGGCAACAAAGCTTTTCGAGATCGAGCCCACGCGAAACTGGGTTTCCGCGGTCACATCCCTGTGAGTGGCAAGCTCCGCCTTGCCCACTCCGCCCGCCCAGATGATGCGGTCTTTGGCGACCAACGCGATCCCCACCCCCGGAACGCGCGTCTTGGCAAGGATCTCCTGGATCGCCTTCTGCAACTCCTCAACTGTCTTGGGCTTCGGTGCTAGCGGCTCCGCTGCGGGTTCCGATCCCCTTGCCGTCCCCGCCATCAGCAAAAGGGACAGAACAAGCACGACCAGACTGGGTAGTCTGCACTGCCTCACTCTAATCTCCTGCAAATCCGGCCTCGGTGTGAGGGCCGAACCGTGGGAATACTACCGCGGCGGAAGCGCGGAAATCCAGAAGCATTGTCGAGGTGAAAGGCCACTGTTCATCGGTTCACTTCCGGGACGTCCGGGCGGAGCAAAATGATGGCATAGTCGACTCCGCAGCAAGACAAACTCATTGCTAAGACACCGCGCGTTACAGGCCGAGGCATCGGTCCTAAAGATGCTGACGCAAGCGTCGCGATCAGCAACGGGTGAGAACACGCTCTTTTCCCTCGCGCAAGCCGCTTGGCCAGCGACGCAGGTTGACGCTGATCGGGTGGCGAGAAGGAGGCAGTCATGCCAGCAATTAGACCTTTCAGGTGGTTTCTCGACGTGATCGTGGCTTTCGCGCTGTCCGTGCTTTCTGCTCCAGCTCTTGCAGTCGAATTCAAAGCGGACATGATCCATCACATAACGGGTGAGTCGAAATCGGGTCCGATATTCGTCAAAGGTGCGCTGTACCGGATGGAACAGAAAGAGGAGGGGCAACAGATCATTGTCATCGTGAACCAAGACACCGGCGTGATTCGGGTTTTGATCCCCGAGAGGAAGCAGTACATCGAATTCCCAGCCAATGATCCTTCTGCCCTGATGAATGACCCGTTCCAGAGCGTCAAGTACATGGTCTCGCCTGCTTGCGGAGCTGCCAGCAAACTTGTGGGGACGGAAACAGTGAACGGATACGTGTGCGATAAATACGTCATCTCAATGCAGGACACGGACGTGATAACCGAGTGGGTTTCGCAAAAGCTGAAGTTTCCGATCAAGATCGTCAACCACACCGCACAAGACACGTTTACAGAGTTCAGGAACATAAAGGAAGGCTCCATCGTTGACACCCTTTTTCAACTGCCGGCAGGTTACACGAAAATGGCGGAGCCCGGCGAGGAGCCAGTCCCTGTGCCGGAGTGGGCTGCCAAGGTTCCATCAGCCCCGATCGTGAAAGCTCCGCTTAAGCGGCAAATGTCCGCTGGGCAATTAATCCGACTGAAGGTGGAAGCCGGCAAGCAAATCCAGGTGAAAGGCGAAAACACAATCGAGGGGGAATCTACGTTGATGGCGGTTCCCTTTCTGAACGGCAAGCCCATCAAGGACCCCTCAATGTACACATTTAACATGTCGGGCCTGCGCGAGAGCACGGGAATAACGTGCAAGCAGACTCCCCAAGAGGCTGATGAGGTCGTAATCGGGGTGAAGAAGGGAACGGTCGCCGTGGAGGTGAAAGAGCTTGAGCTCGCTGCAGGAAAGCCCATCTCCGCCGGAGGAGAACTCCGAGTGCCGGTTGAGCCCCAAAAGAGAATCAAGCTGCGGCTGGAGAATCTAACCGCCGGGGAATCCGTCTGCACGGTCTTCTTCTTTCAAAAGGGCCAGCAAGTGAGCGATAGCAAGGTGGGTCCTGCATCCGTCCGAACGTTTACCCTCAAGTCGGAAGGGGTACACGCTGAAGAAGAGTATGCCAACTCTGTCGAGGCTGATGAATTTGTCATCCGCGTCGCCAAGGGAACGGTTTTGGCCCGTGTGAGCCAGCCCTAGCTCCGTGCTTGCGGATGGCTGGGTTTGGGGACCAACTCGGGCGACGGTTACCAACTCGGCCCTAAAGACCGGTTGTGCTCCGCGGCGACTGCTTCTTTATCAGGTTGGGGAAGACAGAGCAGATTCGCGTCAACGCGCGATGCGGGCGGCGGCTATTTGCTCCAGGCGTTCGATGACCGTAGCAATACGGACTTCCGGGGTGGAGGCGCCAGCAGTGATCCCCACGCGCTCCACATTCTCAAGGTCGCGCTCGTCAATCTCCTCAGCGACCTCGATCAAGCGGGTGGGGGTGCCCTGTTGTTTGCAGATTTCCACCAGCTTACTCGTGTTAGCGCTGTTGCGCCCGCCCACCACGTACATCAGTTGGACCTTGGCGGCAATGTGGGCGGCGGCGGCTTGGCGGTCAGATGTGTAGTCGCAGATGGTGTTGAACACGCGCAGTTCGGTGATCCGTCCCACCAGCTTGGCGAGAATCTTCTGCGCCTTCTCGATGGGGTAGGTGGTCTGAATGATCACCCCAAGCTTCGGGTATTGAGGCATGTTCTCCGCCTCTTCGGGGTGATTGATCACTGAAACCCTCTCCCCGGCGCAGCCAAGCAATCCCCTGATCTCAGGATGGTTTGTGTCGCCGATGATGAGGATGTGGTAGTCCTCTTTGCGAAGCAGCTCGGCGTATTGATGAGACTTCTTCACGTAAGGGCAGGTGGCATCGACGACTTGCCGGCTCGCTTGACGGAGGCGCTTCTCGACGTCCGGGGCCACACCGTGGGTGCGCACGATAGTGATCGTGTTGTGGACATCGGCGTCTTCAGTGGCTACCTCGACGCCTTCTTTCTTCAACTCTTCGATCACCTGGGGGTTATGGATGAGAGGCCCGATGGTGACCACGCGGTGTTGCGGCTCGCGCGCGACCTCGGTGGTCATCTTCATGGCCCGCTCGACACCGAAGCAGAAACCCGCGCCTTCGTCTAGAATAATCTCCATGTCACCTCATCCCTAATTCCCAGAATACGCTCCGAAAGCCCCTCGTCAAGAAGTATAGACTCTGTCCGGAGGGGCGTCAACTTGTCCGCATATGGGGAACAGCAAAGGCCCGGGCCTCCTTCGGTGTGGACGAGGTGCCCGGCGAAAACGAGGTTGAAAGAACATTCCACTGGCGCGTACGATTGCCAAGTGCTAGAGTTGCGCTTGTCAAACCCTGTGATCCCGCCATCGCACTTAGAAACGAGGAGGAAGTATTTATGGGGAACAAAAACGATTCAGTAACCACGGGCAAACCCCTTTTGAGAAATGAAGGGATTGCTCGAAGAGAGTTCCTGGCAGCCGCAACGGGTTTGGCGTCTGCGGCGATGTTGAGCATCACTGTTAAGGGGAGCACGCCGGCAGCAACGGCCCGCCCGGGCCCCGCGGATGGCACGCTGGCTCTGGACGGCGGTACACCGGTCCGCGCCACGATGCTCGAGGCCAAGCTCTCCGGGCCCCAATACTATGACGACGAGGAGCGCCGCGAGCTCGTAGACGTGCTCGAGAACCGCAGCCCCTTCCGTTGGTGGGGACTGGATGCCAAAGGTCATCCGCCCGACAAGTGCATCAATTTCGAGAAAGAGTTCGCCGACCACCAGCACACCAAGTACAGTGTCGCGGTCACCTCGGGAACCACAGCGTTGATGACGGCCATGGCGGCGCTGGAAGTTGGGCCGGGCGACGAAGTCATCCTTCCCGCTTGGACCTGGTACGCCTGTTACGACGCCATCATTTCCGCAGGTGCGCTCCCCGTCTTCGCGGAAGTGGATGAGAGCATGAACATCGATCCCGCCGACATCGAGCGCCACATCACGCCGCACACTAAAGTCATTATGGCTGTACACATCCTGGGCGCGCCGGCGGATATGGACCCCATTCTCGCCATCGCCAAGAAGCACAACCTGAAGGTCCTGGAGGATTGTGCGCAAAGCGTGGGCGTCAGCTACAAGGGGCGGCCGGTAGGGTCAATAGGACACTGCGGGATCTACAGCTTTCAGGTCAACAAGACGATCTCGCCCGGCGAAGGTGGAGCGATCGTGATGAGTGATCCGTACATCTTCGAGCGCGCGGCACGCTTCCATGACTGCGGTTTTCTGCGCGATGGTCATGCCAAAGTGCTGGGTCAGCCCGCGCGGCTGCGCGATTTCGCGAGTTGCCAGTATCGCATGAGTGAATTTACGGCTGCCGTCCTGCGCGCACAGTTGCGGAAGCTCGACGGCATCGTGGCTGACTTCCGCGACAAGACCACGCGCGTCACGGCAGGGATCAAGGATCTGCCGGGCATCCAGTTCCGGAAGCAGAACGATCCCGAAGGCGGCCTCGGCAACTGGGTCTTCATCAACACCAAGGGCAAAGAGCAGCGCGACCGCTTTATTAAGGCGATGCATGCGGAGAATGTCGGCGCTGAGCCCATGGGCGGGTCGGCGATTCTTCCCGTCGCGACGCATATCGAGAAGAAAGAAACTCTGCAACCCGGCTGGCCGTCGTTCACGGTAGGGCGGGGAAAGACCATCCAGTACGGTGCCTCAGCATGCCCGCGCACGATCGACATCTGGAACCGGTACGTCGGCATCCCCATGGATCCGAAGTTTTCCGACGAGGATGTCGCGGACATCATCGCGGCGGTATGCAAGGTTTACCCCGTCGTGATGAAAGCGTAGCCTTGAGTTCATTCCGGAATATGGCGCTGTAGGGGCACAGGATGCTGTGCCCCTACATAGCGAAAAGGTCTCCGGCATCGTACCGTCACCAGGAGGCTTCATGGGAAAATGGCTGAGTCTTGTCCTGTTGCACTCCTTCTTCGTGCTCCCCATGGGCGCTCTCTATGCGGCGGCCGAGACAGCTCACCGCCTTGCGCCGACGCTGCGGACGGTGGTCTGGGGTTACTTTGACGCGAGGACCCCGCCCGTCGTGCGCGTGCGCTCGGGAGACACGGTCGAAATCGAGACGCTGCCTGGGGGAGGGATAGAGGCGCTGGCGGAGGCGGGCCTTCCCCCGGAACAGGTTCAACCGGCCTTGCGGGAAGTTGAACGCGAGGTGAAGGATCGTGGCGAGGTGCCACATATCCTTACCGGGCCAATCTGGGTCGAGGGCGCGGAACCGGGAGACGTTTTAGAGGTCAAGATCCTTTCGGTCGAGTTGGTGGTCCCCTATGCCTGGAATTCCATCACTCCCGGCCGTGGTTTCTTGCCGGACGAGTTCCCCTACGCGTACTCCAGGCTCACTCCCCTTGATCTCGCGCGCAAGGTGGCAAGGTTCTCGGACGGCATTGAGCTACCCGTGAAACCCTTTTTTGGCGTGATGGGCGTGGCCCCCCCCCGCCTCGGTCGGGCGCATCAGCAGTGGCCCGCCGTGGGTTCATGGCGGAAACATGGACAACAAGGAATTGACCGCGGGAACCACGCTCTTTCTGCCGGTCCACGCGAAGGGGGCGTTGTTCTCGGTGGGTGACGGGCACGCAGCGCAAGGCGACGGGGAGGTCTGTGTGACGGCGCTCGAGACGGCGCTCCGCGGCGCCTTTCAGTTGACCGTGCGCAAGGACATGAAGCTGCGCTGGCCCTGCGCGGAAACCCTCACCCATTACATGTCGATGGGTTTCCAAGAGAACCTGGAGGAAGCCGCCAAGATGGCGGTCAACGAGATGCTCGACTTTCTGGTCAGAGAGAAGCATCTCAGCCGCTCGGAGGCGTACATTCTGGCCAGCAATGCAATGGATCTCCGCATTACCCAACTCGTGGACGGAAAGAAGGGCGTGCATGCGATGCTGCCGAAGGCGATTTTCGGCCGTTGAGTGTGCAGGGTGTTCGCACGCTGACAGAAAGGCCGGGCGCGTGCCGATCAAGCCCCGGTGATAATTCGACGAGAAGAAAAAGAAATTGATGGTCACCATAAAAGACGTCGCTAGAGAAAGTGGTTTCTCACCTACGACCGTTTCCATCGTGTTGAACGACGCCCCGCTGGCTCGTTACATTCCTCTGCGAACCAAGAAACGGGTCAAGCGCGTTGCGGAACGGCTGGGGTATCACCCGAACCTGTTTGCCCGCTCCCTGCGGAGCCAGCACAGCCACACTGTAGGGGTCATCCTCCCCGACATCACGGACCCGTATTGCGCCCAAATTCTCCGAGGTATTGAGAATGCGCTGTACCGATCCGCTTACCTTCCAATCCTTACAGATATTCAGAATCACCGCGCCCGCTTCAAGCGTTCGGTGGCGATGCTGCTCGAGCGGCGCGTCGAAGGGCTGATCACGCTTGCGAACTCCCTCTTACTGCAAACCGATCTGTTGGCAGCGTTTGAACAACGCAAGATCCCCACGGTCATTATCGGCCGGGATGCCGAACAACGTTCGATGAGTTCGGTAGTGATCGACAACGAAGCCGGGACCTATGCAGGCATGGAGCATCTTTATGCCCTCGGGCACCGCAAGATCGCTTTCATCAAAGGTCCCCGGCAGATTGTGGACAGCAGCCGCCGCTGGCAAGGGATCTGTGCCTTTGCTGGGGAGGCAGGGCTGGACCTGGATCGGAAGCTGATCGTAGAGCTCAGGCAGCCGGCTTCCAGTTACGAGGCAGGGGTGGAAGCTACGCGCGAACTGCTCAATCGGCAATATCCCTTTACGGCGCTGATCGCTTTCGACGACATGACGGCGTTCGGCGCCATCCGCGCCCTGCGGCAGGTCGGTCGAAATGCGCCCGAGGATTGCGCGGTCGTGGGCTTTGACGACGTGGCCGCAGCGGCCTTCTATAATCCTTCCTTGACGACCATCCGCCAACCGATGGAGACCTTGGGAGCCATCGGTGTGCAGATTCTCGTTGAGGCACTCAATGCCTCGCTGAACAAGCAGACCTTCACGCCGATGCACCGCAAGATCAAACCGGAGCTGGTGGTAAGGGAATCGACCTCCGTCCCACCGCGTGGTTAGCGAGCCCCTGTCCCTTTCAGCGTTTCGCTCCAGGTGGTTGTGGTGTTCCTCGCGCAGACCGCCGACTAGTCTTCATGACACTGGCTGGCTTCGCCGACGGCGGTGTCCCGCGGCAGCTCGCAGCAGACAGGAGGCAAACTAGGTTAGGCAGAAGGTTCGGAGTCTCCTCCAGTAGCTGGCGCCTCAGGGAGAAGCCCACCGGAGTGCTGAGGGCAAGGAAATCGCCTCTCTCATCACGTCAACCAGATCAGCCCCGCTGGAATTGCCGTTGCCGGAGGGTCGCAAAACCGCTTGACACGCTCATGGGAGTGTGATAGCTAAACGGTTTAATAAATCGCATCATGACCCGAAGATGACGAGAAAATCCTTCTCGCTTCGGGAAGGTCGGGTGGTGAACATTCGCAACGGAGGGATCGCGATGCATAGACTCGGGGCGCTTACCACGCTTCTGCTTTTTATGTGCTTGTCGGCGTGGGCTCAGGATACAGCGAACATCGTGGGCACGGTCATGGACTCCACGGGTGCTGTGATCCCTGGCGTAAAGATCACGGCTGCAAACACGGAGAAAGGGATAAGCCGCGCACTGGCCACGAATGCGGCAGGAGAGTACACTGCTGCCAACCTTCCCATCGGCAACTACACAGTGACCGCCGAGGCGCCGGGCTTCCAAAAGCTCATCCGCGAGGGAATCACCCTGCAGGTTGGGCAGACACTCAGAGTGGACCTGCAGATGACGGTTGGGCAGGTCACCCAGGAGGTTACGGTCACAGGGAACGTCGTCAAGGTTGAAACCGAGAAAGCAACCATTTCGGACGTCATAACGGGAAATCAGATTGCTAACCTGGAACTCAATGGCCGAAACTTCGTGGCCCTGGCCACGTTAGTTCCTGGGGCTGCACCCGGAGACGACCTCTCAGCTTCCCACGTAGGCATGGATGCCAATCAGAGCATCTCTTTCAATGGCGGCCGTACCCAGTACAACAACTGGGAAATCGACGGGGGCGGCAACAGCGACGACACTTCCAACAGCACCTTCAACACCTACCCGAACTTGGACACCATCGCGGAGTTCCGGATTTCCACGTCGAATTACGGTGCCGACATGGGCAAGCACGCGGGGGCGACGATCGAGGTGGTGACGAAGGCCGGAACGAAGAAGTTTCACGGGGATGTGTTCGAGTTCGTCCGCAATGACAAGTTTGATGCCAACGACTGGTTTGCCAACCGCCAGATCGCTCCAGAAGGCGGGCACGCCCCGAAAACGCCGCTGAAATGGAACGACTATGGATACACTCTCGGCGGGCCGTTCTACATCCCGGGCAAATACAACACGGACAAGTCGAAGACGTTCTTCTTCTGGTCGCAGAACTGGCGGAAGTACCGGGAAGGCATCGTTATCAACGACAATGTGCCTTCCGCGCGCATGCGGCAAGGCGATTTCAGTGAATGCCACAACCCGGGATACTTTGGGCCGACGGATCCTGGGTCACCGAACTACAACGAAGTCGCTGCTTCCGGTTGTGTTTTGCCGGTCAATCCGGACGACATCGATCCTGTAACGGGGAACCGCAACCCCTTCCCTAACGATACGGTCCCCATTGACCCCAACGCCCAGGCGCTGCTGGGTGCCTTAATTCCACGGCCCAACAACGGCATAGTGGGGTATCTGAGCGCTCCTAGCCTGCCTACCAATTGGCGCCAAGAGCAGATCCGCATCGACCAGAACATCAGCGACAAGACAGGTCTGTTCGTGCGGTACACCCAGGATGTGTGGGATACGCAATCGATTCCACCCCTTTGGGTGTCGGGAAATTACGATACAGGGAGAAGCCTGACGGTTGAACGGGGGAAGAGCGCGGTCATCCGCCTCACTCACACCTTCAAGCCCAACCTCATGAACGAGTTCTTGATGAACTACACGGTGAATCCATACAAGATCACCGGTCTCGCCGGCGCCTCCTCTGTGGCACGCTCCCTCAACAAACCTTCGACGTGGACAGCCGGGACACTATTTGCCGCCAACGGCAGCAATCCGCTGCTACCGACCCTATCGATTTGTGGTGGTGTGCCTTTCTGCATGACCCAGGACACGGGCTACTATCCTTTCATCGCGCAGATTCCGCAGTACACCTGGAAAGACAACGTGACTTGGTCGGTCGGGAAGCACATGCTGAAGTTCGGGTTCTTCCTGGAGACGCTCCAGATGAGCTCCAGCAACTTTGTGGAGCCGCAAGGCGTTTACAGCTTCGGCGCCGGTGGGTCGGTCACCACGGGCAACGCGCTTGCCGACATGTTCCTGGGCCGCATCGAGTCATATTCTGAGGCGACGGCCATGGTGAACGGGGTGCCGGTAGGCGGCAACCCCATGGGGCACTGGCGGCAACAAGAGTTCGAGCCTTATTTCCAGGATGACTGGAAGGTGAGCCGCAAGCTGACCTTGAACCTGGGCGTGCGCTACTACTTCTACGTCCCTTACCACGATACGACGCGCCCGCAGACTCTCGACTCCGTTTTCATACCAAGCAAATACGATCCAGCGGTCGAAGCCCTGCTGGATGCCGACGGCTATTTGGTGACGGACCCTGCAACCGGGCACATCCACGACTATCGGACATTTGGCAATGGCTTGTACCTGTGCGGGGCCGGATCGGTGCCCAAGGGTTGCACCACCATTAACCGTTGGTCGTTGGCGCCGCGTTTCGGATTCGCCTACGACCCCTGGAGCACCGGTAAAACCGTCATCCGGGGCGGCTACGGAGTCTATTACGAGATGTTCAGCGGCAACGAGACGGATGCGCTTGCCGGCAACCCGCCGATTCTCTTCACCTCCAATGCTTACAACATCGTCGGATACCAAAGCATTGTTGCCGGCCCCATCGGCCCGACGAGCTTCACCAACGTTCCAGAGAAGGAGAAGTTGCCTACCGTCCACCAATTCAGTTTGGGTGTCCAGCACGAATTCCCCGGGAACAACCTCTTGAGCGTCAGTTACGCGGGCAGTCTGGGGCGTCACTTGGCGCGAAACCGCAATCTCAATCAGGTTCCGATTGGTATTGGCACCGTAAATGTGCCGGCCTTAGCGGGCGCTTCTCCGAACTGTGATGCCGCCGGTAACTGCAACGTGCAGGAAGTCTTGATCAACAACGAAGCGCCGACCATCTTCTTTGCGCCTTATCGCGGTTACAGCAACATCGCCATGAAGGAACCCTCGGCGGTTGCCAACTACAATTCACTCCAGGTGAACTTCCGCCACGCCTTTGGCCACGGGTTGACCTTCCAGACCGCCTACACGTGGGCGCACGCCATCGATGACTCGACGAGCACCTACTTCCAGACCGGCGTCAACGACTACGACCTGAAGCGCTGGCGCGCTACCTCTGACCTGAACCGCACCCAGGTCCTGGTGATGAACTACGTTTACGACCTGCCATTCTTCAAGAACACCTCAAGCTCCGTTGTGAAGAGCGTGCTAGGTGGCTGGACGGTCAGCGGCATCACCAGCTTCTTTACCGGTCTGCCCGTGGACTTTGGCTGCGGGATCGATGGCATGAGCAGCGGAATCGGCGAAGGCGTCCGCTGCAATTCGTTGGGTCCGCTCAAAATCACGAAAGCCTCCTACATCCATCCGGAATTTGGACCGACGCCCACCTGGACTGACCCGAGCGTTATCGGCCAAGTGAGGTTAGACCAGCTCCGCGCCGACGGGCAGCCGGGGATGTTCGGTTATCTGGGCCGGAATCCGCTGAGGGGACCAGGGCGGAACAACTGGGATCTCGCGTTGCTGAAGAACTTCCAGTTGCCCTGGTTCGGGACAGAGCACTCGACCCTTCAGTTCCGTCTGGAGACGTTCAATAGCTTCAATCATCCGCAGTGGAGGGGTGTCAGCGTCGGCTGTAGCGGAGCGACCACGCCGGGCGAACCCTGCACGGGGCCAGACAACATCGGCAACGGAGAGATTTCTGGTGCTTGGGCGCCGCGCATCATGCAATTAGGGTTGAAATTCATTTTCTAGCGTACTCGACGTTGATCCGGACCCGCAAATGAACTGGGGCCGCCGTGCCAGGCGGCCCTGGTTCGCGCGCCGTCTGGAAACGCAGATCACTCTGAACGAAGAGACTCGCTCGAGCTTGCGCACATCGGGGATCCCAACGTTCATCGAGGTGCGATATGGGTCAAGAGAAACTGGCTATCGACGGAGGAAAACCGGTTCGCACGAAGCCGCTGCCGCTGGAATTTCCCGGTGTCCACCACATGGACGCAAAGGAGATTCAAGCTGCCGTCCGGCTGCTGCGGGCTCGGTCGCCATTTCGCTATTACGGTGTCAAGTTGCAGAGAGAGGTTGAGAAACTCGAGTCGGAGTTTGCCCGTTTTGTGGGGGTCAAGCACGCCGTCGCGGTCAGCAGTGGCACCGGCGCGCTCCATGCGGCGCTGTCCGCCCTGGGCGTCGGGCCGGGACAGGAGGTGATTGTGCCAGCCTACCTGTGGGTTTCGGTGGTGGCAGCGGTCGTTAACCACGGGGCGGTTCCCGTGGTGGCGGACATCGACGGGACTTTCTGCCTCGCTCCTGCCGATGTGGACAAGAAGATCACCAGCAAGACCACGGGGATCGTCGCGGTCCACATGAGTGGCGCGCCAGGCGACATTGAAGCGATCAAGAAGGTGGCGCACAATCACAAGTTGTTCCTGCTGGAGGACTGCGCCCAGTGCAACGGCGGCAGCGTGGGCGGGCGGAAGGTCGGGAGCTTTGGTGATATGGCGGTCTTCAGCTTCCAAATGAACAAGAACATGACCGCCGGCGAGGGCGGCTGCGTCGTGACGAACGATTTCCGGCTTTATCGCCGGGCATTCGCCTGCCACGATGTGGGCTATGCCCGCGACGAGAACGGCCGCCTGATCTTCACTGATCCCGACCTTTGCCTCTGGGGCAGGGGATACCGGCTGGATGAGCTGCGGGCGGCCATCCTGAGGGTGCAGTTGAAGAAGTTGCCTCGCATCATTGCCAACATGCGGCGAAGCAAATACCGCATCCGGCGGGCGCTGGAAAAATCCCCCCGTGTGCAGTTGAGGAAGATTATTGACCCCCAAGGCGACACCGGGTGTTTCCTGATCACCACGTACCCTGACGCCGAGACGGCTAAGCGCATCAACCAGGCGCTGCGAGCGGAAGGGATCGTCACGTCGCCGCAGGGAATCTCTAATATCGTGATGACAGAGTGGGGACTGCACCTTTATTACAAGAACGTAAGCCTGGTTGACCATACCAGCGTCGATGCCCGCGGATTCCCCTGGAAGCTGGAGGAGAATCGCGGCCTGGAGAGGGATTACAGGAAGGGCACCTGTCCTGTCGCGGACAGCCTTTTCGAGCGAAGCATCTTGCTGCCTATACCGTCGTGTTTGACTAAGAAAGACGAGGACGACATTATCCGCGCCTTCGACAAGGTCTTGGGCGCGATCTTGTAGCGCAACACCGGCGCGCCGAGTTGAACCCACCGGGGTCTCGCACGCGAGTCCCGCACCGAGCACCAAGGGGGCCACTGACGTGTGTGCCCTCTTGGCGCCGTGTCAGCAAGGAGAAGAAACCCATGCATCCCCTTCTCTTCGCCTTCCGGTCAAAGGCTGGCATTCGCTCGACGAGCTATTTCCTGCTCGCTGTCCTCATCGTGGTGACCTCCGCGCTGCCGGGCTTCGGCCAAGAGGTCAAGATTTATGTTTCCTCGAAGGCCGGAGACCGAATCACGCCGAAAAAGCCCCTCCGCTTTGAACCCCGTCAGCAGACCGATGCGCCTGACTTCCGTATCGACGATGGCGTAACCTACCAGAAGATCGACGGGTTCGGCGCCTCGTTTCTCGAAGCCGGGTTGATTTGTCTCAATACCCTGCCGCCGGCTGAACAGGAAACGGTTCTGCGCATGCTCTTCGACCCAAAGACGGGTGCGGGCTTTTCGATCATGAAGACGGTGCTCGCCGGGACGGATTTCATGTCGGCCGGGCCGTGGTATGCCTATGACGACACGGCGGGCGACTTGGAACTGAAGAATTTTTCGATCAAACGGGACTTGGGGCCGAACGGCCTGATTACTTTCATCAAGCGTGCCCGCAAGCACGGCAGCTTCGTGCTCCAGGCGCCCATGGATTATCCTCCCGACTGGATGCTGACTACGGTCACCGACAGGAAGAATCAGGACGTTGACCCCAAATACTTCGACGCGCTGGCGCGCTACTACCTGCGCTATTTGCAGGAGTACGAGAAGAACGGTGTGTTCATCGACTACCTCAGTCTGTTCAACGAGCCGGGGATTTACACCAAGATCCCCTACGCGAAGATTCGCGATCTCCTCAAGAACCACGTCGGGCCACTGTTCGAACGTGAAGGAATCAAGACCAAACTCTGCTCCGCGGAAGCGGAGGATCGCGAGAGCGCCTATAAGAACTACCCGACGGTGCTCGATGACCCCGAAGCCCGCAAGTACGTTCCCATCCTCATGTACCACGCCTATCGCTGGCAAAGCTCTGAGCCGATCACGGAGCTGCACAAACGTTATCCCGACCTGCCAATCTGGCAGACTGAAGTCTGCCATTCGTACAGTGCCGGCACTCCCGCCAGCATGCCTTTGCCTCGCTACGATTTCTTGGACGGCGACTTCTGGGGGAATACGATTGCTACTGACCTCGAAGAAGGCGCTTCCGCGTGGCTTTACTGGAACATGATTTTGGACGAGAACGGCGGGCCGGGGCTGCTCTCTGAGGAGCACGAAGACGGGCCCGAGAATATCCAGCACCCGGTCGTCATCATCGACCGCAGTAAGAAGAAAGTGATCTATACCGGGCTGTATTACTATCTTGCTCACTTCAGCAAATTTGTTCGGCGCGGAGCGGTCCGGATTGAAACGGCCGGAAGCAAAGAGCAAGTGCGGTGTATTTCCTTCAAGAGCCTAGATGGCGCTCTCGTGGCGGAGGTACTCAACAGCCAGCACCATCCTGCGACTGTCCAGTTGGGGTGGCGCGACCGGTTGCTGCCCCTAAGCTTGCCGCCGCTCTCCATCACTACCTGTCTATGGAAGCCCGAAGCGGGGGAGGGAAGCCCGGCGGCTACGTCTGGGAAGTGACCATCACTGCTTCTGCATTCTGAGCGCCGACGGGAATGGTCAGCAAAGCTACACCGTCTTGTCGGGCGAATCGCAGGTGGACTCGAGAGGGCATTCGGCGCATAGGGGCTTACGCGCCTGGCAAATCTTCCGTCCAAACCAGATCGCTTGGTGACCAAAAGCGATCCAGCGGTCCTGGGGCACGAGCTTCATCAAATCCTGCTCGACCTTCTCCGGAGTTTTCTGCTTCGATAGCTTCAGCCGGCTCACCACCCGGAAGACATGGGTGTCCACGACCACGCCGGTGGCAAGGCCGTAACTGCTACCCAGCACCACGTTGGATGTCTTGCGCGCGACGCCCGGCAGTGTAAGCATCTCTTCCATAGTCCGCGGCACTTGGCCGCCAAAATCCGAAACAACCTTTTTGGACGCGCCAATGATGCTCTTGGCCTTGTTGCGGAAGAAGCCGGTGGAACGAATTTCGCGCTCCAGCACTTCCTGGCGCAGGGCCGCGAAGTCCTCAGGCTTTGGATACTTGTGAAAAAGCCCCGGCGTGATCATATTGACGCGCTCGTCGGTGCACTGTGCCGAAAGGATGGTGGCCACCAGGAGCTGGAAGGGGTTTTCGTGCCGCAGGGCGGTTTGCGCCTGGGGAAAGAGCTGATCGAGCGCCGCAAAGATTCTTCCCAGGCGTTCGGGTGAGGTGTAGTCAACCTTGACTTTGGCCGGACGTGCTCGCTTCTTTGTCTTCTTGAGCATGTTGGTTTGACCTACCCTCCCAGAAGATCCAGCACCTCGCTCAGCTCGCGGTGTACGCAAGTGAAGATGGGCGTATCGCGCAGAGTATAGCTGGTGGCCTCGCTGTGACGGAGGTCCATTACGAGGTCCACGAAATGCTCGGGCTTGTCGCTCTCGAAGGCTACCACAAATTCCTGGTCGTCGAGCCCAAAGGAATAGGTGGTGTTCAGACGCACCGCCGGATACCCGTGGCTGATTTCGATGTGCTCGTTCATCATGCCCTGGCGGAACTGGTTTTCTCACTTCCTTCGGTGACGGAACACCAGTATCAACCGTGGCTTGACCCTGGCCGCAGTGCCCGAGAAAACGGGTTCGTGGGCCTTCCAAACGGGTTCGTTTTTAGGTTCGTTTTGTGGTGCTCCCCCTTTGTTTTCAATAAGATGGTGGGTTCGTTCTGCAAATTCTAACATCTCTTTTTCTGGGTTTTGTACCCTCACCTTGAGCTCGGGTCGCGGATTCGTGGTTTGTTAGAGGCAGGTTCGGATACTTCATTCAACGCCACAGTGCGGCTGACCGAACGCCGCTCGCTGAGAAGTGATGCTTGAGGGCCAACCACTGATAACACCTTCTTCAAAGCTCCGATTTCCATCCCGGGTCGCACTTTTCTCCTGCAGGATGCCGGTAAGGGGCGGCCAGGAAGACCTGGGACAGGAAAGGCGACCCCCGCGGCTTAGGCTATCCTTTTAGTCTACACGTTCCGTCCTGGGCTGTCAAGCGGAAAGTGGCGGCGTGAAAGCGGTGGCGTAGGCCGGAGTTGTGCGGTGCTTTTTCTTTTCCTACAGACAGAATTGCCGCAGACGGCCAAACCTGCGCGGCGTTAGCTCTTCAGGTAGTCCAACAGCTTGCGAAAGGCCTGGCCGCGATGGGAAACCGCGGATTTTTCTTCGGGGCCCAGCTCGGCGAAAGTCTTGCCGAGCGGCGGGAAGAAGAAGTAAGGGTCGTAGCCGAAACCGCCTGTGCCTCGAGGCTCGTCGATGATCAAGCCGTCCGCTCGGCCCTCGACGATGGTCACGATGGCTCCGCGTTCGGCCAGCGCGATGATGCAAATGTAGTGCGCGGAGCGGTTCCTAGGGGCGGGTCCCTGCGCCCGCTCGGCAGGGGTGTAGCTGGGCTCTCCGAGCGCCGAATCGGTTCGGCGGTCCCCGAGGACATCGGGGCAGGCGCCGGCCGCCGCTACAGTTTCCATTCGCCGTAATTCGGCGAGTAACTTCTGATTGTTCGCTGCGTCGCCGGCGTCTGGCCCGGCGAACCGCGCCGAATGAATCCCAGGAGCACCACCCAGCGCATCCACGCAGATTCCGGAGTCATCAGCGAACACTGGGCCATCCGCGTAGGCGCTGTAATGCACCGCCTTCTTCCGTGCGTTTCCCTCAAACGTTGCGCCGTCTTCAATACAGGTGGGAAGGTTCTGAATACCCGGGACGGGTTCGACCGCGATCCCGCGCGCGGCGGCAGCCGCGCGAAACTCGCGGAGCTTTCCGGTATTAGCAGAAGCGAGATAAAGTCTCAAGGTGTTCTGTAGAGGCGGCTTCATGCCGCCACTGGTATGGCGGGGTGAGCCGCAACCTATCGGCCGCCTGCCAAATCGAGCTTCAAGATCGAATGCTGCACGGCCAGCAGGCCTTGGATGGCTGGTCGAGCTACTTCGACCAGTCTGTTGAGGTCCTCCATGCTGAACGGGCGCCCTTCGGCGGTGGCCTGGACTTCAACTAGTTGGCCTGTGCCGGTGATCACCACGTTCATGTCCACCTCGGCGTTCGAATCCTCGGCGTAGCTCAAGTCGAGTAAGGTTTCCCCGCCCACGATGCCAACACTGATGGCGGCCACGTAGTCCCTAAGCGGAATGCTGCGCAACGCTTTAAGTTCAACCAGCTTTTGGAATGCCAAGCCAAGGGCAACCAGGGAGCCAGTGATGGAGGCGGTGCGGGTGCCTCCGTCAGCGCGGATGACGTCGCAATCGATCCAGACCGTGCGCTCGCCCAGGGCATCGAGGTCGGTGACCGCGCGCAGTGACCTGCCGATCAGTCTTTGGATCTCCATAGTCCGGCCGCCCGCCCGGCCGCGTGTGACCTCGCGGGGGGTGCGAGTTTCCGTGGCGCGGGGAATCATGGCGTATTCGCTCGTGATCCAGCCCTTTCCCGTGCCTTTCTGAAAGGGCGGCACGCCGTCTTCCACCGAGGCGGTGCAGACTACCTGGGTTTCCCCCAGGCGAATCAATGCCGAGCCCTCGGCGCTGGAGACGAATTGCGGCACGATCTCGACTGGCCGCAGTTCCGTAGCGGCACGCTGGTCTGGGCGGAGTAGCTTGCCGCCCGCGTAGAGCAAACCCGTCAGGGGGCGAGGTGTGGAGGACATAGAACCTCAAGGCCTGAAGGGGCCGTTTTGATGCGGGTCGGATCTGGCACGAAGGCATCGCTCAGGTCCGCGTGCCCGTTCAGGGTCTCGACTTCCTGGCCCTGGATCAAGATCTTGACTTTCTTCACCGAGGGAATATTCGTAGCAATAGAATTAACAACAGAGTATAAAGCTAGACTCTCGCTTGCGATGCCGGGGGTAAGGCCGGCCAGCAGGTCGTTCGAAAAGTCCACGTAGGCGGTCCCATCGGGCGCCAGGAAAACGGCCCGGACGTTGGTCGAGGCCGGCAGCGCGTGACCGAGACCCTGGCGCGACCCTTCAACGAGCGCCAGCAGCACCTGGCGAGTCCGGTCGGGATCTGTCTGTGCCCAGGTTACGGGCCGGCTCTCGGGCACCAATGTGCCCTCGTTCAGAGAAGGGAAGTAGAGGGTAGCAGTTTGGCTTGGTCCGGTGCCGGATTGCAGAGCCGCCTCGCTCAAACGGGCGCGCGCGGCCTGCTCGGCGTGCTGCGGTGTCTCAATGAAGACGCGCCGCGACAGCACATGCAGGTAGATGAAACCGGCAGCAAGGACCACCACCACGATCAGCAAGAAGACTTTAGCGCGAAGCGACATGGCTCAGGTTTTCCCTCCTTCAAAAGCTACGAGAGCCTGAGTAATGGCGGTCGCGATCTGCTGCTGCAGGTTGGGGTCGGTCAGCGGGCCGGCTTCGGCGTCTGGGGAGAGGCGGCCAATCTCGATGGCCACGGCGGGAGCATTCACGCTGCGCAGCGTACGCACCGGCGCTGCCCCCGGTGGGTCCACGGTGGCCCCCGCAATCTGCGCCAATTGTTGCTGCAGAGCCTGGGCAAGCTCGCGGCTCTTGTCGAGATGAGCTTGTTGCACGTGGGGCCAGGGGATAAAGACCCGCCGCGGTTCTTCGCTGGGGATGGGAGAAGGCGGGCTCGCGAGCTGATCCGCAAAGACCGCGATGCGGGGCGAGTTGACGCCCAGGTCGCTGGCGTGGAAGGTGAGGAAGAAGGCCGCCCTGGCCACGTTGGCGGCCGCCTCACGCTGATCAAAACTGGTGTTCACATCTCTGGTTCGCGTCAGCACAATCCGGAACTTTTGGGTCGACAGCAGTGCTAGGCGGACGCGCGCCACGAGCTGAGCTGCCAAATCCTTCTCCAGCACTCCATCGCGGCTGCGAGCACCGATGTCCTCGCCTCCGTGGCCAGCATCCAGAACCACCACCGGCAGGGGAGGGCCGGGTGGCGCCGCGGGTATCTCCTCGGTCACGCCGGGCGGAGGAAACCCCGAGGGCGTCGTGGAAGGCTGCTCGGGCAGCCGAGGCGGCTGAATGACGACCGGAGGCGGCTTCAGGACGTCTGCCAGCAGGATTTTCCCGCCTTCAGCCAGCACGGGGTAGAAATTCAATCCACCGGTCGCGGGGGTGAGAATGAGCTTGGGCACGCCATCCTGATCGTCAAACCGCAGTTCGCTCACGTACGGGTCTTGAAACTGGAACGATTGCTCGAGAGGCTCAACGGGACGCTCCCCCAGCGACATCACCCATTTGCCGTTGCTCGCTGCCGTGCGCACCGTGACCTTATCCGTGAATTGCACCGTCAGCCGGGCGCCGTTCGGTAGCTGGTCCAGGCGGACGCTGAACGAACTGGGCTTCACGTCGCCGATGAAAATGCGGTTGGTCCCCACCTGATACTCCACCACCTGATGCGTGAGGCGAGGTAGGACCGAGGTGAGGAAATCCACAGGCACCATCCACTGCCCATTGGACAGGCGCACTGGGTCTGAGAGGTTTATCGAGGAGCCGTCCACGCGCACTTTCCGCTGGTCCAGGCGAAGTTCGACCTGTGTGCTCCCGAACCAAACTTTCACCGAGTTCTGCCTCTCCTGCAAGCCGCCTACCTTGCCAACCAGGTTCAGGACGTGAAGCAGCGGCAAATACTTGGTGTTCTCAATCACTTCCAGCGGCAGCACGTGCCGCGCGTTAGGCAAGTAGAAAACGAAGTTGTCGCTGCGCAGCTCACGCGTGGGCCAGAGGAGGACTGCTCCACCGGCGAGGATGGCCAGAGTCAGGAGGCGGCTAGGTTGGAGTAAGCGGCGGGAGGATTTCGTCAACTGGCTCAAGTCCTTGTCGCTTTCAGGCCGCGAACGGGTTGGGAGTTCTCTCCGTTCGACGCTCACCGCCCATTCTATAGCATTGTGCAACCGGCATTCAATGACGGCCGGTAGCGCAGAGTCGCCCGCCGCGGCGGGACTCTGCGGTTTTTCGTCGGGGCATGGTCTCGGTGGCAATGTAGCAGGGCAGCGCAGAATGTCTTTTTGACTCTGCGGCTGTTACTCGGTGGTTCTCCACATCGGCATACCGATCCTTCCGCGAGGGGAGTCGTGGTGTCCGCGGTGGCAACTGGGTAAAATCCTCGAGTTGTCTATGGTGGAGGCGGGGGGAGTCGAACCCCCGTCCGAAGAGTCTCGCGGTCAGGAGCCTACATGCTTATCCCGTTCGCTTCTTGCTTTCGCCAGCGGCCCTAAGGAGCGAGCAACAACGAACCGCCGACTAGCCTGGCTCCGCTTGCGCGGATCTCGCCCGGGATTCTCAGGCGGCCAACCCCGGACCAGCCCGCTGATCGACGCCTCTTTCCGCCCCGCGGGCCTGACGAAGGAGACGGCTACCTAATTAATTAGGCAGCGTAGGCATACTGCGTGTTGGCAGTTGTCTTTGACCCACGCCGATTACGGGTGGTGTGGACCCCCGGCATGCCTCCTAAGCGCAAGGGCTCCCGTCGAAACCGGTACGCCCCCGTTTACAGCTCTTAGAGTACGACGCGGCATCGGCAGTGTCAATGCCGGTGGGGACGCAAGAGGTGAAAGCTGAAGGCTGAGACTCCTCCATGTGTTGCCTGCGTGGGTATCGACCGGCGGGCTGATGATTGACCACTGAAAGCCGACCACTGAGAACCGACGACTGACAACCGACCACGGACTACGGACCGCTGACCACTGATTCGCAGCCTGTGACAGGATGGTCAAAAAGCCTTGTCACCAAGTCGGAAGGACGGGACTTGAGTCCCGCCGGGACGGGAAGACACAGAATACTTGCCTTGTTCTCTTGTTGGCTCCTACGGGGGGCTCCCCGGCGAGCCGGGGCAAGTTCCACCCCGCCCTTCCGTATGCGTGAGAAACAGCTTTTCAGCAGCGTGCTAAGACCAGTAACCTGACACTTGGCACCTGAAGGCTGCGGCAATATTGCCGTTGCGCCTCCCCCTTGGCTTGTACCATAATGATGCGGCTACCTTACTACGTTGAGGTGACTGACTTGGCGGAGACCCAGCAGAATCGATTTGCCGATTTGGCACGCCAGGCTCGCGAGCGCCTGACGCAGGACCTCCGTGCGCAGGCCGAGCAGTTGGACAAGCTCGAGCAAAGCCTCAAGCAGCTGCGGGAGCGTCAGCAGCAGGTGGAAGGGGCGGTCGCGCAGCAATTGGAGGCTCTTGAGAAGGTCGAACTTCCCACGCCGCCACTTGCTGCCGAGCGTTCTCTTGATAAGGTACTGGCGGCGGTGCGCAACCTCATTACGGCCACGTTGCCGGAGCAAGTGCTGGACGTCCTCACCGAGGAGGCAGAGCAACTGGGTGTGCGGGCGGCGGTGTTCGATGTGCGTGGCAAGGCGGCGTGGGGATCCGCGGCGCGTGGCTTTGGCCAGCTCTCGGATAAGGCTTTCCGGGCCGTAATCGTCCCTCTCAGCCAGGACAGTCCTTTCCGTCAGGTCTACGAGACCGGTGGCCACGTGGATGCGAACGTCGAGTTGCTGAAGAAGAACCGTAACGTCCTGGACAAGCTCAAGCCTGGTCCCGGAGAAGCTATCTTGCTCGTGCCCGTCCGATCGGCCGGCTCGGTTTCCGCCATTTTCTATGCGGACCCGGGAGGCAAGGGAACGCCGCTTCCGGGGGACGCCCTGAAGATTCTCACCGAGTTTGCGGGGGCACAGCTCGACCGCCTGATGGCCCTGAGCGGCGGAGTCCCTGCGCCGGTAGCCGAGGTGGGGGCTGAGCCCGTGGCTGTGGCCCCTCCGCCGGAGGCTCCTGTCGAAGTCGCGGAGCCTGCCGTGGTTGCCCCGCCCGCGGCGGTCCAAACCGCGCGCGTTGTTGAAGAGCCTCCACCACCGGCTGCTCCTCCCGCGCCCGGGTTGGACATTTCGCAGCTTAGCGAAGCCGAGCAGAAGATTCACAAAGATGCCAAGCGATTTGCCAAGCTCCTGATCTCCGAAATCGAGCTTTACAACAAGGCCAAGGTGGCGGAAGGGCGCAAGAACAAAGACCTCTATAAGCGCCTCAAAACCGACATCGATCGCAGCCGTCAGACCTTCGAGAAGCGCTTCGGCAAGTCGCTGGGGAAAGAGTTCGACTACTTCCACGAGGAACTGGTGCGGACCCTGGCAGGCAACGACGCTTCGCTCCTCGGGTCGGACTATCCTGGCTCTTCCGCGTGAGACCCCTTCCCAAAACTCTGACCGTATTTTGGGGGGCGCTGGTTTCTCTGGGTCCCCTGGCCTCCGCGCATCCGGCGACCGAGCCTGTGCCCACAGAGCTCCGCCAGCTCGCGGTCCGGGCCGCGCAGCGTGGTGTGTGGCCGCGCTTGCGCCGCTACGCGGAGTCCCGCAAGCAGAGTGAACAACGTGGTCTGGCCCTGTTTGTTTTGGGCTATCGAGAATATGAGGCGGAGGACTATTCGGCTGCCGCGAGCGATTTGCGTGAGGCAGCGCTGAGTGGGTTCTCCTTGGCCGACTGCGCAGAGTATTACTGGGCGGCGGCTGCCCGTCAGGCGAACGATCCGGGCCAGGCAGGCGGGGCATTAGAAGGTTTCTCCTCGCGTTTCCCCGAGAGCGCTTGGCGCCTGGAAGCGCTCGAAGTGCTCGCCAGCGCCCTGATCGAGGCGCAGGAGCCAATGAAGGCTTTGCAGGCTCTCCTCGGCGAACCGCGCGTCCGCCAGCGTCCGTCTCTAGCTCTGCTGGTGGCCCAGGCATACTTCGCAGTGGAACAATTCCCGGAAGCTGCCCGCGCTTTCCAGGAGGTCTACTTTGCCTTTCCCACGGCTCCGCAGGCGAAAGCGGCAGCGGAGGCTCTGGAGCAGATACGCTCCAAGCTGGGAGCGGATTTCCCTGTCCCAACAGAAGAGATTCAGACCGCGCGCGTGGAGAGTTTCTTCAAGGCCGCGCGGTACGAAGAAGCACTGAAGGAATATGAAGGCTTGCTCGACGCCCGGCCTACGAGTCCTTTTGTATTGCGCTGGCAACTGGGACGAGCGCGGTGTCTCCTGCGCCTGCGGCGCAACGGTAAGGTTCTTGCAGGGCTCTCTGCCAGCTTTGCGGCCGCCCCTGCCATGGATGCAGAGCGGCTTGCCCTACTGGTGGAAGCCAACGCCCGCGAAGGCGATGCGAACGCCATGCTCCAGCCGCTTGCTCAGATTCAGTCACTCTACCCGCAGTCGCCTGCGCATGCTTCGGCGCTCTTCTTTGCGGGCAATCTCTTCTTCCAGCAGGGCGACTGGCAAAACGCGGCGCGCTACTACCAGCCGCTGACAGAGTCGTCCCCCCAGAGCGAGCACGCGCGGGACGCCAGTTGGCGACTTGCTTGGTCCTATTACCTCGGGCAGGATTCGGCCAAGGCGCGACAGGCCTTCGTAGATCACAGCACGCGTTACCCAGACTCGCCGCGCGTCCCGGCGGCCTTGTATTGGCTGGGACGGGTGGAAGAGGCAAGGGGAGCGGCCTCCGAGGCGCGGGCGCTATACGGGCTGCTTGGGAAGCGATTCGTCCACAGCTACTACGCCGTTCAGGCTGGCCAGCGACTGCGGAATCTCCCGTCAGATCGCGCCACCGCTGGAGAATCGCAGGACCCGATCCCAGGTTCGACTGCGGCGGCGTTGGTTCAAAGCCTTCCATCCCCCGAACTGCCTGGGGTCCCACTTTGCGCTTCCGCGCCGCCGAGCAAGCTTCTGCGGCCGGCGCTGACGTTCCGGGCGCTGAGTCTGGAAGACCTGGCGGAGCGTTACCTCAAGGCGGTGTTGTCCGAGCGCCCGGCATCACCCGACGTGCGCTTCTTCCTCAGCCAGCTCGAAGCAGAGCAGGGCAATGTGAGCGCCGCGCTCTTCGACGCTATCAAGATCGTGCCCGACTATTCCGAGGTGGAATTCACCGCCCTGTCCAGGGAAGTCTGGGACCTCCTGTTTCCGCGTTCTTATTGGAAGCTGGTCGAGCGGCAGGCGCGCGCCAACCGCCTGGACCCCTACTTGGTCATGGGGTTGATTCGCCAGGAGTCGGCGTTCAACCCGCGCGCTACCTCGGTAGCTGATGCCCGCGGCCTGATGCAAATCCTTCCGCGCACGGCCAGCCGGAGTCGCCGGCCCGCCAGGGTCCGTTCCGTGGCGCGGCGGCTTTACGACCCCGCGTACAACGTGCGCTTCGGGTGTGCCCATTTACGGAGTCTGCGGAAGCAATTCGGCGGATCGCTGGAGCACGCTCTGGCCGCGTACAATGCCGGCGACTTTCGCGTCAAGGAGTGGATCAGCAGGTATTCCTTCCGTGAAGCCGCGGAGTTCCTGGAAACAATTCCTATCCCTGCCACGCGCGCGTACGTGGAAGCGGTGCTCCGCGACGCGGCCATCTATCGGCAGTTGATGACCGGGCGGCCAAAGTTCGCCGGATGCCCGCCTGCCACCACACCCGCGACGAGAGCCAAGCGCCCGGCCGGCAAGTCGTAGGGGCGCATAGCGACCTGTCCCTCCGGCCAGGCGGGGTGGCACCCGCTCCGGCTTGTCGTGGCGCCCGTGGCTCTCCCCCCCACGCGCTCTTCTGGCGCGTCACCTACCTCGGTGAAGCAGCCGGGCTGACGCAGAGCTTCGGGTTTGCGCGCGGAGGGGCGGCGTGGCAGAATCGCAGACACGGGTTGGTTTCTGCGAGTAGGGGTAACTCCGCCGCTGGGAATGAGGGTGGTCACCATGCAGACAGAATCACGGAAGGTTTCAAGGCGCAGATTCCTGAAGGAAGCGACCGCCGTGGTTGGCGCCACGTCCGCCTTGGCAATCCTGAGGCCGGGATCGGTGCGCGGAGCCGGAAAGGAATTCGGAGTGGTCGTGCTGCTGGGGCCGCCCGGCGCCGGCAAGAGCGAGCAGGCACGGCGGCTGGCCGAGCGGCACTCCATTCCCGTTATCTCGACCGGCGACCTGTTGCGGGATCAGGTGCGACGCGGCACCCCACTGGGCCTTCAGGCCGACTCCTACATGAAGGTCGGGCAGTTGGTTCCTGATTCTCTGATGAATCCGATTCTCGAGGACCGGCTGTCACAGCCGGACTGTGAGCGGGGCTTTATCCTGGACGGCTACCCGCGCACGCTCGCGCAGGCGGAGAGCCTCGACGCACTGCTGACGCGCCAGGGCCTGCCGCCGCACATCTTCCTCCTCGATGTCCCCACCGAACGCCTGTTCAAGCTCCTCACCGGGCGCTGGATCTGCCCGCGCTGCCGACGCAATTACAACATCTACTACCAGCCACCCAAAAAGGAAGGACTGTGCGACGCCGACAGTACCCCGCTGGAGCAGCGTCCGGACGACAAGGAGGACGTAATCCGCCGGCGGTTAGAAACCTACCAGAAGGAAACGCAGCCGGCTATCGATTACTACGCGCGCCAGGGGCGCCTGCTGCGCCTCAACGGTGACCAGCCGCCGGATAAGGTGGCTGCGGAGATCGAGTCAAAGCTCGCCTCCCAGTAGTAATGCCGCACATCGCGCGACGAACTCTGGTTCGACTTCAATGGATATGAGAGCGTCGCGAGAGTTTCGTTGAGCTACAGTTCCTGCCCTGGTTCACGTGCTGCGCTCCGACCATCCCTTCGAGGGCCTCCTGCGCCGCATGAATTTCCCACCCTAGAACCGGTGACCAGTGAAGAGTGGCGAGAGCAGGCAACGGCAGCGCTCGGCGTTGCGCATCTACCATAGCGTTGGCAGGCGCCACGCCCGAGGGGGCAAGATGAGTCTGTGCGAAAACAGCAGGAGGAGAAGCGGCTATGCCGCCCCGCTGTGTGGAAAGCCTCCGGCTTTCCGCACGCGGGGCACAGAACAATATGATTTCTTTGAGCCTGCGGGACGGAAAGGCGAAGCCTTTCCGCACGGCACGCGGCAGAGTCGCTCGCACCACCGGGTCTTCACAGAGACTCAAGATGTTGCTTGACAGGGACCGGGGATGTGGTACAATTATAGGCTAGGGTGAAGGAGGAGAAGGTTCCTCCTTTGCCCCCGGCCCGGCGGCCGCCACCGGCCGAGGAAAACCTGCTTCAGGGTGCAGGTTGAATTTGAGCCGAGCGGGAAACCAGCGATGTGCGACGCAAAGCTTCATCCGGGAGAAGACCGCGCCATGAGAAGTACCATTGTGCCACGAGTGGCCGAA
>Ga0315280_10002247_pt1 | contig 31516 bp, 23 predicted proteins | sample YL17G06_40_MG_FD_203697 | JGI IMG/M metagenome (GOLD analysis project Ga0315280, IMG submission 203697) | Sediment microbial communities from Yellowstone Lake, YNP, Wyoming, USA - YL17G06_40 | ecosystem: Environmental > Aquatic > Freshwater > Lake > Sediment | place: USA: Wyoming | collected... | reverse complement strand
TGTGTACCGGGAAGCGGGATTGTGCGTGAAGCGGAAGAAGCGCAAGCGGTGGGTGCGCGCCGGGCGTCCGGCGAGGGTCTTGACCGCGGCGAATCAGGAGTGGGCGTTGGACTTCGTGCCCGATGTTCTGGGGACAGGGCAGCGGGTGCGCGTGCTGAGCGTGCTGGACGCCTACACGCGGGAATGCCTGGCGCTGGAAGTGGACACGCGCTTCGCCAGTCGTCGGGTGACACGGGTGCTGGAACGGCTCATAGCCGAACGCGGGCGGCCGCACCGTCTGCGCTGCGACAAGGGGCCGGAACTGACCAGCCGGCATTTTCTGGCCTGGTGCGTGGAGCGGAAGATCCAGTGGGTGCACATCGAGCCGGGTCGGCCGATGCAGAACGGGCGGGTGGAGAGCTTTCAGGGTAAGTTTCGCGATGAGTGCTTGAACGTGAGTTGGTTTCGGAACCTGGGGGAGGCGCGTGAGAAGGTGGCAACCTGGCGGCGGGAGTACAATCAGGCGCGTCCACATTCCAGCTTGGGGTATCAGACGCCGGAGGCATTCGCGGCGGGCGCCGCGCCGCCAGCGTCTCCCCCCACGCTGGCGGGAATCCTCAAGACGGAGGAGAATGCTTCCTTGAGTTCTACGAATTTCGTATCAGCCAGTGTGCGGACCTAGGGGGCAGGTCAAGAGCAGCCTCATAGAGAGTCCTGAGGTTCGTGCGACCGTCGTAAGGTTCGTCGTAGAGAAAACCCCACAGGTTCCGGGCCAACGTGTCCGACAGAGGGATCGGAGAGCCCGCAGCGTTTCGCGCCTCAGCGGAAAACCCCGCTCCCGCAAAGAGAACGACTCTGTTTCTGAATAGGTTTCGCTTTAATGTTTGCGCATCTGAGTCAGAGAGCATAAGGCGCCGTTACTTGCACGCTAGATTCGACCCCGCGTCCGTAATTGTCTTATACGTCACCGTGGGTCCGTTGGTCAATGGTGTGCGGTCGTTTCTGAGTTTGTGTGGCCCACAAAGAGCTACGCGTTCATGCCTCTCGAGGAGTGATTCCCTTATTCTTGCGGCTTTAGCCGCTGAGGCCCCCGGGGCTAAACCCCCACAGGAATCAGTTTGTCTGCGCCTTACGGCACGAGCAAGCCCGTGCCCATTCGCGTTTGCTGAACTGTCAGGGGCGGGAGGGTGCGTTAAGAGCCTGCATTTCGCTCGAGCGCGGCTTGAGGACGACCAGCACCGACTCCAGCCGTTCCAACGCGGCGGCGGGCTTGACCTTGATGGTCTTGTAGATGTTTCCCTCGCGGATTTCGGTCACTTCGCCGACGGGCAAGCCCTTGGGGTAGATCTGATCCAATCCCGAGGTCAGCACGCGTTCGCCGGGCTCCACGGGCGCTTCGTTCATTACGTAGTTGAGCTGGCAGGCGTTGAGCGCGGCACCCTTGACAATGCCCTGCACGCGGCTCTTTTCGAGAGCGGCGGCGGCACCGCTCGAAAAGTCGGTGATCAGCAGGACCTGCGCGCTGTGGGGAAAAACGGCGATCGTCTTGCCCACAATGCCGGTGGGCGTAATGACGGCGAGATCGGGGGTAAGCCCGGCGTCGGTGCCCTTGTCAATATAGATGGCCTTCGAGGCGTCCCCGGGGCTCGCGGCGATGACTTCGGCGGCGAGGGTCGGGAAGGGAAGCCGTTGCTTGAACTCCAGCAGCCTGCGCAGGCGCTGGGTCTCCGCCGCCTGCTCGGTGAGCTGCTGGATTTCCGAGCGGGCCGCCACGAGCTGGATTTCGAGTTCGCGGTTTTCCTGCTGGGCCTGCCAGAGGTCGCGATAGGTTCGCACCGCGCCGGTCGTGCCATCCACCAAGCCGTGAAACGCGCGCTCGCACGGGTCCAGCACCGCCACCGCCCAGACCTGAATCAGGCGGACCTTCTGATTGCGGGTGATCTGCGCGGAGAGCAGGAGAAGTTGCGCCACCATTACGCCCAGCAGGATGAAGAACGAGCGATGGCGGGAGACAAAGGCTTGGACTTTCTCGGGAGCCTCGCGCACCGGAGGGTGTTCGGGTTGCGGGAATTCGGTCGAGTGGACGTGGAACATGCCGGAAGCTTCCGTCCTCTCCCACCGCGGCGACGCAGTGCCGTTCTATCTCCGGGCGGTCCCGCTCTGCGGGACCGCCGCTACCGATCCTCAACCTCACTCGATCGCCACCCTCCGCAGCAGGTTGAAGTCGACGAGCATTCTTCCCGTCCCCAGCACCACGGAAGCCAGCGGGTCTTCGGCGATGGACACCGGCAGGCCGGTTTCCTCGCGGATGCGCTTGTCAAAGTTCTTGAGCAGGGCTACGCCGCCGGTCAGGACGATCCCACGGTCGGAAATATCCGCGGAGAGTTCCGGTGGCGTCCGTTCGAGCGCCACGCGGATGGCGTTGACGAGCGTCGCCACGCATTCCGAGAGCGCGTCGCGGATCTCCGAATCGTCGATGGTCAGCGTTTTGGGAATTCCTTCCAGCAGGTGCCGGCCCTTGATTTCCATGGTCAGCGGCTTTTCCAGCGGATAGGCCGAGCCGATTTCCATCTTGATCTGCTCGGCGGTGCGCTCGCCGATCAGCAGGTTGTACTTGCGCTTCAAGTAGGCGGTGATGGCCTCGTCCATCTCGTTGCCGGCCACGCGCACCGAGCGGGCGTAAACAATTCCGGAGAGCGAAATTACGGCGATATCCGTTGTGCCGCCGCCGATATCCACGATCATGCTGCCGGAGGGTTCCGTGATGGGCAGCCCCGCGCCGATGGCCGCCATCATGGCCTGCTCAACCAGGTAGACTTCGCTCGCCTTGGCGCGCATGGCGGAGTCCTGCACGGCGCGCTTCTCGACCTGCGTGATTTCCGAAGGCACGCCGATCACGATCCGCGGGTGCACGAACATCTTCCGGTTGTGCGCCTTGTGGATGAAATAGTTGAGCATCTTCTCGGTCACCTTGAAGTCGGCGATCACGCCGTCTTTCAAGGGACGGATGGCGACGATGTTGCCCGGCGTGCGGCCCAGCATCTCCTTCGCCTCGCGCCCTACGGCTTCGATGTCGCCGGTGACCTTGTTAATGGCCACGATGGAAGGCTCGTTGACCACAATGCCTTTGCCCTTGGCGTAGACCAGCGTGTTGGCGGTGCCGAGATCGATCGCCAGGTCGGAGGAAAACAGACTGAACAACGAACGGAAGTTCATCCCCACGGGTGACCCCATCTCAATTGGGCGGAATGGCGCGCGGCGGGCTCTCTCATTCGACCACGATGCTCTTGCGGATCGTGTGCATGTCCCCCTTGCGGTTTTGCGCGGTGATCGTAATCTGGTTGGCGCCGGACCTCGCGAGCTGCGAGGTGAAGTGGCGGAAGGTGCCGTCCGGCGCGATGGAGAAGACTTGCTCGTTGTTGATGATCACCGTCGAGCCGGGCTCCGTCTTCCCCACCACCTCCAGCACGCGGCCGTGCTGGATGAGGTTGCTGACTTCCAGGTAGGCTTGATTGCCGGATTCGACCTGTTGCACCAGGCTGAACCGGTTCGCCATGCTGGGCTGGCTTTCCACCCCCTTCGCGTCAAGCGAGCTGACCACCCAGTAGTACGTGCCCTCCTCAAGCCCCGAGATTCGCGCCGAGGTCTTCCCCGCCATCTTCTTGTCCACCACGAGGTTCGAGAACATCCCCGAGGGTGAAATCTGCAGCCGGTAAGCGGCCGCGCTCGGGACGCTGTTCCAGGCGAAGTCCAGGTTGGCGGATTTCGGGTCCTTGCTCATGGTGAGCGCCATGTTGGCGGGCTCGCTGAGCTCGGGAGGAGCAATGACCTTCTGCCGCACCAGTCCCGCCTTGTCCCGCTCGAACGTCACCTGGTCGTACTGGCCCAGCCGGACGGTGGTCGAGCCCCGCGTCACCGCCGCCTCGCCTTGCTGCAGGGTCAATTCGTGCACGTTCTTATCGGGGTCGTTACGCACCATGGCGCGGCTCTCTTCCGCGAGGTTAGCCACGGCATTCTCAAAGGTGACCCGCGAGGTCGAGCCCGGGACTTCGAACCGCCCCGTCGAGAGGTCCACCGCGCCGGAGGAGACTTGCACGGCCACACGCGTCGCCTTGGTGACCGGGTCCTCGCGGCTCTCTTCCACCACAATCAAGGAGTCGGGCTTGATGTAGTAGTTCGTGCCGTCGGCAAAGATGATGCGCGCCACGCCGTCGCTTCCCGTCTGGATGTAATCCCCCTTTTCCAAGTTGGTGTTGTAGTCGGCCCGAATCCACTGCGCCGACTGCGCCTTGCGCACGCGCACCGTGCCGTCCAGGTTGACAAAGTGCGCCTCGCGCTTCGAACCCGCCGCTTCGGTCGAGGCCGACCGCACCAGCCCGGCAGAAATCGCCGCCAGAAGCTGCCTGGCCTTCTGGCCGAAATAATTCGGGGCAACCAGATAGAGAACAACGCATAAGGCCAGGAACACCAGTCCACCGTAGAAGGCGATGGTGCGATAAGTGATCGTCGTCCATTCGACTTCGTACGCGCGCTGCGGCTGCTCGGGCAGCGGAGGTCGAGGTGAACTTGCGCCCATGGCGGTCGAGACCTGCGTGCCTATTGTTTCCCAAAGCCTTAGCACGGTCAAGGGCTTTGCGGGTTAGGGGACGGATTTCCGGCGGCATTCGCAGCAGGAGGCGGCATTGGGATGCCTCTCTCGATTGAGGTGCCTTCGGGCGCTCCCTCCGGCCGGGCGCCGCGCTCAAACCTCCGGCAGGCAGAGTAACTGCGTTTTGTAGCTCGCGCGCCGGGCAGGCTGAGCAGTTTAGGTGCGAAAGAACCGCAGAGCGAGAGGTACGGGCAGCACTACACGGAGGTGATTAAGGCCGTAGGAGTGGCCCGGGTGGAGTGTGGCGAAACTCCCCAAGTCGGAATCACATACATGCCAGAAGACGGCATGTGTACGCCACCCGCGCCGCCCTCACCTCCGAGACGCTGAGCAAGCGTCTCTTCAGTTCACTCGACTTTATCCGATAAAGAAAAGACCGGGTCGACATCCACCGGCACGTCGCCGGCCGACTTGAGCGCGAGGACGAGTGCCGGAGGAATCCTGTCATACTTCGCCAGCCAAGACTCGGCTCGGGCGCCGTCGCCGGTGGCTTCGACGGCGAGCAATTCCTGGGCGAGAGTGGCGAGCGTTGCCGGCATGCGGGCATAGTCAATCACGTACCGGCCCGTGGCAGGATCGCGCAAGACGGCCTTCTGCTCGGCGAGATAGTTGAGCTCCATCATCTCGGCGCGACCGTGCGCTTCGCCGGTGCCGTAGCGCACGGTGCGGAAGATCCCGGCGACGTAAGAAGCGTAGTATTCCTCCAGGCGCTCCTTGGGCAGCGCGTCGTGATCCACAAGCCATTTCAGCCCGAACATTCCGACCACGTCCGCCTTCGCTTCTTCCCATCCTGAATAGGCGGGCCCGAGGGCTTCGCGAATGTCTGCTTGTTTTCCGCCCACGCGCGCGAACGCCGGTCCCAGGCCGTGCGAGATTTCGTGTAGAACGGTGCTGGCCACATAGCCCTCGCCCGAGACCCTGGCGGCCTGGTCGGCGCGCAGCAGCCGTTTGGCCAGCGGGAGGATGACGTAATTGACGCGCGCGTCCATGAAATTCTTGAAGAAGATTTTCTTCGTTCCCTTTTCCTGGTGAATTCTGGGATCGTTCGGCAGGTTGTCGGCCACGGCCTGGTAGCCGTGGCGGAGGTCGCCGCCGCGGAAGGGCGCATCCATCACTTCCATGGGCGTCAGGTGTCCGCGCTTGGACGGCCGGTCTTGGGGCGCGAGCGGCAGGGCGTCCTGAATGTCCGGGACGTATTTCTGATAGAGTTCGAGCCTCCGGCTTTCCGCGTCGTTGCGAACCAGCACCGCCGCGCCGTACGATCCCTTCACGCCCAGCACGCCGTCGAGGTACGTCTCATACGGCGCCATGATGACGTCGAACTTGGGATTCTTCAGGTCGAGCCAGGCAAGATCGCTCGGATAGTAATCATCCTCAAGCAGCGCCTCGGCCCGCAGGCGGAGGAATTTGGCGAACTGGCCTTCGTCGCTCAGTGCTGCCGCCTCGCGCAGCGCCTTGGCTGCGGGCTCGAGGAACCGCTGGTAAGCCTCGTGATACGGAACAGTCTCGAGTGTGTCGCCTTGCCGACGGATCACGGTCGTGTGGCTGTAAAGGGCATCCTTCTGGTTGGGGTGGGCCTTGACATAAGACTCGGTTTCGGCCCGCGTCAAACCCTGCGGGTAGAGATCTCCGCCGGGCGGCATGGGCTCGGTCCCGACGAAGGGCCTGTTCTCATCGAGCAGATCAAACCGGCTGCCGTTAATCATCAGGAACCGCCGCAGTTTCTCGTCGCGCGGATCGGTCTTGCCAGCGAGCGATTTGTAGAGCTCCAGCGCCTCCGGGTCGCTTTGCCGCCAGTAGATGTCATCGAGATACTGCGAGGCTTCGACGAGTTTCGCGACCAGTTGCCGCTCGCGCGGGCTCAAGCGCGCTGAATCGAACGGCATCTCGACCCGGCGCCACTTCGCCAGGCGCTGGTCGAGGTCCGGAGCCACGACGAGCTGGCTGGAAGCTCCCGACGCGCCCGCGGCACGCCCTTGATGCTTGTTCACGGAACACCCGACAAGAAATAGGACGAGACCAAGATACATCCCGAACTTCATCTTTTCCCCCTTTGAAGCCTCATCCAAGGATCCTTCGAAAACCGGATCTCTTCCTGACCATCCTTGAACCTATCGCTACCCCAGGTGCCGTGCAAGGAAATCCTCCGCCGGGTAGTGGGGTCCTTTGGCTTGAAGGTGTGCAGGTGGGTCCTAGAGGGCTCGCTTTGCTTTTGAAAACAGAATGCTTTTGACTATGTCGACAGTTAGCTCTCGTCGCTCGTCTGCTTTCTCAACGAGTTCCCTGCTTGGTCTTGTGTTGGGAGAAAGACTTCCGTGCCACAGTGTAACCAGCACACCCTCTCGCTTTACGGCTTCAAGTGCTGGAATGAAGTCGCTGTCACCAGTGAAAATCGCCACGTTCGTAATTTTCCCTTTGCCAGCAAGAAGGGCCATATCCACTCCTACCATGCAATCGATCTTCTTCTGTTGAAAGATGGGCTTTCCCTCCGTGTCTACTCCCCGAAAAGCTAGCTGTCCCAGTCTAACCTCAAACCTCGGTAAGAATGAGAGCGCGGTAATAAAGCCATGCCTTGCAGCATACCGTTTTCTCTCCTCTTCAGTAGGCGGGTTACTCTGGTAAGGAAGGCAGTGATAGTAGTACGCCCTCAGCAATTCGTCTGGCTCAACCATCAGATGGACGAGTTTCTCGAAATCGATCTTAGGCTCGCCGTGGTCGTAGTGCAAAACCTTCTCGATATATCCGCCATCCAAGAACGCTGCTGCAACGCCCACATGTACCTCCGCAAAGAAAAAGGCCCGCGGGGTAGCCGCGGGCCTTAATTTTCTCCCGTCGTACCCGAAGGAACGACGGGGTTCATAAATGCACATACTATTATACAATGCTAAGTCTGTAGCTTAGGCTGCATCTACGTAAGTTATTGAAAACAAAATTGAAAAAAGCAAAAAAAAGACTTGACACCACGTACTCGTGCGGCCACGAGGGGCTACGTCTTAGCGCAAAAGCGAGCTTCAAGCCAAAACACCCCGCCACCCTCCGCCGCATGACAAGGCCGCAACCCGCGCGAATGCACCAGGAACTCGTGGGCTGGAATAGAACTCCCGGCTCGACCGCGGCCGCGGGTCTACCAGGAATCCAGCAGACAACTCGGGAACGTCCCGTTCGAGCCCGCAGGCCCGGCGGCTGGGCGCTCCAATTCCATTCCCACCTCCCGGTTGGCGCTTTGCAGGGATTGCTCCTATAATGGGTAGGTTTAGGTGCCTCTCAAGGAGCGCGCATGTTCAGGCTGTTCAAGAAAAGACCGGAAGCCGTCAAGAAATACGTCCTCGCCTTCATCTTGGGTGTGACGTCCATCGGCATGATCGTGACGCTAGCGCCGATTTTCCCCGGCAGCGATTCGGAAGGGTTAGAAGCCAACGTTCTGGCAGAGGTCGGCGGCACGCAGATCACTTCCGTGGACCTGCAGCGCAATATTCAATCGCGCCTGCGCAACTCACCGCTCGCTAACGACCCGCAAATGGTCGCACGGATGGCCAGCCTCGTGCTTGACGACATGATCCTGCGCCGCGCGCTGTGGGGCCAGGCGAAGAAACTGGGCGTTGAGGTGTCCGACGCGGAGGTCCAAGACGGTATCCGCGCCTCCATGCCCTTCCTGTACCCGAACGGGACTTTTGTGGGCCTGGACCGTTATCGCGACATCGTCTCGCAGAGTACCGGGATGTCGGTGCAGCAGTTTGAAGCTCAGTACCGCGAGAGCCTGCTGCTCGTAAAGATGCACGCCATCATCACGGACGGCGTCCGCGTCTCGCCGGCCGACGTGCGCGACGAGTTCATCAAACGCAATACCAAGGCGCGGATTGACTACGTCCTCTTCGACCCGAGTCAATTCTTGAAGGCGGTGGAGGTGACGCCCGCCCCGCTGCAAGAATTCTTTCAGAAAGATTCGAGCAAATACAAACTCCCCGAGGAGCGCCGCGTCCGCTATGTGCTGATTGATGCCGACCGCGCACGCGCGCAGGTGAAGTTGAGCGACGCCGAATTGAAGCAGTATTACGGCCAGCACATCGCGGAATATCAGGTCCCCGACCGCGTCAAGGCGAGCCACATCCTGTTCAAGACCGAGGGCAAGACGCCGGAGGAGATTGCCACGCTCGAAAAGACCGCGCGCGGTGTGCTGGCCCAGATCAAGGCCGGCGCGGACTTCGCGGAGGTGGCCAAGAAATACTCCGAGGATTCGAGCGCGGCCAATGGCGGCGAAATCGGTTGGATCGTCCGCGGGCAGACGGTAAAGGAGTTCGAAGACACGGCCTTCGCGATGAAACCCGGTCAGGTGAGCGATCTCATCAAGACCACCTATGGGTTCCACATCGTCAAGGTGCTCGACAGGCAGACGCCGCACCTCCAGACCTTCGAGGAAGTGAGAAGCCAGATCCGCGAGCAGCTCGAGAAGGTACGGCTGGCGGAGACCCAGCAGACGATGGCGAGTGACTTGGAGCGGCAGTTCCAGCAGAACCCGCAGAATTTCGCCGACGTGGCACAGAAGAACGAGTTGGCAGTAAGGGAAACTCCGCTCTTCCGCTACAACCAGCCGCTCCCGGACTTCGGCACGAGTGAATCGTTCCACAACTTGGCCTTCCAGCTTCGCGAGGGCGGCGTCGGGCAGGCCATTTCGGTTCCCAAGGGCATGGTCATCATTCAGTTGACCCAGATCGTCCCTGAACACGTGCCGAAGTTTGAAGATGTGCGCGCCGCGGTCGAGCAGGACTACCGCGTGGCGAAATCGCAGGATCTGGTCGCGCAGAAGGCCCAGGAATTCGCCGTCAAGGCGAAAAGCGGCGATTTTAAGAAGGTGGCCCAGGCGATGGGCCTCACGGTCAAGGAGAGCAAGGACTTCGCGCAGCAGGACTATGTCGAGGGCGTCGGCTCGGGCGCACAGCTCGCAGCCGCCTTCACGCTCGCCGAGGGCCAGACCAGCGACGCCGTGCAGGTGGGCAGGAACCGGGTGGTCTTCCGCGTCGTGGCGCGCACGCCGGCGGCGGAATCCGCACTCGCCGGCCAGCAGGACCAGATCGCCGAAGAGGTTCTAGAGCGCAAGCGGAACCTGGCCTGGGAAATCTACGAGCAGAACCTCAAGCAGCAGCTCCAGGCCTCCGGCAAACTGAAGATGAACGAATCGGCCATGAAGAAATTCCTGGCCGCCTACCAAAAATCTTGAATTCTGAATAGTGAATTGCGCGTGACGGGAGCCGGGGAACCGTGGATCGAGCCCGAGTTCTTTAATTCACTATTCAAAATTCACCCTTCATAATTATCCTCATGCCGACGGAAGATTCTGAGCGCAGATTCATTGCCAGTGACACCGCGCTGCTCATGGGTCTTTCCCTCGCCGTCTTGCTGGCGCAATTGCTGGTGAGCGGCCGTTACGGCTATTTCCGCGACGAGTTCTATTACTTTGCCTGCGGCGAGCATCTTGATTGGGGATACGTCGACCAGCCGCCGTTCGTGGCGCTGGCGGCATTTCTGGTGCGCCGCATTCTTCGCGAATCGCTCCTGGCCATTCGGCTCCTCCCCGCGGTTTGCAATGCGCTGGTCGTTTTTCTGACCGGATTGATGGCTCGCGAGTTGGGTGGCAGGCGATTCGCCCAGGGGCTCGCGGCGCTGGCCACGCTCATCGGGCCGGTCTATCTGATCGTCAACCACTACTTCTCGATGAATTGCTTCGACTACGTCTTCTGGGCGCTGGGTGCATACCTGGTGATCAAAATCTTGAAGGAAGACCGCCCGCGGCTCTGGGTTGTGTTTGGCGTGGTAGCGGGTGTGGGACTGATGAATAAATATTCCGTGGGCTTCCTCGGGCTCGGGCTGGTTGTAGGCCTGGTGCTCGCACCCGCTCGGAAGCATCTGCTGAGCAAATGGCTCTGGCTCGGCGGGCTCACCGCATTTCTGATCTTTCTTCCGCACATCATTTGGCAGGTTGAGCACGGCTTTCCCACGCGCGAATTCATTCGTAACGCCACGCTCTACAAGAACCTCCCGATGTCGCCGCTCGCCTTCCTCGTGGAGAGTGTTTTGCAGATTCAACCGGTCACTTTGCCGATCTGGCTGGCGGGCCTCTACTTCTTCTTTTTCACCAAGCCGGGGAAGCCGTTTCGCGTTCTGGGTTGGATTTACGTCGCCGATCTCGCCCTCTTCCTGCTGACTAACGCGAAGCCGTATTACCTGGCACCAGCGTACTTCGCTCTGCTCGCGGCCGGCGCAGTGCACTTCGAATCGCTCATCATCTCCCGGCAATGGAACTGGTTGAAACCGGCTTCCGCGACGACGCTCGTTGTGAGTGGGCTCGTGCTCCTGCCCTATTCGCTGCCGGTGCTGCCGGTCGAGACGTTCATCACGTACGAGGACTTCATCGGCTTGCATCCCGGTACGGGCGAGCGAGGCACTTCGGGGAAGCTCCCCCAATACTACGGTGACATGTTCGGTTGGGAAAACCAGGTGGCGACGGTGGCTCGCGTCTATTACACCCTTACCCTGGAGGAGAAGGCGCGAACGATCATCTTCTGCAGCAATTACGGCGAGGCCGGTGCCATCGACCTCTTCGGCAAGAAGTACGGTCTACCCAAGGCGACGAGTGGCCACAATAATTACTGGTTCTGGGGTCCCGGCAACTGGGACGCCGACATCGTTATCACTGTCGGCGCGAGTCGCGAGGACGTGGAGAAATCCTTCGAGCAGGTCGAACTTGGCGCCACCATCGTCAGTCCTTATGCGCGACCCAATGAAACCGATATCCCCGTCTTCATCGGACGCAAACCCAGGATGCCGTTGAAGGAAGTCTGGCCGAGGACGAAGGAATTCATTTAGGGACGCCCGGCTCACGTGACGGGTGCTCTCGGAGTTCGATGTTTTGAGCCGGTGTCTCCACGCCCGGTGTCACCCTGAGTCCGTCAGCCGACGGACGAAGGGTCTGCAGTTGGTATGGCACGAGACCGCAAAGCAGATTCTTCGCTCCCCCCTGCACCATACGGTGCAGGGCTTTGCTCAGAATGACAGCGCCGCCGCGGCTTGACCCGCCCTCGACTGCTCCCACATAATCCCTCCTTCAAGGTCTGCATTCCCTCTGGGGGCTTCTCGTGCGCGACATTCGGAAAGTGGCCGTGCTGGGCGCGGGAACCATGGGCGCGCGCATCGCGGCGCATCTCGCCAATGCCGGGGTTCCTTCCGTCCTGCTCGATCTCGTCCCCGGCGAGCTCACGCCCGAGGAGCAGAAGCAAGGTCGCGCGCTCAGCGACTCCAAGGTCCGCAACCGCATCGCCCAAGCGGGTCTCGACGCCGCGCTGAAGTCGCGCCCGCCGGCTTTCTTCGTGCCCGAAGTCGCGCGACTGATCACCGTCGGCAACTTCGAAGACCATCTCGCCTGGGTCGGGGGTTGCGATTGGATCATCGAAGCCGTCACGGAAAACCTCGAAATAAAGCGCGCGCTCCTTCGCAGGGTCGAGCCGCTGCGCGCCTCCGGCGCCGTCATCAGTTCCAACACTTCCGGGACCTCACTCGCCAGCATCGCGGCAGGCTTCGGCGAAGAATTCCGCCGCCACTGGCTCGGCACGCACTTCTTCAATCCACCGCGTTTCATGAAGCTGCTGGAAGTGATTCCCACGCCCGAAACGCTGCCCGAAGTTGTGGGGCTCATCTCGCGCTTCGGCGATGTCGTGCTCGGGAAGGGCGTCGTCACCGCCAAGGACACGCCCAACTTCATCGCCAACCGCATCGGCACATTTGTGACGATGAGCGTGCTGCGCATCATGCAGGAGGGCGGCTACACCATCGAGGAGATTGACGCGCTCACCGGCCCGGCGATGGGGCTGCCGAAGTCGGCGACCTTCCGCACGCTCGATATCGTCGGCCTCGATGTGCTGGCGCAGGTAGTCAAGAATCTGGCGGAATCAATGCCGAACGACGAGCGCCGCGACCTGTTCCAGATTCCCGACTTTGTCTCGCGCATGCTCGAGCGCCAACGGCTCGGCGAAAAGACCGGCCAGGGTTTCTACAAGAAGGTGAAAGCGGCCGGGGATGGTGACGGCGAGAGTGAAATCCTCACGCTCGATCTCGGCACCTTCGAATACCGCCCACGTCAAACGCCGAAGCTGGCCGCGCTCGAGATGGCCCAGAACATCGAAGACCCGGGCCAGCGGCTGGCCGCGCTGATGCAGTCGCCGGACCGTGTCGGGCAGTTTTATCAGCGGGTTCTGCCCGAGACTTTCCATTACGCCGCTAGCCGCATTCCGGAAATCTCCGACGATATCGTCGCCGTCGATAACGCCATGAAGTGGGGCTACAACTGGGAGCGCGGTGTCTTCGAGCTCTGGGATGCGGTGGGTGTGGAGAAGATCGTCGAGGGTTGGAACAAGAAGAATTGCCCCACGCCGCCGCTGGTCGAGAAGCTGCTGGGGGCAGGGAAGAAGACGCTCTATTCGCAGACCCATGGCGCGACTTGCTATTTCGATTTCGCGAGCGAGAACTACCGGCGACTGCCGGAGCGCGCCGGTGTGCTCGTGCTCGCTGCGCTCAAAGCGGGCAAAAAGGAGATTAAGCGCAACGCCGGCGCGAGCTTGATTGACCTCGATGATGGTGTGCTGTGTCTCGAGTTCCACTCCAAGATGAACACCCTCGGTGCGGACACCGTTCAGATGGTGCATGCGGGCCTGAAGGCGCTCGAAGATGATTTCGACGCCATGGTGATCGGGAATCAGGGGCAGGTGTTCTCCGCGGGCGCAAACCTCATGCTGCTCCTCATTGCGGCGCAGGACGGCGAGTGGGACGATATTCACGAAGAGGTGCGGCGCTTTCAAAATGCCAACCTGGCGTTGAAATACGCGCCCCGACCCGTCGTCGCCGCGCCGCATGGCCTGACGCTGGGCGGCGGGGTGGAGATGATGCTCCACACGGCGCGCGTGCGGGCGGCGGCGGAGACGTACATGGGCCTTGTGGAAGTCGGCGTGGGCCTCATCCCTGGCGGCGGAGGAACCAAGGAGATGCTCATCCGCGCCATGGACGCCGTGCCGCAGGACCAGGACTCCGATCCGTTTCTATACCTCAAGGAAGTATTCACGAACATCGGCATGGCAGAGGTTTCATCGAGCGCCGAAGACGCGCGCAGGCTGGGTTACCTCCGCCCGCAGGACTCCATCACCATGAATCGCGACCGGCAGATTGCGGACGCGAAGCAGGTCGCGCTCGATTTGGTCCGCCTCGGCTACCGGCCCTCCAAGCCGCGCGAGGATGTGCTGGTGCTCGGTCAGGCAGGTTTCGCCAAGCTGAAACTCGGCCTGCACCTCATGCGCCGTGCCGAGTACATTTCCGACTACGACGTGGTGATTGGAACTCATCTCGCCAGAATTCTCTCCGGCGGCGGGGAATTCACCTCACCGCAGCGCGTGTCGGAGCAATTCCTGCTCGACCTAGAACGCGAGGCCTTTGTCAGTCTGTGCGGCGAGAAGAAGACCCAGGAGCGGATACAGCACATGCTGAAGAAAGGGAAGGCGCTGAGGAACTAGAAGGCAGAAGGCAGAAGGCAGAAGGCAGAAGGATAAGACACTCGATGGGACTGTCCCAGCAAGAAGGCATGAGCATCCAACAGAAGCGGAGTGTGGAAGGGAATGGTGCTCAGGTTCTTTACCAGTCCCTAGAACCTAGCCCCCAATCCCCAACCCCTCGGAGGAAGCATGCGTGAGGCCGTCATCGTTTCAATCGCTCGGACGGCGGTGGGGAAGGCGCCGCGCGGTGCGCTGCGCAATACCCGGCCGGACGACATGGCCGCTGCGGTGATCCAGGAAGCCATCCAGCGCGTGCCCGGACTCGATCCGAACGAAATTGAAGACGTCATCCTCGGTTGCGCGATGCCGGAAGCCGAACAGGGAAACAACGTGGCGCGCGTGGCCTCGCTACGCGCGGGATTGCCCGTGACGTGCTCGGCGATGACCGTCAACCGCTTCTGCTCCTCCGGCCTACAGGCCATCGTGCTCGCCGCGGAGCGAATCATGGCCGGCTTTGCGGAAGTGATTGCGGCGGGCGGCACCGAGACCATGAGCATGATTCCCATGGGCGGCTATCACTTTTCGCCCAACCCATACCTGATGGAGCACTATCCGGACGCCTACCTGAGCATGGGCCTCACGGCGGAAAACCTGGCGCGCAAGCACCAGATCACCCGTGAGCAGCAGGACGAATTCGCGTTGCGCAGTCACCAGCGGGCGGTCGCGGCAATTGCGCAGGGGAAATTCAAGGAAGAAGTGGTTCCGCTGGAAGTGGTGGAAGTCAGCCTCAACGGCCACAACAAGCTGCAGACGCGCAAGATCATTTTCGACACGGACGAAGGGCCGCGCGCCGACACCTCGCTGGAGGCGCTCGCCAAGCTCAAGCCTGTTTTTCACGCGCGCGGCACCATCACGGCGGGGAACGCCTCGCAGATGAGCGACGCCGCGGCCGCGGCGATCGTGATGTCGATGGAAAAAGCCCGAGCGCTAGGCGCAAAGCCCCTGGCGCGCTTTGTGGCTTTCGCGACCGCCGGCACGCTGCCGGAGGAAATGGGTGTCGGCCCGGTCTACGCGATTCCCAAGGCGCTGAAACTCGCCGGACTGAAACTGGCGGACATCGACCTGATCGAACTCAACGAGGCCTTCGCAGCGCAGGCGCTGAGCGTCATCAAATTGGCGCGCCTGGACATCGAGCGTGTCAACGTCAACGGCGGCGCCGTCGCCCTCGGCCATCCCCTTGGCTGTACGGGCGCGAAGCTGACGGCCACGCTGCTCGGCGAAATGAAGCGGCGGAGCGCGCGCTACGGCATGGTGACCATGTGTATTGGCGGCGGCATGGGCGCGGCGGGCATTTTCGAGAACTTGCAGTGATCTTGAAGGCGCGTCTTGGGGTTGGAATCCGCGTTTCGATTTTCCAGTTTCTAACATGCTACACAGGGAGAAGGAATGGCGACCTCTGCGCACATCAAGGGCGGAAGTTTTCTGATCGAGGCGAGGCGGCCGGAAGAGATCTTCACCCCCGAGGACCTGACGGACCAGCACCGATTGATTGCCCGGACCGCTGACGAATTCGTGCGCCAAGAGATTGTCCCCCGGCTCAAGGAAATCGAGGAGAAGAAGCCCGGCCTTTCGCGAGAACTCCTGAAGAAAGCTGCAGAGCTCGGCCTCTCCGCGATCGATGTCCCACAGAAATACGGCGGGCTCGAACTCGACAAGATCTCTTCCATCCTCGTGTCGGAGAAGATGGCGCGCGACGGCTCCTGGGCGACGATCTTCGGTGCCCAGGCGGGCATCGGGATCCTTCCGATCGCTCTCTTCGGAACCGACGATCAGAAGAGCCGCTACGTCCCCAGGCTTGCGAGCGCCGAATGGCTGGGCGCGTACTGCCTCAGTGAAGCGACCTCGGCCTCCGACGCCCTGAACTGCAGGGCGACCGCGCGACTGAGCCCCGACGGAAAGCATTACCTGCTCAACGGCACCAAGATGTGGGTCACGAACGGCGGCATCGCCGACGTGTTCGTCGTCTTCGCCAAAGTGGACGGCGAGAAGTTCACCGCCTTCATCGTCGAGCGGACGTTTCCGGGCGTCGCACCCGGCGCCGAAGAACATAAGATGGGCATTCGCGGGTCTTCGACCACGCCGCTGAATCTCGAAAACGTCCCGGTGCCGGTAGAGAACGTTCTGGGCGAAACCGGCAAAGGGCACCTGATTGCCTTCAACATTCTGAACATCGGCAGGCTGAAACTCGGGGCGGGTTGCGTGGGCGGGTGCAAGTATTTGCTGGCCGAGGCTCTCAAGTGGGCGAAGGAGCGCGAAGCCTTCGGGCGCAAGATCGCCGATTTCGGCCTGATCAAGGAAAAACTGGGCGAGATGGTGGCGCGCAGCTATGCCGTCGAGAGCATCTCTTACCGCACGGCGGGGATGATCGATGGTTTGCTCGAAGGCATCGACCAGGGCGCGCCCACGGCGCCCCAGCAGATCCTCGAGGCGCTCGCGCAGTACGCGGTCGAGTGCTCGATCCTCAAAGTGATGGGGACCGAGACGCTGGATTTCGCGGCTGACGAGACGGTGCAGATTTTCGGTGGCTACGGCTTCTCGAGCGACTACGAAGTGGAGCGCGTCTACCGAGACCAGCGCGTCAACCGCATCTTCGAAGGCACGAACGAAATCAACCGCCTGCTCATCACTGACCTGCTGATGAAGCGCTCGATGAAAGGTGAGCTAGCGCTGATCCCCGCGGCCCAGCGGGTGCTCGATGAAGTTCTGGGCGCGACGACGGCGGAGGAGACCGAGCCGGATCGGCCCCTCGCCGAGGAGACCCGCCTGCTCGCGGGCGCGAAGAACGTGGTGTTACTCGTCGCGGGCAGCGCCGTCGAGCGGTACATGCAGGCGCTTGCCGAAGAGCAGGAAGTGATCGGCGTCCTCAGCAACTTGGTGATGGAAGTCTACGCCGTCGAGAGCTCGCTGCTCAGGACGCAGAAGACGCTCGCCCAGCGGGGGCCGGACGTCGCGGCGCGAGAGTGCGACGCTACCCGAGCTTATGCTTATGAGGCGCTCGACCGCACGGAAGCCGCCGCGCGGCGCGCGCGCGCACGCATCGCCGAAGGCGACGCTCTGCGGACACAACTCGCCCTCATCAAGCGCTTCCTGCGCCGCACGCCACCCGACGTGATCGAGTTGCGACGGCGTCTGGCAGACCGCGCGCTCGAGCTCAACCGCTACCCGTTCTCGTAGCGCCGGCCCCGCTCTGCGGGGCCGGCAGCTGCCGCCCGGAAGGGCGGCGCTACGTTTGGGCCCGTGCCGCCTTGGGGGGCGCGCTACTTCTACAGACCACGCAGGGCCTTCGCAGCCCCCGCGAGATCCGAGACACCCAGCACCACATCGGCCTTCTTGCCGCCCTTGGCGACTGATCCATAGGCGTAGTCCAGGTTGATGTTGGCGTTCCCGAGCCGGGAGCCCAGTTCGCCGAGCATGCCCGGTTTATCCGCCAGGGTAAGACGCAAAACCTCTTCCTCGGTCACGCGGAGGCCCAGGCCCTCAAGCACCTTCTTTGCCTTGACGGGGCTCGTGACCTGCAATCGGATGGGACTTTCGCCGCCCGTCCCGTAGGCGGTAAATGCGGTAACGTTCACCTTGGCATCACCCAGCGCCTTGGCGATGCGGCCGAGCTGACCTGGACTGCTTTCCACCCAGGCCGTAATCTGTTTTGCCTTGGCCATGTTGGATTCTCCTTCGCTGCCACTGTCGATCGGAGTGCCTGCGCCTTGCCGGCGCGGCAATATGAGTAGAACAAAGAACCAGGAACCTTCTTCCGGCGGGAGTCACACCCTGCGGGGCGGTCCACCGTGCGGAACGGGCTCCCGCGACTTGAGAAATACGGGGTCGTTTGCGCGGCTACCATAACGCAGCGGCTCCCGGTTGTAAAGTCGCCTGGGCGCACCTGCGCCCGCAGCGTGGCAGCGTGGGGCTCGTTTGATGAAGATTGCTAACTAATCCGCTAACCTTTCCTCGGGTAAGGCATCTTGACAAAGCCCCGAAACCGTGCGAATTGGTGATGGCGGAAGCGAGCAATCGCGCGCGAATCAACCGAGGAGGCGCTGGGGTGCGTCGTGCGGAGGAAGTTCACATCGTGGTGGTCGGCAGCACCAACTTTGACGTGGTGGTCAAAGCCGACCGCTTGCCCAAAGAGGGCGAGAGCATGCTCGCCGCCAATCTGAAATTCTTCCCGGGCGGGAAGGGTGCGAACCAGGCGGTGGGCGTGGCGCGTCTTGGCGCGAAGGCCACCTTCATCGGGGCGGTCGGCCAGGACATGATCGGCGACTTCCTGATCCAGGGTCTCGCGTCCAACGCCATCGATACCACCTTCGTCAAGCGTGACACCGAGCGGACGACCGGCTGCGCCTTCATCATGCTTTTTCCCAACGGGAACAACTCTCTCGTCGTCGATCCGGGGGCGAACTTCTCCCTCACTCCGGCCGACATCGAGCGAGCCGAGCGAGTCATTGCCAAGGCCGACGCGCTCGCGACAGTGCTGGAGGTTCCGCTCGAGGTTGTGGAAGCTGCACTCCGCGTCGCGCGCAAGGCCGGAAAACTCACCGTGCTCGACGCCGGACCGCCGCGCAACTGTCCTCCGGAAATCCTGAAGCTCGCGGATATTCTTTCGCCCAACGAGACGGAGCTGGAACATCTGACGGGCGAGGAAGTCTCCGGTCGCGTCTCGGCGCGCGAGGCGGCGGAGAAGCTCCTCGACCTGGGTGTGAAGACGGTGGTCCTGAAGCTGGGCAGCGACGGGGCGATGCTCGTCACGGGGAAGACCTCCAAGCATTTCCCCGCGTGCAGGGTCAATGCCGTGGACCCCACGGCCGCCGGCGATGCCTTTACTTCGGCGCTGACCGTGCAGCTTGCTCAAGGCGCCAAGATGGACGCGGCGATTCGCTTCGCGAACCTGGCCGGCGCGCTCGCCGTCACCAAGCTTGGAGCGCAGCCCTCACTTCCTACTCAGGAGGAAGTCGAGGCCTTCGCGGCTCGCGCGGCCAAGACCACCTGATTGCCCCTCACCGAGTAACGGCGCGATGAAGAAATTCGTGGAACTCAACCATCCGCTGTGGGATGGGATGCAGCGCTATCCGGGATTGCCCGCGCCGAAGTTTGGCGCGATTCATTTGCTGGGGTTTGCGTCGAGTGAATCGGCCTGGGCCGCCGAACCCGCCGCCACAACCGATTGCCTTCAGCGGGCAACGAATTTGACCACCTTGAGTTTCCGGTCCTCGGTCGTCCCGAGAGTCAGGAATTCATCGCGGGGAGTCATGCACGCCGGCATCAGGCCGCCCTTGCCCGCCGGCAGTTGGTAGGTCGCCGTCACCTGGCCGGGCCCGAGGTCAAGCACGGCCAGGACCAGATGAGACTTGGGGTCTTTGGGCGTCCAGGCATGCACAAATTGCAGCAGAAGCCGGTTTTGCCCCGCAAGGCTCATTTCCATTGGCTCCACGTCGCTGCGGGGGGGCTTCACGCTCCATTCCTGCACGACCTCCCCAATAGGCGAGACGGCGTAAATCCGCGTTGGATTGGACGCGCGCATCAGATAAATGTTCCCGTCCGGCGCGCCGACCATCAGACTGTTGGCAGGGACGAAGCCTCGCGCCCCCGAATTTCCCCGACCGCTCTGCCCCTCGTCTTGCCCAGGCTCTGCGGCGCCACCGGCTTGCTCGCCCCCCTTCGGCTGGCCCGCTTCCGGCACGGGTGTAGTGGCCTCAGGCCGCACGTCCCCGGACGGCTTGACCTCCTGTACCAGAATGCCAGCGCGGTTGAAGATCGCAGTGAATGGCCTCTCGATTCCGCCAGGGTCTGCATAGGCGGTCCCCGTGACTAGGAAATTCCCGTCGGGGAAGACTGCAAAGGAGTAGGGCTCAAAGTTTTCGCCGGGAGGCTTCTGCAGCTTGACGAAGGAATCTACCGTGCCGTCCTCTCTGAATTTTGTAATGACATAGTCTGGCAAGTCCGGCTTCCGCTGGTATGTTGCCGCGCTGTTCGGGGAATCCGGGGTGATAATCACCACCTTGCCGCCGCGCAAGTCCGGCTTTCGTTCGTATGCCTCCGCCAGCGCGTAGAACGTGCCCCTCGGATCCACCGCGAAGTCCGCCCGGCGCACCAACTCGTAGCCCGCCAGCGATTGGATTGCGTAAGAGACGACGGTCTGCGAGCTGAGCGCTAGCTTGCGAACCGGCGGAAGAGGCGTATCGGGGTAGATCGCCTCGCTGCCAAAGCCCGGAGCATCGCTATAGACGAGATAGATGTTGCTGTTGAGATCGCACTTGATCCCCGATGAAAACCCCATTGGCGGGGGAGCCGAAAAGGCAATCGTCTCCGCCTCGTAGAGCTCGAGCGGAGGGGGATACGCCTCCTCCTGCGCCTGCGCCTTCTCGTGCACGCTCGGTTCTTGCGCGGGCGTAGAAGGCTGCAAGTTGCTATGCACTACGAACAGCAGTCCGCATAGAGTGGGAACGACGGTCGTCATTCGGCCGCGACGGAACACGGCGAGGGTTGCTCGCGCCAGAATCAAGAGCGCGAGCGGCAGGATGAGCAAGGGCCGATAAAACCTCATGGTGAGCCTCTCTTCAGGCGCCGGCCAAGGGATCTACTCTCCAAGCGCCGCAAGTTGATGCGCCAGGTCGCGGACGGCAGGGTAGAGATTGCGATAGATGTCGTACTGGCGGTCGTAGATGTGGACATTTGCCGCCAGCGGCGCCATGCGCTCGCGAATCTGAATCGCTTCCCGCGCCGATTCTTCAACCGATGAGTAGATTCCCGCGCCCACGCCGGCGAGCAGTGCCGCGCCGAACGCCGAACCTTCGGAGGTCCGCAGCGTAACCAGTTCCTTGCCGTAAACGTCCGCCTGAATCTGGCGCCAAAGGAAGCTGCGCGAGCCGCCGCCGGAGGCGCGAATCTGCTCGACGGGAATCCCCAATTCTTTGAAGATCTCAAGCGAATCGCGCAGGCTGAACGCCACGCCCTCGAGGATGGAGCGGATCAGGTGGCCGCGCGTGTGCGCCGCGGTCAGGCCGAACCACATGCCGCGCGCGCGGGCGTCCAGGTGCGGCGTGCGCTCGCCCATCAGGTAGGGCAGCCAGAGCAGGCCGGCGCTGCCGGGCGGGATTTTCTCCGCTTCCTTCATGAACAGGTCGTAGGGGTCCACGCCCGTCTGGTGCGCATACCAGGCTTCGGCATTCCCGAAATGCTCGCGGAACCAACGCAGGGAGAGCCCCGCGCCCTGCGTCACTCCCATCACGTGCCACTTGCCGGGCACGGCGTGGCAGAAGGTGTGGATGCGCCCCTGGGGGTCGAGTTTCGGAGCGTCGGTGTAGGTGAAAATCACGCCCGAAGTGCCCAGCGTCGCCGAGGTCAGCCCGGGCAGCACGATGCCGTTGCCCACGGCGCTCGAAGCCTGATCGCCGCCACCCCCCGCCACGGGGGTCCCTGCTTTCAGGCCCGTAAGCACGGCCGTCTCATGCGTGATTTGGCCCGTGATTTCCGGCGACTCGTAGGCCCTCGGCAGCAATTTCGAATCGATTTCCAGTGCGCCAAGCATCTCCAGCGACCAGCGGCGGTTCGTAACGTCGAAGAGCAGCGTGCCCGAGGCGTCGGAGACTTCTGTGGCGAACTCACCGGTCAGACGGAAGCGGATGAAGTCCTTCGGCAGCAGGAACTGGGCGGCGCGTTCAAAGACCTGCGGTTCGTTGTCACGCACCCAGAGGAGTTTGGGGGCGCTGAAGCCGGTCAGGGCGGGGTTCGAGACCAGGCGAATCAGCCGGTCGGAACCCACCTTCTCGGTGATCCAATCGCACTGCGCTTGGCTGCGCTGGTCGCACCAGATCAGTGACGGCCGCAGGACGGCGTGGGTCTTGTCGAGCAGCACGACACCGTGCATCTGGCCCGAGAGACCGACCGCGGCGATATCGCTGCCCGCGAGGCCTGCAGCCTCGAGTGCGGCTCGGACGGCTTTGATGGTTGCTTCCCACCAGTCGGAGGGGTCCTGCTCCGCCCAGCCGGGCTTGAGCATTTTCATCGGCTGATGATCGCCCGTGGCCGCGCCCACCACGTGCCCGTCCGGGCGAACCACCACCGCGCGCGTGCCCGTCGTTCCAACGTCGATTCCCATCATGTAGGACATGTGAATTCACCTAAGGAGTCAGGAGTCAGAAGTCGCGAACTAGAAGCCAGAAGTCAGAAGTCAGAAGTCAGAAGTCAGAAGTCAGAATGGCCTTCGAATAGGCATTGAGAAGCCGACTGGTTTCTTCGACCTGGCGCATAATAGACTCTGTTTGACCGTAACTCAAATCCTGCGCCAACCTCAAGTAATAGCGAGTTTCCTCCAAGGACCCCTCGGCAGTATTCATGAACCGAGCCTTGTCAGGTTTGCCGCGTTTTCGGAAACCCTCGGCAATGTTCGCAGGAATGGAAACTGCCGCTCGCCTCATCTGGATCGATAGAGCGTAGGTCTCATGCCTCGGAAAAGTCGCCGTCAACTTGTAGATAGCTAGAACCAGCTCGTGCGCTTTTTGGCAAACGAGGAGATCCTCGAAAGTCCTCGCCATTTTTCGGCCATCACTCATTTCATGTCCCAGTCTTCTGGCTTCTGACTTCTGGCTTCTGACTCCCGTGGTTCGACCTAAGTTTTTACCTTCTCCCACCGCCGCGATTTCGCTGACCGCTCGACAGCGTCGAGCACCGCCTGGACTTTCATTCCATCGCGGAAGTTCGGTTCCGGCATGCGGTCTTCTTCCATGCAGGTGAGGAAGTCGTAGAGCGCATGGACGAACGTATGCTCGTAACCGATGACATGACCGGGAGGCCACCAGGCGCCGACGTAGGGATGGGCAGCCTCGGTCACCAGGATGGTCTTGAATCCCTGTTCCACCGACGGCTCGGTGCGATCGAAGAACTCGAGTTCGTTGCATTGCTCCATGTTCCAGGCGAGGCTGCCCTTGCTGCCGTGAATCTCAAACGCGTTGTAGTTTCGCCTTCCGCCGGCAAAGCGCGTGGCTTGAAACACGCCGACGCTCTTGTTTTTGAAATGCGCCAGGAAGCAGGCGTCGTCGTCCACGGTGACCTTGCCCTTCTTTCCCCCTCTCCCCTTGGAGCCCCAGGCGCCGGAGGGTTCGTCGGCGAGCGGCCGTTCCTTGATGAAGGTGGTCAACTCGCTTACGACCTCAGTGATGTCGGAGTTCAGGTACTGGGAGAGGTCCGAAGCGTGCGCGGCGATATCCCCCAAGGCACCCGAGCCCGCGTATTTCTTTTCCAGGCGCCAGACGAGCGGGAAATCGGGATCGATGATCCAGTCCTGCAGGTAAGCACCGTGGTAGCGGTAGATCTCTCCCAGGCGGCCTTCCTCGATGAGCCGCTTGGCGAAGGCGACCGCGGGCACGCGCCGGTAGTTGTAGTTCACGTAGTGCTTCACGCCCGCCTTCTGGACGGCGCGTAGCATTTCCTTGGCCTCCGCCAGGGTGTTCGCCAGGGGCTTTTCGCAGATGATGTGTTTCCCCGCGGCTGCGGCGGCCAGAGCCATGGGATAGTGCAGGTATCCCGGCGTCGAGATATCGACCACATCGATATCCTTCCGCTCGATCACCCGCTCCCATTCGCAGTCGGACTCCTCCCAGCCGTACTCGCGCGCCGTCGCCTCGAGCTCTTCCGTGCAGGCTTTCCCGCACATGACCTTCATCTGGAACGATAACTTGCCGGGGAAGAACCTCCGCACCTGACGATAAGCGTTCGAATGCGCCTTGCCCATGAATTTGTGCCCGATGAGAGCGACGTTGAGTTCAGCCATCTTTCGATGCTCCTCTTGATTGACTAGTGATAAGCGACGAGCAACCTTACGATCGGCTTATCGAGCCATTTGGCCATTGCCCGGTTGGGGGGGATTTCTCAATGACCCGATGACTCAATCACACAATCACTCAATCTCTACGCCCACCACATCTCCTTGAGCTTTTCCTTGATGACGATCTGGTTCAGCAGTGCCGCGGCCTTGGTCAGGCCCTCGTCGATGGACATCAGGCTGTCCTCGTGCTCGATGGAGAGCACATCGTCGTAGCCCACCATCTGCAGCGTGGAAACCATGTCGCCCCAGAAGTCTGCTCCATGACCATAGCCGACGGTGCGGAAGATCCAGGAACGGTTCTTCTCGTCGCGGTACGGCTTGGTATCGAGTACGCCGTTGACGCGGTAGTTGACGTCGTACATCCGCGTATCCTTGGCATGGACGTGGAAGATCGCGTCGCCCAGCGCGCGGATGGCCGCACAGGGGTCGATGCCTTGCCAGAACATGTGGCTAGGGTCGAAGTTGCACCCCAGGTTGTGTCCGGCCGCGGCGCGCAACTTGAGCAACGTTTCGGGCGAGTAGACCACAAAGCCCGGATGCATCTCGATGGCGACGCGCACGCCGTGGCCCTCGGCGAACTTGGCGCGCTTCTTCCAGTAAGGGATCACTTTCTTTTCCCACTGCCAGGCGAGGAGGTCGAAGTAATCGGGCGGCCAGGGGGTGGTGACCCAGTTCGGATACTTGGCGCTGTCGGAATCGCCCGGGCATCCGGAGAAATCAATCACCGTGCGCACGCCCAGTTTCTCGGCCATCAGGATGGTTTTGCGGTTGGTCTCGGCGTGCTCCTCGGAAATCTTGCGGTTGGGATGGAGCGGGTTCCCGTGGCAACTCAGGGCGCTGATCGAAATCCCCTGGTCATCCAGACGGCTCCTGAATTCCTTGATCCTCGTGGGCGTGCTCAGCCAGTCGAGCTTCAGGTGCGGGTCGCCGGGGTAATTGCCTGTCCCCAGCTCGACGGTGCGGATGCCGAGCGGCTTGATCTTCTTGATGACGTTGTCCAGGCTGAGCTTGGCAAAGAGCGCGGTGAAAAGTCCGAGCTTCATGACGACACTCCGATTGGGCAGCGCTTGAGGGTGCGGCGCATGGGGCAGCAACGCCTCGTTCCCGACGCCCCTCGGTGCCGGATTGAACTGCACAATCCAGCGGGAGCGTGGCTAGAATCTAATGACCCGTTGTGCGCTCGTCAACCGGAAAATGGCAGCATTCCGCGCTCCTGGCCGCGGCCGGCGGCCCGCAAATGGGGAGAGACGGCGTCCCACCATTCTGTCCTATTAGCAGTTACGAAATACGGTCACGTGTCTCGCCGTCAGGGCATAACTTCAGTCATGCCGGGACGCGCCCGACCAAACTTCTTTGTCCCGACCTTTTCGCCGCCCGTCGGCCGACGGGCGGCGAAAAGGCGGCGCGAAAGTCCCTCGAGGCGTGACGTCGGCACAGCCGAAGCCGTGCCCTGACGCCCGCGTCGTCACAACGATCCGCAAACCTCAATAGCGGGGTGACCGAACGTGTTCCACGTACGGGCCGCTCTGCAGGACATCTGCGGGAAGCTGGGCGGAAAACTCGGCCAGATGGGCCATCAGGGGTGCGGCTTCGGAAGGGTCTATGGCGTAGATCGAAACTGTGTCGGAGCCGACCACAACACTGTTATGGATCTGCCACTGTCCGACTCTTATCCACTCGGACGGCAGAACGCGGCCAAACCACATGTCGTAGACGATGGCAATGCGGGCGCCGCTTTTCACCGCTAGCCTCGCCAGATCTTCCCGGCGATAGTGCCCCTGCATTCGCATCCGGGCAACCTCGGGAGTGGCCAGTCCCCACACGTCCAGGCAATGGATGTCGGCCAGAAAATTGACCGCCCCCAGATCGTTCAGAGCCACGGTGGAGTGCTGGTAGTACCGCTTGACGAAAGTCCCCATCTGGTATTGCTGCTCGAAGATGTTGATGGTGGCCTGCGGAATGTCCTTGAGCGCCTTGACCCCCCTCATCAGACAAGAGGAGAGCGAGAGAACCAAAACGAAGACCGCGCCATGCTTGTACGCGAATGTCCGCAGCTTCAGGTCCGGGCTGGCAGGTGCCGCCCGGGCGAGGGATTTGAATCGGCACGCGACCACCACAATGCCCAGCGCGACGAGGTAGGCTTCATATCGATAGAACCATCCCACCCTCGCGAGTCCTAGGTGCAAGATCCCGGTCCCAACGAAAATTGCGGTCATAATACGTTGCGTGTCCCAGGCCCGCTCTCCCCTTGCTCTTGCCACGATCTCGACCAGGATGGCGAAGAGGATGAGGGCTACCAAGTGGTCGCCATTCAAGAGGTTGAAGAAGTCTTGACGCATGAGGTGTCGGACGAGGAGCTTGGCGTTGGCGGCCCCGGAGAAGCTGGACTTCAAGAGCACGGACGTTGGAAACAGCGGCCAGCCGTGCACCCTCGCCACGGCTCCGTAGGCCGCGACCGGCAGAAACCCCACGAGCGCGAACCAAACGCCACGCCGCGCCTGCTTGCGCAAGAAAAAGCCCAGGGAAATCAGCAGGACCAAAAACATCCCCTCGAACCGCACCATGGTGATGAGCGGCGCCAGGCTCAGGAGCCAGAGGTAGTGCCCGCGATGGCTGGGCGTTTCGGCGGGGGACAGAACGCGTGCGGCCAGAAACGTGGCAGCCACGGTGAGGGCCGTCTGCAGAGCGTGTTCCATGCCGCTGAAGACCAGAGCCGGCAAGGGAGTCAGCAGGATGACGCCGAGAAGAGTCAGCAGGGTGATGTTGGGTGGAAATTGGAATTCACGCAGGATCCTGTAGGCTACTACCAGCACTAGGCAGGCAGAAACCAGGCTCAGGATGAGCGGGCTGGTGGTGTTGACACCGGCCAGCGCGTAGGTGCCGGCCAGGAGCAAGGTCCACAGTGGCGACGAGGAAGAAGAGGTGAAGCCGTCGGCGGTGATGCCCCACACCCCGTGCTCGACAAGGTTCTTCGCCATCGCCATGTGGATGTAAGCGTCGTCGAGCGCATAAACCAGGTGACCTTGCGTCCAGCGCAGGGAAATGGCCCGCAGGGTGTAGACCGTGAGGAGCAAAACGGCGAGCGCCAGCAGCAAGGGCCAGTGCTGCCGGAGAAAAGCTCTCACCGCCTTTTCGGCCGCTCCGGCTTGGAGAGAAGCAGAATCCTCGCCCATCCTGTATTGCGCCTGCCGAGCCGCGAAAGCGTTGACAATGAGAGATCGATCCCCGCGCTCGGAGTCCCCGACGGTCTCCAATCTCCCGAGAGAGTACCACGGCAGCCATGGGGCGACCACGAATCGCGCCCGCCGAGGGGAGGAGGCAAGACCTCTCTATCCTCGTGAGAAGCGGGGACGCATGCCGAGGGTGAATTCCTTGGTGATTCTGGCGGACGATCCCGAGAGGGCGATGGCCAGATCTGAGAAGTCAACCCGCGACAGGCCGCGCGACGAAGGCGAGCAGCAGGCAGGCGAACGCGGAGGCGAGGGGGCTTGCTAGTGCCGCGTTACCGAAAAAAGTGAAACATTCAAAGGGCGTCATTCTGAGTCCGTCAGCTGACGGACGAAGAATCCCGGCATTCATGGAGAGAAGCCTTTCTCCGCTGAAACGAAGCAGATACAGAGATGCTCCGCGGAGTTCACCCTGAGCGCAGCGAACGGGCTCCGCATGACATGGCCTCCCACTCAGGTGTGCCACCAATCTCGGTAACGGGGAGATAGTTGCTATTACGTTGCAACTAGCCTACGGCCATTTTGCCCGGTGGGCTTTCGCGCGAACTTCCGGTGTGGCAAATCAGCCACAGTGAAGGGCTCCAGGAAGTGGCGAAAATTGTGTATTTTTGCCCCACTCACCCGTTTGGCCTGTACCGCTCTCGCGGATGCCGAGCGGCGACAAGGGGCCCTGCCTCGACTTGGCGACAACTTGTCGCTTTGGGCCGCGACTGAAGCACTCTACCCCAGGCACGGTGAGGCAGCAAACGCCGCTGCGTTGAGGGCCGCCGAGGGCCCCCACGAACGTAGGCGGCAGCCGCGGTTAGTGCTGGTCTGACCGTGGGCTTTTCTAATCTGACGAACCCACGGTCAATTCAAATTGCGAATCGACCGTGGCTACCAACTGCGGTGAGCAGAGCGGCGCGGCCTCTGGAACGTGGGGAGAAGGCGACGATCCGCCCGCCGGGGCCGGCCGGGACGGTATTCAACTCTGTACTTATCAGGCACGACACAAATGGTGCTACACTATTCTCTGAATTGTAGGCCGTTGCGACCGCGGCTCGTCTGTCATGGTTTCGTCTTATGCCGACCGGGACGGGTTTTTATGGGGGTCAGCATAATCAAGAGTCAGACAGTAAGAATTGAGGAAAGTATCATGAAGACCTATCGCTGCCCCACGTGTGGCAAGTCGCTCACCAAATCAGAATATGAAAAAGCTCTTCATATACATGAGGAGAGAGAAAAACATTACGCCCAAAGGGAAGCGGAATTGAAGCGCAAGGAACGTGAACAGCAAGCAACGCAAAAGGCGCAGGCTCGGGAATTCAAGAAGAGAGAACGCCAGCTCAAACAAGACAACGAGAAGAAGCTGAGAGAAGATAGAGAAAAGGTTCGACTGGAGGAGAGAACCAGAGCAACCCGGCAACAGGCTGGTCTAAAGGAGAAAGTGCAGCAGCTGACAGAACGCCTCCGACAGCGCGAACGAGGCACGACGCCACAAACGGAAGGCCTTGAATTTGAGGACAAGCTCGCCGCCCGACTAAAGAAGGAGTTTCGAGAAGATGAAATTCTCCATAAGGGAAAGGGAGGGGACGTTCTCCACACGGTAAAGTTCAACCAGAAGCCCACAGGGATCATAATCTACGAATGCAAGAGGACACACTCCATCCAAGGACAAGACATTTCACAGGCGAATCGTGCCAAGCAAACACGAGACGCTGACTTCGCGGTCCTTGTTACAACGGGCAAGAAAAGGGGGTTTAGCGGCTTCGGCCAAATGGATGGTGTTTTCGTCGTTTCCCCTCTTGCAGTCATTCCGCTCGCATCATTGCTTCGTGAGCATCTTATTGAGATGGCACGCCTCAAGATCACAAGGGAGAAACGCGCCATCCTTGCTCACCGGCTGATGCAATACATTGACAGCCCCCAATTCAAGAATCCTCTTGAGGAAGTCGTGCAACGGACTTCAAGACTTCGGGACATGATCAAGAAGGAAGCAAGCGACCATGTGCATACGTGGAAGGAGCGCTGGGTCCACTATGAGACGATCAACTGGAATACCTCCCATGTTCGGGGTAACCTTCGCCTCCTATTGCACGGGGGGCAGCCGAAGCCTCTACCGCAGCACAAGGCTCCGCCACTCCAATTGCCAGCGCCGAGGTAAGTTGGTAGCGGGTGGCCACGGTCAGTACTGGTGTGACCGTGGGCTTTTCCCATCCTGATGAGCCTACGGTCAAGTCAAATTCCGGATTGACCGTGGCTCCCAGCTAATGAACGATAACGCGAGGTGCATGTGAGAAAAAGAGTCAACGGGAGAAAAGTCCAGTGACCTTTGGGCCTGTGAACATCGAAGGGATGCTCGATTCGTATTGGGAATACCTTCGACGGCGCTACCCCAAAAACAGTGAGCGATTCGCGCACGCGCGCCACGCGTCGCCGGAATCAGCCACGGCGGAAGCAATAACTTTCGGAATTCTGCAATCTCTGAGCCTCAGTCCGGAAGTCAATGAATCAATGGGCAAAGGGGGCGCAGATTTTTTGTGTACAGGCTCACACTTAAGCCCAGCACTTCGCCGGATGGTTGAAGCCTCTCCCGAAAACCGTTTTCTTGTTGAAGTCTCATCCCTTGATCCCGAGGCAGTTACCGAACGGACGAACATCCCAAATGAGTTTCCTGAGCCGTTTAGTGGCGGGGCCTTCGGCTTGTTGACTCAGGCGGTGTGCAACACAGCAAAGGACAAGGACAAACAGCTTCAGGACTGCGGGATGCCAGCCGTCGTCGCGATCGCATCCGCGCATCATGGAATCGGAGCATTGTTCAATAAAGCGGCGGCCCAATGGTGCTTAGTTTCAGATCCACAAATGACAATCCCGCTGAATGATCCTGAAGGCGGCCGGCAAACGACCAATCTGCGGAACTCGCTATTTTTCAGGCCCGGGGCCGATCGTAAGACGATTGTTCCGTGCAGGCAGAATATCTCCGCCATTCTGCTCATTGCGGTCCACGGGGAACATAGCGAAATTTACGGAATCCTTCATCCGGAGCCAGCGTTTCCGTTGAATATTCAGTTCTTCCCGAAGCTCCCCTTCATTCGAGTGAAGAGCTGGCCCATCACTAACGGCTTAATCTCGACTGAATGGGTTGTGACCGCCCCCGATGGGTTGTCGGTTCCCCACTTTGCGATCGAGCGGCTAGAAGAAGGAGCAACTCTCTAAACAGGAGCGGGTAGCCACGGTCAGTGCTGGTGTGACCGTGGGCTTTTGCTCACGCAGGGCGTTAGGCCGTGTCAATGAACCAAACGTTTCGAACTCATGTCGAATCACTTGTGCCCTTACTCGAGGAACTGCTCGCGATGGCCCCGGTGAAGCCCACGGCCTTGCCACGCGAGGTTCCACGGGCCGGCATCTACTTGTTTTCCGAAGCTGGGCAACACCTCTACGTCGGGAGAAGCCGCCGGATCAAGAGGCGGATCAGGCGCCACTGCAGCGGCGCTGCCACTTTCCGGGGCGCCGCATTTGCGTTCCTTCTCGCCCGCGAAGCTACAGGCCACGTACGCGCCACCTACAAGACGCAGGGTTCGCGAGCGCACCTCATGGAGGATCCCGCCTTCGCGTCAGCATTTGCCGACGCGAAGAGAAGAATTAGCGCAATGGAACTCAGGTTCGTCGCCGAACCAGACCCAATTCGCCAGGCGCTCCTAGAGATCTACGCCGCTGTGACTCTATCCACCCGCTACAACGATTTCGATACCCATTGATGCATCTCGAAGCCACGGCGAGCGCTCCATCTCGCCGTGGGCTTTTTCCGAATCTGGAAACCCGCGGCAAATTCCAAATGCCAATTTGCCGTGGCTACCAACTGTCAAATTCCTATCGCGTGTGATCGGCGAAGAGCCCGCGACGAGACAAAAAGCTCGTCGTGGCTACCCGCCCCGCTGTTGGCCTCACCCTAGGGGCAACGCGACACGGCTCACCCTACACAAGTTTCTTGCGGACGGCGCGAGGAATCTTTTTGTGCAAGAAGGGCTTGACAAGGGGCGGGAGCGAGGGTAAGATAAAAAATTGCTCTGCAAGGGAATCACCCCACAGAGTTGTCGGCAGTAAGGAGCCGAGCCAGATACGAGGGCTGAGCGCCCTGCTGTCGATACCCACCCCATCTTTGGGGTCTCGCCGAAAGGCGGGAACGACTGCTCTTTGACAACTGAGTTGAGCATGCCACGTCAAGGTACGATGTCTTGGTAGCGCGGTCCCGCTCCGCGGGACTGCGGCTTTT
>Ga0315280_10002246_pt1 | contig 31519 bp, 30 predicted proteins | sample YL17G06_40_MG_FD_203697 | JGI IMG/M metagenome (GOLD analysis project Ga0315280, IMG submission 203697) | Sediment microbial communities from Yellowstone Lake, YNP, Wyoming, USA - YL17G06_40 | ecosystem: Environmental > Aquatic > Freshwater > Lake > Sediment | place: USA: Wyoming | collected... | reverse complement strand
GCGCATCGCCCGGGAGCTTGGTCGAGAAATAGCTACCCCCAACGAAGCAAGAAAAATTCTTGGGCTAAAGGGGAAGGACAAGGTTAACTATTAGATTTTGCCCTTCCCAAGAAAATTTTAGGAAAGGAGTTAAATATGACCGATTTATTTGATTTGAGTGGCAAGGTTGCTTTGGTGGTTGGTGGTGCCGGCGGGATTGGTCACGCCCAGGCTCTGGGACTGGCTGATTTCGGTGCCGATGTCATCGTGGCTAGCCGCAAACTTGAGCATCTTGAGCCAGTAGCTAAGGAGATACAAGCTAAAGGTAGAAAGTCGCTGGCGGTTACCGTAGAGGTTACTCAGGAGAAATCAGTAGTGGCGATGGTAGATAGTATCCTGAAGAAATTCCCCACCATTGATATTCTGGTAAACGCTCACGGTCTGGCAATTCGCAAGCCTGCTGATACTTTCCCAATCGATGAATGGCAACAGGTTATGGATATCAACACTCGTGGGACTTTTCTCTGTTGCCAGGCGGTTGGCCGCGTGATGATAAAGCAAAAAAGCGGCAAGATTATAAACCTGTCATCGGTGAGAGGCAGATATGGCCTCCCGGCAAACTATGCCGCTTACTGCGCCAGCAAGGGAGCGGTGGATACCCTGACGCGGACACTCGCTTGCGAGTGGGCTAAGCATAATGTGCTGGTGAATGCGCTTGCGCCGACAGTTGTAGAGACTGAATTGACCCGCCCCGCATTAGCCGACCCAGCATTTGCCCAGCAGATGAGGGGCCGTATCCCTCTTGGTCGCTGGGCGATGCCGGAGGATATTGTTGGGGCTACTATATTTTTCGCTTCAAAGGCATCAGACTTTATCACCGGGCAAGTCCTTTACATTGACGGTGGTGTGACCACCTGGTAAGTCTTTAGTAATTAAAATTTAAGGAGGTTTTATTATGGGAAAAGAAGTATTGGTTGATTTGAGCCATCCCTTTGGCAACGGTTCACCCCTGTGGCCGTATTTCGAAGATGTTAAAGTCGAAAGAATGCACTACATGGCGAAGTCCGGCGTTCTGTCCCAGAAGATAACGACCGTTATGCATTGCACCACCCATGCCGATTCACCGGGGCACGTATTTGAGGGCGGTCTGTTCACCCATGAAATTCCACTGACCTGCTATTATGGCGATGCCGTAGTCTGGGATATCCCGAAGAAAAAGTGGGAACTTATCACTGCCAAGGACCTTGATGCCGCCAATAAGAAGCTGCCCATGAAGGCGGGCGATATCATTATTGTCCATACCGGCTGGAATAAATACTGGGGCGATAACACCACTTATTTCTGCTATTCACCCGGATTGGGCAAAGAGGCTGGCGAATGGTTCGTGGCGCATAAAGTTAAGGCTGTCGGCGTGGACCAACAGGCTCTGGACCACCCGCTCCATACTGCCATTGGCCCTCACGGACCTGGGCCTCTAAGGAAAGACATTTGTGAAGAGTACAAGCAACTCACCGGTCATGATGTGTTGCAGGACTTCCCGGAGTGGGAGCCCTGCCACAACCTGATTATGAGAAATGGTATCCTCGGCTGGGAGAATGTCGGTGGCGATATCGCCAAGGTAGTCGGCAAAAGATGTAAAATCTCTGGTTTCCCGATTCGGTGGTATATGGGCGATGGTTCCATTGTTCGCATGGTTGCCTTCATTGATGAGGATGACCTCAACAAGGTCCCGGACCGCGTTTACAAGTACGGTACACAATAATTTGCCATTAAAGAGGAGAAAGACATTAAAAAGATTAGTCTGGCTCAGGTTAAACCATATGCCGCACCAGGCCATTTCAATATGGTGGCGATGAGGCTAAGCGGTAAGGAGGAGACCGGCGCTCAGAAGTTCTGGGTGGGGCTTTCCCACTTCCTTCCCGGCGGTGGGGCAGAATATGCCTATGAAGATTCACCGACGGAGAAGGTCTACATTGTCCTTGAGGGAGAAATCACCGTCAAGACCAAGAAGGAAGAGTTTACCCTGGGACCGCTGGACGTACTCTACATCGCTCCCAATGAAGGTCGGGAGATAATCAACAAGACCAATAAGCCGGTGAGTATGCTGGTAGTTGTTAACTATTAGGTTGGCTGCTGGCATTCATAAAAAGTGCCTTAGCTTAGTTCACTAGAAGGAGAGTATTATGAAGACGCCCCTTTGGGGACCCTCTGCGGAGGTTAAGAAACGGGCTAACATGACCCGGTTTATTAGCTTTGTCAACAAAAAATACGGTCTTAAGATTGATTCGTATGATGAGCTATATGACTGGTCAATTAATAAAATCCCTGACTTTTGGGCGGCTATGTGGGAGTTTGCTCCAATCAAAGCCTCCCGCCAGTATGACGAGGTAGTTGACGATCTGGGCAAGTTTCCCGGTGCCAGGTGGTTTGGTGGTGCCAGGTTAAATTTTGCCGAGAACCTGCTGAGATACAGGGATGACCATATTGCCTTTATCTTCAAAGGGGAGACGCAGAAATCGTCTAAAATGACCTACGGCGAACTTTACGATTCTGTGGCACGTCTGGCTCAATCCCTGCGCCAGATAGGGGTCAAGCCTGGAGACAGGGTGGCGGCTTATATGCCCAATCTCATAGAGACAGCTATGGCTATGCTGGCGACGACGAGTATTGGTGCTATATGGTCTTCCTGTGCTACTGACCTTGGGCGACAAGCGGTGCTAGACCGCTTTGGTCAGATTGAACCGAAGGTTCTTTTTACCGTTGACGGCTATTTTTATAAGGGGAAGCCGTTTGATTCCTTAGCTAGCGCTGGCGAGGTGGCAAGGGGAATCCCCTCTTTGGAAAAGGTTATCGTGGTTCGTTATACCGGCCAGGAAACTGATATCAGCCATATTCCCCACTCCGTGCACTATGACGAGTTCATCGCTAGGGAAGAGCACCCCGAGATTCAATTTGAACAGCTGCCTTTTGACCATCCCGCCGTTATCATGTTTTCCTCAGGGACAACCGGTAAGCCAAAGTGTATGGTTCAGGGGGGTGGCGGGCTCCTCATCAATCATCTAAAGGAGTTAATGCTTAATTCTGACTTAAAGCGCGAGGATAAAATCTTATACATAACGACTTGCAGCTGGATGATGTGGAACTGGCTCCTTAGTTCCTTAGCCGTGGGCGCTACTGTAGTGTTATACGACGGTAACCCTCTTTATCCTGATGCCGGTGCCATGTGGAAATTGATACAGGATGAAAAGATAACCGTTTTTGGTAACAGTGCCACCTACCTTAATTATCTTAGAAGCATAGCGTTTAATGCGGGAAAGGATTACGATTTGTCATCACTGAGGGAGATATCCCAAACTGGTTCACCCCTCTCGGCTGAGGGTTTTGAATACGTATATAAGACGGTTAAAGAAGACCTGCACTTTAATTCTATCTCCGGCGGCACCGACATCAATGGCTGTTTCGCTATTGGAAGTCCTACCCTGCCGGTATATGCTGGTGAATTACAGTGGGCAGGTTTGGGGATGAAGATAAATTGTTATAATGAAAAGGGTAAGCCAGTACGTGACCAGATGGGAGAGCTTGTCTGTGAAGCTCCTGCTCCTTCCATGCCGCTTTACTTCTGGAAGGACCCGGATGGCAAGAGATACAGGGATGCCTACTTTACTGTTTACCCGAATGTATGGCGTCATGGGGATTACGTCATATTTCATAGTGATACCAGGGGAATAACCTTCTTTGGTCGCTCTGACGCTGTCTTAAAACCTTCGGGGGTCCGCATCGGCACGGCTGAAATATACAACGAGGTGGAGAAGCTAGAGGAGGTTACTGATAGCCTGGCTATAGGGCAGGACTGGAAAGGTGACCAGCGTGTCCTTCTCTTTGTTAAACTCAAGGAAGGATATAGGCTAACCGACGAATTGCAAAATAAGATTAGGAAGAACCTCCGTGAGAATACTTCGCCACGGCATGTTCCGGCGAGAATTATTGCTGTGCCCGATATCCCTTACACCCTCAACATGAAGAAGGTGGAAGTCGCCGTCACCAACATAATACATGGCAGGCCGGTATCAAACAGGGATGCCTTGATTAACCCACAGTCACTGGATTATTACGAGAGCATTACCCCTGACCTTCAAAAGGAATAATTTATTCTCTCGGTAATCTTAGACCGCTACCGGCGATTATATTCTTTAAAATTTCCGAAGTGCCGGCGGCGATAGTTGCTCCAAAGGAGACAAGATACATGTGCTCAATCCACCCACGTAAAGGAGCTACATCATCCCTCTTGTCAAGCTGGCCATACAATCCCAGCAGCTGCATAGCAGCACTTGCCGCACGCTTAAACAACTCGGTACTATATAGTTTAACCATAGCGGCATACCAATCTGTAGTCATCCCTTTATCATGCTGCCAAGCCACTCGATAGTTCATCAAGCGCCCGATCTCAGCATCTATTGCTAATTTGGCTAATAAGTGTCGGCTGTGTACTGACTGCATTCTGGGAGTAGCCTTTAAATATTTCACAATTCCCTCAATCATGCTTTGAACCATAGCCACGAATTCAATTGAAGTCCGTTCATGGCCCAATAGTGCTTGAACTACCTTCCACCCTTCATTTTCTCCACCGACAAGATTCTCTTTCGACACCCTGGCATCCTCAAAGAATATGTCGCAAAAAGATGGTTCCCCGGCTAGATTCCTTATGGGTCTAACGCTAACACCAGGGGTGGACAAATCAACCAGGAGAAAGCTAAGCCCTTTAGATCTCCTGGAATGCGGGTCTGTTCTAGCCAGTAGACAACACCAATCGGAATAATTGGCAAAGGTGCTCCAGGTCTTCTGCCCATTTATTATGTAGTCATTGTTGTTCTTGACGGCTTTTGTCTGCAGGGAGGCAAGGTCAGAGCCGGCATCGGGTTCAGTGAATCCTTCACACCAGAACTCTTCCCCCCTGGCAATTGGCTTGAGATGGCGCTCCCTCTGCTCCTCAGTACCATATTCAAAAAGGGTTGGGGCTAGCATTTTTACCGCGATAGGGTTGTATCCTGGTGACCCACGACTGGCTATTTCCTCTAAAAAGATCAGGTAATCCACGTAAGAGCGAGATTGGCCACCATATTCCTTGGGCCAAAAAAGATATGGCCATCCTTTCTCCCCCAGCTTGTATGCTATGTCTTTAAATACCTGCCAGTCCTCACTACTATCCACTACATGATCGCCGGTGGTACCCCCCAAATAGCCTACCCAGTCCGGTGGTAGCTCTTTATCTAGAAAGGAACGGACTTCTTGCCGGAATCTTTTCTGCTCCTCAGTGAATAGAAAGTCCACTACATTCTCTCCTCAGGCATAATTCTACGGTAGTCCTTGCCAGATTGTCCAGAATGCATCGCACTCCATTTCAATAGTCTTTGCTTTCATAGATTTTTATTCTTCTCAGCTTTAAAATCAGGAAGACCTCTTTACTTATTGTTAAATTCATATCCTCGAAGAGGTCATAGGGGATTTCTGCCTTCAGGACATTCGCCCCCACCTGAATCTCAAGTCTCACCATAGCACCCGATGCCCTAATACCGGTTATAGTCCCTTTAAAACGGTTTACCGATGGTCCGGGCGGTAGTATGTCTGAGACGTAAACATCCCGTGGAGAGATGGCTATCTTTTGCACCGAGCCTCCATCGTGGGGCAGAATTATGCGCATACCGCTACAGTCAACCTCCATCAGCCCTTGACCGAGGATTCGGCACGAATCACAGTCCAGGATATTCAATGCCCCGATGAAATCGGAAACCATCTCGCTTCCGGGGTTAAAAAAGACGTCGTATGGCTTGCCAACCTGTTCCAGCTTACCGGCATTGAGGACGGCAATTCTATCTGCCATTTCCTCGGCTTCAACCTGGTTGTGGGTTATATGGAGGGTAGTCACTCCCAGCTCTCTATGAATCCGGCTTAGCTCTAATCTCAAATGTTTAGAGGTTTGCAGGTCTAGGTTGCTTAAGGGCTCGTCTAAAAGCAGAATCTTGGGAGAGGGGGCTAGAGCGCGGGCAATGGCTACCCGCTGCTTTTCTCCGCCGCTCAAAGAGCGTGTCTCTCGATTGAGTATGTGGGAGATGCCCAGCATGTTGGATAAAGTGGTCATCCGCTCCTGCGCTTCATTCTGTGAGTATTTGCTATGTCTGAGACCAAAGGTGATATTCCCCTTCACATTTAGGAAGGGAAACAAGACGTAATCTTGGGGTACGTATCCGATGTACCGCTCCTCCGGGGTCAGATGGGTAATCTCTTTGCCACCCATCCAGATTTCTCCCTGCTTAATGTTGTGGAGTCCGGCGATGCATTCAAGGAGAATGGTCTTGCCGGCGCCGGTGGGTCCCAGGATAACGAAATACTCCCTGTCCTCGATGGTCAGATTTATATCTTTTAGTGAGAAGCTGCCTAGGTGTAGAGAAAGACGCTTGATTTCTATCATATGGTATACCTTCTACCGATAAGCTTCCTGATAATCAGTAAGGCTACTATGGCGATGATTACCAGTATAAAAATAACAGCTACCGCCTTTTCTATATCTGCTGAGGCTAGACCTAAGAATATAGCGATGGGCAGCGTTTCCGTCTTCATGGTGGTTGCACCCGCCAGCGTGACGGTGGCGCCAAATTCACCTACGGCTCTAGCCCAGGTTAGAATGCTGGAAGCGACCAAACCGTCCTTAGCCAGCGGCAAAATGACTCTAAAAAAGGCTTCTAGTTTACTACAGCCCAATGTCCTGCCTACCTGTTCATATCTTGGGTCTATGCTGTCGAAGGTTGACTTCAGCAGTCGAATGGCTAAGGCACTTACCACCGTTATCTGTGCCAGTATGATGCCTGGTACAGCGAAGACAAACCGTACATGCTCATTTATGGCGGCACCTACGGGAGTATTGAAAAAGACGAGCAGTGCTGCCCCCAGCGCTATCGGTGATATGACAATAGGTAAGTCCAGCATGCTGTCAACAATATCCTTGCCCCGGAACTGCGTTCTTGAGATAGCGTAAGCTACCGGCACGGCGATAATTACCGAGATAATTGTTGCCACTGTAGCCGTAAGCAGACTCAGTTTGATAGCAAAAAGGATTTCCTTCGAAAGGAGAGCTGACAGGAAGGTGCCCCAGCTGGTATAGGTCAGCAGGGATACGATGATACTAACGAAGAATATGGTTAAAAGAGCCAGGGCGCCGATGGTTGCTGCCCAAAATACCCTCTCGCCGCTAGTGCCTCGCAGGATTTTGAACATAGTTCCGCCTTTCTTTATTTGCCGATAAGCGATTTATATGCTTCAGGAAGTTTATACTCGCCGCCGATTTCAGCTCCGGGAGCAAACTTAAAGGCTTCATTTTTGGTGGAGATGTAGCCCCACTTAGTGAAAATGTCCTGACCCTGTTTAGAAACCAGAAAATCCAAGAATTCTTGGGCACTATCCCTGTCTTTGGTGAATGTGGATATGGCCGCCGGGATATAGGCAATCCTGGGAAGCTGCTCTGGCTTTAAGTAAACCACGTCTATGTTATCCGTGTCCCAATCGTGGAAAACGTGCCAGCCGATAACGGCATCCACCAATTTTAGGGATAGCAAGGTAGCAGTTTTCTCACAGCTTTCAGCTTGAGTAATGATGTTCTTGCCGACATCGGCTAAAAGGTGGTTATAGTCCAGTATTTCAATGGCGTATAGTCCCAGGCAGACTGCTTCCGGGTTGCCAATACCAACCTTAATACCGGGTTTAGCCAGGTCGGCTAACGATTGGATGTTCTTGGGATTACCATGCTGGACGGCAATGACTGGAATCAGGTAGGCAATTATTTTCACCGTTTTGCTGTCAATGACGCCGTCCCGTTCCGCTTTGGGGATATAGTCAGGGGAGCCGGGTATATACAGGTCACCGGTCTTTGACAGTTTCATTTGAGAAAGAACAGCCCCGGCGCCGCCATAGTTGCAATAGACCTTTATGCTGGTCTTCATCTCGAAGGCATGTGCTGCCTCGTCCATGGCTGGCTTGCTCGCTGCCCCGCAGAAGGCGGTTATCGCCTTCTCTTCTTTACTAGCACAGCCAGCAGCAGACGTGAGTATCAGTAGAAGCGCCAGGACTAGAACCAGCAGCTTTTTCATTCATCCTCCCTGTTAGATTCAATAAGGGCTATATCTTACGCAATATAGCCCTAAGCAAAAAATTTTAGCTAACCTGCCTCAGAAATTCCTGAAATCTAGCCCGCAACTCCTTATACTGATTTACCGCCTTTCGCCCCTCCTCGGTTAGTCTGGCATAGCCTCCCCCGCTGCCACCGGCGGTTTTCTCCACCAGAGGTGACGATGCCAGGCGATTGGCGGATTCTATCCAAAGCCAGGCATTGCGGTAACCCAGCTTCATCGACCGGGCGGCGGCGGCTATTGAGCCAAACCTATCAATGCGTTCCAGCAGCATCGCTCTGCCCCAACCCATATATAGCTCACCGTCCTTTTCCAGCCATATCCTGCCTCTTACTGTATATCCCGGCTGGGGGTGGTGGGAGAGGTGGGAAGGCTTTTTAGGTCGGAACCTTGGTATCTCAGTTACCATTGCCTTTACGCTATATTACAAGCGATATAGCATTTTGTCAAGCAGGGTAGTCTTCTCTGGTGTCAATGTCAGCAGTGACGCTCTCAGAGTCAACAGCAACCTCAAGGACATCTTGAGGGTGGCGTTTAATTATCTCTCTTCCGCCGATATCACCCTTTAGCTCAAGTAGTTCTTGTTTATATTTGATGGCAAAGATGATGGGGTGTCCCCCCTTACCCTGATAGGTTGGGATGGCGATACCTTTATCATGGTTATAAAATTCGGCTATTAACTGGTTAATAGTCTGGCTACTAGTAAAAGGCTGGTCGCCCAGGGCAAGCATAACCGCTTGGGCTTGACTTGAAACCAGGTTTAGTCCAGCTATTATGGATGTACTCATCCCCTGCGGGTAATCTGGATTTATGGCTATCTTAACCGGTCTTGGGGCTATGGTCTTTGTTATTTCTTCGGCTCTATGTCCCAGCACCACAATAATCTCATCTACTGCTGAACTTAAGAGGTTATCAATGGCTTGTCCCACAATAGTGCTCTTGCCCAGGGGCATTAGTTGCTTTAGCTTGCCCATGCGCTGTGACTTGCCGGCAGCCAAAAGTATTGCTGATAGCATTGGCTGAATTATATGTCAAGCCTTGCTGGCAATACAAGGCTTGACATAGCCTCGCTGGCAGGTTAAAATTTAAAAAAGCCTGGAACAGGTCTTTGGAGAGCCGGGCTGGGCTTACAGCAGCGGGATGTGAACCCGTGGGACCAGGCACCACGGGTTTTTTTATAGGAGCAAGATGGTCAGAAAAAGGGGAGATGCCAGGAAAAGGGCGGTGCTTACCGCCACCAAGGTTAATGCGGCCAAGCTTTCTGTTGGCTCTAACAGCTTTCTGGTTCTCCTCAAGTTATTTGCCGGTATCATTACTGGGAGTGTTAGCCTCATCGCTGAAGCAGTCCACAGCCTGATGGACCTGGCGGCAGCGGTTATTGCTTTTGTTAGCGTTAAAATTTCGGGTAAGCCTAGTGATGAGAAACACCCCTACGGTCATGGTAAAGCAGAGAATATTAGTGGTGTTGCCGAGGCAGTGTTAATATTTGTTGCCGCTACCATAATCATCTATGAAGCAATACAGAGGCTAATTACAGGGAGAACCCTGGAGCTATTGGAGATAGGTATTGGGATAATGGCAGTGTCAATAGTGGTAAACGTAATTGTTTCCCGATATTTATTAAAGGTGGCTCATGCCACTGATTCATTAGCCCTGGAAGCAGATGCTCGCCACCTCACTACCGATGTAATGACCATGGTCGGCGTTTTAGTCGGCCTTATTTTGGTGCGGTTCACCGGCCTTAACTGGATTGACCCTGTTGTGGCAATATTAGTGGCATTATTCATCATGAAAACAGCCTACGAGCTAACACGGAAGTCGTTTGGGGGGCTGATTGATGTTAAACTACCTGAGGCTGAAGAGAGTGTTATAAGGTCATCTATTATGGAGCATGACTATCAGGTGGTTGCCTTTCATGCCCTGCGCACTCGCAAGGCAGGGAGCCATCGCTACATTGACTTGCACCTGGTGATGCCTAAGAATGCCAGTGTGGAAGAAGCCCACCGCATGTGTGACCATCTGGAACGAGATATAAGGAATAGATTACCTAAAGCTCATGTCACTATTCACGTCGAGCCCTGCGCTACTGAGTGTGAGCAGTGCTCCGTTTCCTGCACCATAAAAGACAGGGGCGACTAGAGACTATGGTAGAGATACTGCAAAGCAAGAATTCCGCCACCCGGTTCCAGATACTGGTTGAAATTGCCACTTCTGGTCCCGGTATCCAGCAAAAGAGCATCGCGGTTAAGCTGGGTATCACGCCACAGGCAATATCGGACTACATCAGGCAACTGGTAGATGAGGGGCTTGTGGTCTCCACCGGTCGCTCTCACTATGGGGTGAGCACCAAAGGAGTCAACTGGATGCTCAAGATACTGAGGGAGCTCCGGGGCTATGCTTCTATAGTGGAACAGGCAGTCACCAATATTACCGTCTGCGCTGCCATCGCTGAGGTTGATATAAATCAAGGGCAGGCGGTCGGGCTAAAGATGAAGAACGGTTTGCTGTTTGCAACCAGCCAGATAAGCAGTGGTGCCAGGGGTATTGCCGTATCAAGCGTAAGTCAGGGTGAGGATGTAGCTGTCTCTAACATCGAAGGATTGGTAAAGCTGACCAGAGGCAGGATAACTATCTTACAGGTGCCTGCTATTCAAAAGGGTGGGTCAAGACAGGTTGACCTGAAACTGCTGAAAACCCATGCTGCTAACAATCAGCAGGTTGGGGCTATTGGCATCGAGGCTTTGACCTCGCTAAGACGGGTGGCTGTTGAGCCTCGCTATCTTTATGGGGTTACCGAAGCCGCCATCGAAGCTGCCCAATGCGGCTTACCTTTTACCATTGTTTGCACTGATGATGCTATCCCCGAACTGATTAAGAAGCTGCAAGAAGAAGAGCTGAATTACGAACTTATAGACCTGCGCCTGAAGAAATAGCCATAGCCCTAAAATCCCCCCAAACATATTGACAGTTAATATCTATACTTGTATACTATCAAGCAGACTTGTTTTTAATCAATTCAGGTTAATTATATGCCGCAGACGGGGGTGATTATCTTATGCCACGGTAGCCGCGGTGAGCGCGGTGCTTCCGAAGTCTCCGAGACCTTGAGGAGGCTTACTGAGGGGGTAAAGCCCCTCCTATCCCCGGGAGTAGAGGTTATCGGGGCGGCATTCCAATTTAATCACCCCACCCTGGAAGAAGCCGTGGCGTCTTTGGCATTAAATGGCGTGCAGCGTATCGTCATCATGCCTTACTTCCTTTTCTCGGGGCGACATATCACCGAGCACATCCCGGAGCTTATTAAGAAACTCAAAAGCCGATATCCAGAAAGACAATTCATCATGGCGAATACCCTCGGTAACGATGGGCTTTTAATAGCTCGCGTAGCAAAACGCATACAGGAAGCTACGCCGGGGCTTTCGCCGGACTCCCCTGAGGACATTGAGCAGCAAAGTATGGATACTGTCGAAAGCCTGCTGCCCCCTCTGAACTGTTCCGAGGAGGAGCGTCAAGTTATAAAGCGTATCGTTCATGCTAGTGGAAACCCCCAGCTTGCCCCCTTGGTAAGGTTTAGCCCACGAGCAATCTCCGGTGGCCTCAGCGCTATAGCTAAAGGCAGCCCTATTTTTACTGATGTTCGGATGGTGGCGGCTGGCATCAACAGACATCTGGCTGGAGCCTGCCGCTGTTCTGTTTCTTGTGCCATGGATGAAACAAAAGAGGAACCGAGTACTACCCGTGCCGCGGCGGCAATGCGTCATTTGGGAACAAGGCTTAGTGGTGCCATAGTCGCCATCGGCAATGCGCCAACTGCTCTCCTGGCTTTGCTTGACCTTATTGACCATAAAAAAATTAAACCAGCGTTAGTGGTGGGAATGCCGGTCGGTTTTGTACAGGCGAAAGAATCGAAAGACGAGCTTATGAAGCATGATATTCCCTATATTACTATCGTGGGAACCCGCGGTGGCAGTGCCATGGCAGTGGCTACGATTAATGTTCTACTGAAGATGGCTGTGGAAAGAAATGGCTAGGGTAAAAGACAACCCCTTGCGCTCAGGTTATACCACTGGAGCCTGTGCCGCGGCGGCAGCACAGGCGGCTGTGATGGCTCTACTCAAGCAAGAGGTAGTTAAGCAGGTTCAGGTTTCTCTCTCTGCTGGACAGGTAAATTTTAAGGTCAAGCAATACGTCTTTGACCGCACTCACGCTTCGTGCTCGGTAATAAAGGATGCCGGTGACGACCCGGATGTTACTAACGGGGCTGAAATCTGGGCCACTGTATCTTGGAAAGCTGAGCCGGGCATAGAAATTAAGGGGGGAGAGGGGGTTGGCATAATTACCAAGCCCGGGCTGGAGATACCGGTCGGCATGGCAGCGATTAACCCGGTGCCCCGGCAGATGATAGAAAACTCCGTTCTCAAAGCGATAGGAAATAAACTAAACGGCAAAGGTATTCAGGTGACAATCTCAGTGCCCGAAGGCGAGAAGTTAGCCAGAAGAACGCTAAACCCTCGCCTGGGGATAACTGGTGGCATCTCAATTCTGGGCACTACCGGGGTTGTCATCCCCTATTCAGTTAATGCCTACAAGGCTTGTATCTCTCAGGCACTGGATGTCGCCGTAGCCTGTGGCTGCCGCCAGATAGTATTGACCACGGGCAGGCGCAGTGAAAAATTTGCCCAGCGCGAGCTGGCGCTGGCTGAGGAGTGCTTCATTCAGGCTGGCGACTTTATTGGCTATGCACTTGGGCAATGTGCCAGGAGGTCTTTCCAGAAGGTAACTCTCTGGGGCATGGTGGGTAAGCTCAGCAAGCTTGCCGCCGGGCACATGTATACCAATGTCAGTGATTCTAGGGTGGATATAAATCTCCTGACCAGGCTGGCGGTGGATTGTGGTGTGCCGGAGAAGACACGTCAATCCTTAAGAGAAGCCGTTACCGCCAATCACTTCCGCAAGATGCTACCACCAGAATATACCCAAAAATTCTGTAATAAGCTCTGTCTAGTGGCGGCAGAAAAGTGCCGGCAAGAGGCTGGAGGGAAAATTGAGGTGGAGTGTATCATGACCAGCTATGACGGCATTATTCTGGGGAGGGCTAGTGCCAAGACGTAAGGTTCATATCATAGGGGTGGCACCCGAGGGGGCTTCAAGCTTGCTACCAGAGGCACGCCGCCTGCTGGACGGGGCAGAGCTCGTCTTTGGGGGGAAAAGACTGCTTCAGATGTTTCCTCACCACGCTGGTGAGAAATTAGTTATAAAAAACAATCTGGCGGAAGTAACTGATTTAATTAAGAGAAACCTGGGGCGGAAACGAATGGTCGTTTTGGCTTCGGGTGACCCTAATTTTTACGGCATCGCCAGCTATCTAACGAGTAAACTGGGCAGGGATGTTGTTGACATAATACCTAACGTGAGTGCCATGCAACTGGCTTTTGCCCGCATTAAAGAAAACTGGGAAAACGCCGTCTTCCTCAGCGTTCACTCTAGACCCATTGAGGATATTGTCGAGACGGTGCGGTCAAACGATAAGCTCGGCATATTCACCGATGCTGGGCATACCCCGGCGGCTATCGCCAGGGTGTTGCTGGAACACGGGATTGATGGCTACCGGGCTTATGTTTGCCAGAACCTCGGTAGCAAGGATGAAAAAGTCATTAAAACCGACCTGCGCGGCTTATGCAAGATGAAGTTCTCCCCACTCAATGTCCTGATTCTGCTCAGGGAAAGGTCCGAAACAAGGCCTCAGCAAATACTGGGGATTCCTGAGGCAGGCTTTTATCGCCGTCGGGAGGGGCTTATCACCAAGCAGGAACTGAGGGCTATAAGTCTGGCAAAGCTGGCGCTTACTGAAAGTAGCATTGTCTGGGATATTGGCGCTGGCTCGGGGGCAATATCCATAGAAGCCTCTTTTCTCGCTAGAAGGGGACGTGTCTTTGCCATAGAAAAGAACGAGAAAGATATAGCCATAATCAGGAAAAACATCAAGAAGTTCCATGTGCCCAATGTCGAGGTGGTTCACGCCTTTGCCCCGGATAGCTTGGGCAGGTTACCCGACCCCAATGCCGTCTTTATCGGGGGTAGCGGGGGGAGAATGGAAGAAATACTGGACTTGGTTTGCCACAGGCTGAAGCCTGGCGGGCGCATTGTCATCAATATTGTTGCCCTTGAAAATCTGAATGCCGCCGTTAATGCCCTTAAAGCAAGAGGCTTTGTGCTTGAGGTGACCCTGGTCAATATAGCCCGCAGCACAAGTGTTAGGGAGCTTACCCGATTTGAAGCGTTAAATCCGGTCTTTGTCGTCACCGCAGTGCAGAAGGAGGAATAACTTGATTGCGGAAAGAATAGCGCCGCCGATGATAAAGCGGGGGCTTAAAGGGACGATGTTCTCCCCCATTGAGCCAATATTTCCTGATGATTTGAATGGCGTTGGCTGGTATATTCATATGCCCTTTTGCCGCCGGCTGTGTCCTTACTGTTGTTTTCATAGCCTCCAGTATTCCCCAAGTAAGGTCGCCCCTTATATTGAGGCAGTGAAAAGGGAAATCCTGACCTACCGGGACAAGTTGGGGAAGCTCAGAATAGGTGATGTCTACTTTGGCGGTGGCACCCCCAGCCTCACCTGGGAGGGGATTCTTAAGATTATGGAGTTCATCAGGTCAAAATTTGAGGTTGAAGGTGAGGTCGGCTTTGAGGCAAACCCTGAGGATATAAATAAGACGATGTGTGAGGCACTGAAGCAGGCTGGCGTCAGCAAAGTCAGCCTGGGGGTGCAATCCTTTGACAATGAAATCCTCAGCAGCATGCGGCGGGGCTATGATACCAGGATGGTACTTAAGGCTATAGAACTTCTTCTCAACATGGGGTTCTACATTAGCATCGACCTGCTGCATAGTTTACCCCAGCAGCAAATCCCCAGCCTGCTCAGCGACCTGGAGATGACAGCCAAGACCGGGGTTCATCAAATCTCATATTATCCGCTCATGCTCTTTCCCTATACTAGGTGGTATCACGATGTTCAAAAGGGGCAGCTCGCTACCCCGCCTTCGCATTTAGAAAGGGAGATGTTCTATACCGTTTGCGACTTTTTAACCGCTAACGGATACAGGCAGGCTACCTGCTGGGATTTTACCAATGGGGACAAGAGTGGGACGCAATATGCCACCTGCACCCGCGACGAGAATATCGGGGTGGGGCTTAGCGCCTATACCAAGATTGGCGGTTTGTTCTATGTCAATACCTTCTCCCTCAGGGAATATATCAAGGGGGTGGGAGCGGGCTTACCTATAGCTACGGGAACGGTTACGCCGCCAAACCGGGTGATGAGGCGGTGGTTCATGATGGGACTTTACCGGCTAGGGGTGGATAAGGCTGAGTTTGAAAAGCGCTTCGGGGTCAAGATGGAAAAGGCAATGGGGAGGTTCTTGCTTATGCTTAAGCTATTGAATATCGTCAAAGAACACCCCGCTCATGTTGAGGTTACCAGGGGCGGTATGTACTGGGCATCCTTGATGACAAAAACGTCCATGCTTACCCTGCCTGCCCGGTATTATGGGGAGTGCTTACGTCATCCCTGGCCTGGTGATTTTGAGATTTAGAAAGGGGGACGATGCATCAAAAGAAACTCGGACGCTTCTATGGGGTAGGGGTAGGGCCGGGTGACCCGGAACTCGTAACATTGAAGGCACAGCGTGTTCTGTCGCAGGTGGTGAAAATCTTCGTACCCAAGAAGACCGAGCAGAGTGTCAGCTACGCTAAATCAATAATCGCCGACTTTATAAGTGATGACCAAGAGGTTGTGGAGCTGGTTCTTCCCATGCTGAGAGATAAGAAACGGCTGGCTGCTTACTGGCAGCAGGCGGCGGATGCTATCTGGCAGTATCTCAAGGACGGAGATGATTGTGCCTTCGTTAACGCCGGTGACCCGCTTCTTTACGGGACCTTTGTTCATATATTGGAGACACTGCAAAAGAATCACCCTGAGGTAGAGGTTGAGGTTATCCCTGGGATATCATCGATTAATGCCGCCGCCGCCAGGGCTATAGTTCCCCTTGCCAGCGACGATGAGCGTATCGCCATAATCTCTGGTAACCGTGAAGATAAGCTCATTAGAGAGACACTGGGAAACTTTGATACGGTAGTTTTTATGAAAATTAATATGTTTGATAAGCTCCTCACTATTCTTGCGGAGTTAAAATTGACCAAAAAATGCGTCTATGTCAGGAGATGCACTACTCAAGACGAAGAGATAATCCGGGACATCAGCCAGTTAAAAGGGGAAAAGGTCGATTATTTCTCTCTCCTGATAGTACGGAAATAACATGGCGGTTCAAGTATATTTTATCGGTGCTGGACCCGGTGACCCTGAGCTTTTGACTATCAGGGCAAAAAACATCATCCAGAGGGCAGACGTTATTATCTACGCTGACTCGCTGGTAAGCCCGGAGGTGTGTCGTTTCGCTCAGGATAGGGCTGAGATTTATAAAAGCGCATCACTCACCTTAGAGGGGATAACCAATATTATCGTAAAGGCGGTCAGGCAGGGGAAGGTTGTTGCCCGGCTGCAGAGTGGCGACCCAAGTATCTATGGCACCATCTTGGAGCAGATGGCTGTGCTGGACGAGAAAGTGATAGAGTACGAAATTATCCCCGGCGTGAGTTCTCTATTTGCTGCCGCTGCCGCCTTGAAAACAGAGCTTACCGTACCGGAGCTTTCCCAGACGGTTATCATCACTCGCTTGGAAGGCAAAACGCCAGTCCCAGCTTTAGAGAAGCTAAAAAACTTAGCGGCGCACCAGGCCAGCCTGGCAATTTTCTTGAGTGCCTCCCTGATAGAAAAGGTGGTTGCGGAACTGCTTAGCGGGGGCTATAAACCTGAAACCCCGGCGGCTGTAGTCTATCGAGTGACATGGGAAGATGAGCTTCTGCTACGGACTACATTAGGAAAACTGGTGGAAAGCGTGAAGGCGTCAGGCATAACAAAACAGGCATTGATACTGGTGGGCGCTTTTTTAGACTCAAAGGGAAAGCGCCGACGTTCTAGGCTCTATAGTAAAGGTTCTATAAAGTGAATGACGATAGTCCACGAAAAAAAGATATAGCCATTGTCGCCATAAGCGAAAAGGGGATGGTGCTGGGTCAGCGCTTAAAAGAGTTGCTTCCCGCTAGCCACCTTTACCTGCCAGCAAAGTTTGTCGGGGAGCTAAAGCCGGGCGAGTATTCCTTTTCCTCTCCGGCAAAAGAATTAGTCAGGGAGGTTTTTAATCGCTATCGGCAGTTGGTGCTTATCATGGCAGTGGGCATCGCTGTTCGACTGGTAGCCTCAGAACTCAGGGACAAGCATAAAGACCCCGGGGTAGTGGTGGTTGATGACGGCGGCTCATTCAGCGTGAGTCTGCTATCAGGGCACGAGGGGGGTGCCAATGAGCTAGCCAGAAAAATAGCCTCTCTTATCGGCGCTAATGCCGTCGTTACCACTGCCTCCGAAGTTAGCGAGGCAATCCCTCCTAAAGATTTGGTGCTTGGCATCGGCTGTAACCGGGGGACAGCAGCTTTAGAGATAGAAAGGGCGGTCAGTCGAGTTTTCTCAGAACACGCCCTCTCTATCAAAAACATCAGAAATATAGCCACCATAGATATAAAGAAGAACGAGCCCGGACTTTTAGGCTTTGCCCGAAAATACCGCCTGCCCATAGCGTACTTTGATAAAGAAGCACTATCTAAGGCAAAATTCCTCTCCGAGCCCTCGGCGGCAGTGCTAAGGCATGTGGGCACACCGGCGGTATGCGAATCAGCGGCACTGTTGAGTAGCGGTAACCCGACTCTCCTTATCCCCAAGGCGAGCTTTAAGCGGGCGGTGAGTATCGCTGTTGCCCGCTTTGCCGTTAGGGGTAAGCTTTTCCTGGTTGGCATTGGTCCCGGCGACCCGGAGCACATGACCTTTAAAGCCAGAGAAGCCATCAGACAGAGTGAAGTGGTCGTTGGTTACAAGAGCTATATCAGGCTGATTGAGCCTTATCTTGAGCAGAAAGAGGTTATCGCTAGCGGCATGGGGTCTGAAGTAGAGCGGGCGAAAACAGCGATTAGCCTGGCTAAGAAAGGCAGGATAGTATCTATTGTTTCCAGCGGTGATACCGGCATCTACGGCATGGCCGGGCTAGTAGGTGAAATTCTTGGGCAAGAGTCAGGGGATATAGATATTGAGGTGATACCCGGCGTGCCATTGCTGGTAGCCAGTGCTACCCTGCTTGGTGCCCCCATAACCGGTGACTTTGTCACCATAAGTCTCAGCGATTATCTTGTCCCCTGGGAGGAGATTGCCCTGAGGCTGGAGCTAGCGGCAGAGGGGAATTTTGTTATCGTCCTCTATAATCCCAGGAGCAAAAAACGCCAGCGCCAACTAGCTCAAGCTAGAGAAATAATCTTAAAATATCGCCCGCCCTCAACACCGGTAGGTATTGCCACCAATGCCTACCGTCAGAAGCAGGAGGTATTAATCACTGACCTGGAGCACATGCTGGACTATGAAATTGGCATGAATACCACCATCATTGTTGGCAATTCAGCCACATTTACCCGTGATGGTTGGATGGTAACCCCTCGCGGTTATCACAAGAAATACGACCTGAGTCAGGAGCAACCATGAGAGCGGTAGTCATCGCTGGTACTACCAGCGGCGTCGGCAAGACAACGGTAGCCGTCGGGCTGATGGGTGCTCTGCGCAAAAGCGGTTTGAAGGTGCAGCCCTTCAAGACGGGGCCAGACTATATTGACCCCAGTTATCATACCTGGGTAACCGGCGAAGCCTCTCGTAATCTGGACACGTGGCTTCTGTCTCGTGATACTGTGGCTGAATTATTCAGCCGCGCCATGGTGGGTAAGGATATCGCTGTCGTTGAGGGGGTCATGGGTCTTTATGACGGGCGCTCTTCACTAAATGAAGAAGGCAGCACCGCCGAGCTGGCTAAGCTCCTCGGGGCACCGGTAATACTGGTGGTAGACAGCCGAAAGGGAGCACGCAGTCTGGCGGCGATGGTTGCTGGCTACCAAGGCTTTGACTCTGAGCTTAACCTTGGCGGTGTTATCCTCAACGGCATTGGCAGTGATGAACACCTTAAATTATGCCGAGAAGCCATCGAGCATTACACAGGAATCAAGGTGCTGGGGTATCTGCCTCGCCGCGACAGTCTATCCCTGCCCGAAAGACATCTGGGCTTGATTCCCACTGTGGAGGGGTCGGCAAGCCAGGAATTCTTAAAACTTCTGGTGGCGCAATGTGAGACTACTATTGATATCCCTCAGGTTTTACGATTGTCAGAACAGGCGAGAGTCCCTGAGGCTGGGCCGGTATTATTCCCAACAACGCCTAAGCCCCCCATAGCCAGGATTGCGGTGGCAAAAGATAAAGCCTTCAGCTTTTACTATCAAGATAGCTTAGACCTTTTAGAAGCCTGGGGGGCGGAGCTTATCTTTTTCAGTCCCTTGCAGGATACAGAACTACCTCGGGACATCTCAGGTCTCTATATCGGGGGCGGTTTCCCCGAGCTATATGCGGCTGAGTTGACGGCTAATGAGCCGATGAAGCAGGAAATAAAGATTGCTGCCGAGGGCGGGATGCCAATTTATGCCGAGTGCGGCGGGTTGATGTATCTGGGCGGGAATCTTCGCGACCTTCAGGGTAACGAATATCCTATGGTAGGAGCTATCCCTGTTTCCTCTCGGATTGATAGCCCGCGTCTGAGTTTAGGCTATCGGACAGTCCAGGCTCTGGGTGATGGACCGCTCCTGCACCGAAGAGAAATAGTCCGAGGTCATGAGTTCCACTGGTCTGTAGTGGGGAACGATGCTGACAGTCCTAAGGCATACCGTGTTATTGACAAAGGCAAACGTCTGGAGGGATTTCACAGTATGAATCTACTTGCTTCGTATATTCACCTTCACTTAGGTAGCTTGCCTCACATGGCGTCACGTTTTGTAGAAAACTGCCAAGAATTTCGCCAGGAGCTTTTATGAAGGAAAGGGTTATCATGGTACAGGGGACGGCGTCCCATGTCGGCAAGAGCGTACTGGTGACAGCTCTGTGCCGCATCTTCAGGCAGGACGGTTTTACCGTAGCGCCCTTCAAAGCACAGAACATGTCCTTGAATTCTTATGTTACTCCCGACGGGGGAGAAATCGGCAGGGCGCAGGCAGTACAGGCTGAGGCGGCGGGTATAGCTTGCTCGGTGGAAATGAACCCTATTCTATTAAAGCCAGAAGCCGATAGCCGTTCCCAGGTGGTGGTAATGGGCCGCCCGCAAGTATCAACGACGGCGGCGGAGTATTATAAGCTGAAGGCTCAACTGTGGCCGGTAGTGACCGGGGCGCTTCGCCGGCTCCGCTCCCAATATGAGGTTGTGGTTATTGAGGGTGCCGGCAGTCCGGCTGAGATTAATCTTATGGGTGATGAGATAGTGAATATGCGCCTTGCCCGATACTGCCGAGCCCCGGTGTTACTGGTTGGCGACATTGACCGCGGGGGTGTTTTTGCCTCTCTGCTGGGTACCCTGTGGCTACTAAAACCGGCGGACTTAAGCCTTATCAAGGCGCTGGTTATAAATAAGTTCCGCGGAGACCGAAAGCTACTTGAACCGGGGCTGAAATTTCTGGAAAAGAAATCCGGCATTCCCGTAGCCGGCGTAATCCCCTATTTTCATGATATCCACATCGCCCAGGAAGACTCGGTAGCCCTGGAACGGCTAAAGCCTCAAGGCGCTGCCCAAACCGATATCGCCGTAATCAGGATGCCCCATATCTCCAACTTCGATGATTTCGACCCATTGGCTCAAGAGAAGGGAGTCAGGGTGCGATATGTAGATTCTATTGAGAACCTGAACCACCCTGACCTGATTATTCTTCCCGGGAGCAAGACCACGGTCGCCGATTTGGGTTGGCTGAATAGCAGCGGATTAGCTCGCCGCATTACCGAGCTTTACCAGCGTGGAGTTTTTATTATTGGTATCTGCGGGGGCTACCAGATGCTGGGTAGCTCTATTAATGACCCTGACCATGTGGAGTCAGCGGTTCAGCAAAGCCAGGGCTTGGGTCTTCTGCCGATGACCACTGCTTTTCTGCCGACCAAGGAAACCCACCAGATAAAGGGTGAGGTCGTCGCTGACCGTGGGCTCCTTGCCGAAGCCCAGGGCGTTATTTTTGAGGGTTACGAGATTCATATGGGCAGGACAGGAAGCGCTGAGACTAACGCTGCCTTTCGCCTGCGGGAGCGCTCCACCAAGCCATGTGATAGCCTCGACGGATGCTTGGATAAAAGCGGACGTGTTTTAGGGACATATATTCACGGGCTGTTCCATAATCAAGAACTCAGGCGAGGTATTCTGCGGCAGGTTGCTTGCTCAAAGGGGCAGTCGCTGAACTTCACTGGCGGTGACCATCAGCGGGAGGTCGAGTATGAGCGGCTGGCTAAGCTGGTTCGTGATAGCCTTGATATAGACCTTGTTTACTCCATCGCCGGACTAAGGAAAAGAAAATGAAAAAGACGAGCCAAGAGTTTTACCCGATGTTCCTCAAGATTAGCGGCAAGAGGTGTGTGGTGGTTGGTGGGGGAGGGGTTGCCCTGCGCAAGGTCAGGGGGCTTCTTGAATACGGCACCAATGTTGAGGTAATCAGCCCTGACCCCTGTCTGGAACTGAGTAAACTAGGTGAGACTGGGGAGATAAAGGTGCTCCGAAGACGCTATCGGTCAGGCGATTTACAAGGAGCTTTTCTTGCCATCGCCGCCACCGATAATCGTGCTCTTAACCGGCAGGTAGTAAAAGAGGCTGAAGATAAAGCGGTTCTGGTCAATGTAGCTGATGACGTGGAGAATTCTGATTTCATTGTACCCTCGTATCTGCGTCGTGGAGATATGACTATTGCTGTCTCTACCGCCGGCAGAAGTCCGGCTCTGGCGAGGAAAATCCGAACCAGACTGGAGAAGGAGTTCGGCGAAGAGTATGCCTCTCTGGTTCGTTTAATCGCTGAGGTGCGCGCTGAAGTAAGACGGCAAGGAATTAAGGTCAGTGGTGACGGCTGGCAGGAAGCCCTTGATTTAGATTTAATGATTAAGTTATTGAAGAAAGGCGATGAGGAAAAAGCCAGGGCGGTATTGCTTGATAAGCTTAAGAGGAAAATTAGATGAGAATTAACCTGGTCGGCATAGACCACCAGACAGCACCGGTTGCTATCCGTGAGAAGGTGGCAATCAGCACCAAGAAGCTCGATGACACCCTGCCCATGCTTCGCGCCTATATCTCCCGGGGCATAATCCTTTCTACCTGCAACCGTACCGAGGTCTATACCATTGATAGTGACACTCGCCATGCCGAGAGGTCAAGCCTGGATTTCCTGAAGGCACATATAAATATCCCCGATATTGATTTGCGCCAGTATGTCTATCTACTTGAGGATAGGGCGGCAGTGGAGCATCTCTTCCGTGTGGCTTGTGGTCTGGAATCGATGATAGTTGGCGAATTTGAGGTTCTGGGTCAGGTAGGGCATGCCCTGGAGGTAGCCGAAAGGGCGGGGATGGTTAACCTGCCTCTGCGTCATATCTTCCAGAGCGCCATCCGAACCGGAAGGCGTGTTCGTGAGGAAACGGGAATCAGTAGAAACGCCCTCTCCGTCAGCTCGGTAGCCGTGGATTTGGCCGCCGGGATTGTTGGTGAGCTTAAAGAATGCAAGATGCTGGTCATTGGTGCCGGCGAAGCGGGAAGGCTGGTAGCCAAGGCGGCTAAAGACAGGGGGGTATCCCATATTGTAGTTGTTGGGCGGACTCAGGAGAGGGCTTCGGCTCTGGCGGCGCAACTGGGTGGTACACCGGTCAGCCCGAGTAATCTCGGGGAGGAATTACTCACCACTAATATGGTTGTTACCTGTGCCGGGGCGCCACACCGCATTCTGAGTGTTGGTCAGATAAAGCCGGTGATGGGAAAGCGCTCACTTCCCCTGGTAGTAATAGATATTGCTGTCCCCCGAAATGTGGAGCCGGCGGTGGGCAAGGTTAAAAACGTCTTTCTCTACAATATTGATGACCTCACCGGGCTTTCCGCTCTAAATCGCAAGCAACGAGAGGACGAAATCCAGAAGGCTAGCCAGATTATAGATGATGAACTGGATAAGTTTGCTTTATGGTGGCAGGAATTTAAGGTCAGGCCGCTTATTCGTGCCCTGACGAGCAAGGCGGAAGAGATACGCTCGGCGCAACTAAACAGGACGCTAAAGAAACTCCCTCCGCTGTCCAGTGACCAATATGAAAGCCTGGAAGCCATGACCAGGGCGATAGTAAGCAAAATACTCAGAGAGCCGGTCCGCTATCTCAAAGTGAACGGCAGCAAAAACTATGCCGAGATGGTGAAAGAAATCTTCCGGCTGAACGAGGAGGACCAAGGATGAGGCAGAAGCTCACTGTTGGTTCCCGTGGTAGCCAGCTCGCCCGGCTCCAGGCCGAGTCAGTAATAGCCAGAATTAAAGAGGCAAATCCTGATATTGAAGTCAATATCATTGGAATAATTACCACCGGTGACCGAGACCACCGTATTGGCGGGACATTGACTGCCATCTTCGTCAAGGAGTTAGAACAGGCTCTGCTTGACGGCAGGATTGATATCGCCGTGCACAGCCTTAAGGACTTACCGACGGAGCTGCCACCAGGTCTGTGTCTCCTGTCCGTAACCGAGAGGTTGGATTCCAGAGACGCGCTGGTGGCTAAAGCAAGGCTCAATGAGCTGGCTGCTGGCTCCACAATCGGCACGGGCAGTTTACGGCGCACCATTCAGTTAATGAGCTACCGCCCTGGTTTGCAGGCACACCCGATAAGGGGGAATGTTGATACCCGCCTGCGTAAGGTTGCCAGTGGGGAATTTGATGGTGTTATCGTAGCCGCAGCGGCTATGTTACGCCTTGGCTGGAAGGACAGGATAACGGAGTATTTGCCTTTGGAGTATTTTCTGCCCGCGGTGGGGCAGGGGGCACTAGCCATAGAGGCGCGAGTTGATGATGAAGATATAGCAAATCTTGTTTCGCCGATTAATCACCTGCTTACCCGGCAGAGCATAACTGCTGAGCGTGCCTTTCTTCATGCCGTAGGGGGTGGTTGCCGGGCGCCGGTGGCGGCTTTAGGCGCGGTTAGTGGCAATAAACTCAGGCTTGAGGGTATGGTCGCCAGTATAAGCGGGCAAAAGATACTGCGTGCCTCGGAGGAAGGCAACGCCACATCTGCCGAGGAGATAGGAGTGAGACTGGCGCAAAGGATGCAGGGGATGGGGGCGGCTGAGATTATCGCTGAGGCAAGGAGTCATGAAAACAGGTAAGGTCTATCTGGTTGGGGCTGGCCCCGGCGACGTGGGGCTGATTACGCAAAAGGGACTTCGGTGTCTAAAAGAGGCTGAGGTCATTATCTATGACCGCCTGCTTGACGAGCGGTTTCTCAAGCTGGCTTCACCGAAGGCGGAAAGATTCTATGTGGGCAAGGCGGCGGGGGCACACACTAGGTCGCAGAGTGAGATAAACCGACTGTTTGTGGAAAAAGCCAGAGAGGGCAAGACGGTGGTACGGCTTAAAGGCGGCGACCCGTATGTTTTGGGGCGTGGCGGAGAGGAGGCGGAGACACTGGCAGAAAACAACATCCCCTTTGAGATAATACCCGGGGTATCCTCGGTGGTGGCGGTTCCTGCCTATGCTGGCATTCCCCTTACCCATCGCCGATTGTCTTCATCCTTCGCTGTAATCACCGGCCATGAAGCCGAGGGTAAGTCAAGCATCAACTGGGAGAAACTGGCGACCGCTGTTGATACCCTCGTCTTCCTTATGGGCATGAGGAACCTCCCTGAGATAGTAGTTAAGCTGATTGAGCATGGACGCTCTCCAGATACCCCGGTGGCAGTAATCAAAGAAGGCACACGACCCGACCAGAAAACAGTAGTCGGCAGTCTTAAGGACATTGTAACCAAGGTTCGGGAGCATCGTCTCACTCCCCCGGCGGTCATTGTCGTTGGTGAAGTGGTCAGGCTGAGGGAAAAACTACGCTGGTTTGATAATCGCCCTCTTTTTGGCAAGCGTATCCTGGTCACCAGAGCTCGCCACCAGGCAAGCGCTTTGAGCCAGCTTCTCATTGAACGCGGTGCCGAGCCAGTTGAACTACCGATTATCTCCATCCAGCCCATTCCCGATAGCGGAGAGTTAGACGGTGCTATCTCAAACTTAGACCAATATCACTGGCTAATCTTCACCAGCAGCAATGGTGTTGAGGCATTCTTTCAGCGGCTAGGAGTTTTGAATCTGGATGCTCGTGCTCTTGGCGGGCTGAAGGTAGGAGCTATCGGGCCGGCTACGGCTAAAGCCCTGATGGCAAGAGGTATAACTGCGGATTATGTCCCTGATGTTTACTCCAGCGAGGGTCTGATTGCCGGGCTTAGCCGTTGGGATATTGTCGGCAAGCGCTTCTTGTTGCCCAGGGCTGATATCGCCGATAAAAAGTTGGCGAATGGACTTACGGGGCTTGGTGCTGAAGTGCGTGAAATAGTCGCCTACAGGACGCTTCCACAGCCCGAAGCCATCTCTCAAGCCAAACGAATGCTTTTGTCGGGCGAAATTGACGTTATAATCTTCACCAGCTCGTCAGCGGTGTTTCAGGGAGACCCGCAAATAAACAACATCACGGTTGCCTGTATTGGTCCTAAAACGGCAGATACCGCTGTCAAAGCCGGGCTTAAGGTGGATATAGTTGCCAGCGAACATACTATCCTTGGTCTGGTAACAGCAATAGAAGAGTATTTCAGAGAGGAGGCTTAAATGGCAGTCTTTCCTCAATTGCGGTTACGCCGCCTGCGCCGAAGCGAGAGGCTAAGAGCACTAGTCCGCGAAAACCGGGTTGATGTCGGTGACCTTATCTATCCGATGTTTGTCGTTGAGGGCAAAGGCATAAGGCAGGAGGTAGCTTCTATGCCAGGCATCTTTCGCTTCTCCCCTGACCAGTTGGACGCCGAGGTGGAAGAAATAGCCACACTTAAGATTCCCGCCGTCCTTCTCTTCGGCATACCTGAGCACAAGGATGAGGTCGGCTCATCGGCTTATGCTCCAGATGGGGTTATCCAGCAGGCAGTACGAACTATAAAAAAATTAGTGCCTGAGCTTTTAGTGATAACCGATGTCTGTCTCTGCGAATATACTATTCACGGGCACTGCGGCATAGTGGTTGGTGACCAGATTGATAACGACCAGACGTTGCCCCTCCTCGCCAAGACAGCCCTGTCTCATGCTGAAGCCGGTGCCGATATCGTTGCCCCTTCCGATATGATGGATGGCAGGGTGAAGGCTATAAGAGAAAGCTTAGACAAAAGTGGATTCCAGCATATCCCTATCCTTTCTTATGCCGCCAAGTACGCCTCGGCATTTTACGGGCCTTTCCGTGAGGCGGCAGAGTCAGCACCAAAGTTCGGCGACCGTCTTTCTTATCAAATGGACTATCATAATATACGAGAGGCACTGAGGGAAATAGAGCAGGACATCAAAGAGGGTGCTGATATCATCATGATTAAGCCGGCTCTGGCTTATCTTGATGTAATACGCCAGGCGCGTAATATATTTAATTATCCCCTGGCGGCTTATAATGTGAGCGGTGAGTATGCCATGGTAAAGGCAGCGGCTAAACAAGGCTGGCTTGACGAGCGAAAAGCGGTACTTGAAATTCTCGCTGCGATTAAGCGGGCTGGCGCCGATATCATAATAACCTACCATGCTAAAGAGGTTGCCTCATGGCTAAAATCGGTATGAGAAGGTTAATTCATTCTAAGCAGCTTTTTTATGAGGCACAGCGCTTTTTGCCCGGCGGGGTTGATAGCCCAGTCCGTGCCTTTAAGGCAGTCGGTGGTATCCCACCGTTCATTGTCAGAGCCAAGGGTTCAAAAATTTATGACGCTGACGGTAATGACTATATTGACTTTGTCGGCTCCTGGGGAGCACTAATTCTGGGGCATGCCCATCCGCAGGTGGTTGAGGCAATAAAAAGGGCGGCGGAGTATGGCACAAGCTTTGGCGCACCAACCGAGCTGGAAACAACCCTGGCCAGGATGATTTCTGAGGCTATCCCCTCTATTGAGATGCTCCGCTTTGTAAACTCGGGGACAGAAGCGACAATGTCAGCCTTGCGTCTGGCAAGAGCCTTTACTGGCAGGGATAAAATTATAAAATTCGCTGGTGGCTATCACGGTCACGCTGATGGGTTACTGGTTAAGGGAGGCTCGGGTCTGGCAACCCTGGGTATACCGGACTCTCCGGGTGTACCCTTAGGTTATGCGGAAAATACGCTGGTGGCACCCTATAATAATGTAGAGATAGTAAGACAAATCTTTGAGCTCTATCCCACCGAGATTGCGGCCATAATCGTTGAGCCTGTAGCTGCCAACATGGGGGTGGTGTTACCCCAGCCCGGTTTTTTAGAGGGGTTACGCCAATTGACCCACGAATTTGGCGCCCTGCTTATCTTTGACGAGGTTATAACCGGTTTTCGTGTTGCCTATGGTGGAGCCCAGACCCTCTACGGCGTCACCCCTGCCCTGACCTGCCTGGGGAAGATTATTGGTGGGGGATTACCGGTAGGGGCATACGGAGGCAGGCGGGAAATAATGCAGATGGTGGCCCCAGTTGGCCCGGTCTATCAGGCGGGGACGCTGTCGGGGAATCCTTTAGCCATGACCGCCGGGATTGAAACACTCAAGCTCTTGCAGCAGGCAGGGACCTATAAGCAGTTAGAAATGAAATCAGCCCGTCTGGCGGAAGCCGTTACCAGGGCGGCGACTAAGTCTGGAGTCAGTTTGTACATTTCCCGTATAGCTTCGCTTCTCACCGTCTTTTTCACGGTCAGTCCAGTAATTGATTATGAATCGGCTAGTCGGGCGGATACAGCATTCTTTGCTAGATTCTTCCAGAGGCTGCTATCCGAGGGCGTCTACTGGCCACCTTCCCCGTTTGAGGCGGCTTTTGTCTCTCTTTCTCATAGTGATGAGGACATCCGGCTGACGAACGAGATAATAGGAAGAGCATTGAATCAGCGTTAGCTTTCAGTTTATCAGTCCCTGTATCCCCAGAACCGAACCTCATCATTCTGGGGCTCAATAAAGTAGACCTTGTTGCCGATAATGGTGCTGTTTAGCATGTGGTCGCCCACAATCTGCGTTGAAATTGAGTAACCATCAGAAAGGGCGTTATGCGCTAGGGCAACAGCATAATCATCACAGTCGTAACCTGTTAGGCAACCGGAGCCAAGGATATAAAGAGTGCTGTCAGTATCATCCTTCTCTAGCCAAGCCTTGAGTTCATCAAGAGACTCAAATTCTCTAGGGTGTGCTCTTTTCCACCAGTAGGCAACAGAGCTCTCCGATTCGGCTAGCTCTTGCTCTAATTTCATGATGCTAGCATTAGCCAGCTCAATCTGTTGATTAGTCAGTATGACCTGCTCATTGGCTATTTCGGCCAGTCGGTTAACTTCTTCCAGGGAAGAGGCGTATTGCACATTTTCAGCCTTTAGACTCTCACCTACTATCTGGGCCGCCTCTAAGCCCCCCTTGGTAGTGAGCCAGCCTATACCTATGCCAGCAACTATACAGGCTAAGAACATAATTACTATACAAATTCTTGATGGCGTAGCTCTACTTCTTGATGGCGTAGCTCTACTTCTTGATGGCGTAGCTCTACTTCTTGATGGCGTAGCTCTACTTCTCGATGGCTTAGCTCTACTTCTTGATGGCTTAGCTCTACTTCTTGTTGCCATAACTCTACCCCTTTCCCCTCAGATATTTATGGTGGCCAAACAAAAACCGACCACTTCTGTGGTCGGTTTCACCATTAGCTCCACGGCGTCCGGTGACCAAACTAGCAGCCGCCGCTTCCTTGCCTCCACTTATCCCTTGTCGTCCTTATATTTTTCTCTAGTATACACCCCCTGTCAATAGCTTGGGGATTTCCCGCCAGGAAGTATTATTTCTTGACATCTGGCACTTAACTAATTATTATAATTTATAATAGCATAGTATGATTCTATGGCAGTTATTACTGGCGAATTATGAAGGATATTGACAAGACAAGAGAACAACTCATTGACGAATTGGTGGAGATGCGCCAGCGGGTTGCCCGGTTGGAAGCGTTAGATACCGAGCGCCAGCAGGCTGAGGAAAAGCTGCGGAAGCTTCATGAACAGGAGAGGGAAGAGCGCATCAAGCTGGAGAAGGAGAGGGGAGAGAGGCTTCAGTTTATTAATGCCCTGGCCCACGAACTCAAAACACCCCTTACCTCTATTGTTGCCTCAGGGGGGTTATTGCTTGAAGGGCTTAAGGACGGGGGACGAAGCTGGCGGGTAAGACTGACGGAAAACATACTCAGTGCTACCGAGAAGCTTGAGGCTAGGCTGTCTGAGCTTTTGGACATGGCTAGGATGGAAAGCCTGAGCTTTAAGCTGAATTTGGAGCTCTTAGATATACGTCCGCTACTGCAGAATATAGCCAATGAACTGTTGCCTGTTGCTGCTGAGAAACACCAAGCCTTGACCCTGGATATATTGGTGTCAATACCTATGGTCAACGCCGATAAGCAGCGCTTGGAGCAGGTGCTGCTTAACCTTTTGACCAACGCTATCAAATTCAGTGGGGAAGGCAGCGAAATAAAACTTAGGCTGAGAAGGGAAGGTAATGAGGTGGTGGTTGAGGTAAAGGATAATGGTCCTGGCATTTCCAAGGAAGAGCAGGCACGATTGTTTACCCCCTACTATCGGGTTGAGGCAGATAGGCAGCGTTTCCCCGGCCTGGGTTTGGGGCTTGCCTTGAGCAAACAATTGGTGGAATTGCACGGCGGCAAGATGTGGGTGGAGAGTGAGTTAGGGAAGGGTAGCACCTTCGCTTTTTCCCTAGCCGTGGCTGAGCCGGAGAAAGAGGGTGTGCCAACCAGCAGCCAGCAGGGTGATAGTTTGCCTAACCGAGAGTAGCGATGAAGGCGTTGATAATTGAGGATGCTCCAGATATTGTTGAGACTTTCTCCTTATGTTTTGAGCTACGCTGGCCCTGGGTTAAAGTAATATCCACTGCTGAGGGAAGTAAGGGATTAACTCTGGCTGAGACCGAGTCCCCGGATATCATTATCCTCGACCTTGGTCTGCCTGATATGGATGGTCTTGAAGTACTTGAGGGTATTCGCTCTTTCTCTAATGTGCCAATTATCATCGTTACGGTAAGAGACAGTGAGATAGATAAGATAAGAGGGTTAGAACTGGGGGCTGATGATTACATTACTAAGCCCTTTAGCCACCTGGAGCTTCTGGCACGGGTACAAGCCGTCCTCCGCCGGGCTCACCTAACAGAACCTAAAACTGAAGAGGAGCCCTTCCATAGCCCGGGACTGACTATTGACTTTGCCTCCCGAACCGTGACTGTCAATGGAGAGACGGTAAGCCTAACCCCTACCGAATATGAGCTCCTCCGTTATCTGGTACTGAATGCAGGCACGGTGCTTACCCACCGGGCACTGCTGGAGAAGGTGTGGGGGGAAGAATATACTGATGCCCCTGAGTACCTCAAGGTTTATATCCAGCGCCTGCGCAATAAACTGGAGAAAGACCCGGCTAACCCTAAACTCCTGCTCAGTGAGCGAGGCGTGGGTTATAAGTTTGTTAGGCCGTCATCTGCCTAGCTAACCGCAGTTATCAATTCCTCACTATTATTTACCATTTATTTACCAAACCTTTACCTGGCTATTTACCGTTTTTACCTGCCTGTTTACCCTACTCTGGTACTATTACTTTAGTACTAAGTAGCTATCTGACAGGTGGAGGCTACAAGGAGAAAAATGAAAAGAATTTACTATCTGCTCTCGTTGCTCATAGGGCTGGTTTTAGTTTTTACTAGCGTTGGCACTGGAACTGTGTTAGCCAGTGACCCTACTTGGCCCCAGACCAGCCAGGCTGACTTTAATGCTGGGGTACTCACTAATGTAGATACCTCCAGCCCCGACGATGTTAAGCTGGCTACCACGGGTTATATCTACGCCCTCCGTGGGAGTGGGGAAAAAGATTTCTGGAGATATAGCATTGCCGATAACTGGACAGTGATGAGAGTGACGCCATTCGACATGGGAGCCGGAGGCGCTCTTGCCTACGATGGCTCCGGTTATATCTACGCCTTCGGTGGGGGTGCCACAACTTTCTGGAGATATAGCATTGCCGATAACTTGTGGACAGCGATGACAGTGACGCCAGCCGACGTAGGAGCCGGAGGCGCTCTTGCCTACGATGGCTCCGGTTATATCTATGCCCTCCGTGGGGGTGAGAAAAAAGATTTCTGGAGATA
>Ga0315280_10002245_pt1 | contig 31519 bp, 27 predicted proteins | sample YL17G06_40_MG_FD_203697 | JGI IMG/M metagenome (GOLD analysis project Ga0315280, IMG submission 203697) | Sediment microbial communities from Yellowstone Lake, YNP, Wyoming, USA - YL17G06_40 | ecosystem: Environmental > Aquatic > Freshwater > Lake > Sediment | place: USA: Wyoming | collected... | reverse complement strand
CTACGCGACCCGGCGGCGTAATTTTGTAAAAATCGATTAATGGCTTTGCGGATTTTCCGGAAAGATTCATAAAAGTTTGGGGTTTTGCCAAAAGGATTTTTTCTCCACCTAAAATTCCTTCGGAGATTTCGGCATTGAATTTTTTTGAAAGTTTAAATTTTGGAAAATTATTTTTTCTGGTAAACTCATCAACAATTCGAAAGCCAATATTGTGGCGAGTTTTTTGAAATTTTTTTCCGGGATTGCCCAAACCGACAATCAGTATCATTAAATCATTATAACTTGCTTTTAAAAGAAAAAATAGTATAATGATAAAAGTCAAAGAAGCTTTAGCTTCTTTTCTACCTTCGCTTAGCAAGCTTTCGCGTAACGAGAGTGAAGATAGAGAAGAGGCTTGCCTCTTCGACTTAATAAATTAAAGCTCGGTGGACGATGAGGACTTCGTCCTCATCTTTACCTTCGCTTCTGTAAACAGAAGCTCGGTGTATGAAAAACCTTTTTGCCTTTATTTGGGAAATCACAAAAATAGTTATTATTGCTTTAGTAATTGTTATCCCCATTCGTTATTTTATTTTTCAGCCATTTTTTGTTAAAGGCCAATCAATGGAGCCAAACTTTGAAAATGGTGACTATTTGATTGTTGACGAAATTTCTTATCGATTTCAAGAACCCATGAAAGGGGAGGTGGTGGTTTTTAAATATCCAAATGATCCTTCGCAGCGTTATATTAAAAGAATTATCGGTCTTCCCGGAGAGACGATTGAGATTGAAAATGGCAAGGTAATAATTTTTAATGAAAATGGGAGCCAGATTTTAAATGAATTAAATTATCTTCCTCCTGGCCTTCAAACCATTGGAGATATCCGAGTTTCTTTAGATAAGGATGAATATTTTGTTTTAGGAGATAATCGAGCTTCTTCTTCCGATTCAAGACGCTGGGGACCCTTACCTAGAGAGAATATTATTGGTAGAGTATTTCTTCGAGCTTGGCCCTTTACCACTATAACTAAATTTGAGGTTCCCACTTATCAACTATGAAACGACCAAAATTTCAAACTCCCACCGGAATGCACGATATTTTGTCCGAGGACCAGAAATATTTTCAGAGAATTTACGATGTTTGTGAAAATTTAGCTAATTTTTATGGGTTTAAAAAAATTGAAACCACAATTTTAGAAGAAACAGAGCTTTTTTCAAAAGGGATTGGGTTTTCGACTGATATTGTTGGAAAAGAAATGTATAGCTTTAGGACCAGGGGAGGGGATTATTTAAGTTTAAGGCCAGAAGGAACTGCTCCGGTAGTTCGGGCTTATATTGAACATGGAATGCAAAACCTGCCTCAGCCAGTGAAACTCTGGTATTTTGGGCCATTTTTTCGATATGAAAAACCCCAAATGGGTCGCTTTCGCCAGTATCATCAATTTGGTTTCGAAGTTTTTGGAGAAGAAAACCCGGTAGTAGATGCTCAAATTATTCAGATTCTCTACAATATTTTGCGGGAGCTAAAATTAAAAAATTTAATTATTGAAATAAACAGTATTGGCGATAGCCAATGTCGACCCTATTATAAAAAGCTTTTGGTCAGTTATTTTAAATCAAGGCAGATTTCCCTGTGCACCGACTGTCGAAGGAGATTAAGAGAGAATCCCTTAAGAATTTTAGATTGCAAAGAAGAAAAATGTCAGAGAATAATTGCCGGAGCTCCCCAAATGATTAATCACCTTTGTGAAGAGTGCCATAAACATTTTAAAGAAGTTTTGGAATTTTTAGATGAAATAAATCTTCCTTATCGTTTAAATCCCTATTTGGTTAGGGGTTTAGATTATTATACTAAGACGGTTTTTGAGATTTTCTCTGAGGTATCTCAAAAAGAAGGGAGTTCAGAATTAGTGGTGAGAAATGCTCTGGCAGGTGGAGGAAGGTACGATGCCTTAGTCAAACTCTTAGGTGGCAAAGATACCTCGGCTTCGGGAGGGGCAGCCGGTATAGAGAGAATAATTGCTCTGCTGAAAGAAAAACCAATTAGATTTAAAGAATCAATAGCACCCCAAATTTATTTAGCCCAGCTGGGAAATTTAGCTAAAAGGAAGAGCTTAAAATTAGTTGAAGATTTTAGATTAGGAAAGATTCCGATTGGAGAATCGCTAGGCAGAGATTCTTTAAAAGCTCAGTTAAAAATGGCAGATAAAATGAATGTAAAATATGCCTTGATTTTAGGACAAAAAGAAGCTTTAGAAGGAACAATAATAATCAGGGATATGGCTAGCGGAGGACAGGAGACAGTCAAATTGGAAAAACTGGTAAGGGAGATGAAAAAAATGTTAAAAAAGTGAAAAACTGTCTTTTTTGCAAAATCGCTAAAAAAGAGGCGCCAACTGATATTGTCTACGAAGACGATAAGATTATAGCCTTTAAGGATATTCATCCCAAGGCTCCTATTCATTTTTTAATTATTCCCAAAAAACATATTCCTTCGGTAGACCATTTAGAGTTAGAAGATAAAGAATTAATGGGAGAATTAATTTTAGTTGCCCAGAAAATAGCCGGAGGAAAAAAATTAAAAGGATACAAATTAATTATTAATGTTGGCCGGCCAGCAGGCCAAATAATAGAGCATTTGCATTTACATTTATTAGCTGGGAAATTGATAGAATTACCATAAAAAAATCATGGCATTAGAAGTTAAAAAACAACAAAGGGAAACATCGCAGTCTTTAATTCGCCGCTTTACAAAAAGTATTCAGGGAAGCGGGATTTTACGTCGGGCAAGAAAAATTCGTTTTAGAGAAAGGGAAAAATCGCAAAATATGAAAAAAAGAGCCGCCTTGAGAAAGGAAGAAATGAAAAAAGAATATGAAAAATTAAAGAAATTAGGGAAAACAGAGTAATATGGTTTTAAAAGAAAAAATTCAAGAAGACTTAACAACGGTATTAAGAGAAAAAAAAGAATTGGAGCTTTCTGTTTTAAGAATGTTATTAAGCGCGGTCATTAACCGAGAGACGGAAAAAAAGACAAAAATCTGGAAGGCAAAACCCGAGCTTTCTCCAGAAAAAATAAAAAAAGAAGGCCAATTAACTGATGAAGAAATATTTGAAGTAATTGCTTCTGAAATTAAAAAAAGAAAAGAATCTATTGAATTATTTGAAAAAGGGAAAAGGGAGGATTTGGTAAAAAAAGAAAAAGCAGAGGCCGAAATTTTGCAAAAATATCTTCCCGAACAACTTTCGGAAGAAGCAATTAAAAAACTGGTTGAAGAAGCTATTGCGAAAGTCGGAGCAAAAGAAATCAAAGATATGGGAAAAGTCATGGCAGAGTTAATGCCCCAGGTCAAAGGCAAAGCCGACGGCAGTTTAGTTTCAAAAATTGTTAAAGAACTTTTAACTCCAAAAACTGAATAAATTTAATGAATCATGCCTTCTCTAAAATTTGGATTATAATACTTTCTACTTTTACCCTGCTTTAATTTTGCGAGATAATTGATGGTGGTGCACTCGTTCGCCTAAAGGCTCGCTCGGGACTATTCATCCACTGCACCACAAGAATTTAAGCTGGCTCATCCAAAATAAATTTTATTACCATTTGGGATGGCGAAATTAATACAAGGCAAGGGTTTTTGGAGTAGATTGATGTATTTTCCCGGAAAACTTCGGCCGCGCTTCGGAAGAATACTTTGAGATAAAATAAAGAAACCTAACCTGGAGATTTATTCATGAGTAATAGTAATAGAAACCTATTAGTTCTAAATATAGTAACGATTGGAGGTCTTGTTGCATATGTCATCGGTATTTACCTCCGGGTCATCGTCCTCGGCGAAAGCTGGGGAAATATTCTAGTGGTTGAAACAACAGCTCTGGCAGGACCTATTCTGGGCATTATTCTGGTTTTTATTATTTATGCTTTTGTGGTCTTTCTGACCTTTCGTCTTCGTGTTTTTCAGGGTTTGAATCTATTTCTCTGCTGGTTCTGGATTTTGTCATGGTACCAATGTGCTATCAATGAGTTTCTCTATTTCTATGGATTGTCTGATGAACCAATAAATCTGTTTTTCAAGACAACTTTACCTACCCTCTGGTATCCTGCAAAAGAAATTGTTTTTACTTCGGTATCTGTTGCTGTTGCAATCGTGGGGAGCAGGGCATTCTTAAATCGCAAATTAAACAAGATTGACTATATTCTAATCGGGCTTGTCGGCGGAGGGATGTTATCCGCAGTACTATTAAGCCAGATATGGTATATCAATCAATAATAAACAACAACAAAAGGTATATTGGGAGTCGAAAGGAAGGGTGTTAAACTTTAAAGGGGATGGGTCAAACCTACCACACCCGCTAAAAAATTGAAGGGGGATAGATGCTACTAAAAGTAAGTGAAAATATGAACCTGATCAACTATCAAGTGATGTTGCCGAGGAAATCCTTTCTACTTTTAGGTTTTCCCCGCACTAAATTTTGCGAGAAATGTTATGACGATGGTCTCTCCTTCGGAAAGCCCTATTCGGGCCCGACCATCGCAATGTGTTTTCGAAGAGTCAATTTTTTTACCTTGTCTTTATAGATATGAAATGGCAAAATTAGTGCGGGGCAAGTGGAGTAAAAATTTATGATTGAAATTAATAATTTGACAACCGCGGTTGTTGATGAGGATTTTTTGAAGAAAACTGCTAAAATAGTTATAGATGGAGAGAAGAAAAAAGCAATCGAATTATCAATCGCTTTGGTGGGGCAGGAAAGGATAAAAAAGTTAAATAAAAAATATAGAGGGAAAAATAGGGCAACCGATGTTCTTTCTTTCTCATATGATGGCTCGGGAGATATAGTTATTTGTTTGGGAGAGGTTAAAAAAAATGCCAAAAGATTTGGCACAACATTTAAAAAAGAATTGGCTACTTGTTTAATTCACGGCATTTTGCATCTTTCAGGATATGACCACGAGAAAGAAGCTAAACCCCGCACCAGAATAAATTCGGTACGGGGCAAGAAAATGGAAGAGAAACAAAATTATTATTTAAAATTATGCCAAGAGCTAATTTCCTAACTGGTTTAGATATTGGTACTGGAACAATAAAAATTCTGGCAGTTAAAAAAACGGAAAATGGTTTAGAAGTTATTTCTCAAATTGAGGAAAATTCTGCTGGAATTAGAAAAGGGGTAGTGGTTGATGTGGAAGAAGTTTCCAATATTTTAAAAAATGCTTTCTCTCAATTAAGAGGAGAAACTGGCCAAAAAATTGATTCAGTTTATGTTAGTGTTAACGGAAGTCATTTATTTTCCGCTCCCTCCCACGGAATTATCTCGGTTTCTCGAGCTGATCAAAAAATTTCTGAAGAAGATATTCAAAGAGTTTTACAGGCTGCCCAAACTTTTTCCCTGCCCTCCAATAAAGAGATTTTCACTTCTTTCCCAAAAGAATTTATTATTGATGGCCAAAAAGGAATAAAGGATGTCCTTGGGCTTCAGGGAGTAAGATTGGAAGTTGAGGTTTTGGCCTTGGGAGGATTTTCTCCCTATTTAAAAAATTTTGAGAAGACAGTTTTGAACACAGATTTACAAATTTTAGATATGGTTCCCTCACCAATAGCAGCAGCCCGGGCAGTTTTAACTCCCCGGCAAAAAGAATTAGGGGTGGCTATTTTAGATATTGGTGCTGGGACTTCAGGCCTGGCAGTTTTTGAAGAAGGGGATTTAATTCACTTAGCTATTTTACCAATTGGTTCTGGCAATATTACCAATGATATTGCCATTGGCTTAAAAACAGATATTGATATTGCTGAAAGAATAAAAATTGAATACGGCACCTGTCTTTTCAAAGGGCTGAATAAAAGAGAGAGGATTGAAATTAGTGATGAAGAACCCTTAATTTTTTCTCTAAAACAATTGGTGGAAATTATCGAGGCCAGGGTTTCTGAAATTTTTGGCGAAGTTGATAAAGAATTAAAGAAAATTTCTCGTGAAAAAATGTTGCCAGCCGGTATTGTTTTAACCGGTGGCGGAGCAAAATTACCAAAAATAGTGGAAATGGCTAAAAAAGAACTCAAATTGCCGGCGAAATTGGGAAAACCTAAAGGAATTTTGGAGTTAGAGGATCCCAGCCTATCTACAGTTTGCGGTTTAGTTTTAGGTGGAGCTGATTTAGAAGGGGAAAAAAGCGAACCTAATCTCGGAAAAGGAATGGGCAATAAAATAAAAAAAATATTTAAAATTTTCATTCCATGACACCAAATACAAAAATTAAAGTTATAGGAGTTGGAGGTTCTGGGGGAAATGCTGTTTCTCGGATGAAAAAATGTAAAATTCAGGGAGTGGAGTTAATTGCAATAAATAGCGATGCCCAGGATTTAAAAAAAATTAGATCCGATCAAAAAATTCGGATTGGCAGAAAATTAACTCAGGGTTTAGGAACAGGGATGAATCCTGAAATTGGGAAACGAGCAGCCGAGGAACAAAGAGAGGAAATTCAAGAAGTTTTAAAGGATTCGGATTTGGTTTTTGTTACCTGTGGCGAAGGGGGCGGGACTGGCTCAGGAGCTTCACCCATTGTAGCTGAAATTTCTAAAAATCTGGGGATCCTAACAGTAGCAGTGGTTAGTAAACCTTTTTCTTTCGAAGGCCAAACCAGAATGAGAATTGCCGAAGCAAGTATTAGAAAACTCAAAGAAAAAGTTGATAGTTTAATTGTGATAGAAAATGATAAATTATTAGAAAACCTCGATCCAAAAACCACTCTCTTGAATGCCTTTTGGATTTGCGATGATATTTTGCGTCAGGCGGTTCAGGGAATTTCTGATTTAATAACGCTGCCTGGCATCATCAATGTTGATTTTGCCAATGTCAAAACCATTCTCAAGGATTCCGGAACTGCCCTATTTGGAATTGGCCGAGCAAAAGGAGCAGGAAGAGCAGAAAATGCTATCAAAATGGCAATATCTTCACCCCTTTTGACTATTTCGCCAAAAGGAGCAAGAGGGATATTATTTAATGTTTCTGGTGGCAAAGATATTTCTCTTTCTGAAATTGAGGAGATAGGAGAAATTATCACTCAAGAAATTAATCCCGAAGCTAAAGTGATTTTTGGAGCAGTTCAGGATGAAAAACTAAAAAAAGGAGAAATAAAAGTAACGGTAATTATCACCGGTTTTTAGCCCCTGTGAATAACTCCAATTTTTAATCGAATTTGACTGGGATTTGACCCAGTTTTTTTGTCGGAGTAAAATGTAATAATGATTCAAAACAAAATTACTAAAGTCCAAAAAAGAGACGGGACAATCGTTGATTTTGACCAAACTCCGATTTCCGATTCCATTTTTAAGGCCTTAACTGCCACCGGCCAGGGCGATGGCAAGAGAGTAAAAAAGCTTTCTGATAAAGTTGTTCAGATTTTAAATCGGCGTTTTAAAAAGACTACAACCCTCCCACCACATCCTCCCACTCGCCCCGAGGGCGAGCGGGCCCCTGAAATCCCGAACGTTGAGCAGATTCAAGACATCGTTGAAGAGGTTTTAATTTTGGAAGGTCTAGTAAAAGCTGCCAAGGCCTATATTTTATACCGAGAACAAAGAAGGAGGATAAGAGAAGCAGTGAAATTTTCAGAAGAAGCAGTGGAAAGAGTTGACCAATATTTAGAAAAACTCGATTGGGAGGTCCAAGAGAATGCCAATATGGCATTTTCTTTGCAAGGACTTAACCATTATGGAGTTTCTTACATTGTCAAAAGATATTGGCTAAACAAAATCTATCCCAAAGAAATCAGAGAGGCAAATGAATCAGGTGATTTTCACCTCCATAACTTGGATACCTTGGGTCCCTACTGCGCCGGGTGGGATTTATATGATCTTTTATTGAAAGGTTTTGGTGGGGTTACCGGAAAAGTAGAGGGAAAACCGGCAAAACATTTTCGAGCAGTTTTAGGTCAGGTGGTTAATTTTCTTTATACGCTTCAGGGGGAAACGGCAGGTGCAGTTGCTTTTTCAAATTTTGATACTCTGCTATCTCCTTTCATTCGCTACGATAATTTGAACTATCAACAGGTAAAACAAGCCATGCAAGAATTTTTATTCAATATGGCCATCCCAACTCGGGTTGGTTTTCAAAATCCTTTCAGTAATATTACATTAGATTTAAAACCGTCTCCGGTTTTTGCCAAACAGCCAGTGATTATTGGCGGAAAACCGCAAGAAGAGGTATATGGTGAATTTAAGGAAGAAATGAAAATTTTTGATAAGGCTCTTTATGAAGTTTACATGGAAGGAGATGCAAAAGGAAGGCCTTTTCATTTTCCAATTCCAACAATAAACATTACAAAAGATTTTCCCTGGGATGAATCAGCTTTTGATGGAATTTTTGAGGCCTCGGCAAAATACGGAACCAATTATTTTGCCAATTATATAAATTCGGATATGAAACCGGAGGATGTCCGTTCAATGTGCTGCCGGCTTCGTTTGGACTTAACCGAACTCTACAATCGAGGTGGGGGAGGATTATTTGGTAGTGGAAGTAATACCGGTTCAATCGGCGTGGTGACGATTAACATGCCAAGAATTGGATACTTATCGAAAACAAAAAAGGAATTTTTTGAGAGATTGGTAAAAATGATGGATTTGGCAAAGGAAAGTCTGGAAATAAAAAGAAAAACAATTGAGAACTTTATTGAAAAGGGTTTGTATCCTTATTCCAGATATTATTTGCAGGGAGTGAAAAAAATGAGAGGAAAATATTATGCCAATCACTTTGCGACAATTGGTCTGGTTGGGTTAAATGAAGCCCTTTTAAATTTTATTGGGGAGAATATTGCTCGCAAAAGAGGAAGAAGATTTGCTTTAGAGGTTTTAGATTTTATGAGAGAGAAATTGGTAAAATATCAGAAAGAAACCGGGAATATTTATAATTTAGAAGCAACGCCGGCAGAATCAACTGCTTATAGATTGGCTCAAAAAGATAAAGAAAAATATCCCGAGATTATCACCGCTGGAACAAAGAAATTGCCCTATTACACAAATTCAACAATGCTTCCCGTAAATTATACCGATGACATTTTTGAATCCCTAAAACTCCAAGACGAAATTCAGTGCAAATATAGTGGCGGAGTGGTTCTCCACCTCTTTTTGGGCGAAAGGGTTTCTGATATTCAAACTGTAAAAGCATTAATCAAAAAAATCTTTGAAAACTTCAAATTACCTTATATTACTTTGACTCCAACTTTTTCAATCTGTCCCAGCCATGGCTATTTGGAAGGAGAGCATTTTGAGTGTCCAAAATGCACAATCAAACAACCCTGCGAGGTTTATTCAAGGGTTGTCGGCTATTACCGTCCCGTGAATCAATACAATTTCGGAAAGCAGCAAGAATTTAAAGAGAGAAAGACATTTAAAATTAGAAAACTCGAATTAGCTAAAATTTAATGGAAATTGGCGGTTTACAAAAAGTAACTTTAATTGATTATCCTGGCCGCATTGCGGCCACCGTTTTTCTTTGTGGCTGTAATTTTAAATGTCCCTGGTGTTACAGCTCGGAATTGGTTTTACCAGAGAAAATTAAAAAGCAACCAAAAATTTCCGAAAGAGAATTTTTTAAATATTTAAAAGATAGAAAAAAATTGTTAGATGGTCTAGTTCTGTGTGGCGGGGAGCCAACTATTAATAAAAAATTACCCAGTTTTATTAAAAAAATTAAAAAAATGGGATTTTTAATAAAATTAGATACCAATGGCTCAGACCCGAAAATATTAAAAAAATTAATTGATGAAAAATTGATAGATTATGTCGCGATGGACTTAAAAGGACCAAAAGAAAGATACAGTGAATTCTCTGGTAGAAAAGTTGATGTTAAAAAAATCCAAAAAAGCATTGATATCTTAAAAGAAAATAAAGTCGATTACGAATTCCGCAGCACCATAGTCCCCTCACTTCATACAAAAGAAGACGTAATAGAAATGGCAAAATGGATTCGGGGCGCCAAAAGATATTATCTCCAAAACTTTAGGCCGGAAAAAACAATTGATCCTAAATTCGAAAAAATAAAAACCTATCCCCAAGAATATTTATTAGAAATTCAAAAAGCCATCTCTCCATTTTTTGAAGTCTGTCAGGTGAGGTAAAATAACAGTAATGACTTCTTCGAAAATATTTTTGTATTTTTGTCTCTCTTTTATCGGAGGGATTTTTTTAAACTCATTTTTCACCCCGCCCATACTTCATTTATGGGCGGGGTTAATTTTGGGAATCTTATTTATTTCAGTTCTTTGGCGATACAAAAAATTCGTAATTATCGGATTTTGTTTGTTATTTTTAGTGGCTGGAATTTGGCGATATCAAATCGCCGAATTAGGAGTTGTGAATAACGAATTAAGAAAATTAAATGATTTAGGTAAAGAAGTTACTCTTATTGGCTTAGTTGCAATTGAGCCAGATATTAGAGAAAAAAGTGTCAAGCTGACAGTCAAACCAGAAAATATAAATGGGAAGGTTTTGGTGACTATCAATCGGTATCCTGAATATCAATATGGAGATAAGTTAAAAATTATTGGAAAATTGGAAGCTCCGCCAGTTTATGAAGATTTTAATTACAAAGATTATTTAGCCAAAGACGGAATTTATTCAATAGTGAATTTTCCAGAAGTAGAATTGATGGGTTCGGGTTTTGGAAATCCTCTAATGAAGGTCATTTTCTCCTTGAAAAATAAATTTGAAACAGCCAGCCGCAGCTTTATTTCCCCACCCCAAGAAGGGATTTTGGAGGCCTTAATTTTTGGCGAAGAGGGGAGAATATCAAAGGAATGGAAGGATAAACTAAATTTTACCGGTACCAGACACATTACTGCCGTTTCCGGAATGAACATTACCATCATTACTTTTTTAATTTTTGCTCTTGTCTTATCATTGGGATTCTGGAGAAATCAAGCCATTTATCTCACAATATTTTTACTTTTTTTCTATATTTTAATGATAGGCGCTCCAGCTTCGGCAGTTAGGGCAGGGATTATGGCAGCTCTATTTTTGACAGCTCAATGTTTCGGTCGTCTCTCTTCTGGTTTAAGGCCGGTCCTTTTTGCGGCAACTTTTATGTTGACTCAAAACCCTCTTTTGCTAAGATTGGATGTTGGATTTCAACTTTCTTTCTTAGCGATTTTTGGAATGATTTATCTTCAGCCGGCTTTTTCGGGCAGGTTTTTTTTGAAAATTCCAAACCCTAAAGTTTTTCCTATCAGAACTACTTTATCTGCCACTTTGACTGCCCAAATTTTTACCTTGCCAATTTTAATTTATAATTTTGGTTATATTTCTTTAATCTCGCCAGTTATTAACATTTTAATCGTCCCCTTTTTAGCACTAATCACTATCTTGATTTTCCTCTTTGGGCTCTCAGCGATTTTATTTTGGCCATTGGGTTTTCTTCTTTCTTTGCCAACCTGGCTTTTTTTGACTTATATCGTTGGTATAATTGACTGGTTTTCGAAGCTTCCTTTCGCCCATTTATCTATAGAAAATGTCCACTGGGTTTGGTTGTTCTTACTTTATTTAATTTTGGGTTTAATAACTTGGCGATTGCAAGAAAGACAAAAACTAAAATTTTTGAATTATTAGTGATACAATGAATTTATGATGCAAAAAGTTTACCCCGTTAGCCCCGCCCCTTTCAGAAAAGAGGCGGGGTCTAATGGGGCTTTGATTATCTCCGTTAATATGGGTTATGGTCATCAGAGGACTGCCTATCCTCTAAAGGATTTAGCCCCCCACCAGGGCTGGTGGGGGAAAAAAATTATTAATGCCAATGATTACCCAGGAATTCCAGAAAAAGATAAAACTATCTGGGAATTAATGAGAAGGTCTTATGAGTTTATTTCCCGTTTCAGCAGGATTCCTTTAATTGGCAAGGCTACCTTTTCAATTTATGACCAGTTGCAAAAAATTTTAACTTTTTATCCAAAAAGAGATTTATCAAAACCAAATCTTTCTTTAAACCAAATTTTTTCCTTAATCAAGAAGGGCTGGGGAAAAGATTTAATTGAAAAACTAAAAATAAACCCCTTACCCCTAATTACTACTTTCTTCCCCCCCGCCTTTATGGCTGAATATTTTAATTATCCAGGCGAAATTTTTTGTATTGTCTGCGATGCTGATGTTTCCCGAACCTGGACTCCATTAAATCCAAAAGAAAGTAAAATTAAGTATTTGGCTCCAACTGAAAGAGTGGTTGAGAGATTAAAACTTTATGGAGTACGAGCAGAAAATATCTTTTTAACTGGTTATCCTTTACCCTTAGAAAACATTGGTAGTGAAAAAATGGAAATCTTAAAAAAAGATTTGAAACAGAGAATTTTAAATTTAGATCCCCAAAAAAAATACTTCGAAAAATATAAAATATTAATTGAAGAAAATTTAGGTAAGTTACCAGAAAAATCAGATCATCCCTTAACAATTATGTTTTCGGTTGGCGGGGCCGGAGCCCAAAAAGAAATCGGAATTAAAATCATTAAATCTTTAGTTGTAGAAATCTGGGCCGGGGAAGTTAAAATAATTTTGGTTGCCGGCATTAGAGAAAAAATTAAAGAATATTTCTTAAGATATATAAAGAAGCTAGGCCTAGAAAACATTCTCGGGAAAAATATCGAGATAATTTTTGCCAAAAACATAGAAGATTATTTTCAGAAATTTAATCAGGCTCTGAGAAAAATCGATATCTTGTGGACAAAACCTTCAGAACTTTCTTTTTATTCTGCCTTGGGATTGCCAATAATTATTGCTCCGCCAATCGGTTCTCAAGAAGAGTTTAATAAAAGATGGCTTTTGAAATCAGGTTTCGGAGTTTCTCAAGAAAACCCCAGATACACTCGTCAGTGGCTTATTGACTGGTTAGACCGGGGATATTTAGCTGAAGCGGCCATGGAAGGATTTATTGAAGGAGAAAAATTGGGGACTTTAAAGATTAAAAATATTATTTCAAAATGAGCTGGCTTTTAGTCACCATTTTGGCTTATTTTTTTCTGGCGATTGTTTCTCTTTTTGATCGCTATTTTTTAGTTGGCCCAATACCTAATCCTAAAACTTATACTTTTTACGTCGGAATTCTCTGGTTTTTTATTTGTTTATTTTTAATTCCTTTTGGAATTACCTTACCTGGACTAAGTCTTATAATTTTAGGATTGGTTACAGGATTGATAAGAATTTTCGCAATTTTATTTTTAACTGAAGCCATTATAAAAAGTGAAGTTTCTCGGGTTATCCCAGCCATTGGCGGGTTTTTGCCGCTTTTTACTTTTTTCTTCTTTTTTCTTTATTTTCCAAAAGCCGAGATTCTAAATTTGTTTCAACTTATTGCTTTTGTCTTATTGGTTTCTGGTTCTGTTTTAGTTTCTCTTAAAAAACTTTCCTTGAAAATTTTTAATTTCGAAACCTTAAAATATCCGATCATTTCTGCCTTTTTATTTGCTCTGAATTTTTTTCTAATGAAAATTCTCTTTTTGGAAATAGATTTTTTAAGTGGTTTTTTTCTAACTTTAATTGGCGGAGGCTTAGGGGCAGCTATTTTTCTTATTTTTTCACCATTCAGGGAAAGTATTTTTGCTCAAAAATTTACTCCAAAAATATCGGGCCTTTTCCTTTTAGGCCAAGCTTTTGGAGGATTGGGAGTAATCTCTCAATTTTATGCCGTTTTTTTAGCAAAACCTGCTCAGGTTCCCTTAATTAATGCTTTAGAAGGGACGCGTTATCTCTTTTTGCTATTCTTTGTTTTTCTTTTATCTCTTTGGAGACCTTATTTTTTAAGAGAAGAAATGAAGGGAACAATCCTTCTCCAAAAAATCATCGCTATTTTACTTATCGGTGGAGGATTAGCTCTTTTGGCTACATGAAAAAAATTCTTAAAAAAAATATTTTTGGAATTTTAGTTGTTTTCTTACTTTTTGCCGGTTATCTTTTTATTGGGAAACCTCCGCAAGCAAAAGAAATCACCTGGGGAGTGAATTTTTCCCAAAAACACGCCCAAAATTTAGGCTTGAATTGGAAAGAAACCTATTCAGCTCTATTAGATGATTTAAAAGTAAAAAATATAAAACTAATTAGTCATTGGGATTTAATTGAGCCAAAAGAAGGAGACTACAATTTTGAAGATTTGGATTGGCAGATCGAAACAGCCGATGAAAAAGGAGTAAAAATCCTTTTAGTCATTGGAATGAAAACCGGCCGCTGGCCAGAATGCCATATTCCGGATTGGGCAAGGAATTTAAGTAAAGAAGAGCAACAGGAAAGAATATCAAAGTTAGTTGAGAAAACTGTTCTAAGATATAGAGATAGGAATTCTATCTGGGCTTGGCAGGTAGAAAATGAACCATTTTTTCCGTTCGGGGAGTGTCCTTGGGCAGATATTAATTTTTTGAAAAAAGAAATAGACTTGGTAAAATCTCTAGACTACAACCAACCCACCGTCCATCAGAAAAGGCAAATTTTAATATCTGACAGCGGCGAGGGCTCTTTCTGGATTAACGCTGCCAAGCTTGGTGACATTGTCGGAACGACTCTTTATAAAAAGGTCTGGTTTCGGCAATTAGGAAATTATATTTATTATCCGTTCCCCCCAACTTTTTATTGGCGAAAAGCCCAATTGATTGAAAAGATATTTAATAAAAAAGTTGTTGTAATTGAATTACAGGCCGAACCTTGGGGCCCAAAGTTACTTTACGAGTCGCCCTTGGAAGAACAGGAAAAAACCATGAATTTAGAAAGATTTACGGCCAATATTGAATTTGCCAAAAAAACCGGCCTCGATGAATTTTATCTTTGGGGAGGGGAGTGGTGGTATTGGTTGAAAGAAAAACAAAATAATCCAGAAATTTGGAACGAAGCAAAAAAATTGTTTAGTCAATAAATCCATTATGTTGGTATAATTTTTAGTATGGATTTAATACAATTTCAAAGACTATTTAATAAAGAACCGAGATATCGTTTGGGGCAGGCTAAAAAGGCCCTTTTTCAGGATTTAATCAAAAACTGGCAGGAAGCGGCGGTATTACCCCTAAGTTTGAGAGAAGAATTAAATAAAAAATGTCCGATTGAGACATTAGCAAAAACATTTATTTCTAAAGACAAAAATACAATAAAAGCCCTTCTTACCTTGAAAGATGATTTGAAAATTGAGACAGTTTTGATGCGTCATAAGGATAAAAGGAATACCGTTTGTGTTTCTTCTCAGGTTGGTTGCCCTCTGGATTGTTCTTTCTGCGCCACAGGAAAGATAGGATTTAAAAGAAACCTCGAGGTCTGGGAAATTGTTGAGCAAGTTTTATTTTTTGCTAGTTATTTAAAAAAAATTAAAGAGAAAGTTACTAATATTGTTTTTATGGGGATGGGAGAGCCGTTTTTAAATTATCAGAATGTAATAGGGGCAATAAAAATTTTGAATGATAAAAAAGGGTTTAATTTAGGAGCAAGGCATTTTTCAATCTCTACCGTTGGGATTGTTGAAGGGATTGAAAAATTAGCAAAAGAGGAATTACAGATAAATTTAGCTATTTCTCTTCATGCACCAAATGATGAACTCCGTTCAAAATTGATGCCAATTAACAAAAAATATCCTATCAAGAAGATTTTAAATGCGATTGACGATTATATTGCAAAGACTCGTCGACGGGTAATGTTTGAGTATATAATGATAAATAATTTAAATGATTCTGAAGAAAACGCTAAAACATTAGCTAAGTTGATGAAAAAACCTCTTTATTTTGTTAATCTAATTTCTTATAACCTTACCCGCCGAAGCCTTGGCGAAGGTGGGCCAACTGGAATTTTTAAATCTTCCTCCTCTTCAAGAATTAAAAAATTTAAAGAAATCTTAGAAAAAGAGGGTGTGATAGTCACCCAGAGATATCGTTTTGGTAAAGATATTGAGGGTGCTTGTGGTCAATTAGTGGCTTAAGATTGGAGAAAATAGAAAATCGTCAATCAGTGGTTTTTTTGATAGAATCAAGATATGAGAAAGGAAAGCAGAAAGAACTCATCGATTAAATTTGAGAAGATAGCAAACTACGCTTCACGCCCTGAAGCAGAAATGATGACCATAATACTTAGAAAAAATGGTATTCCTGTTTTAATAAAAAGTGAAGCATCTGGTATTTTTGGTTCTTCAGCCGTTCCTCCTCCCAAAGGAGTTTCTCTTTTAGTTCCAGAAAAGGATGTTGAAAAAGCACTAAAAATTCTTCCATACAAAGAATAATCAGTATTTTTTATTTCCGGCCGCCTCATCGCCAAACACCACAAAGAAAAAAAAGGCTGCCTGCCGGTAGGCAGGGTTTTATGGGTAAATTGGGTGAATTAGTGAGAAAAATAATTGGTTGCTGCATTGAATAAAATGGAGACACTTTTAAAAGTGGAAAATTTGAGTGTGGATCTGGAAGGGGAGAGGATTTTGGAAAATTTATCCTTTGAGGTGAAAGAAGGCGAGGTTTTGATTATTTTGGGACCGAACGGGGCGGGAAAGACAGTTTTGCTGAAAACTTTGTTGGGGTTTTTGCCACACAAAGGAAAAATTGAGTGGACGTCACCCACCCTCCGCCCTGAAAAAATTAAAATTGGCTATGTTCCTCAAAGATTGCCATTTATAAAAGATATCCCAATGAGTGTTGGGGAGTTTTTTGATTTGAAAAATGTTTCTGAAAAAGAAACCGAGGAAATTTTGAGGTCAATTGGGCTTGAAAAAGACATTTTGGAAAAGAAAATTGGAGATTTATCTTCTGGTCAATTTCAAAGAATTTTGGTTGGCTGGGCGCTAATTTCAAATCCGCAGGTTTTGCTTTTTGACGAGCCGACATCCGGCATTGATATTTCAGGCCAGGAATCAATTTATAATCTTTTGGAGAAATTGAAAAAAGAAAGAAATTTAACCATTTTACTGGTGACCCACGATTTGAGCATTGTTTATAAATTGGCCACCAATTGTCTTTGTTTAAATAAAAAAATATTATGTTACAGCGCTCCAAAAGAATTAACCTCCGAACGTATTTCTGAGCTTTATGGCGGAAAAATAAAGTTTTATCAACACAGCCATGAGTAATCAATTCATTTGCAGTTTAATTTCAGGAATTTTTATTGGTGGGGTGGCTGGATATTTGGGTTCTTTAATGCTAACTAAAAGGATGGCTTTGGTTGGAGATGCCTTGGGTCATGTGGCTTTGCCCGGAATGGGATTGGCTTTGCTTTTTGGTTTAGACGTTTCTTTTGGCGCTTTTTTGTTTTTGCTTTTGGGGATTTTTTTAATTTGGCTATTTGAAATAAAAACCTCTTTACCAATGGAGGCATTGGTTGGTGTTGTTTTTGTTGCTTCTTTGGCAATTGGATTTTTAATTGTGCCTAAACCAGAATTATTGGAAGCTCTATTCGGAGATATTTCCAAGGTTTCTTTTGAGATGGTAATAGCCTCAGTCATTTTTTCTCTTTTGATATTTTTAATAATAAATCGTATTTATCCTAAAATGATTCTGGCTAACATCTCTAATGATTTAGCTAAAAGCGAGGGAATAAAAGTTAAAAAGGAAAATTTTATTTATTTGCTTTCAATTGCGGCAATGGTTGCCTTGGGAGTGAAAATTGTCGGTTCTCTTTTGGTTGGGGCTTTAGTTATCATTCCGGCAGCCACAGCCAGAAATTTGAGCAAAAATTTAAAAGAATATTATTTGGGAAGCGTAGTTCTTGGCATTTTGAGCTGCCTTTTTGGCAGTTTGCTTTTTAAAGTTACCCACCTTCCCGCCGGTCCCTTAATTATTCTCTCCTCAACCCTCTTTTTCTTAATTTCTCTAATTTTTAAAAGATAAAAAAACCAAACTGCATCTTTTATTTTTTGCCAAGACTACAACCCGCCCGCCACCCTCCCAAGCTTCGCTTGGGCCCCAGGCGGATTTTTTGGTATAATAAATTAAAAGGTCATAACTATAATAAAAAATAAGAGATTAAAAGAAATGAGTAGAGGATGGCAAAACCAAAAGCGACTTAATAAAAAGTTTAAAAAGAGAGGCATTATTAAAAAAAGATCAAAGAAAAAATAATAGAAATCCGCAAAAAATAGGGTAACAGTATCCGTCCATAGAGATGTATTTTTTTTTTGCTGAAGAGTTTCCTTAAGTTTTTATTGCGGTATAATAAAAATACTAAAATTATGGCCGAAGAAAAATGTAAAAAATGTGGTATGCCGCTGGAGAGAAAAGAAGATCGCTGCCCTTGCGAGGAGTCGGTTTGTTATCGTTGCTGCGGATGTCCGCCAGATTGTAGTTGTGGATGCCAGCAAAAGAATAAATAAAACTTTTTCATTAAAAGTAAGACTAAATACCTCTAGAAAGGTAATTTTTAAAACTGCCCCAAAGGCGATTTTTTTGGTGGAGAAAAGCCCAGCTAATTGAAAAAATATTTAATAAAAAAGTTATTGTGGTTGAATTACAGGTCGAGCCTTGGGGACCAAAGTTACTTTAAGAGTCACCTTTGGAAGAACAGGAAAAAACCATGAATTTAGAAAGATTTCAAAAAAATATTGAATTTGCCAAAAGAACCGGTTTAGATACATTTTATTTATGGGGAGCTGAATAGTGGTATTGGATGAAAGAGAAAAAAAATAACCCTCAAATTTAGGAAGAGGCGAGGAAATTATTTAATCCTTGACAAATTCTAGAATAAGATATATAATTTAAATATAAAAATTTAATATGGAAGGAGGTAGAAAGTGTTCTCAATTCTTTGGGCTATAGGTTTGTTTATAGGAGCTATGCTTTTAGCTCTTCTAGAAATCCAGACCGAAAAGGAAAAGAAAAAAGATGATGAAAAACTAAATGAAGATGATGAGAGATTACATGGCTGGGCAGAGGATCTTAATTGTTGGAGACCAAATCCAGATTCCTTTATCGCAAAAGTCTATGCAAGGGTAATGGGCGGTAAACCCCTAACTGGCTATCATATTGCGATGTTTATTTCGGTTTTTATTTTTCTTCACTTTCCGTTTTTCGCAGGCGTTGACTGGAATTTGGCCAGGGAGTTAGAAGTACTCTCGAGTTATTTTTTGCTCGCAGTCTGTTGGGATTTTCTCTGGTTCGTGTGGCATCCAAAAGGCGGCTTGAAAAAGTTCAAGCCAAAGTTTATCTGGTGGCATAAACACTGGATAAAAGATAGGGTTCCTACAGATTACCCAAGTGGTTTGGTAGTATCATTATTTTTTGCTTTGATTGCTGTAGTTTTTGGAGGGTCAAACATTATTGTTTGGTGGGGAGTTACTCTCGGGATTCTCACCGGATTAACTCTTCTGAGTTGTTTAATTTCTCAACTTGTAAGAAAAGGTCAGGCCTAGGTCTGACCTTTTTTCTTACCCTTTTCTTTTTAGAAAAAATAGTTAAAATTAATTTGGTTAAGATGTTAAGTATTATTATTCCAACTTTAAATGAGGAAAAGTATCTCTCTCTGCTGTTAGAGGAAATTAAAAAGCAGAATTTTAATGATTTGGAAATAATTGTGGCTGATGGGGGCTCAACTGATAAAACAATAGAAATTGTAAAAAGATATGGTTGTAAAATTGTTAAAGGTGGTTTGCCAGCCAAAGGGAGAAATGAGGGAGCAAAAGTTGCCAAAGGCGAAACCTTTTTATTTATGGATGCCGATAATATTTATTTGCCAGAAAATTTTTTGAAAAAATTGATTAAAGAATTTGAAAAAAGAAATTTAGGGGTGGCTTCTTTTCCAATTTATCCCAATGGAAATGGATTTGATAAATTTGCTTATGGAATTTATAATTGGTGGGCGGATTTGACTCAGAAATTTTTGCCGCACGCTACTAATTCCGTTTTAGTAAAAAAAGAGATTTACGAAAAAATTGAAGGTTTTGACGAAGAGATTAAGATAGCTGAAGACCACGAGTTTGCCAGAAGGGCTTCAAAATTTGGCAAATTCGGTTTTATTAAAACTGAACCAGTTTTGACTTCGACCAGAAGATTTGAAAAGGATGGCAGGGTTAAAACCTATTTAAAATATCTGATAGCGGGCCTTCACCTTTTTATTTGCGGTAAAATCAAATCAGATATTTATCATTACCGATTCAACAAATGTTCCCAAAACAAAAAAAATGAAGTATAATTTTCTATATGTCAATTTACGAGTTACCAAAATTTGAATTACCGAAATTAAAAGCACCAAGATTTTGGCAAAGTAAGACTTTTCGACTTATCGTTTTAACTATTTTAATTTCCTCTATTTTTGGTTTTCTCTCCGGAGCTATCTCTGGTAGTTATTTCTATTCCGAGGTAAAAAATTATCTCACTAAATTAAACATTGAACTTCCCGAGACTGAAAAAATAATTGAGAAAGAAACAATCCGGGAATATCTTCCTCAGGCCTCCCAGGAAGAGGCAACAATTAGAGTGGTCAAAGAAGTTTCTCCGGCCGTCGTCAGTATTATTATCACTAAAGATGTTCCCGTATTTGAGCAATATTATATTAATCCTTTTGAAGAATTTGGCCAACCATTTTTTGAATTCGAAGTTCCTCAATATCGTCAAGAGGGAACCCAAAAACAGGAAGTTGGCGGAGGAACCGGTTTTATTGTTTCTGAGGATGGAATGATTTTGACCAACAGTCATGTTGTTTCTGATAAAGAAGCCGATTATACTGTTTTCACTATCGACGGCAAAAAATATCCGGCTAAAGTTTTAGCTAGAGACACCTTTCGAGATTTAGCCTTAATTAAAATTGAACCAGAAAAAATAGTTGGTGAGAAAGGGGAATTTACTTTGAAATCATTTCCGGCGGCGAAACTGGGGGATTCGGATAATTTACAGATTGGCCAAACGGTAATTACCATTGGCAATGCTTTAGGAGAATTCAAAAACACGGTTTCGGCCGGGGTAATCTCTGGCTTGGGGAGAAGGGTGACTGCTTCAGGCGGAGGAGTAGTTGAAACTTTAGAAGATGTTATTCAAACTGATGCCGCTATTAACCTAGGAAATTCTGGCGGGCCGCTTTTGAATCTTAAGGGAGAAGTCATTGGAGTTAATTTTGCCATGGTTCAACAGGCCGAAAATATTGGCTTTGCCATTTCAATCAACAAAGCCAAAAAAGATATTGAGCAAGTTAAAAAATTTGGAAAAATATCCTTTCCATTTTTGGGCGTGAGATATGTTTTAATAAATGAAGAAATTCAAAAGGAAAACAATTTACCAGTTGATTATGGGGCCTGGGTTCAAAAAGGAGAGGGAGGAGAACCAGCTATCTTTCCTGGTTCAGCCGCTGAAAAAGTGGGATTGGAAGAAGGAGATATAATTTTGGAATTTAATGGAGAGAAAATTACAACCGAGAACACTTTGGCAAAAATAATTATGGAACATGACCCAGGAGATAAAATCACCTTAAAAATTTTGCGCCAAGGAAAAGAAAAAACCATTCAAGCCACTTTGGACGAAAGGAGCGAGTAAGGGCGAAGAGGACTTCGTCCTCTTCTTTACCTTCGTCCGCCCGCTGGCGGACTCGCTGTGTAATAAAATATATATTTTTTCGTCATATATTCGATATGGCAAATCAAACTAGCCAAAATTTTTATTGGTTTTATACCTTCTTTGGAAGAGAGGTTAGTTTGATTCTGACTAAGCCATAAACAAACCCAAATAACCTTTGTCAAACCAGCCTCTTTCTAAAAAGAGGCTTTTTTGAACTAAATAAAGGCAATGAAGAACCATGATCATCATAATGAGAAAAGGTGCTAGCAAAAAGGAGATTGAATGTGTGAAAAAGACAGTCAGAGAAGCAGAGCTAAAACCGATAGTTAACCAGGGGGTGGAACGAACAGTAATTGCTGTGGTCGGAGAGATTACTTTGGAAAAGGCAGTTTTGATGGATAGATTCGCTGCTCTTGGAGGAGTGGAGAAAGTAAATGCGATATCCAAACCTTACAAACTTTCCTCTCGGGATTATCACCCGGAAGATTTGGTGATTAAAATAAGGGGAGTGGAAATAGGCGGTTCGGAAGTAATAATTATTGCTGGTCCTTGCGCCGTAGAGTCAAGAGAACAACTTCTAGAGACAGCTAAGGCAGTTAAAGCAGCTGGAGCTAAAATCTTAAGAGGCGGCGCTTTTAAACCCCGAACTTCCCCTTACAGTTTCCAAGGATTGGGCGAGGAAGGCTTAAAGTTGTTAGCCGAAGCCAGAGAGATTACTGGTTTGCCGATTATCACTGAAGTAATGGATCCCGAGGATCTAGATATGGTGGCAGAGTATGCTGATATTTTACAAATCGGCGCTCGAAACACTCAAAACTTCAAACTACTGCAAAAAGTTGGCAAAAAGCCAAATCCGGTTTTCCTAAAAAGAGGACCAGGCGTCAGAATCAAAGAACTCCTGACAGCTGTTGACTATATTTTGAGTGAAGGCAACCAGAACGTTATCCTTTGTGAACGAGGGGTGGTTAATTTTGATAACGAGACGAGGAACCTAACTGACATCAACGCTATCCCGGTGCTTAAAAAAGAAACTCATCTTCCGGTTTTTCTTGATCCTTCCCATGCTACTGGGAGAAGAGACCTAATAGAACCAATAGGAATGGCGGCCATTGCTGCCGGCGTTGATGGATTAATGATTGAAGTTCATATCCACCCCGATAAAGCTCGTTCAGATGGTGCTCAATCACTCTGGTCAGAGCAATTCTCTGGAATGATGCCGAGATTTAAAGCTGTGGCGATAGCCAAAGGGCGTAGATTGGGATAAATCAATCGTCCTCAAGGGGCCCCCTCTTCTTTACCTTCGTCCGCCCGCTGGCGGACTCGCTGTGTAATGAAATAGAGATTTTTCCGTCATTATTTAAATATGGGAAAACGAATGAACCTAACCGTTGTCCTTCTTTTAGTCGTTGATTCAAAGTGACGCTTGGTTAGGTTTATTGCCTGATAAATCAAAAAATCAATAATTAAAAAAACAATAAATCTGGCCAAGCAGCCAGATTTTTTGTTAAGCACCTTAACAAAAACTGTGTGCTGGGGTAGCTCAGTGGGGAGAGCGTTTGGCGAACATCCAGAAGGTTGGCGGTTCGAATCCGCCCCCCCAGCACCTAAGCTAATAATGGCCCGTTTTTCTGGCGGGCTTGCTTTTTTTTATTTTCTTTCTTAAAATTAAAATGTATGAATGGTAATTTTACTCACAAAGCTCAGGACGCAATAATATCCGCTCAAGATTTAGCTAGAGAAAGAGGTCAGCAACAGATTGATTCCCTGCATCTTTTGTATTCGCTTTTAACTCAGGAAGAAAGCCTGGTTTTGAATTTGCTTCAAAGAATTGGAGTCGATTTTGAAAATCTAAAAAGAAAGACAAAATTAGCTTTAGAAAGAATTCCAGCCATTGTTACTCCCCAAACCTTTGGCCAGTTTTATCTAACTCAAGACATGGCAAAGGTTCTTGACCGGGCCAGACAAGAAGCAATGAAAATGGGCGATGAATATATTTCGGTTGAGCATTTATTTTTGGCTCTTTTGGGTGCCGAAACCAAAGCCAGGGAGATTTTAGATAAAGCCACCTTTTTACAACCTGGCGGAGGAGTGACTTCTTTGGAATTTGGAAAGCTGGACTATGAAACAGCTTTAAAACAATTGTCACTTATTCGGGGAGGTCAAAGAATTACTGATCCAGAACCAGAATCGAAATATCAGGTAATTGAAAAATATGCCAGAAATTTAACCTCTTTGGCTCGTCAAGGAAAATTGGATCCAGTCATTGGCAGGGAAAATGAAATCCGAAGATTAATGCAGGTTTTATCCAGAAGGACAAAAAATAATCCGGTTTTAATTGGTGAAGCCGGGGTGGGGAAGACGGCTATTGTTGAAGGTCTGGCTCAAAAAATTATTTCAGGTCAGGTTCCTGAGTCGCTAAAGGAAAAAGAAATTATTGGTCTGGATTTGGGAGCCATAGTAGCTGGAACAAAATATCGAGGAGAATTTGAGGACAGAGTCAAGGCCTTACTAAGAGAAGTTAATCGGGCAGGTGGCAGATATTTATTATCTATTGATGAACTGCATACTTTGGTTGGCGCCGGAGCAGCTGAAGGTGCAATTGATGCCTCCAATTTATTAAAACCAGCTTTAGCCAGGGGAGAATTGAGAGCAATTGGCGCCACCACTTTAAAGGATTATCAAAAATATATTGAAAGGGATCCGGCTCTTGAAAGAAGATTCCAACCAATTTATGTTTTAGAGCCCTCAATTGAAGATACCATTTCCATTTTAAGGGGAATTAAAGAGAAATATGAGTTACACCACGGTGTGAAGATAGAAGATTCAGCTTTGGTAGCCTGTGCCCAATTAGCAGCCAGATATATTACCGACCGGTTTTTACCAGATAAAGCCGTGGATTTAATGGATGAGGCAATGAGTTCTCTGAGGCTGGATATTGAATCAGAACCTGAAGAATTAGAAAAATTAAAAAAGGAAATTCAAAAATTGGAGATTGAAAAGCAGGTTCTTAAAAATACCAGAAAGAAAATCGTGATTTCCAGGCAACTGGCTGATTTATCAGAGCAGGCAAAATCTTTAGAAGCTCAATGGAAATCGGAAAGAGAAACAATCAATAAAATTAAAAATCTCAAAAAAGAGATAGAAACTACTCGCTTTGAAGTGGAAAGAGAGACAGCCCAGGCCAATTTACAAAAAGTGGCAGAATTAAAATATGGGAAAATCCCAAATCTTCTCAAAGAATTAAAGGCAGCTGAGAGAAAATTAGCTCAATTTCAAAAAACTCGGCCAATTTTAAAAGAAGAAGTTTCAGAAGAGGATGTGGCTAAATTGGTTTCCAAATGGACAGGAATCCCGGTCACCAGGTTATTAGAAGAGGAAGTAAAGAAACTGGAAAAAATGGAAGAGACCGTTTCAAGAAGGGTGATTGGTCAAAGAGAAGCAATTGAGGCAATTTCTAATGCCGTTCGTCGCTCTCGGGCTGGAATTTCTGAAGAAAATCGGCCCCTGGGCTCCTTTATGTTTTTGGGTCCAACTGGTGTAGGAAAAACCGAAACTGCTCGGGCTTTAGCCGAATTTCTTTTCAATGATGAAAATGCCTTGGTGAGATTAGATATGTCAGAGTATATGGAAGAGCATACCGTTTCTAAAATGATAGGTAGTCCTCCTGGATATGTTGGTTATGAAGAAGGAGGTCAATTAACCGAAAAAATTAGAAGAAGGCCCTATGCAGTGATTTTGCTCGATGAAATTGAAAAAGCTCATCCAAAGGTTTTCAATATTTTACTTCAAATTTTAGAGGATGGAAGATTAACCGATGCCAAGGGTAGAACTGCCTCTTTTAAAAATTCGATTTTGATTATGACCTCGAATGTTGGCTCTGATGTTATCGCCAAAGAAGCTTCTTTAGGATTTGTTGGAGGTGAAGGGGAAAAAAGTCAAAGGGAAGCTTTAAAAGAAAAAGTAATGGCGGCTTTAAAAGAGAATTTCAGACCAGAATTTTTAAACAGAATTGATGAAATCATTATTTTCAATTATTTAGGAAAATTAGAAATTAAAAAGATAGTCGATTTGGAATTAGCTAAAGTGGCCGAAAGATTAAAAAGTAAAAAAATTGAGATTCAGACCACTGAATCAGCCAAAGAATTTCTGGCTGAACGAGGTTTTGACCAAAATTTAGGAGCCAGACCCTTAAAGAGGGTGATTCAGAAGCAGGTACTAGACCCCCTTTCTCTAAAAATTGTCTCAGGTGAAGTAAAAGAGGGGGAGAGGGTGATGGTTGATTTGGAGGAAGGTAAAATTATTTTTCGGACTCCAAAGGACTTAATTAAATCTCAACCCCAAAAAGTAAAAGTCACTGCTGATGCTTAAAAATATCTTTAAAATTATTGCCATTTTTCTTTTGGGAATTTTTGGTGGAATTTTTGCCGATCAGATATTGTGGCCTTATTTCGTTGAAAGGCCACTTTTTTATCAATATAGATTAGAGCAAAGCCCGGTTTATGTCATTGAGAGAAAGGAAATCACCATCCAGGAAAATGTTGCCTTAAAAAATGCTATTGAAAAAGTAGAAAAGGTTGTAATCGGAGTGAGAGCCGAAACAAAAGGCGGCAAAATTTTAGAAGGCTCGGGCTTAATTGTTACTGCCGACGGCCTATTGGTGACCTTAGCTGAATTAGTGCCCCAGGGCTCTAATTTTTCTTTTTTTATCGAGGGCCAACCCGCTAATTTCCAAATTTTAAAGCGAGATTTAAAAGAAAATTTGGCATTAGTAAAAATTGAAAAGACCAATTTGCCGACAGTTAGCTTCGCCGATTTAGAAAAATTGAAATTAGGAGAGAGGGTTTTTCTGGTCGGAGTTACTTTTGATACTCAAAAAATTACGCCGCCGGGTCTCGTAGTGAATGAGGGAATTGTTAAAAGTTTTAACCAGGATTTCATTAAAACCAACATTTTTGAAAAAAACATTCTCAAGGGGAGCCCCCTATTTAATATCGAAGGCGAGGTTCTGGGAATAAATGAAATTGACTCCGAGGGAAATATCGTAGCCATCCCCATTTCCAAAATCAAATCCTTCGCCGGCTTCTAAAATTACGAAGTAATTCATAGGAAGCGTTTAAGTCAACCGCCGACGGGACGACATCCCGTCGGCTTTTATTCTCGACTAAGTTTTCCACTTGTGATGCTTTCGTGGAATTTGTATAATTAAAAAATTACGCGACCCGGCCGCGTAGTACTAATTGGAAATTATAGCTATGCCATTAAGGAAAACACAATTAGTTAATGGAGAATTTTATCATATTGTAAAAAGAGGCATTGAGGCACGTGAAATTTTTTTAGACGAAGAAGACCACCTCCGTTTTGTCAATAGTTTATTAGTTTTCAATGATAAAAACCCCACTCCCTGGCAATCCCGTGTTTTCTGGCATCTACGCGACCCGGCCGCGTTGAGTCTAAATTATCAACCAAAAATTCCTTTAGTAGAAATTCACACCTTTACTTTAATGAAAAATCATTTCCATCTTTTAGTTCGTCAATTAATTGGAAATGGAATCGCAGAATTTATGCAAAAATTGGGAGGATATGTTTGGTATTTTAATAAAAAATATAAAAGAGCAGGAACTTTATTTGAAGGAAGATATAAAATAAAAAGAATTGAAACAGAGTCCCAACTTAAAAATAATTTTGTTTATATTGCAACAAATCCAGTAGGAATAATTGAGCCAGAGTGGAAAGACTGGAAAGTGAATAATTCTCAAAAAGCAATTCAATTTTTAGAGGAACAATATCGCTGGTCAAGTTATTGGGATTATTTAGGAAAAGAAAATTTTCCTTCAGTAACTACTCGAGATTTCTTTTTAAAATTATTTGGTGAAAAAGAAAAAATCAAAAATGAAATAGATTCCTGGATCTCATTTAAAGCATCTACCCAGTTTGGTGAGCGAGGAGTCTTCGAATAAAACTACGCGGCCGGGTCGCGTAGTAAGTTTTCCACTTGCGAGAAGTTTTGGGAATTTGTATTATAGAAAAATATGTCGAAAAAAATTGTTATTCCAATTGTTATTGTTTTACTCCTCATTGCCGGAGGAGTTTTTTGGTGGCAAAAAAGCAGAGAAACACCAATAGAGAAATGGGAAGCAGCAAAAGTTAGTCCAGAGGAAAACTATATAGCAAAAGAAACCCCTGAAGGAACGATAGTAGAAAATAAAAAAATGGGATTAATTTATAAAATACCCAAAGATTGGATCTTAGAAAAGGGAGACCCATCGACGTTTTACAGTCCAGATACTGAATTCAAGGAGAAAACAAGTGTGATTTTGGAAAAGGGGTGTAAAATAGATGTCTACGCAAGTTATATTAAGACCAATCTTGATACTCTGAAGAAATTCATTGAGGCAGAGTTTTCAAAATCCTCTTTAATAATAAAATTAGATGAATCCTCTACAATTAAAGTAAGCAATTATCCTGCCTTAAGAAATAAATATCAGGTGGAAAAATTTGGAATGTCCTCTATTTTAGTTGATTTTCCTTCTAAAAATAAGCTTTATAGAATCTTACTTTCTAGTCCAATTGGAGAAGGGGACCGTTGCGAGGAGGAATTTAACAAGTTTTTGGAAACAGTTTCAATTAAATAGCTCTTTTTTTAAAAGCGAACCTCGGCTAGAGAGAGGCGAGTTCTTTAAAAATAAAATAACAACTCAATAAGGATTGATTTTTCAAATTTTATGAAAAATTGCTTAGCGAATAAGCAAATTTTGAATATTTTTTTGCTAATTACCTTAGCAGCTTTTTTGATTTTGCCAAAAATTTCTTTAGCAGATGATTTTGAAAATCTTACTTTAGAAGAACTGAGTAAGTATTTAGAGTTGCCAGAAAAAGATGCGAATAGGTTAATGGATACATTAAGACAAGTATTTACAACGGAAGGAATTTTAGCATGGAGTTCGGGTGATATTACCGACGAGAAAATTGCGGTAGCTGTAACTTTACTAAAAGTTGTAGAAATGGAAGCTTTAAGTCATCTTTTAGTAGATGCACCCTTAGAAATTACTTGGAAAATAATAAATGCGGCTATCGATATAGTTAAGATATATATTAATCCCTCGGTTGGCTTAGAAAAACTTGAAAAATTAAGCGTAGAAAAGGCGGTTGAAGAAGGAAAAAGGCAATTATTTCAAAATGAAATAAGAGTTACCCCTGGGGCAATAAAATTTAAATATTATTCTTATAAAGGAGGGGAGAAAGAAATCACTTTACAATATGTGATGATTTATAAACCCGATAGAAATAATAAGAAAGCGGAGGTCGTGATAAGAGTTTATATGCCAAATTCCATAGAAGCTCCTGCTGCCCCAAAATATGGATCCATAACTTCGCTATACGTACCCGATCTGAAAAAAGATCTTCCTCCCTTCATCGTAGAAATTAAGGGAATAGTAAAAAAAGATGAATTTGATAATTATTTATGGATAAATGAGATGGGCGAAATGTCTCACCCTTCTGTTAATATAACTTTCTCTGACAATGTGCCGGATTTGGGGATTAAGCCTTTGAGTCGGTGGGAAAAATATGTATTAAAACCGATAGAAACCACAATAAAAGAGGTAGAAATTATTATCACAAAAGCTACCGGGAAGTCGCCGGGCCTGACCGATATTTGGGAAGAAGTAAAAAAAATTATTTCAAAAATCAAATCTTTTGGGCCGGCGGCTTTGGTTCAAACTCCCTTACCTGAGGAGGAAGAACCGCCGGTTGAAGTAGGACAGGAGGTAGGACAAGAGATTTTGAAAGAAACAGGAACCGAAATTCCCAGTGTTGAGGTCAAACCTCAACAGCCCCAGGAACAAAAACAATTAACTTTGGAAGAAATTCAAGAAATGTTGGATGACATTGCTGAAAGAATTGATATTTTAAGTCAAAGAGCGGCCGAATTGGTGGCAAAATCCCAACCCATTTCCCAACCCATTTCTGAAGAAATTGAACAGCTAGAAGAAGAAGAAATTGTCGAAGAAGAGGAAATTAAGGAAGAGGAAATTGGGGAAGAGGAGATAGGACAAGGAGAGATAGGACAAAAATTATGTCAGAAAATTACCGGGAATTATCCGCTGAGAAATAGAATAATTATCAATGAAATGGCTTGGATGGGAAGTAGCAATTCAGCGAATGATGAATGGATTGAATTGAAAAATATTTCGGGAGTGGAAATTAATTTAGCAGGTTGGCAACTTTTAGACAAAGGCGGCCAAATCAAATTAATTTTTGGCAGAGGACAGACCTCTGCCAATGGCTTTTTTTTGTTGGAGAGAACTAATGATGAATCGATGCCAGGAATAGCGGCTGATTTAATTTATACTGGTGCCCTAAGTAACACCGATGAAGGCCTCTATCTTTTTAATGAGAATTGCCAACTTGAAGATGAGGTTTTAGCTAATCCCGACTGGCCAGCTGGTGATAATTCTTCAAAAAGGACAATGGAAAGAAAACCGGATTTAACTTGGCAAACCAGTGCTAATTTGGGAGGTACTCCCAAAGCAGAAAATAGCTCAGGATATTATGGTGGAGGAGGCGGAGGTACGCCTGCACTACCGCCACCAACTCCTCAGTTTTTCCCGGTCATTATTAATGAAATTATGTATAATCCAGAGGGAACTGACGACGGCCGGGAATGGATAGAAATTTTCAACAATGGAGAGAGCCCAGTTGATTTAACCAATTGGAAATTTTATGAAGATGGAACTAATCATCAACTGAAAATAGTTCAAGGTACAGTTATTATTTCTCCAAATATCTACGCCGTCATTGCCGATGATGCCGAAAAATTTTTAGAGGATCATCCTAATTATTCCGGAACTCTTTTTGATAGCACTTTTTCTCTTTCTAATACTGGAGAAAGAATAGCTATTAAAAATGGCGATTTAATTATTAATGAGGTAACTTATGATTCTTCTTGGGGAGCAAATGGGGATGGAAATTCATTGCAAAAATTTGATAACCAATGGCTATCTGCTCCTCCAACTCCGGGAAGAGAAAATGAATTTCCTCCGCCAATTTTGGAAGTTTCGACAACTACCTTAAATTTTGAGGCGATAGAGGATGTTAAAAAACCGAAGGATCAATTTTTGACTATTCAAAATTTAGGAGGAGGAAATTTAAATTGGAAAATTCCTTCTTCAGAAAATTGGCTCAAACTTGACCCATTGGAAGGTTCAATTTCTCCCCATTCTTCTTCAACAATTAAGGTTTTAATAGATATAAATGGATTAGCTGCTGGAAATTATGACGCCACTTTTAATATTGAAGCCACCGGAGCTCAAAATAGCCCAAAACAAATTTCCGTCAATTTAATCATCTATGAAAAGAAATTTGCAAAGGGATTGGCAATTTCTGAAATTAAAATTTCGGGTGAAGAATTTGTAGAAATTTATAATCCAAACGAAACAACTTCAACAGAAGGTTTATATTTAAGTTATTTCCCAAGCGGCCACGATTGGAATAATCCTTGGCGAATAAATAAACAATTTCCAACTACAACCATAGTATCCTCAACTTATTTTCTTATTGGTTTTAAAGATTACTCGGTTGGGGAAGGTTACCCAGAACTAGATTGGCAACCTTCGACTTCGACTAATCTAAGCGATACAGCTGGTTCAATTGGAATTTTTTCTTGCAATCCCAAAAGTGCCTCAACTTCAGAAGAAGCAATGTCTTGTAAAATCGATTTGGTTGGCTGGGATAAGAAAAATGAAATTTCAGTGAAAGAAGGGGATTCTGTACCTCCGCCTCCGGAGGAAAAAAGTTTGGGAAGAAAAATTGCCATTGATGATGAAGGAAATTTGAACTATTTAGACCTTGACAATAATAGATTGGATTTCGAAATTCAAAATCCGACGCCAAAAGAGCAAAATGAAAATTTGCCACCAATTGCCGAATTTGATTTCTATCCAAAAAATCCCCGTGTTGGCGATAACATTTTATTTGATGCCTCACCCTCTTCTGATTTAGATGGAAATATCTCTCTTTTCATCTGGGATTTTGGAGATGGAAATTTCTCAACGACAAGCTCAAAAATAAATTATT
>Ga0315280_10002244_pt1 | contig 31519 bp, 26 predicted proteins | sample YL17G06_40_MG_FD_203697 | JGI IMG/M metagenome (GOLD analysis project Ga0315280, IMG submission 203697) | Sediment microbial communities from Yellowstone Lake, YNP, Wyoming, USA - YL17G06_40 | ecosystem: Environmental > Aquatic > Freshwater > Lake > Sediment | place: USA: Wyoming | collected... | reverse complement strand
CTGTTAAGGTCAATCCCTCCAATGATCGGAAGGGGGTGCCCCAACTTGATGCCGACTAAGATCCAATCCTCGAGAGTCGAACGCAACTCGTCTTCGCACTCGCGCAAGGTCGCTGCAAATGCTACGACGCCTTTGCAGCAATCAATGCGGCCTGCGAACGAGCCGTCTTCGAGCTTGTCGAAGGCGGCTTGCCTCATCGCCTCTTCGACATAGTCTGTGAGCACATGTCGCGCGCCCATCAAATACCTCCAGCGGCAGTCGGCTGCCAGCGGACCCGTCTTTCCTCCGGCAACATACGCCGGAGCTGCAAACTGGGACCTGGCCCAGACATTATAGCCCTGGGAGAGACATTTGATATAGAGGCCTGAGTGCCTGAGAGTCCAAGGGCTCCCACCTTGATGCGCCTCTTGTGTTACACGAGCGGGCTTGCATGTCGGGCCCCGATGCCTCGGGGTCCACACCCCGACGGGTCGGGGTGCCACATCTCGCGTATCGAGGCCGTTCCTGCAACACAAGGGCCTCTTCAGGTGACCACAAGATGCGGCCGGAAAAGGCACAGTGCCTCAGTGCCTCGGGCGGCCCGGGCGCGGTCATACAAGCCGAATGAGGTGGAGATGTGAAGGCGGCCGGGGCGCTTCATATATGCCGCCAAGTTAGGGTCGCCACCGCTCCGCTATATTGAGGCAGACCCCTTGCCCCGGCCCCAGCGAGCGACTCGGCCAAGTCCGCCGGAGGCGGACAAGCCGGGATCGCCTGAAGACAAGATAGCAGTCAACTCCGTTTGAAGCAACCCGCCCAGTCCGCTGCCCGCATCGGCCTGAATTCTCTGGTGCTGTTTTGCATAACTCTTGTTACAGGCGGCTTGTAGGGCGGGCGTTCCCCCTAAGCCTGTTAGGCCGGTGGCTCTGCCATCCCGTTGGGCTGGCAGAACAGGCGGGGCCTGCTCTGCGAAGCGCTACGCAGGCTCGCGAAGGAGAGGCGCCTGTTCCACATCCTATGATGCTATCATGCAAACCAGCACCGGCAATTTTAGGATAGGCTCTTAGCCGCACCGCCCGCCGCCCTTCGAGTTCCTTCACCCCTCGGCTCCGCAGGGCGACCCCGAGTCCGCCAGCCGGCGGACCGAGGGGCCGCGGCGCCCCGATGAGTCGGGGCGCCCTACAGATGTGGGCGCAACAACAGTCTTACAAAAAAGCACTAGGGCGCCAGAGGCGGCCAGACCATGCAGTCCTTGCTCTCTATACTCTCCTGGCGCGGCGGAGTATTTCGAGTTGAAGCTTCAAATTCTCGACGGCCGCCTCAGCGCCGGCCAGCGGCTCTCCACGTCCCTGGGCGGCTGAAATGAACCGCTTGATGGAAGTATGAACGAGATCCTCGTGCTCTTCCTCTGACCCGTTCGACCGTATATAGGTGCGATATATGCCGCGAGCGTCATTTCTGGCGGCCAGCTCCACGATGCGCCCGTTCATCCCGAACCGGCGGGCAGGAGTCCCCTCTGTCACGTTTCGCAGAAGGATGATGACCTGGCACTCGTTGTCGCTCGCGTCTCGAGCGAGGAAACGGCAGGCGACATGAGCGCGGCCCACGGCGCAGTCGAGACTCTCCCAGACGACTGAGCTGCCCGGCATCAAGGCGACAAGAAGGCTGAGAGGGTGGGAGGCGAGGTCAACCCATATCTCCTCATGCTCGTTCGGCCCCGACCTGCCTCCTTTCGATTCCATTTCGAAGTAGAGGCTCTTGAGCGGGAAGAAATCGCCCCAGCGCCGCCGATAGATTTCCTGATAGGGCTGAAGAGCCGCCAGATACTGGGTATTCACGGCCAGGACTTTCCCCGCCGAGCGCGCTTCCTCGACCATCCTTCGAGCTTCGTGAAGGAGATGATTTTCGGGCCGCGCGTTGTCCCACACGATGGGCTTCTCGCACAGGACATGGAGGCCGGCTTTGAGGGCGGTCATCGTATGCTCGTAATGCAGACGGTGAGGGGTGCAGACGCTGATGGCGTCGAGCCTCTCCTGGGCCACCATGGCGCGAATGTCGTCGTAGGGGCGCGCGTTGATTCCGAAGGAGTCGCGAAGGACGGTCCGGGTTTGCTCGGCGGTCTCGAGGCTGCTTCCCAGGAGAGCTGCGACCTCGCATCCTTCCAGGGCGAACCACTTGGCTTGGTGCTTACCTATGCCGCTTGCTCCTGCTATGGCCACACGCAGCCGCGCCCGCTCGGCCTGCCCGGCCTGCCCGGCCAGGGCTTGCGTCATAGCTAAAGGGCCTCCGTGGGTTTCCAGGTGAAGGCTGGGGAGAAACATTCTTCAGGGCCCGCCTCGTCGGCGGGCACAGGCTTGTCCAGGAGTGCGCACCAGACCTCGTGTGGTTGAACCCTGTTTCCGGGCGGCGGGAAAGGAGTCCCTTGCAGGCAGAACTTGTGAGCTGTCTTCGGGACCTCCTGTGGTTTGGGCGGCGCCGCTTCGAGGGGAGAGATGAGGCGGCCTGGCTGTTCGAGGACTTTTCCGCACTGCCGGCATGTTCTGGCGTGCGGGCTGTTTTCGGCCCCGCAGGCGGCACATCTCGAAGGGGGCGCTTTCCCCCTCTGCGCGCGACGAAACATTCCGGCCCTCCCTGATAGTTTACCACCATGGGAGCCGGCATACAAGCAAAAGGCCGAGGAGCCCCGACACGACGGGGCTCCTCGGGAACGGTGGTGCGGTTCTTGCTTCTACCAGGCGCTGTAAGCTGTTGAGTCCAGTGCTGTCATAGTGGAGGCGCTGTGGACATCGCCCGATGCAGCGGCGTATGTCCAGTCGGCTGCTTGAGTGAACGGGTCCTTGGGCAGGTTCCCGTCAGCAGTGCGCATGTAGGGGCCCTTCCAGGCGCCCACGTCCAAGGCGATGCCGTTGCCGCCATTGCTGCCGGCGGCCGGTGCTGTCATGAGCTGGGAAATCTGGCTGGGGAAGTCCCCGCAGTCGGCCTCGAACTGCTGAATCGAGTTTCTGAGCTGCTGAAGGTCTCCGCGCAGCGCCGACTCCTTAGCCTTTCGTCCGGCACCCAGCAACCGTGGGATCACGATCAGAGCGAGGATCGCGATAACCACTATCACGATGAGCATCTCGATAAGGGTGAAGCCGCGGCGTCCTCGGCGCATCAGTGAGCACATCATATCCCTTTTTCACCTCCTTTTTGGGCAGACTCGGCGCCTATTCTCATTTGAGATGCCAGCCTGCCCGCTCAATGGCCTCGGCTCCTCGCCCCCGTCTCAACGGGCAGGCTGGCTGCCTGTCCCTCCGCATTCTTATTCCACAGCGGCTGGAGAAGTTTGAGATGGGATGGCTACTACGGAAGGCTGAAAAACGGGGGCGCTCTGAAAAAAGAGTGCGACGCCAGAGAGTTCAGCGCTGCGCGCGGCGGGCGATCATGACTCAGATCCTGTCTCGGGAACTGCATTGAGCGCCGCTCCCATCAAGGCCTCTGCGCTGTCGCCGTCGTTGGGATACAGCGCGATGCGGAAGCGCGCATCCTGGATTCCCAGACCGCGCGCCTGAGCGACAAGCCTCGTGCCCAGCACCCTGGCCTGCTTTCCTGTCTGCGGCAGCATGATTCCCAGACTTCTGGCGCCCAGCCGCGACATGACGTCAACCTTTCGAATGGACTTGGAGAGTTGGGGTATGGCTCCCGATACCTTTTCGGCGCTGGCTCCAGGGAACTCCATGATGATGACCGCAAAAGCCTGAGGGTAGCGCTGACCTCTCGCCACCTCGTGCGACACTCGCTGTCGGAAGTAGGCGCTCTGATCCAAGTCGTGCCTGTCGAGCAGACCGGGGATGAGGCGCGGCCTGGGGGGCGCTTGGAGGGGCTCGGCCTTTCCAGTTTCGACGCCGCGGCCCCGGGTGAATGTGGGGGCCAGAGCGGGAGCGGGAGCGGGAGCGGGAGGGGGCTGCTGCATGGCTGCCCTCAGCTTTTCTAAGGCGCTGCGCAGCAGATAGGAGGCGTAGTTGACAGAGATCTGAAGGCGGCGGGCAATCTCGGTCTGGTTCAGCTCCTGGTAGAAGAAGAGGCGCACCACATTGCGCTCAAGCTCGCGCAGCTTGTCTATAGACTGCTGAATGGCCACGCGGTCTTCCATATCCAGGGCGGTGTGGAGTCTGGCTGCGGCGAGTTTGTCCGAGTCCAGCCCCAAGGGGACATCTGAATCCGCCTCTCCGCCGTCGAGAGATGCGACCTTGGAGAGCTCTCTGGCCTGAAGCGCTCCGTGAATTGTGGATTGGCTGAGGAGCAGGTGAGCGGCAATCTCGGCAGGGGTTGGCTGACGGCGCATCTTCTGAGAGAGTTCGTCGGCGGCCTTGGTAATTTTTGCGGCCAGCTCCTGAACCCAGGCGGGCTGCCTTATGAGCCTGCCGCGGTCGCGCAAATGATGCTGAATGTGCCCTGCAATGAGGTGCGTCGCATAGGTGGTGAACTTCACCGCGCGCCGCAAGTCGTAAAGCTCGACTGCATTGATGAGGCCGATAGCTCCTTCCTGTATGAGGTCTTCCGCGGGCTCGCCGATCCCGGAGAACCGCCTTGCCACTCCTGGCACGAGGTGCAGATGCTGGCAGATTATCTCGTCCCTCAGCGACTGGTCGCGGGTGCGCTTATAGCGCCGGAAGAGGTCGTCGGTGGCCTGGTCGTTTATGGGCGGTCTGGCAGGCATGGCGGTTCGGCTGCGCTCACCACAAGCGGCGACTGCGCTCTTGCTGCGGATGTGTCTTCCCCGTCTGCGCCCGTTGTCCTGCGTGGCCGCCACGTCTCCCGCCGCTCGATTTATTGAATAGATCCGACAAGCTGATAGATGGGGGAGATTACCGAGACTGCGATCAGCCCCACTATTCCGCCCAGCCCCACGATCATGAGAGGCTCTATGAGCGAGGTCAGCCCCTTGAGCGTCGCCTCCACTTCGCTGTCATAGAAGTCGGAGACTTTCGACAGCATCTGGTCGAGCCTTCCCGTCTCCTCGCCCACCGCAATCATCTGAGTGACCATGAGAGGAAAGAGCTTGCTGGCATACAGGGGGGCGCTTATCTTCTCGCCCTCCTTGACGCTGGCTCTGGCCTTCACAACCGCCTGGCACACCACCATGTTGCCGGCCGTATCGGCGACTATTTCAAGGGCGCGCAGCACCGGCACGCCTGTGCTCACCAATGTTCCGAAGGTGCGGGCGAAGCGCGAGACTGCCGTCTTCAAAAGAAGGTCACCCATGATGGGCACCCGCAGCTTCAGAAGGTCCAACTGATACCTGCCTTTCTCTGTCCTGGCGATCATCTTATACGCTACGAAGACGCCGATGCCGCCCAGAACAAACAGATACCAGAAGCGCCCTGAGAAGGATGAGAAGCCCAGGAGAAACCTTGTCGTGGGGGGCAGCTTTAGTTGCATGCTCTCGAAGATCTCCTTGAACCTCGGCAGCACGAAGAAGACGAGGGCTACCAGCATAAGGACGGCGAAGGTGAACACGACGGATGGATACATCATCGCCGACTTGATTTTCCCCTTTATCTCGGCCTCTTTCTCCAGGAAGACGGCTATGCGGTCCAGGACCTGGTCGAGAATGCCGGCTGCCTCTGCCGAACGTATCATGTTGACATAGAGTGGGGAAAAGACCCTCGGGTGCTTGGAGATAGCCTCGGTTAGGCTGGCGCCGCCTGCGACATCGCGCCTCGTGGTCGCGATCACTTCTTTCAGTGTGGGGTCCCTGGTCTGCTGCTGGAGGATGTCGAGGCACTTCACGACGCTGAGGCCCGCGTCTATCATGGTTGCGAACTGGCGGGTGAAGACGACGAGGTCGCGCAGCTTCACGCGGTGAAGGGTCCCGAGCCACTCCAGCGCTCGCGGGCTGGCCTTCACGGAGCTGAGGCCCAGCACATGGTAGCGAAGCTCGGACAGGCGCGTTCGCGCCCCCTCGAGGTTATCGGCCTCCAGGACGCCGTTGACAGCGCGCCCGGAGGCGTCCATTGCTTTATATCTGAATCGCGGCATCTTTCTCGTCCTTTCTCCCTCTGAAATCTGAAATCTGAGATTTGAGATTTGAGATCTCAGGTCTCAGAGGGCTACAGGTTCTGAAGCCAGCGGCTGTAGCTGTCAGGGTCGAGGGCCCGCAGCGTCGCTTCCTCGTGAGATACCATGCGCCTGCGCACCAGCAGCGCAAGGGCCTTGTCCATTGTCTGCATGCCCTGCTCTCCAGTTGTGTCCATGACAGAGTAGATCTGGTGGGTCTTTGCCTCGCGTATGAGGTTGCGCACCGCCGAATTCACGAGCAGCACCTCAACCGCCGGCACGCGGCCCTTGGCGCCGTAGCGGGGAAGGAGCTGCTGGGCGATTATGGCCTCGACAGTATTGGCCAGAAGAACTCTTATCTGCGACTGCTGGTAAGGAGGGAAAACGTCAATGATTCTGTCAACGCTCTGCGGAGCGTTGCGGGTGTGCAGCGTTCCGAGCACCAGGTGGCCTGTCTCCGCTATGGTCAGAGCCGACTGGATTGTTTCAAGGTCTCGCATCTCCCCGACGAGCACCACGTCGGGGTCTTCTCTGAGGGCACCCCTGAGGGCTTCGGCGAAGGTGAATGTGTCGGAACCCAGTTCCCTCTGGTTCACCATTGCCTTCTGGTGGCGGTGCAGATACTCGATTGGGTCTTCTATCGTGAGAATGTGGCACTCGTGGGTCTTGTTTATGACGTCTATTACGCTGGCCAGAGTTGTGGATTTTCCGCACCCCGTGGGACCGGTCACCAGTATGAGGCCGCTGGTGCGCTTCGCAAGGTCTCCGATGACAAGCGGCAGGTTCAGTTCCTCTATGCTGGGTATGTCGGAGGGTATGGGGCGGAAGGCCGCTGCAATCGAGCCGCGCTGCATATAGATATTCACGCGGAATCTGCCTATGCCCGAAGCTCCATACGACAGGTCGAGCTGGTGCTTGGCTTCGAATTCGGCAATGTTGCGGTCTGCGAGGATTTCGTAGATCAGCGTCTGGCAGTCCATGGCGGACAGGCGCTCGACTTCGAGCTGGACCAGCCGGCCATCAAGTCGAAAGACCGGAGGAAGGCCGGCTGTGATGTGCAGGTCTGAAGCTTTCTGCTGCACCGCCAGCGCCATCAGGTCATGCACGGATACAAAGGTCTTTGGCTCTGCCATGGCTATAGTCTCACTCGGTATAGACCACCCTCAAGGCTTCTTCCATAGTTGTGATGCCCTCCAGGACTTTCTGCATCGCATCCTGCTTGAGCGGGACCATTCCGTTTTGCAGAGACTCCTGGCGAATTGCGTGGGCGGGCGCCTTCCTCAGGATGAGCTCCCTTATGCCGTCGGTAATGATCATCACCTCGAAGACGCCGATCCTGCCCTTGTAGCCCGATCCCGTGCAGTGCTGACACCCTCGGCCGCGATAGAATGAGACCGATTCGGTGTCCATCGCGAGGTTCAGCCGACGAAAAGCCTCAGCGGGAGGCGTGTAGGCCTCCTTGCATTTCGGGCATATGACGCGCACGAGCCTCTGCGCCACAACGCCTACGACGCTGGAGGCTGTGAGGAAAGGCTCTATCCCCATCTCCAGGAGTCGCGTCACGGCTCCTGGCGCGTCGTTGGTGTGCAGCGTGCTGAGGACCAGGTGCCCGGTTAAGGCCGCCTCGATGGCGATTGTGGCTGTCTCGAAGTCGCGCATCTCTCCGACCAGAATGATATCCGGGTCCTGGCGCAGTATGGTGCGCAGCGCGGTGGCAAAGGTCACTCCAGCCCGGGCATTGACCTGGGCCTGAGTGAGGCCGGCAAGCTGGTATTCGACGGGGTCCTCAATCGTCATGAGATTCTGCTCGGGGCTGTTTATCTTGTTAAGCACCGAGTAGAGGGTGGTTGACTTTCCGCTGCCCGTGGGCCCGGTCACGCATATGATTCCGTGCGGCTTTGTTATGAGCTGCTCGAACTCCTCCAGGGCTGAGGCCGAAAGCCCCAGCCTGTGCATCTGGGCCTGGACGCCTCTCTTATCCAGGACCCTCATGACGACTTTCTCGCCATTCACCCCCGGGTAAGTGGAAACTCTGAGGTCATACTCTCTCTGCTCGAGCCGCAGGGACATGCGGCCGTCCTGTGGAGCCCGCTTCTCGGATATGTCCATCTCGGCCATGACCTTGACGCGGGATACCAGGGCAGCCTGAACGCCCTTCGGCAGAACCATCTTGTCGTGCAGGATGCCATCTATTCGGAACCGCACCCTGAACCTGTTCGCCTCCGGCTGGAGGTGGATGTCGCTCGCCTTATCGCGCACAGCCCTGTGGATTATGAGGTTCACCAGGCGCACCACTGGGGCATCGTCGGCCATCTCGCGCAGCCTGTCGAGGCTGAGCTCCTCGTCCGCCATGGCGGACTGCTCGACAGTTATGTCGGCGCTGTCGCCCCCGACTTCCTCAGCCACCTGCTGAAGGGCCTGGCCTATCTCCTCTCCAATGCCTAAGTCCTGGGCCAGGGCATTGTTTATATCGTCCTCCGTACCAATGAGGGGGTGAATGTCCATGCCCGAGACGAGCCTGAGCTGGTCAATGGCGTAAATGTCCAGGGGGTTGACCATGGCCAAGCTCAGCCGACTACCCTGCGACGCTATGGGCACGACGCGGAAGCGCTGAAGCAAATGGCGAGGAATTAGCTTGAAGAGTTCCTTGTCGGGAGGTCGCTCGGAGAGGTCAACGAAGGGAACCCCCCACTGGATTCCCAGGCAGCGGGCCTTATCTCTCTCGGAGAGAAGGCCCATGTTCACGAGTATCTGGGCTAAAGCCTCGTGTGTCTCTTGCTGGACGGCGGTGGCGCGCTCGATGTCCTGCTTGGAGACACCTGCCACCTCGCAAACAATGTCAGCCAGGGGCTGATTGGCAGTCTTCATCTCTCAAGTGGGGGCCCCGACGAGAATCGGGGCCCCTGTCCGCAATCCCACCCGGGACGTCAACTCTCTTTTATGGTGGGGGTGATGACAATCAGAAGCTCGCGGTGAATTGGGTTCTTGCGCGTGTGGCGGAAGAACTGGCCAACCACGGGCAGCTTGGAAAGGAAAGGAACCTCAGTGACTGTTATCGTCTCGTCCTCCTGCACTAGGCCGCCGAGAACAATGCTCTCGCCAGACTTCACGCGCACGGTCGTGACGGTGGACCGCTCGTTGATGTTCGGAAGGCCGTCGACCCACCCTACCACCGCGCTCACGGTCGGGACAAGAGTCAGGGTCACGCACCCGTCGGGTGACAGGCGCCCCGTCACCATGAGGATCACTCCTGCCCGAATCTGCCCCGCTTGCTTGATGGGCATGCCCGAGATGGGCGAGTAGCCCACCGTCTGGTTGTAGTAGATGGTGTTGCCGGCGTGAATGGTTGCCTGGCGTCCCTCGAGCAGGGCCACGTTCGGCTTCGCCAGGATCTTGGCCTTGTTGTCGGTTACCAGGGCCTGGAGCACGCTCTCGATGACGACAGGGCTGCGCACCCACTTCCCGATCTCAATGTCGCGCTCGTTCCCCGCCACGCCCTTGGCCACCGCAGGGCTCTCACCCCACTTCACCTGTGTGCCGCCCATCCCAGTCCAGTCAATTCCGAGCTGGGTGACCTTGTCGCGGGACACCTCGGTTATGGTGGCGCTTATGAATATCTGCCTGGGAGCCACATCGAGTTGCTCGCACAGCTTCAGGGCCTCTTCGATCTGATGTCGGGCCCCGATGAGGATCAGGACCGTTATGGGGGCCAGCTCGCCTCCTCTGGCGGTTGTGGCTCCTGGGCCAAAGCCGGTCTGCCCGGCGGTTCCGGCACCAGCTTCGGCCGATGCGCCGAAAGCCGGCGCCGCCAGAGCCTCCATCGCGCTGGCGGCTGCTCCTGACTTTTCGGCCACAAGTCTGGGCGTGAAGGTCCTGGGCCCCGGCACCACAGCCAGGCCAGGCACCAGCTTCTGGAGCGTCTCGGCAAGCTCGCCCGGCTCGGCGTATCTCACCGTGTAGATGTAGCGCTCGGCGGCGTTTATGGGCGGAACCACATCGGCAGCCTTTATGAATTCCTTCGCCTTCTCTATTGTGGCCCTCGAGGCGGCGAGGATGACAGTTCCCGGCGGCCCTTCAGACACTGCCACATCCAGCGCGGCGCCAGACAGCATGCCCTTCACCTGAGATGCAGGCAGATATTTCAGGCTCACCATCTCCGTGGGGGTTGGGCCCGACGCTGCCTGTTGGTCGGCCGAGCTTATGGCCGCCTCCACGGCGTCTATCGCCTCGACAGGACCCACGAGCATAAACGAGCCGGTGCCGGCAATAGCCGCCAAGCTGACTTCGTCGGACCGCGGAACAGCCTTGCCCACGGTCTGCATTACCTGGGCCACGCCCTCTGCGCCCAGGTTCGAAGCCTGAACCGTGCGGGTGGCATAGGACCTGGCCGCAAGCTTCTTGACCTCCTCGCGGGTTCCCACGATGTATGCGCCGTTCACGCAGGCGTAGTCGTTCCCGGTGAGCGAGGTCACGATCTCAAGCGCCTGGTCGAGGTCCACCTCGGACAGGCGCAGAGTGACCTGCCCCTTCGCGGAGCTGCTCACGGCCACATTCGCCCCGCTCTGGACGGCCAAAGCTTTCATGACATCGGCTATGTCCGTCGCTGCGAAGTCGAGGCTGAAGACCTTCTTCGGCTGCGCCTGAATTCCGCAGGTCGAGATGGCCGTCACCAGGACGATGATGGCACAGGTGCGGCTCAGACGCCCGAGTACTTTGAAGCTGTTGCTGCTCATGGGTTGTTACCTCCCTGACAGGTAGAGAATCACTTGGTCATGTTCGCCAGCGCTGAGCACGACGCGCCGGCCGGATATTTTCGTCACTATGTATTGACTGCCAACAGGGTCGCCCTCCCTGACTATGAACCTGCGCTCGCCTTTGCGCAGGATAGCCACATCGGGGTCGCCGTGGATGATGCCTGTGACCCGCAGCTTCTCCTGTGGCGCCGCGGTGAAGCCCGGGGGCGGCTGAACTCCCCCAGGAATAGCAGCAGCGATAAACGGCAGGGGTGGGATAACAGGTAGGCGCGGTAGGGCCTGGGCGCTTCCAGGCGCGCCCCCTGGCCGTGGGCGCGTCGAAGTGGCAGCGGCAGAAGATGCCGACGCAAAATCAGGCGCCTGGAACGGGTCGCGCCCCGGCTTCAACTGCGGCTGGGCTTCCTCGGGGCCGACAGCGGCGACCTGCTTCGAGGGATCCTTTTCAGCCGCGCCCTGCGCCTGGCCCTCCTCATGGCGGGCTTCCGCCTTCAGGGGCTCTTGCGGCGGCTCGGCAGACGCCGCAGCCTTGGAAGCGCTTGGCGCCGCATTCTCGGGTGCGGCCGCGGGAGCCTTCGGGTGGAAGCTGAAATAGGCCGCGAGGCCTACGACCGCCAAGCCGACGGTCAGCAATATTAGTTCTTTTTTCTGTTTATCCATTTCACGCCTCACCCCTGGTAGATCAGGGCAGTCAACTGAAGTCTGCTGGAAATGATGCTCTTCTTCTGGCCGCCTGAAGGCGACAATGAGATGTCATTGACGGCGATCATCTTGGGAAACCGGTCCAACTGGTCCAGGAAGCTGACCATTGTCCAGTATCGCCCCTGCAACTGCATCTCTATGGACATGCGCTCATAGGGGGATGAGCCCGACTGTTTCTTCTGCTGCTGCTGCTGCTGCGATTGGGGCTGAGGCTGGGCGAGATTTATCACTGGCTTGATGCCCGCTATCTGGTTGCCGGTCTTCCAGGCCAGGGACTCAATCTGCTTGAGGAAAGTGGGAACATACGCTCCGGTTGGCAGGCCGGTCTCCAGCCTGTCGAGGCGAGCTCTCAGCAACCTGTAGCGCCTCTCCAGAGCAGGCCTGGTTGCAAGCCTCTTGCGCAGTCCGGCCAGCTCGTGCTTCTTGGCTTGCAGCTCGGCCTTCAGTGTGGATGTGCGCTGAGCCCCTGAGCGGTAGATGCTGAGCGCCACCACCATCAGCGCGAGCGTGAGCGCGCAGAGAATGGCCACTATGGGCTTTGTGCTTTTCCACTTCTTCATTGCAGGTTGCTCCCTATGGGGTTTCTGAGCGGAATGCTGATCTGGAAGTTGACCTGGTCCAGCATGTTCTGCTTCACCGTCTGGGTGTAGTTGAGATCTGGAGGCTTGCACCAGGCGGCAGATTTCAGGTTGAGCATGAAATCTGCCACGCTCCTCTGCGATGTCGCTGAGCCAGATACTTCCACCATCTGGGCATCGGGGTTGCGGCGAGAGGTGATAGAAGTCAGCCAGACAGACGGCGGCATGCAGGCGCTGACATCGCGCATGATACTTATCCAGGCTCTCTGGCTGTCCTGAACCTTCTCGAGAAGCTCCATCCTTGGCGCGAGCAGCTCCTGTTGCTGCTCGAGGAACTTTATGCGTTCCAGCGACCGGGCCAGTTGGGGCGCTGTGAGCTTGGCGTTGCACTCGGCGAGTTGGCCTTCAAAGCCGCTTATTGCAGCCCCGATGCCAACCCACAGAAGCACGGTGCCCACAGCCATGACCCCAACCCCATACACGCCCGCTCTCAGCAGGCGCATGCGCCTGAGCTGAAGTTTCCTGCGTTCGGCGATAAGGTTGATGTAGATCATGCCGGTACTCCTCCACGCCCCTTGCGGGGCAGCGTAATCTCTCTCATCGCCAGACCAATGCCCACCGTGAGGGCAGGGCTTTGCTGTATGAGATTTTCCTGGTCTGCGCCGGAGGCCCGAATCTTCTGATTTCGCAGTAGATCCGCCACCTGCACTGGCGCACCAAGCTGGCTTTCCATATATGAGGCCAGCCCCTGCAATCGAGCGGTGCCGCCGACGAGCACCACCCTTTCGACCGTTTGAGGCTTTTCGGCCTCGGCGGGGGCTTGCTGCTGATAGTCGTAGTAGGCCAACGAGCGCCTGACCTCGCGTATCAGTTCCTCCAGAAGGTGCTCGACGGCGCGACTGGCCTGCTGCGCGAACGGGTCGAGAAGCGCCCTCTCCTCTTCGCTCCCCACCACCTGCATGCCCGTTTCCTTGAGGTTGTTGGCTTTCTGCGCGTCCATGGAAAGGGCAGAGGCTATGGCGTCGGTCAGGTTGTTGCCTGCCAGCGGAATGCTGCGGGTCAGCACGAAGTTTTCTTTGCTCACCAGGTTTATGTCGCTGAAAGAGGCGCCCAAGCCGACCACTGCGACTGTCTCCTCAGGGCCAACGAGTTCACCGCCCTGAACGACCGCGCGCAGTGCGGAAAAGGGCTCCACTTCAACTGCCACCGGCTGTAGGCCGGCGAGTTCGAGCGTCTCCACGCGGCTGTCAACCATGTCGCGGGGAGTGGCAGCCAGCATGACTTCCATATGGTGACCCGACTGGCCGTTGGTTCGCAGTACCTGAAACTCCACAACGCTGTCTTCCAGAGGGAAGGATATGTGGCTGCGCGCTTCCCACCGGATGGAGGTCCTCAGTTGACGAAGGGACATGGCGGGAAGCTGAAGCTTGCGCACCACGACCGTGGGACCGGCAACTGCGGCCACTGCCGCGTCGGCATTGACCTGCATCTCCTCCAACAGCTTCGTCAAGGCCGAGGCGACCGATTGCGGGTCTGTTATGACGCCTGCCTTTATGCTGTCAGGTGGCGTGAGGCACTGCCCAGCTCTCTTGATGATGAATCCGTCTTTGCCTGGCTCCAGTTGCACGACCTTTATGGCAAAGCTCCCTATGTCCACCCCGAGTGGGCATGCGCCGCTGTAAAGCTTGCTCAGTATTCCGAACATGGCTTTCTCCTCACGGCTTTCGGTTGCCGAAGTAGTTGCTCACGGATGCTTCTGCCGCGACCTGTTTGGCTGGGGAGTCTTCCTGGGGCCATACCTCCACGATCCCCAGCTCGATAAAACGAGAGATGGCGGAGGCAACCTTCAGAGGCTCCATTCCGCTGTCGCGCATGATGGTGGCCGCGTCCCTTCGAGCGTCCACCATAGACAGGATTGTGCACTCCTCCTGCGAGAGTTGCTCAAAGGCGTCGGCAGCCTGGGCGGTCTTTCTCAGCACCGAGCCCATGTGCGGGAATTCCTTCTGCAACTGGTTCAACTCGTCGACGCGCCGCACGCCTTCCATTATCAGGTTCTCGGTTCTATCGTGGATGGTGCGCACGACAGAGGCTTGGCTGCGGGTGAGCTCGAATTGCCCCTGGTCCCAGCCCAGCAACTGGTAAATCACCTGCTGGCCTTCCGTGTCGCCGAAGACAGCGTCAATCACTTGTCCCTCTCTCAGATGGAGCACTGCCTGCTGAGGGCCGCGCCTCACGGTCAGCGTGCCCGTCTTTCTCGTCAGATTCATCAACTGCAGCACCTCAGCAAAGTTGAAGTCGTCTAAGGTTCCGCATAATGCCATCAGGAGTTCTCCCCGCCGCCCGCTTCAATGTTCTTCTCGCGGAGCCGACGCTGAGAGCCCTCACCTGTTTGGCAGCCCGGCAGTCCGCCAGCCGGCGGATCCGCGGCTTTGCGCCCCCGCCTCACGACGGGTTTGCCGTTTCACAGCATCAGGGCCTCTTTTAATGGGGCCATCTGTCTTAAGCTTATTCCATACTTTCGCCTGGCCCTACGAACCACCAGCCGTGGCGGTCACGAGCTCATGACGCCTCAGCCCGGCCAGGACATAACGGCACACGCACTCGAGCGTCTCGAAAACGCCCCTGCCCTCGGTGGCCACTGCTTCGAATTGGGGAACAGGCGGCCGCTTGAGCAGGTAGTTGATGAAATCCACGGGCGCAGCGTTTGGCAGGTCTCGCTTGTTAAACTGGATTACGAAAGGGACATTCTCAAGGCAGTGGTTGTAGGTGGAGAGGTTCTCCATGAGGTTCAGAAAGCTCTCCACATTCTCCGCCAACTTGTCCCACTGCGAGTCGCACACGAAAACTATTCCGTCCACTCCTCTCAGCACCAGGCGGCGAGTTGAGTTGTATGTCACCTGGCCTGGCACAGTGTAGAGCTGGAACTTCGTGTTGAATCCGTACAAGTTCGCAGCGCTGACGGGCAAGAAATCGAAGAAGAGCGTCTTCTCTCCCGGCGTGGCGAGAGCCACAAGCTCCCCCCTCATTTCGGCGTCTATGCTGCGGTGCAGGTGCAGGAGATTGGTCGTCTTCCCGCACATGCCAGGCCCGTAATATACCACCTTGCAGGCTATCTCTTTCTGAGCGTAGTTTATCGAGGCCATATCAAGTTCCTGACGGCGGTGAGAAAAGTGCCAGCCCAGAGTCCACAAATAGTTTGAGCCAATCGGGCGCCGGCCATTCGGGCGCCACGAAAGCCCCTTTCGGAAGGCGGCTGACCACGACATCGAGCGGAAGGTCAACGAAAACATCGTCTGGCGCGTCGGCCAGAAAGTTTCCGGGAAGGCTTTCTTTCAGGCTGGCAAGAGCGAACTCGAGCTTTCCGCGCGGCAGCTCCGCGGTGATGACAGAGAGCGGCAATTCGACATCCGCTCCCGTGGATGCCAGCTCCTGCGCCTGAGTTCCCAGGTATTCCGGCGGAATGCACGAAACCAGAGCCTGAGCCGGGATTGAGAATGTTCCCGGCAGCGCTACCCCTTCGAAAAGCTTGTCCTGGCGCTCGGGGGGCTGGTCAGTAACGCCGGGCTCGGCCTGCCCTGTCTTGGCGGCCTCTTCAAGCCCTTTTTGAGACGCCGCAGCCGCCTGCGACGCCGCCAGGTCCGCCGCTTCCTCTATAAAGAAGCCGCGAAGCGGCAGGAATGAAACGATGACAAAACCCAAGGCCACCCCGCGGACCGCAAGAGAGGACTCCAACTGCTGGAACCAGTGCGCCAAGTCCTGTCCCTGCTGGATTTGAAGGGCCAGGGCAGCCGCAGAGGAGATGGCGAAACGCATACCGATAAGGCCGAGAATGGCCAGAGCAAGGGCCCACCATTTCAGCCGCGGCTCGATGGCTGCCAGAAAGGCGAGATACAGCAGAAGCTCAATAGGGATGGAAACAATATCGGGGAACGGCATTGGCAGCGTCTGGATGCGAGCAAGCTGGAGACACAGCAGCGCGCCCGTTGCCATTGCCAGAACACTGGCCAAGACAGCGGTGGTGGGATATGTTCTCTGCATTCGGCAGTCTAAAGCTGGCGCGGGTATTGTCAGGCCAGCCTAAACTCTTATTCCACTTTTGGCAGGCGGGCCTGTGGCGGAGAGTGTGGGCGCGTTTGGGACGCACAGCGGGGGGTATAATCCGCTTGACGGAGTCTCAAGGGCTCGGTTTGTCCGGGCTGGGAGCGGGTTAGCAATATTGAGGGGGTCATGAGGATGGCTGCAAAAGAGATGTCGGTAAGAGAAGCGGGCCGCAGGGGCGGCGAGACGACAAAAAAGCGTCACGGGCCCAAGTTTTACCAAGAAATTGGACGGAAGGGCGGGCAGAAAGTCAAGCGCCTCATAGAGCGTGGCAAGAAGGCCGGCGCTCAGTGAGGCGAAATATGGAAGGTTCTGAGGAGAGCCAGCCGTCTCAAGGATGACGGAAAGGAGGTGATGTGCGGTGCCACTGAAGGAGATGACGGTAAGCGAGGCCGGACGACGGGGAGGCCAGGCGACAAAGCAGCGCCACGGTGCCGCATTCTACGGAGCCATAGGCAAGAAGGGCGGCGAGGTGACGAAGCGACGTCACGGTCCCGATTTTTACCAGACCATCGGGAAAAAGGGAGGCGACACCGTAAAGAGGCTGTTGGGGCCGCAGTTCTACGAGAGGATTGGTAAGAAGGGTGGCCAGAAGGTCAAGAGGCTGGTCGAAGCTGGCAAGAAAGCTGTCCGCGTCTGATAGAAGCCCGCGCCGCAAGAAAGGGCCCGCAGTCAATCAAGCGGGCCCTTTCGTTTTTCAGGCTTCCTTCAGACGCCCGGACGGGGCGCGCTCCACAACCTGGATATTCTGCCGCAGCTTTATAACGCTGTCGGGAGGGTAATAACCTCGCAGCGAGCAGCAAGGGTAAGTCAGAGACCTCTTGCCCAGCAGCGTTCCGGGGTTTAGAACAGTGTTGCAGCCGGTCTCCGCATGGTCGCCCACGATGGCGCCCAACTTCAGAAGCCCCGTGTCATATTCGCGGCCCTCGACCTTCACGACTACCGGCTCCCAGGTGACCTTCAGGTTCGAGCATATGGTGCCAGCCCCGAGGTTGCAGTCGGCCCCCAGGATGCTGTCGCCAACATAGTTGAAATGAGGGGCTTTCGCCTCGTTGAGAAGAACCGATCCTTTCAGCTCGCTGGCGTGTCCAACGATTGCGCCGTCGCCCACTATGACCTGCCCGCGGATGTAACAGCCCTGCCTTATCTCGCATCCTTTACCGATTATCGTCGGGCCTCGCACGAGGGCTCCCGGCTCCACCACCGTATCCGGCCCTATGAAGACAGGCCCTTCAATCGAAGCGCCCTCCATCACTTTCCCGCGCACCCCGGGCTTCAGGCGCTTTTCGATGTATTCCTCCAGCCGCGTCAGCGCCTCCCACACATAGCTGACGCCCTCGAACAGAGCCGCATGCTCGAAGCCTGAAAGGTCAAAAAAATCGTCCGGTCTCAGCACCGCTGCCTCCTTGCTTGCCCGCCCAGAGCCTGCCCTCATGGAGTTATCAGAGGCCCCTGAGCGCCTCCAGAATCTGCTCGTGCAGCCCCTGGTTCGAGCTGCACACAATGGAATACTCGCGGTTTATGTCGTCGTTGAACTGCACCTCTTTTCCATCCCACGTGGTCACAACGCAGCCCGCCCTCTGGGCTATGGGCATGCCCGTGAAAACCTCTACGGCCGCTTCCCTCACCGCGATATAGACATCCACCCTTCCGGTCGCCACATCCGCAAAGCCGCACGGCCCGCCGTTCGGCAGGATGAATTTCACCCTGCTCAGCAGAGGCTCCAGGCGGATTGCCGTTGGATACATGAAGGCGGGCTTCATCAGGTAGGTCTCCACGAAAGCCTCAGAGAGTTCCTCGACCTGCGACGGGCGAAGCTTTGTTGCCTGGCGCAGCTCTCCATTTTCCAGGCGGCCGGTGAAGGCGGCCTGCTCGTTGCAGAAGTCAACTTGCTGGGAGCTCACATCGGCGACAGCGGCCGTCAAGGGCTCGCCTTCAGACGAGTATATGCCGAGGCAAGTGTACCAGAAGGCGGGTATCTGGCGCCGGTAGAGCAAGCTGCCGTCGAAGGGATCAACTATGAAATACACAGGCGACTGGCCAGCCTGTCCGCCGGAGGCGGCCTGCCCGTGCCGGGCTCCGGCCAGGGATGCGCCTTGGGCGCAGCTACTGGCGGGCTGCTCGACTCTGCCCGATTCCTCGGTGAGTATTATCGCTCGCAGCCCGGACGTCTTTATCTCCTCGAGAATTATCCTCTCGGCAGCCTTGTCAACCCTGATGACCTCGGGATCCCACTCGCGATAGCCGGCCGGTCTTCCCTCGACGACTTCCGTTCCACGCCCTGCAAGCGATCTTATCTCTTTCAGGGAAGCGCTTACCACCCTGAGCGCCAGATTGGCCCATGTGCCCAGACTGCCTTCATCACTACCCATTCAGTGTTTCTCCTCGCCGTGACTGGAGACGCGCCAAGAAGGACTCAGAACTGCGCGGCCGCTAACCTCGATAACCAGTCCCACTTCCAGCTCGATCGCACAGCTTCACTCGCCGCGAATGCCTGACCAAATCGGGAAGTAACCTTATAACACGAATGACAGGCGCGAGCAATCAAGCTCTGTGCGGTGTCCAGGACATGCTATACACTCGCGTGGCTTCACCTGCGGGGAGTATCACGGGCGGGCGTTGGAGTGAATAAGCCGCTGTCCGCGCCCGACGAGTCCAAGATGTCTCACGAGAGCGCGGTCTCGCCGAAGCCGCCGCGCAAGGGGCTGCGCCAGCCCCGCAAAGCGCGCCGACGAGGCGGGCTCGCGTTGCCGCACGCTACCCCAGGCGCGCGAGTATCATCGCCCCGCTCTTTCCCCACGTAATCCGCTGGCCGAGGGCTTTCTCTATGAGCGAGAGCGGCACCAGCACCTGGCCGGCCCTGAACTCCACCGGTCGGCTCAAGCGCACGGTGCGGTCACCATACCGGGCCTCAGCCTTGCCCTTCGACAGAACCATTGCCTTGCCAGCCAGAGTCGCCCGCGCCTGCTTCGAGCCGACTTTCACCTTGCCCTTCGCGCTGAGGGCCGCGGCCAGGTGACCGAGAGGCACCGTAAAGTCCTTGCGCGCTATCTGCTTGGCCGGCAGCGCCCTGGGGAGTCCCTTGCCCGTCTGGAGCGCAACGGTCGTGGCCTGCTTTCTCCAGACGCGGGCGCCGACCGTCTTTGCCTCCCATGCGCCCTCCAGGCCCACGCCCATGTCCTCGGCGGAAGGGGGCAGCACGGGGACCGCCTCGGGCCTCCCCGCCAGAGCCGCGTCAATCTTTCGCCCCAAAAGCCGCGCGACGGCGAAGAACATGGCCGGGTCCAGCCCTTCCTTGTGCGCCATGTGCATGTCTGCGAGCACGTTCCTGCGAACGAATATGAGCCTGGCACTGTATGGGCCGATGCCATACCAGGCGCGGTCGCTGAAGGATGCGAAGGGCTGCTGGCCGGAGACCTCTGGAGGGGGCGTCGCAACGTCTTTCCTCAGCCAGCCGACATCCTCCACCGCCTCCTGCGGCGACCTCCTGATGGCAACCTCAACGCTGACGCTCCAGTGCGCTGCCTTCAGCGTCCCCGGCTGGCCTGTGGGCGGCCCATACCAGACTTCTTCGTACTTCCGGGGGCTCTCGCTTGGCCAAGTAAACAACTTCCACAGGATTGTCCGCAGCGGGAGCTCCTCCTGCGCTACCAGCAGGTTCGGCAGGGCCGCGGCAGAAAGGAGCGCTTGGTCGCCGGTGGCAGCGGCGCAGCCAGTGCGCGAAGCCAGCGGCGCGAGACACGCCACGGCCAGGCACACGGCCAACAGCGGCCTGGCCTTGTCTCGCAGACTCCGACAGCATCTGTCCATCCTAATTCACCTCGGAGGGTAAGCTGTAATAAGGATCCAGTTCGCCGAGATGGAAAGGCGCCAGCGGCGCCCAGTTGCCGGGCGGGAAGGTGACCCAGAAGAGGTCGGTCTTGTAAGGATCATCAATGTTCTCGTCTGAGACAGAGGGACAGGTTACTCATTTCTCGCCTTCAAGTAAATAACCTGTCCCCAGATCTCCTGGATTTCGCGCTGCGCGCCCATATCGCCGTCGCGCATTACCTCGGCGACGGCCGCGCGGTCTTCATCCGTAACGTAGGGCCATGGGCGGACAGCGCCCTGGGCAATTACAGCCTCCCCGCCGTGAATTGCGAGTTTGTCTGGCAATTGAATGCGACCTCCCAAAGTGATACGAGATGAGCTGCTTCAAGTGCGGTTCCGCGCATCGGTCGCCTTTCCCTTTTTGCAGCGATGGTTTGCGCGAGGGCGCGACCGAGGCTACTCCGCTCTGCGAAGAAGGGGCTGTCCCGACATGGTGAGCGCGGGCTGGTGGAGGTCTCGATGGCGCAGGGAAACGATTAGCGGCCAACGATGCCGGGGGGATGGGTAACTGTCCCCATTTTCAAACCCCGGGCGGCTTCGCGGACAGCCTGTAGCGACGTTATGCTCCAAACTGGCGGGCGCGCCATCGCGCCTTGAAATACATAACCTGTCCCTATATTTCAACGGGACATCCGCACCGTCCAAGAACTGCTGGGTCACTCCGACCTCGAAACCACCGCCAAATATCTGCACTCCGACACCCGCACGAAGCAAGCCGCCGTGCTGAAGCTCTCCGGGCTGATAGGCTCCTCCCCTGCCCTGTCCGCTGAACCCTAAACGACGCTCGTATGATGGGGGACGGTCGGGGGCTGATGTCTGGAACCTGCTGCCTGGTCTGAAGTCATCCTCGTGAGCGAAGGTCGTAGGTTGGTAGCGGGGGCGTGCTATGTACAGGAAAAGAAGACATGGCTGTCGCCCCTGGAGCGCCAAATCCCCTTCAGCCTGCCTCTGAAGCGGATTCCCGGGCATTCGGGTCACCAGGCGCACCACTCCAGGCCGGCCTCGAGGGCGTCATCTCAGCGCCAGGTCGCAGGTTCATAACGGGGTAAGCGTACATCAGCCGCGTTTCCGCGGCACCCCTTGCCAACCGCCGACCCCACAAATTCATAGTGGTGGAGGAAACTGACCTGGCATCGAAACTGCGGAGATGTGGACGAGGTGGCGGATTTCGATGACAGAGCGTTTTGGTCAACCGGGCGTCACTGATGTCGGAACACATCTCGCGTGGGCAGCAAACCACCGAGGCAACAAATGGGTGGCTGTCCACAGTCTCCCGGGAGGACGCGGACCACTTCGATGCGCTTGCAGGCTGTCATGGTAGGCTCCTGGTCTGGTAGTGCTGGCGCGGAAGCCGGGATGGCGACGTCCGCGGCGAATTAGCGCTTCCGCGCCGTGACCGTGAACAACGTCTTGTAGGGCCGGTGGGCCCTACCCCACTCGATCTGCGCGATGGATCTCTCGACATCGTCAGGATCGAGGCCATTCTCAACCTGGTACTTGACCAGATCCTCGTAGAGCACCACCGCGTCGGGCAGTTCCTCGCAGTGCTCGACCTCCAGCAGACCCGACTCGCTGAAGAGGCGTTCCCACCAGCCCGGGGAGTGCATTCTTGAGAAATCGCCCTCCCAGACGTCAATATCCGTGCCAGGCAGGCAATAGTGGTAGACGGCCGGTGGATCAGCCAGCTGCTCCGGCGTGAACTCCTCACTGAGGGTCTCCATCCCGACGGCAAGCTGCCCCTGCGGGCGCAGATGAGCGCACAGGTGGGCGAGGAATTCTGGGCTGCCGCCGTAGAAGCTCAAGGAGTTCATACAGAAGACGGCGTCGAAGTAATCAGCCGCGAAGGGCAGCCGCCCTGTGATATCCAGGTTCAGCGGCATGATCCGATCTCGGCAGCCGCGTGTCGTGAACTTCTCATCGAGGAAGGTTGCCGACGTCCACAGGTCCAAGGCCACCACCCGCACCCCAAAGTGCCTGGCCAGCAAGACAGAGGTTTCACCGCGGCCGCAGCCGAGGTCGAGAACGATGCTGCTCTGCCCCAAGCGCATCGTTCGCACCATCCTAGCGGCCAGATAGAGGGCTCCGCCACCACTGGAGTCCCTGTATATCTCGTCCCGCGTGTAGCCAACCAGCTCCAGGTAGTCATCTGGATCGGGCGACCGGTAACAGGCCATGGCCTCTTGCGTCGTCATCATGTGCTCCTACCAGGTTTCTCGTGCGCCTGGGCACCGAGCAGGGGCTCGGGCGGATCGCTCTCCGCCGAGCACGGATCTGTCCCCCGCGGCCGAAGCAGACGTCATCCGGCGTCACGGGCCTCAGAGCCTTTGGGATCAGCTCCTGAGTCGGGTTTCGATGCCAGGATGTTCTGGTCCTGGTGGAGGAAACCGACCTGGCATCGAAACAACGGGGCTTCGGACGACTTCCAGGCGGGTTTCGACGCCAGGAGGTTTTGGCGAGGAAATGCACGTATCGAAACATGCCTAGGCCTCGTCCCAAGCAACGCCATCCCATTTGGCACCAGGCAGGAAGAATGGCATACTCCGCCCAAAGGGACGGCAGACGGGTTTTCGTGCCCCACGGCGTCGCCATCGGGGGCGGGACAGGGATGGGTTCAGGATGTTACGACTGGTTGCCGGTCTACTGCGAGTGGCCGCCGCGGCGTGCGCCGGGCTCATCACCCTCGGCATCATGCACGGCATGTGGTACGGACCAGTAATGAAGGCACTCGGTGACCCGCCAGCCGGCAATCCCCACTACCACGTGTGGAGAACTGGTTGGCAGATCGCTGCGCCGTTGGTTGCCGGGATGATCACCGGGATCGTGATCCTATTCGGAGGGTCGCAGCGCCTCGTCGTCTCCGGGTTGATCGCGGTTTTCGTGCAGGTGGTCACAGTTACGCTCTGGTGGTTGGCCCCTACTCCGACCGCGCGGATCACAGCCCTAATACTGAGTAGGGAGTGGCAAGCGATCATCATCTGCGTGCCACTGGGGACCCTGGCTACAGCGTTGCTGTTAGGGCGGCGGGCAACCCCGGCGCCAGGCCAGCGGTAACGTCCATCTTTCCGCGCAGGGTTGCTGCCGATCGCTGATGACCTGCCGCAGGCACTTTCGACGCCAGGTCCGTCTGGTGCTTGCGGAGGAAAACATCCTGGCATAGTTCGGCTCCGCTCACCACAAGTCGAAACAACGGGGCTTCGGACGAGTCAGCGGATCTCGATCCCAGGGCGTTCTGGTCTGCCAAAGCATCTCTCGTCCGAAACCGAGGACGGAAAAACCCCGCGTTGCGGCCTCTCACGTCCGGAGGAGTTCCCTGCCGTCCACGAGCGTGACCTCCTCCCGTTCGGCGACGGCCAGCAGGTCATTTGTGAAGCCCGACAGGGAGAATACGGCCAGGTCAACGCTCGCCCGCCACTCCGGGGGCAATTATGGTAGCCTCACCTTGAGGTCATCAAGCACGTTGCGGCCCGCAGGCGCTTTCCACCACTTGCACTCCCCCACGAGGACTCGCCGCTCCTTGCTCATCGCGAGTTCGGCAACCACATCTGCGTGGCAGTCGCCGGCCTGCGGCTCCCCACCCTCGGTTTGCTCTTCTCCGTGTTTCATCCGGTGAACGGCACGTCGCGGCGTATCAGAGCCAAGTCGCGCAGGGCACTCAGATACCGGACGGCGTCAGCCGCTGAAGATGGGCTTGAGGCGGCAGACGAGGTGCTGGAGTTCGAGCAGGTCTTTCGGTTCCAGGCGCCGGTAGTGACGGGCTGCGGCGACCGCCTTGTGCAGCAAGCGCACGTCACCCGGCGGGATCACCGTCGCCACGTTCTGGTATAGCGCGAAACGCAGGGCCAGGTCCACCTCGCGGTCATCGTCAAGCGGCCTATACCAGCACTTGGGATACTTCCGTTCTTCGTCTTCCCTCCACGGCCCGGCGGCAAGAGCCTTGATGGCGATGATGCCGACGCCGCGGTGCCTGGCCTCCGCAAGCATCTGCTCCGCGAAGCGGCTGCGGTGCTCCAGGACGAAATTGACCGGAATCATGACGGTGTCGAAGGGGAATCGTTTGATGGCCTCCACCAAGGTGCTCGGACGGTGGCCGGTGATGCCGATGAAGCGAACCAGGCCCGCATCGCGCGCCTCCAAGAACGCCTCCATGGCGCCGCCCGGCCCGAGCACTTGGTCCAGTTCCTCCGGTTGATTCAGCCCATGCAATTGGTACAGATCCAGGTGCTGAACGCCGAGGCGCTGCAGCGATGCGCGCAGTTCGCGCGCGGCGCCCTGCTTTGATCGCTCCAGGGTCTTGCAGCCGAGGAATACTTGGTCGCGCCTGCCCTTCAGCGCCGGGCCCAGTCTCAGTTCCGCGTCACCATACGAGGGCGCGACATCGAACTGGTTGACCCCGGCTTCAAGAGCATCGGCTACTACGCGGTTTGCTTCCTCCTGCGCCGTGCCAGCGACGACGATTCCACCGAACGTGATAAGGGAACTGCGGTGGCCAGTGCGGCCCAGTCTGCGGGTCCTCATTCCTGATTCACTCCTCCCGCTGTCCGACGCGGCGGCGACACCGGAGCCAGCAGGCGCTATGCCAAGGAGGATGGCCCTCAACGCGCGGCCCACGAACGCCGCGCCGATATTCTTGATGAATGTTCGCCTGTTCACCGCTGCCCAGATCGCTCCGCGTCTGAAGATATTCTCCCCAGGGAAACGTTAACCTATCGCGTCCGTAAGCCACGGGCAAGAGAAAATCGAGGCGAGGAACCGTACCGGAAAAGAAGACATCGCCGTCCCGGCTGGAGCGGCAAATCCCCTTCAGCCTGGCTCTGAAGCGGATTCCCGGGCATTCGGGTCACCAGGCGCACCACTCCACGGCGGCCTCGAGGGCCTCATCTCGACGCCAGGTCGCGGGTTCGTAGGGGGGTACGCGCACATCAACCCCGCTTCCGTTGTACTCCCTGCCAAGCAACGACCGTTCGAATTCACAGTGGTGGAGGAAAACGACCTGGCATGGTTCGATTTCCCTCACCACAAGTCGAAACAACGGGGCCTCGGACGAGGTGGCGGATCCCGGTGCCAGATCTCCGTTGGCGACCAGAGGTCCCGGTACTCCGCTTTCAGTCGCTCGCAGGCCGCTTCACCGTGATGGCTGACTGCCAGTGAGGCATCGCGCCCATCATCCCAACTTCCTGCTGACCTCACCTCTAGGCAGAAAAAGGGCGACAACCCGCGCGACGCCGGTGACCGAGGCCAGCAACAGCGCGGTCGCAGGCGCAGCATCTGCATTCCATTCCATCGCCTCTCAGGCGCTACCTGGCTGCAGAGACGGCGGCACGAGCGATCCTTCAACCACCAGCGAGTCCTACCAGCCAGCGTCAGCCGCGATCCTGGATGATCGCCGCAGACTACCAGCTGAGCTCAGCCCGGGGGAAGTAGAAGATCGAGCCGTTCTCCGCGCCAACCACCACTGCCAGCGCGCCGTCGCCATCCCAGTCCACAGGCTCGGGGGAGCAGACGTGGTCGCCGAGGCGTATGGGCTCCCCTTGGAAGCGGACGTAGCGAGGCGCGCCATAGACGGGCGTCGGGCCGGTGCCAACGTCAGGCAGCAGCAGCACGGTTGCCTCGCCGGTGTCATGAGACGGGATTCCGCGCGGCGGCACCGAGGTCCAGGCGTTGGTGCCCACGATGAGATCGTGCCGGCCACGTCCCCTCCAGTCGCACACGTTGAGTTTGACGCGGCCGATGCGGCCGCCGGTCTGGTCGGGGTCGTAGAAGCGCACCGGCGAGCCATCCTCGAAACGCAGCAGTGTGCGCTCGGTGATCTCGAACTTGTCATTCACGTGCAATGCTACCAGCAGGCCTCGTTCGTCGAGGCACACATACTCCAGGCGGCCATCGCCGTCGAGGTCGGCGGCGGTTGGTTTCACCCGCCAGGACAGGCGCAGCGGCTTTCCGCCCTCGGTAAGTTTCCGTCCCGCGTCCAGGCGCGGACCGCCTGGTTTGCCGTGATTGAGGAAGATGGTCTGATAGCCGGTCACATTGCCCAGGAGCAGATCGGGCAGCCCATCGGCGTTCCAGTCCACTATCTCCGGGCAGGTATAACCCCACTTCGCCTCCAGCGGGCCCTGAATGGATCCGCTCGGCCCGGCGAGCACCCTGAATACGCGCCCACCGGCGGACAACGGCACGGGCGGGTCAAAGCGCCGCTCGCCCGTAGGACTGGATCCGCGCAGCAGGAACAGCCAGCCGCCCGCATTGCCGACGATCAGGTCCGGAATCCCGTCGCCATTCCAGTCAGCGCTGGTGACAGATAGGGCCACTCCCGGGCGCAGGGGTGCGTCGAGCTGCTGCACGCGGCCGACGAGATCGAATCGCGGCAATGAGCCGCTGCGCTTGCCGGTGTTGCGCAGGTAATAGACGCCGCCGTTCTCAGCGCCGGCCAAAATGTCCAGGCGCCCGTCGCCATTCCAGTCGGCGGCCTCGGGCAAATGCAGAATATCGGGCAGGAAGATCGAGTTTCCGCCGGCGTCGCGGATTGGCCCGTGCGCATCGAAGGCGGTCGGGCTCACGGTGGGCGTATAGAAGAGAATCCCGTCGAGGTTATTGACGCAGATGAGCTGCCAGCCGCCGTCGCCGAGAAAGTCACCGGCTATGGGCGCCGCGGCGCCCTCAAGCTCGATCGGCTTGCCATCGGCGGTGAGGATCTCGGGGGGTGCGAAACGTGGCTCGGCGTTGGTGCCGACATTGCGCACGCGGAACACGTGACCGACTCGTACATCCCACTTCCAGTGCCCGGCGGCATCGTACGGCCACAGGGATGGCTCGAAGCCGACCGGGCCGGTGGGCTTGTAGCCGCGGTCAACACTCGTCCCCAGCAGCAGGTCGCGCACGCCGTCGCCGTCCAGGTCGTAAACGAACAACCAGTGTGCGGGCTCCGGCAATGCGAGAGGGCGGCCCTGTTCGTCCAGCAGCGGCTGGGGGGTACCAAGAGTGGCGTCGGCACCCACGGTCGCCACGCCAATGCCGTCTTTCAGCGCCATGAAAACGCGGGCCTGGCCCGGCACGAAGTCCGCTCGGCCCATGGGGTCGGGCGTTCTCGACTGGTAGAAGGCCAGCGCGAGACGCGGCGTGCCGTCAAGGTGAACTCCCGCCTGATGGAACAGACGAAGGCCGTCGCCGAAGTGGCTGCTGCTGACGAGCAGGTCAACGCCGCCGGCCGCGTTGCGCAGCATCACCGGCCGCGCCTTGAGGCCCACCGCCAGATCGGCTTCGATCACGCTGGCGCTGTAGCGAAGCGCCTGGGCGGGATAGCGCGGCGAGTCAGCGGCGAGGGCGGCGCGGCACGTCGCCAGCGCGGCCGCACACACCAGGGCGGCGCACAGCACGTGCATGCCGATGGCCCGCGGGGCAGCGGTTGCAGTCGCTAACATCCCTCCTCCTCTCCGGTTGATCTGGGATTTCCCATATCAGATTTGGAAATCCCTGTTGTTCGCTCATTGCTCAGCTTACTTACCTTGGTTCGTGCGCAAGGAGCTTGCCTCCTGCTCGCCGGACACAATTGGCACCTTCGGAGGGAGGGCGCGCACTAACTGGGCGATTTCGATGCCAGAGCGTTTTGGTGAGGAAAACGACCTGCCATGGTTCGACTTCGCTCACCACAAGTCGAAACAACGGGGCTTCGGACGAGGTCGGGGATTTCGATGCTAGAGCGCAAGCCCCCCAGGTGGTGTCCTCGACCCATTCAACAGCCGCAGTCAGGGGAAAGACCCGTTTGGATGACAATAGGGACCGCGTCTGTCCCGAGGTGGCTGCCGGACTAGGGCTCGAACCTAGGACCTACTGATCCAGAGTCAGTCGCTCTACCAACTGAGCTATCCGGCAGTCCAACTCAATTCTACCAGGTCCCGCCCGAAGTGTCAAGAGCGCGCGAGAGCGGTAACTGTTCGCCAAGAGGAGGAGTTTTGGTGGAGACGGAGGATTGGACAAGCAGCACCATCTCAGGAGACATAGATGACGACCGTTTGGAAGCTGCCAGAGACACAGGAAACAACGCAGGAACGTCCCCAGTGCTGCCCGCGCTGCGGCGGGAAGCGCATGTATCGGCACAGCATCCTGCGGCGCCGGGTGATTGACCCGAAGCTGGAAGCGGTGCAAGTGGTGCGCTTCCGCTGCAACGATTGTCGGAAACTGGTCCGCGTTCATCCCCCCGGGGTAGTGCCCCAACAGCAGCAGAGTCGTCGCCTGCAGGTATTGTCTGCGTTCCTGTATGTTCTGGGCTTGAGCTATGACAAGGCCAGCGTGGTGCTGGACATGTTCGACTGCGGCGTGGTGAAAAGCACGATTTGGCAAAACGTGCAGGAGCTGGGGGAGCAGGTCTTGCGCTCCTGGAGGCCATCGGGACGACGCCCTGTGCTGGGGGTGGATGAGACTGGACTGAAGGTGAAGGGGGAGGGAATCACTCTCGGCTTCGTCACCGATCCCCGCTCTGGAGAGCTCGTGGGGCTGGAGGTGCTGGCCAGCCGGGAGGCGGGTGAGATGGAGCGCTGGCTGAGCGGGCTTCTGGCGCACTTCGGCTGCGAGGTGATGGTCTCCGACGAACTGGAGTCGTACAAAGCCGCTGCGCAAGCCATGGGGCTGGAACACCAGTTGTGTCTTGCGCACTGGCGCAAAGCTGTCGCGCGCCGGCTGAAGAAAATCCAGGGCTACCAGGAGGAGAAAGACCTGATTCGGGAAGCGCTGAAGCAGCTCGACCAGCCAGCCGTCAGGACCATTCGGTGGCTGCACGGCCACTTCTCCAAAGCGCCGCCCCCGAAGCAGGGGGAGCAGCAAACTCCCGCCTACGCCATGAGAATGCTCACCCTGGATATCACAGAGAACTGGCATCGGCTCACCTGCTATCAACGCAAGGACAAGGGGCTGGACGATCTGGCCCGCCCTGTTGCCCGCGACTACACAGTTCCAACGACCAACAACGCCACCGAGAACGCCATTGGTCGAGCCATCAAAGTGCGCAGCAAGCTGATGCGAGGGTTCAAATCTGTCAGCAGCGCCGTGCGGACCACCCTGCTGGTCGGATGCGTCGGTGGAGTCCTCTCCGGATTGAACGTCCAGCAGGTGGTTCAGTAGCAGCCGGTAGCACCGCAAAGCCCATCGGCGCACGAGCACGCCTCGAGCCTGCCCCCTGTCCCGCCATAAATCGAACAGTTACCGAGAGCGGCCAAGCCTAGCCCGTCTTCATCGCTTTCTCGATCTTGGCCCAGGAGTCGCGCAGAGTCGCCGTGCGGTTGAAGCACAGCAGCTCCGGAGTCGAGTCGCGGTCCACGCAGAAGTAGCCCAGCCGCTCGAACTGGTAGCGGGTACCCGCCTCAGCGCCGATGACGCTTGGCTCCACGTAGCAGGGCACCACTTTCAGCGAGTTGGGGTTGAGATTGGAGATCCAGTCCCGCCCCTCATCCACATCGTCCGGGTTTGGCTTCAGGAACAGGTGGTCGTACAGGCGGGCCTCGGCCCGGACTGCGTGTGCTGCCGACACCCAGTGCAGTGTCGCCTTCACTTTGCGACCATCGGGCGCGTCCCCACCGCGGGTCTCCGGGTCGTGGGTGCAGTGAAGCTCGGTGACCTCGCCGTTCCCGTCCTTCACGGCTTCCGCGCACCTGACGAGGTACGCGTTCCGCAGTCGCACCTCCCGGCCTGGTGCCAGGCGGAAGAACTTTGGCGGCGGATCCTCGCGGAAGTCGTCGCGCTCGATGTACAGCTCCCTCCCGAACGGCACCTTGCGCGTTCCGGCGCTTGGATCCTCCGGGTTGTTGATGACGTCCAGTTCCTCCACCTGCCCTTCGGGGTAGTTGGTCAGGACGACCTTCACCGGCCTCAGCACCGCCATCACGCGCGGCGCTCGCCGATTCAGGTCGTCACGGATGCAGTCCTCCAGCACGGCGACATCCACGATATTGTCGACCTTCGCAACCCCGACCCTACGGCAGAACTCGCGGATCGATTCCGGCGTGTACCCACGTCGGCGCAGACCCGCCAGCGTGGGCAGCCGCGGATCGTCGTACCCCCGGACATGACCGCCCTCGACAAGCTCGATGAACCGGCGCTTGCTCATGACCGTGTGTGTCATGTTCAACCGCGCGAACTCGATCTGGCGCGGATGATAGATGCCGAGCTGATCCAGGAACCAGTCGTACAACGGGCGATGGTTCTCATATTCCAGCGAGCAGAGCGAATGTGTGATCCCCTCGATCGAATCCTGCAGACCATGCGCCCAGTCGTACATCGGGTAGATGCACCACTTGGAGCCCTGGCGGTGGTGCTCGACATGCCGGATCCGGTACATGACGGGATCGCGCAGGAGCAGGTTGGGCGCGGCCATGTCGATCTTCGCGCGCAGTGTACGCGCGCCGTCCGGGAACTCGCCAGCGCGCATCCGCTGGAAGAGATCCAGATTCTCCTGCACGCTGCGGCTGCGATAAGGGCTTTCGACACCCGGCTCGGTCAGCGTGCCGCGCGTCCGGCTGAGCTCCTCGGGCGAGAGGTCACAGACGTAGGCCTTGCCCTGCTTGACGAGTTCGATAGCCCACTCGTACTGCTGTTCGAAATAGTCGGAGCCGAAGAACAGCCGGTCCTCCCAGTCCACCCCCAGCCAGCGGACATCTTCGACTATCGCGTCAACGAACTCCTGCTCCTCCTTGCTAGGGTTTGTGTCATCAAACCTCAGGTTGAAGAGCCCGCCGAAATCCTGCGCAATGCCGTAGTTGATCCAGATGGCCTTTGCGTGTCCGATATGGAGGTAGGCGTTGGGCTCCGGAGGGAAGCGCGTGTGGACGTGGTCGAATCGCCCCGAATGCAGGTCTTCCATGATGGCCTCGCGGATGAAGTCCCTCGCCGGGCTTCCAGACCTGTCTCCTTTACCATGTAACGAGCCCATAGCAGCGTAGCTCCGTTCCCTTTGTGTCCGGCCTCAGCGTTCGCGGGACATCAAGTCGACGGGCCAGCCGAGATACCCCTCAGGTTCTCCCTGCCTCTGTGTTCCAATGCCCCAGCACCGTCTTCCGGTAGCACTCCCGCCTGGCCACAAGCGTCCGGATCTGCAGTTCCTTGCGCCGCGCAAGGATTCCTTCCCGACGGCCGGAGTAGACATCGTCTGGCGTCACTTGCTCCAGAGCCTCGGGCAGCAGCCTATCCCCCTCCTGCCACATTGGTGGGATGTGCAACCCCCTGCATCCGGATCGCCCCGAAGGATTTCGACAGCGGGGCGTCTTGGTGCTGGTGGAGGAAAACGGCCTGGGATCGAAACTGCGGAGCCTGCCCTGAGCACATTCGAAGGGCTTCGGACGAGCACGCGGATTTCGATGCCAGAGCGTTTTCCTAGAGGACTCAGCAGTCGCGAAACGTCTCGCAGTCCGACCGGGGTTCACTGCACATGAGACTGGGCCTCTCGATTCAAGCCTTGACACGGGTCCCAAAGCGATGTGACAAGGGCACACTCCGCCGAAATGTTCGCTCAGCCCCTGG